>Ga0335076_10008423_pt1 | contig 10414 bp, 11 predicted proteins | sample Lox_Sample_25_FD_206717 | JGI IMG/M metagenome (GOLD analysis project Ga0335076, IMG submission 206717) | Soil microbial communities from Loxahatchee National Wildlife Refuge, Florida, United States - Lox_Sample_2.5 | ecosystem: Environmental > Terrestrial > Soil > Wetlands | place: USA...
CCCTGATTATCGTCACCACCTGGGCGGCTTGGGTTCAATCGTGAGAGAAACGGGTATTGCATGGCAGATAAGCTCGCTAGACGTCGAGCGGCATGGTGCGCGTATCCTTCGTCCGGGGCCCCCGCCGGGCTGACGGCGCGGGAACGAGCGGCCAATCCGTCCGGCCGGGCGCGTGGCGGCAGAGCCAGGCCAGTACATCGATCCTGGAACTGTGCTCGCCGGGTGCCCGAGGCTGCTAGCGGGCCTCTTGGGACCGTCGCCTCTTCCGCGCGACACGGACGGCTGCGAAGGAATGCCGTGAGTCCTCATGGTGTTAGGCTTAGTGGCGCACCGGGTGCCCCGCTCTGGATTGGGTGCTCGTCGGCAAACCGGGCGCTCGGCCGGCAAACTCCGATGGAACGGTATCGTTGCCGTACCCAAGGTCTTTGGCGCAGGATGTCCCGTTCTCTTCCCAGCCGAGGAGCACGGCCAGCCTGGCGGGAACGCGCGAACAGGGGACGCGGGCGAGCAGTACTGCCACCCGGGCGCTCCCCGACTCATCTCCCGAGCTTGCGGAGACATAGCGACGCACGGAGGAACGCAAGGCGTTGCGGGAATCGCGGACATTCGGCGCCTGTCAGAGCAGCGCGAATCAACTCTGGCCCCAAGGGGGGCCGCTATACCGGGTCGACGGGCCTAGCGGGTTCACCCAGGCGGCCGAGAATCATGGAAGGACCATTAGTGAGCGACACAACCGAACTCCTCAGCAGCACGCCCAGCGTGCCTGAGGACGCCCCCGTCGGTAACTCGGCGCCGTCCGCGGCGGCCGGCGGAGCGACCGCATCGACGCCGAAGTCGCGCAGTCGTGGTGGCACTGGCCTTTCCTCGCTGCTCATGCCCGAGTTGCAGCGGATTGCGCAGACCCTGGGCATCCCGGGGGCCGGCCGGATGCGCAAGGGCCAGCTGATCGAGGCGATCGAAGCCCGGCAGGGCGGCGCGCCCCGGCCGGAGACGGCTGCCGCAAGGAAAGGTTCGGACCAGCGTGTCGCGTCCGCGGGAGCTGACTCGACTCGCCTGCGGGAGCAGGACGCTATGGAACCAGACACACGTACCCAGCCCGGAATCGGCGAGGGCGCCCCGGCGGGAATTGGCGCCAGCGCCCACGGCGGGATCGGCGCGGACGGAGTCGAAGGGGCCGGGCAGCAGCTCAGCTTCGACCAGTCGGCCGCGGCCGAGCGGCCGAATGGCCAGGCCCAGCCGGGCGAGGCCGAGCAGGCTCCGGCCCAGGCCCGGGCCCCGCAGGCCGGTGCCCAGGAGACGGCGGCCGCGGCGCCGGGCGCGCGGGAGGACGGCCAGCCGGCCGGCGAGGCCGCTGGCGGCGAGACCCAGCGGGGCGACCGCCGGCGCCGGAACGGGCGCCGCGACGATCAGCCGTCGCGCGGCCGCGACAACAGCGGCGGCCGCGATCAGTCCGGCCGTGACCAGTCCGCCCGTGACCAGGGCGGTCGCGATCACGGCGGCCGCGACAACAGCGGCGGACGGGACCGGGAGCCGACGGCGGCCAGCCGCGGACCCGCGGGCGAGGCGTACGAGGACGGGGGCGACGGCCGGCGCCGCAGCCGTGACCGGTTCAGGAACAGGAACCGCCGCCGCGACCGCCAGGCCGATCCCGAGCCCGTGATCAGCGAGGATGACGTGCTCATCCCGATCGCCGGCATCCTCGACGTGCTCGACTCGCAGGGCTACGCCTTCGTCCGCACCACCGGCTACCTGCCGGGGCCGAACGACGTGTACGTCTCGCTCTCCCAGGTGCGCAAGCACGGCCTGCGGAAGGGCGACGTCATCGAGGGCGCGGTCCGGCAGCCGCGCGAGGGCGAGCGCCGGGAGAAGTTCAACGCCCTGGTCCGGCTGGACAAGGTCAACGGCCTCGACCCCGAACGGTCCGCGTCCAGGCCCGAGTTCGCCAAGCTGGTGCCGCTGTACCCGCAGGATAGGCTCCGCCTGGAGACCGATCCGGCCAACATGACCACCCGGATCATCGACCTGATCTGCCCCATCGGCAAGGGCCAGCGTGGCCTCATCGTGTCGCCGCCCAAGGCGGGCAAGACGATGATCCTGCAGGCGATCGCCAACGCGATCACCAAGAACAACCCGGAGTGCCACCTCATGGTCGTCCTCGTCGACGAGCGGCCGGAAGAGGTCACCGACATGCAGCGCACGGTGAAGGGCGAGGTCATCCACTCCACCTTCGACCACCCGGCCGACGACCACACCACCGTGGCCGAGCTGGCCATCGAGCGTGCGAAGCGGCTCGTCGAGATGGGCCACGACGTGGTCATCTTGCTGGACAACATCACCCGGCTCGGCCGCGCGTATAACAACTCGGCCCCGGCCAGCGGCCGCATCCTGTCCGGTGGCGTGGACTCCACCGCGCTGTACCCGCCCAAGCGGTTCTTCGGGGCGGCGCGCAACATCGAGCACGGCGGATCGCTGACCATCCTGGCCGCGGCCCTGATCGAGACCGGCTCCAGGATGGACGAGGTCATCTTCGAGGAGTTCAAGGGCACCGGCAACATGGAGCTGCGGCTGCGCCGCGAGCTGGCCGAGAAGCGGCTCTTCCCGGCGGTCGACGTGGATGCGTCGAGCACCCGCAAGGAGGAGATCCTGCTCTCGCCGGAAGAGCTCAAGATCGTCTGGCAGCTGCGCCGGGTGCTGCACGCGCTCGAGCCGCAGCAGGCGCTGGAGCTGCTCATGGAGCAGATGCGCAAGACCAAGAGCAACGCCGAGTTCCTGCTCCAGGTGCAGAAGACCACCCTCGGTTCCTGAGGCTGCAGGCACACCGGGACGACCTGCTGGCCGGCCACGGCCAGCGGGAATTCCAGGCCGGGAAAAATGGTTTCACTCCTCTGGCACACTAGAAGCCGCAATCACGCGGTACCGGTTCACGCCGTGCTGGCTTCTGGGGGGATGCTCCCCAGACTCCGGCGGGGCGACCCGGCGACCGCCCGAGGCAGGAGTTGTCACATGAAGGCTGGCATTCACCCCGAGTACCACGTCACGACGGTGACGTGTGGCTGCGGGAACACGTTTACCACCCGGAGCACCGCGCCCAGCGGCACGATCCACGTCGAGGTCTGCTCGAACTGCCACCCGTTCTACACGGGCAAGCAGAAGATCCTCGACACCGGCGGCCGCGTCGCGAGGTTCGAGAAGCGGTTCGGCAAGAACCCCTCGACCAAGAACCCCCCGGCGAAGAACTCCGGGAAGAAGTAACCCCGATGCCTGCCCGGGAGCGCGAGCCCCGGCAGGCCTTCCCATCTGGCGGCACCCGCGACGGGTGCTCGCCGTGCTGGGTGAGCCCGGCGGCGTCCCTGTTGTCGCCTCCTGGCTGAGTAGAGAATTCGAAAGGAAGACCGGTGTTCGACCGGGTTAGCGATCTGGTCAGCGAGCACGCCGAGCTTGAGCTTGCCCTCGCCGATCCGGGCGTGCACGCCGACCAGGACAAGGCGCGCACGCTCGGCCGTCGCTACGCCGAACTGACCCCGATCGTGCACGCCTACCGGGAGTGGCAGCAGACCTCGGCGGACGAGGGGACGGCCCGCGAGCTGGCCACCGAGGACTCCTCGTTCGCCGCCGAGGCCAGCCAGCTGGCCGCGCACCGCGAGGAGCTCGAGGCCCAGCTGCGCCAGCTGCTGGTGCCGCGGGATCCGAACGACGACCGCGACATCATCCTGGAGGTCAAGGCGGGTGAGGGCGGCGAGGAGTCCGCGCTGTTCGCCGGCGACCTGCTGCGGATGTACCAGCGCTACGCCGAGCGGCGCGGCTGGAAGACCGAGATCCTCGACTCCACCGTGACCGGCCTGGGCGGGATCAAGGACGCCACGGTCGCGGTCAAGGGCAAGGGCACCGACGGCGCCTGGTCCCGGCTGAAGTACGAGGGCGGGGTGCACCGCGTGCAACGGGTGCCGGTGACCGAATCCCAGGGCCGCATCCACACCTCCGCGGCCGGCGTGCTCGTCGCGCCCGAGGCCGACCCGGTCGAGGTCCAGGTCAGCGACAACGACATCAAGGTCGACGTGTTCAGGTCCTCGGGCCCCGGCGGCCAGAGCGTGAACACCACCGACTCGGCCGTGCGGATCACCCACCTGCCGACCGGCATCGTGGTGTCCTGCCAGAACGAGAAGAGCCAGCTGCAGAACAAGGAGCAGGCGATGCGGGTGCTCCGCGCGCGGCTGCTCGCGCAGGCCGAGGCCGAAGCCGACGCGAAGGCGAGCGCGGAACGGCGCAGCCAGGTGCGCACGGTGGACCGGTCGGAACGCGTCCGCACCTACAACTTCCCGGAGAACCGCATCTCCGATCACCGGGTGGGCTACAAGGCCCATAACCTGGACCAGGTCATCGACGGCGAGCTGGACGCGGTGATCGACGCGCTCGCGGCCGCCGACCTGGCCGCGAAGCTGGCCGGTGCTGGCGATGATGAGCCTGCTGCTTGACGAGGTCGCGCTGGCCGCGCTGCGGCTGGCCGAGGCCGGGGTGGAATCGCCGCGGGCGGACGCGGAGCTCATCGCGGCCAGCGTGCACCACGTCCGGCGCGGCGAGCTGCACCTGGTGCCCGACTCCGACTTCGACGGGCGGTTCTGGGCCGACGTCGCCCGCCGCGCGGCCCGCGAGCCGCTCCAGCACATCACCGGCCGGGCGCACTTCCGCTATCTCGCGCTCGACGTGGGCCCGGGCGTGTTCGTGCCGCGCCCGGAGACCGAGGTGATGACCGGCTGGGCCATCGGCAAGCTGCGCGAGATGGACGTCGCCGAGCCGGTGGTCACCGACCTGGGCACGGGCTCGGGCGCGATCGCGCTGGCCATCGCCCAGGAAGTGCCCCGGGCCAGGGTGCACGCGGTGGAGGCCGATCCGCTTGCCCGGGCCTGGGCCGAGCGCAACATCACCTCCTGCGTGGCGAGCGCGCCGTACACCGCGGGCCGCGTCCTGCTGCACGCGGGTGATTTCGGCGATGCGCTGCGCGACCTCGACGGTACGGTTGACCTCGTGATCAGCAACCCGCCTTACATCCCGGTGGGGGCCTACGTCGAGCCGGAGGCCGGCGAGTACGACCCGCCGGCCGCCCTGTGGAGCGGAACGGACGGGCTCGACGCCATCAAGACGGTGGAACGCGCGGCCCGGCGGCTGCTCCGGCCCGGCGGCCTGGTCGCCGTCGAGCACGGGGCGCCGCAGGGTGCGGCGGTGTACTGGGTGTTCCCCGAGGAGTGCGGCTGGCGGGACACCCGTAACCACAAGGACCTGGTGGGCCGTGACCGCTTCGTCACCGCCGCCTGGCCCGGCGAGGGAGCCTGAGGAACCCAGATGACCATGCGCTACGACTGCCGGGATCCGCAGGCGCGGACCGCGGGCATCGACGCCGCGGTGACGGCGGCACGCGGCGGCGAGCTGATCGTGCTGCCGACCGACACGGTGTACGGCATCGGCGCGGACGCGTTCATCCCGGCGGCGGTCACCACCATGCTGGCGGCCAAGGGCCGCGGCCGGAACATGCCGCCGCCGGTGCTGGTGGGCACGGCGCGCGCCGCGGCCGCGCTGGTGGACGACCTCGGCGCGTTCGGCCAGGACCTGATCGACCAGTTCTGGCCCGGCGCGCTCACCCTGGTCTTCCGTGCCAGCCCGACGCTGCTGTGGGATCTGGGCGACACCAAGGGCACGGTCGCGCTGCGGATGCCGCTGCACGCGGTGGCGCTCGACGTGCTCAGGCAGACCGGGCCGATGGCGGTGTCCAGCGCCAACCGGCACGGCCGGCCCGCGGCCGTCACCGCCGACGAGGCGCAGCAGCAGCTCGGCGAGGCCGTCTCGGTGTACCTGGACGGCGGCCCGTGCGCCGGCAGCGTCCCGTCTACCATTCTCGACCTGACCGGGACCATACCGAAGCTGCTCCGGGCCGGCGCGATTCCGGTGGACCGACTCCGCGCGGTGGCCTCGGTCATCGCCGAGGACGAGCACCTGGCGTCACCGGACGCCGATGTCAGCAAGCCCGCGGCACCGCATCCGCTGGGGGGATCGGCGGGGGTAGTCGACCCCGCCACCGGTGAGCCGCCTGCCGGAGCGTAGCCGGTGCCATAAAGTGGCACTGATGAAACCGGATCAGACCCAGGCGGGCTGACGCGGCATGCGCGAGTACCTCCTGGTCTTGCTCGTCACCGCGGCGGTGACCTACCTGCTGACCCCGCTGGTGCGGCGGGTCGCGGTGCTCACCCGCGCGATACACGAGCCGCGGGCCCGGGATACGCACACCACGCCGACCCCGCTGCTCGGCGGCCTGGCCATGTACGGCGGGCTCGTGGCCGGTCTCCTGATCGCCAGCCGGCTCTCCTACCTGCAGGATCCCTTCCAGAGCGCCGGCTCGCGGGCCCAGTCCGGGCTGCTGCTCGCGGGCGGGCTGATCGTAGTGATGGGCTTCGTCGACGACCGGTGGGGGCTCAAGGCGATCAGCAAGCTGGCCGGCCAGGTGGCGGTGGGCGGCATCGTGGTGTGGAGCGGCCAGGCGCTGCCCTGGCTGCCGACGCCGAACGGCCACCTGTTCTCGCTCGAGCCGGACCTCAGCGTCACGCTGACCATTCTGCTGGTCGTGGTCACCATCAACGCGATCAACTTCATCGACGGCCTGGACGGGCTCGCGGCCGGCATCGTGGCCGTGGCCGCGCTGTCGTTCCTGGTCTACTCGTACACCCTCAACCGGACGATCGGCACCACCTCGCAGTCGCTGCCCGGGGTGGCGTCCGCGCTGCTGGCCGGCATGTGCCTCGGCTTCCTGCCGCACAACTTCTACCCGGCGCGGATCTTCATGGGCGACATCGGCGCGATGCTGCTCGGCCTGCTGCTCGCCTACGGGCCGATCTCCAGCACCAATTCGGCCGTCCCGGCGCTGCTGATCAACTACACCCACAGCCACACCCTGGACCGGTTCCCGACATTCCTCCCGCTGCTTGTCCCGACCGCGATCTTCATCATCCCGTACGCGGACCTCATGTTCGCCATCATCCGGCGGACCCGGGCGGGCAAGCCGGTGATGGCCGCCGACCGTCAGCACTTGCACCACCGGCTGCTCAACATCGGCCACTCCTACCGGCAGAGCGTGCTGCTCATGTACCTGTGGGCGGCGCTGTTCTCGGTCACCGTCGTCTCGCTGTCGATCGTGCGGATCCCCTCGGTCGTGTTCGCCGTCGCCACCCTGGTCGCGGTGCTCGCCCTGCTGCCGGCCACGATGCCCCGGCTGCGCCCCTGGCGGACCCCCGCCAAGCACCGGGCCGTACCGCCCGCCTGGGCCGCCGTCCGGCCGGCCGCCGTCACCAGTGTGATGCCGAACGGGCGAGGCAACACGCCCGGATACCCGCGCGACGCCGTCCCGGCCCCGGACGCGATCCCGGCCCGAGACGCCGTCCCGGCCCGCGGGGCAAGCCCGGCCTGCCAGGCGAGCCCGCTCTCCGGCGATGCGCGTCCCACGGACCCGCCGCGCGGCCCGGGTAGACCCCTGGGCGGGGCTCGCTTATACCTTTTCTTTACCTTCTCTTGCCCTCGTGAGCTTCGGGCGTTGTCCGCCGTCCTCGAGCCCGCGCCGCGCCCCAAACCCGGGCGAGGTGTCTGCTCGCGAGCGGTTTTTGCCGGATCCGGCTGATGAGACGGCGGTCGGCGGGGGGCGTGGATCCGGGCCGGGGCGGGCCGCGGGCCCCCGGAGTTGGTCATAAATTGTCTGCGATCAGGTAAAGACAGAGTCAAGGACTTTGTGATAGGTTTCACGAGCAGCCCCTCTACGGCTAATGAGAGGCCCGTGATACCTTTTCGTAAACCTGACCGGATACCCGCACCGCGACAGTGGTGCGGCAACCGGCTCCTGCACCGCACGCGGGACATTCTCCCACGGCATGCCCCCTCGGGGGGGTCAGGGGGGTCGTCCCCCCGGGCCAACACTGTCGCTGTCGAACCCTCAGGAGCCTTGTAATGATGGCGAGTTATGCTACCATCGTTCGGCGCGCAGGAGCGCTGACCGCCGTCGCAGCCGCGGTCATGGTCGCCGTCAGCGCCGCCTTGATCGGTGTCAAGGGACTCATCGGCGCGCTGGTCGGCGTGGCCATCGTCACCGTGTTCTTCGGCATCAGCGTGCTGGTAGTCGGCTGGGCCGCGCGGAAGAGCCCGCAGGCCATGATGGTCACCGCCCTGGTCACCTACCTGGTCAAGATCGTGGCCCTGGCCGTCATCGTCTCCGCGCTGAACGGCGCAACCGCGTTCAGCAGCCGGACCACCGGCGTCGTGGCCATCGGCTGCATCCTGACCTGGAGCGCCACGCAGGTCATCACGGCGATGAAGCTCAAGATCCTCTACGTCGAGCCAGACCAGCAATCACGGAAGCAGACCGCGCGGCAGGGCGGGTGACATGAGTGACCACGGCAGCGAAGCCGTCGCCCGCACGCGGAAGCAAGCCGCGGCGCGGGGCCGGGCCGAGGGCCTGGAAACCGGCTGGACGGTATTCAGCTACCTGCTCGCCGGCATGGCGGCCTACGGCGGCATCGGCTGGCTGATCGGCCGGGCCGTGCACGTCCCGTTGCTGTTCCCGATTGGCATGCTGGTCGGCCTCGGCATCTCGATCGGCTACATCATCCACCGCTTCGGCAGGCAGCAAGCGCTGGAGCGGCCCCGGAAGGAGACAACCGGTGACCGGTGACGTCGGAGCGCTCGCCAGCGGGGGCTGTCACATCTTCAGCGGGTGCGGATTCCCCGCCCCGGGCCTGCAGGATTTCAACTGGAAGCCGTTCTTCAGCATCGGCGCGTTCCACTTCACCAAGCCGATACTGCTGGCGATCATCGCCGCGCTTGTGGTGATCGTGTTCTTCTGGGCGGCGTTCCGTTCGCCCAAGCTGGTCCCGCGCGGCATGCAGAACCTCGGCGAGATAGCGATCCTAGGCGTCCGGGACCAGATCCTCCGCCCGTCGCTGGGCAAGAGAGGCGACTCCTACCTGCCGTTCCTCTGTTCGCTGTTCTTTTTCATCTACATCATGAACGTGATGGAACTGATCCCGATCTTCCAGTTCCCCGTCACGTCCAGGATCGGCTTCGTCTGGCCGATGGTGTTCATCGTTTATTTTCTCTACCTGTACCTTGGTGTCAAGCACCAGGGGCCCTGGGGTTACCTCAGGAACATGATCCCGCCGGGCGTGCCGTGGCCGATCTACATCATCCTGGTTCCGGTCGAGCTGCTCAGGTTCTTCGTCTTCCAGCCGTTCACCCTCGGAGTGCGGCTCTTCGGGAACATGTTCGCCGGCCATCTCCTGCTGACGATCTTCACGATCGCGACGTGGTACTTGCTGAGCCTGTCCGTCGGGCTGCTCTACGCCGCGGGTTCGTTCGCGCTGGCGATCTTCGTCTTCCTGCTCGAGACCCTGGTCACGCTGCTGCAGGCATTTATCTTCACCACGCTGACCGCCACGTACATCGCCAGCTCGCTGGAGGCGGCACAGTGACCGCACTGCACCTACGACCCATCCGGCGGGACGAGCCGCCGGTACGACACGTAAAGGACTGATCTATGTCGTCTCTTGCCGTCAACCTCGCCGCCGCCGGTACCACGTTGAACATCAACGCCGGCGCCATCGGATACGGCCTCGCGGCCATCGGTCCCGGCATCGGCATCGGCCTGGTCTTCGGTCACGCCATCGAGGCCATGGCCCGACAGCCGGAGGCCACCGGCCGCATCTCGCTGTACATGTGGATCGGATTCTCGCTGACCGAGGCGCTCGCGCTGATCGGCCTCGTAGCCCCGTTCATCTTCAAGTACTGAGGTAACCGCGTCATGATCCAGCTCGCGGACAGCACCGCTTCGACGAACCCGCTGCTCCCCTCGTGGCCTGAGTTCATTATCGGCACGATCCTCTTCGTCCTGGTGTTCGGCGCGCTGGCCAAGGTGTTCCTGCCGAAGGCCCAGCAGACGCTGGCCCAGCGGACCGAGCTGATCGAGGGCGGCCTGGCCCGATCCGAGGAGGCGCAGGCCGACGCCAAGCAGCTGCTCGACCAGTACCGGGAGCAGCTGGCCGAGGCCAGGCACGAGGCCGCTCGGCTGCGCGAGGAGGCCCGGGAGCAGGGCGCGCAGATCGTCGCCGAGATGCGCGAGCAGGCCCAGGCGGAGGCGCGCCGGATCACCGAGTCGGCCCAGGCCCAGATCGAGGCCGAGCGGCAGCAGGCGCTGACCGCGCTTCGAGCCGAGGTCGGCACGATGGCGGTCGAGCTGGCCAGCCGGATCGTGGGCGAGTCGCTCACCGACGAGGCGCGGCAGAACCGGATGGTGGACCGCTTCCTCTCCGAACTCGAGGTGTCCAGCCAGTGAACCGCGCGTTTCGGGGGGTACCAGGGGGGTCGTCCCCCCGGAGCCAGCACCGCGCGT
>Ga0335076_10008424_pt1 | contig 10413 bp, 9 predicted proteins | sample Lox_Sample_25_FD_206717 | JGI IMG/M metagenome (GOLD analysis project Ga0335076, IMG submission 206717) | Soil microbial communities from Loxahatchee National Wildlife Refuge, Florida, United States - Lox_Sample_2.5 | ecosystem: Environmental > Terrestrial > Soil > Wetlands | place: USA: Florida...
TGCTCCTGCAGGTTTTTTGTTCCGGTTGAAATAATGACGCGCTTGCCGGAGCGAATCACGGGCAGCAAATATGCGAGAGTCTTGCCCGTGCCGGTGCCGGCTTCAACGATCAGATGACGCCGTTCTTCGAGCGCCTGCTCGACCGCTTGCGCCATCTGCAACTGCCCGCGGCGAAATTCGTAGGCGGGATGCGTGCGGGAAAGCAACCCGCCGGGACCGAAAAATTGATTGAGCGAGGGACTGCTGTTTGAAGCAGAGACAGCGGGCTGAGAACCGGCAGGCACAGAGGCAATATAATAACCAGTTCCTGTGTGGGGCGGGCGCCCTCGCCCGCCGTTTTCTTGTGTGATTCAAGAAAACCCGACTGTCGAGCTCCGCCCGACCGGACGGGCGTGGACGCCCGTCCCCACAGAGTCTGTAATGGTTGCATTCTCCATGCCCAACACTCCCCTCATCGCCATCGTCGGCCGCCCGAATGTTGGCAAATCGACTTTATTTAATCGGCTGGTCGGGTCGCGGCGGGCGATTGTCGGTGACGAGCCTGGAATCACGCGGGACCGTCTCTACGGAGAAACGCACTGGCGCGGGCACGAATTCCGAGTTGTTGATACGGGTGGAATCGTTCCGGAAGCCAAGGATCTGATTCCCGCGGAGATTTTTCGCCAGGCGCAGGTGGCGCTGGATGAGGCGAGCGCGATCGTGATGGTCGTAGATGCACGGAGCGAACTCACCGGGCCTGATCTGGAGCTGGTGCGGCTTTTACAGAAGACAGGGAAACCCCTGTTTCTGGCGGCGAACAAGGTCGATACGGAAAAACAGGAAGCGCTTGCGGCTGAGTTTCACCGGCTCGGAATTCGCGACGTGATTCCAATTTCTGCGGAGCACGGGCGGGGAGTGGATGACTTGCTGGATGCAATTCTTGAGGTGCTCCCGAAAAACAAAACCTTCACCACGGAGAACACGGAGAACACGGAGGTTTCCATGGAGGGAGCACCTCGCGAAGAGTCAAAATCCCCACCCCATCTCGACAAAGAACGTCGAGATAAGGGTGGGGTACCCTCGGATGTCTTATTAGAAAATGACGAAGGACGCACGACGCACGAGGCCCAACCCCCAACGGAAGTTTCCGTCACCATCATCGGCCATCCCAACGTCGGCAAGTCGACTCTGCTCAATCAGCTCACCGGCGCCGAGCGCGCGATTGTTTCGCCAATCCCGGGCACGACGCGAGATGCTGTGGACGAAGTGGTCGAGCGCGACGGTACAACTTTCCGTTTTATCGACACCGCGGGCATTCGGCGCAAAGGGAAGACTCACCTGATGGCAGAAAAGCTCTCGGTGGTGATGGCGCGTAAGCATCTGGAGTCGGCTGACATTGCGCTGCTGGTGATCGATGCCACCGAAGGCGTAAGCGCGCTCGATGCGGCGATCGCTGGCTATGCTCACGAGAGCGGAAGATCGCTCATCATTCTCGTCAACAAGTGGGACCTGATCACCAGCGGCGAGAAAAAACCGGTGAGCCAGTCGCGCACGGCGCGCATTCAGGAGAGCAAGAAGCCCACCGACCGCGTTGCTTATGAGCAGCGGTTGCGATACGCGCTCAAGTTTCTGAACTATGCGCCCGTGCTTTTCATTTCAGCCGCCAGCGGCAAAGGTGTTGACAAGATTTTTCCCATGCTCGAAGAAGTTGCAGCTGAGCGGCGAAAGCGGATCACGACCGGAGAGATGAACCGCTTCCTCAAGCAAATCGATTTTGAGCGCGCTCCCGTGCCTGTGCGGCAGCGAGTGAAAATTCTTTATCTGACGCAGGCCGCGGTTGCGCCGCCGACATTCGTGCTTTTTACCGACCGGCAGGTGAAGCTGCATTTCTCGTACGAGCGGTTTCTCGAAAACCAGATTCGCCGCGCCTTCGGATTTGTGGGAACGCCAATCTGGATCAAGGTACGGGCACGGTGAAGAAATTCCCAATTACGCGTGTCATTCCGAATCGCCTTAGCGGTGAGGCACCGGAAAAGCAGATTCCTCACGCCTGAAGGCGTTCGGAATGACATCAACAAGGGTTTGGAACCTCCAAAAGAGCAACTTTGATGTCACGCCCATCACGCGACATCGATCAGGCGCATCATCTGCTCGGCATAACGTTGTCCGGCAAAGGCGCCCTTGGGCAGAATTTTGTCGATCTCGATCAGATCCTCAGGCATCAGCTTCACATTGATGGCGCCGACATTTTCTTCGAGGTACTTCACCCGCTTCGTCCCAGGGATCGGCACAATGTCTTCGCCCTGCGCCAATACCCACGCCAGCGCCAGCTGCGAGGGCGTGCAATTCTTCCTACGCGCGAGGTCCCCCACCTTTTGGACCAGATCGAGATTCTTCTGGAAGTTCTCTCCCTGGAAGCGCGGTGAGTTGCGGCGGAAATCGTCGGGCGCGAAATCTTCAAAGCGTTTGATCTGCCCGGTGAGAAATCCGCGGCCCAACGGGCTGTACGCAACAAAACCGATGCCCAGTTCGCGGCAGGTCGGCAGGACGCGGTCTTCGGGGTCGCGCGTCCACAGCGAATACTCTGACTGAAGCGCGGTGATGGGATGGACTTTGGCGGCGCGACGCAGGGTCTCCGGGCCTGCTTCGGACAAGCCGATATGGCGAATCTTGCCCGCCTCGATCAGTTCGGCCATTGCGCCGACGGTTTCTTCTATGGGCGTGTTCGGATCGACGCGATGCTGGTAATAAAGATCGATGGAGTCGATGCCCAGCCGTTTCAAGCTTGCGTCGCAGGCTTTGCGAACATAGTCCGGCTTGCCGCTCACGCCGCGCGTTTGCGGGTTCGCCGGGTCGCGAACGATGCCGAATTTTGTGGCGATAATCAGCCGTTCGCGTTTGCCCTTAATGGCCCGGCAGACGAGTTCTTCGTTTTTGAACGGGCCGTAAATATCGGCAGTGTCGAGGAAATTAATTCCCAAGTCGATGGCGCGGTGTATTGTGCGGATAGATTCCTGTTCATCACCGGGGCCATAGAATTCAGACATACCCATACAGCCGAGCCCTTGGGCGGAAACTTTGAGTCCACTGCGGCCAAGTTGGCGAATTTGCATACTCTTGCTCCTGCGCAGATCGTCGAGATTAGAGCTCTTTAGATGCTCACAGCTGAGCTGCGGACACACTCTGCGGGGCTGTGATGCAGTCGTGCTTGGTTGTACTGAACTTCCATTGGTCTCACAGAAATGCGCCGGCGCGGCAAGTTCAGTAAAGAAATGCGCCGCCGCGGCAAGTTCAGCGCGGAAGCGAACTGCCCTCCTCCTTGAAAACAAGCGGACGTTTAGGCCGGTCCTGGGACATTAACTCAATGGGACATTAAACTTACTCATCGTTCTCGACCGTCTTTCTTAAAGGGCTCTCAGATGCCAAACACGATACATTCGGCGATCGTGTCCCCCGATCAGAAGAAGGCCCGAGACGCGGCACTTCACTTATTTCGCTATCTTGAGCGCGCAGGGCTTCGCGGATCTCCCCGGCCAATCTAAACGTTCGCAGCTTGTATCGGAAGCGCCGCTTTGCATCCAGTGTAGTCGCCCATCGAACTGCACTCTCAACGGCGCTGCGAAAAAGATAACGGGGAACGCCCAAGTAGGTGACGGTCTCGGGCGGCCACAGGCGAGCCCGCGACATTTTTTCGCCCACCCGGTACGCCCAACGCAACATAAATTTCTTCGTGGGGCGGTTTCGGTCTACAGGATGGTAGATTACCGCAGTCGGAATATAGATCAGCTTCTCGCCCGCTCGGAGCAGTCTCAATCCAAACTCCATGTCCTCCGTGCCGCCGCTTCGCCGCTTGTAAGATGACAAGGCCAGTCGAAACAAGCCGTATTTCTCGAATATCTGCCGGCGGAACGCCATGTTCGCACCGATTGGAGGTATATCAATCTCGTGCGGCTCGTCCCCATATTCGAAATGTACAACCGCCTGCTGATCTTCGAGTTCGAGCCAGTCCGGCTGCGGCTCGCTCCAGACCGGAACCACTCTGCCCGCAACGGCCAGGCAATCAGATTTGTCGAAAGCTGCGGCTAATTCGGTTAGCCATCGCGGATCAACAATGACGTCGTCATCGGTGAAGGCGATGATTTTGCCCCCGGCATTTCGAATTCCGGTGTTTAGGGCCGAAGATTTTCCCTGTGTCGGCTCAAAGAGATAGTGCACGTTGATGCTGCAATTGCGGGCGAACTCATTGACGACCTGGCGAGTATCGTCGTCCGAATTATTGTCAACCAGTATCAATTCCCAGGGAAAATTTGGCGGCGTTAAGAGACGATCTAAGCTCGCCAGCGCTTCTCGCAGTGTTGCCCCGCGATTATATGTGGCCAGTATTACACTCAATTCCATCGCAACCTGCCCATCACACTCTGGAATTTCGCCGCGGTGACTAGGTCTCCACCCGGATCGAAGGTTTATTACTGTATTCGATGGCGCCGATGTGCACTGCCAAAACACCGGCCTGGATGAGAGCTTTCAAAAGATCATCCGACTTATCTGCTGCCACTGCCGCGAGCAATCCACCGGCGGTCTGCGGATCGAAAAGAAGCGTCTTGAGGTCGTCTGCGACTCCGTTGGCATACTGCACGACGCACTCGGCAAATTCGCGGTTGGCTTTCAGTCCACCGGGGATGTGGCCGGCGCGTACGCATTCGAGTGCTCCTTCGAGCAGCGGGATGCGATTCGCATGCAGCTGGGCGGAGACGCTTTCTGAAGCCAGCAACATTTCGCGCAGATGACCAATGAGCCCGAAGCCGGTGATATCGGTAAGCGCGTGGATGGGAAAGTTGTCAGGCGTCGGTGAACCGGGTGCCCCATCCTTCCCCTTCAGGGGAGGGTGGGGATTTTGATTTTCGTCCCACCTCAGAAAATTGGTGATCACTTCCGCGGCAGTTTTATTCAAAGTGGTCATCGAGCGCACGGCCGCATCGATCCATGACTGCTTCGCAACACCCTTCTTGATCGCGGTCGAAATCACTCCCGTGCCCAGTGATTTGGTCAGGATCAAGCGATCACCCACGCGCGCTCCGCCGTTTTTCAACACGCGCTTTGGATCGATCGTGCCCGTCACCGAATATCCGAACTTTGTCTCCTCATCACGAATGCTGTGGCCACCAATGACCGTGCATCCCGCCTCGATCATCTTGGATAATCCGCCGGCAAGAATCTGCTCGAGAATTTCGAGATCACCTTTCTCAGGGAAGCAGACGAGTGCTAGCGCGGTCATCGGTTTTCCGCCCATGGCATAAATGTCGCTGAGCGAATTCGTGGCTGCGATCTGGCCGAAGGTGTAAGGGTCATCCACAATCGGTGTAAAAAAATCTACCGTCTGTACCAGCGCCATTTCAGGCGCGATTTGATACACGCCGGCGTCGTCGGCGTGGTCGAAGCCGACAAGAACATTCGGGTCGTGTTGCCGGGCTAATTTCCCAAGCACCTTGTCCAGCGCCGCCGGACTCAGCTTGGAAGCTCAACCCGCGGCTTTTACCGTCTCGGTGAGGCGGACGGTTTTGGTTTCAGGCATGGAGACATTGTAGAAGAAACGAAAATGCTGCCACGGATTTTGCGGATCAACACGGATAAAACGCGGAGGGCCGAATCCATCAACCGCGGACCTCATAAAGCTTCTTGGACCGAGCCCGTCAAGATCCGTGAGGATCCGTGGCCGCTTTTTACTTCGTCGTCACGTCCGCAATCTGCAGTTCCGGGTATGCCTGGTTCCACTGCTCGCTCACATGCTCAAAGATCAAGCGGAAGGGCTTGCTTTGACCGGGTGACAGGGGCGAGACAGCGAGATCAACCGTGTCCGGGTATGGTCCGCTGGTCTCGAGAATCTTTATCGGCTCATCCTCAACTTGCGCGATCTGATTGTAAGCATCATGGAAGGTGACGCGGACGGTTACGTGCGTTACGGTTTTATCCCCCGTATTTGCAATCGTCCCATCTATGTAGGTGACGCTGGCGCCGACAAAATTCTGCGCCTGGCTCATTTTCAGGTCGGAGATCTTCAACTGCGCCGCATAGGGAGGGATCACAGGCGCAGGCTGCGGTTTTGCGCGCAGCAGAAGGGCAACAATCACCGCGATTGCCACGACCACGGCGATAGCAATGACGATAATGCGCCCGCTTGTATTCGGTTCTTCCGAGACGGGAGTCGGCTGGATAAGACCGCCCATGCAGGACGATTATATTCTTCGACTTCCGCTCGCGGTCGCACTCATGGCTTGGTCCCGCACTCCCGCTGCAGTCTGATAGAAGGCAACCAGGAATAGCATGCCAAAAACAAAGTCAGCCGCGACGAAGACCAGATCGGAAGCGCGCATCTGCGCTTGCAGGTAGAGAACAGTCGATGCGGCCGCATACGCGAATTTCTCCAGCACCGATGGAACCATGATCGGCCGGAAGCGCACCGGGTCACTCGCAATCAGGAAAAATGCAACTTGCCAGGCGAGTGCGGTTCCAACAAAACCATAGTAGAAAGCCGGATGAGTGATCGCGGGCGGATCCTGCCGTCCAATCAGGTTGAACATAAAGTACAGAGGCGTAAGGACCAGGAATCCCCAGATTCCAGCGATCAGGAATACAATCTTCGCAAATTTCATCCGGTTATTCTCCGCCCACCGTGAGCCCGTCAATGCGAATTGTCGGCGACGCGACCGAGCCGCGGAATTCGAGATCGTTGGCGACCTCGGAAATATTCAGGAACATATCTTTCAGATTGCCGGCCACGGTGATTTCTTCAACCGGATAGGTCAACTCGCCACCGGAGATCCACAATCCGGATGCGCCACGAGAGTAATCGCCGGTGACGAGATTCACTCCCATGCCGAGAAATTCGGTGACGTAGAGCCCTTGCTTAACGTCCGCAATGAGCTGCTGCGGTGTGCGGGTTCCAGCTTGCAGAAAATAATTTCCTGGACCAATTCCGGGAGTTCCGGCGAGGCCGCGTGAGGCGTTAGCGGTCGTTTGTAATCCGAGCTTTTTCGCGGTGTAGGTGTTCAGCAGATACGACTTGAGCACACCATTTTCAATAACGACGGTACGGCGAGTGGGTATGCCCTCGCCATCGAACGGGCTGGTGCCGAAGCCGCCAATCATCGTGCCATCGTCAATTACGGTGACGTTTTCGGATGCGATTTTCTGGCCAAGTTTTCCGGCGAGAAACGACGCGCCGCGGTAAACCGAGTCTCCGTTCACGCCTTCGAAGATGTGGCCGAGAATTGAGTTCGCGACCAGCGGATCAAAAATGATCGGAACTTCCTGCGTCTTCACTTTCCTTGCGCCAAGACGGCGAAGCGTGCGCTGGGCGGCAATTGTGCCGACTTCCTCCGGCGACTCGAGTTTGGCGAGATTGCGTGAAACCGAAAACCAGTAATCGCGCTGCATGGCGCCGTTTTCATCCTGCGCGATCGGAATTGCGGCGACCGAACAATAGGAGCGGCGGTATTCGCCGACGAAGCCGTGGGAATTGGCGAGGATCTTGTGGCCGGTGGCGGCGTCGAACGATCCACCTTCGGAGTTCTTGATGCGCGGGTCGAAATCCAGCGCAGCTTTCTCCGCACGGCGCGCGTAGGCGATGCGCTCCTGACCGGGAAGCGAGTAAACGTCCGGCGAGTAAAGATCGAGATCACCGGAAATGGAACCAAGTTGATCGGGCTCAGGAATTCCGGCGAACGGATCTTCGGAAGTAATCTTGGCCAGTTCTAGAGCGGAACTCAACATCCGATCAAGACCGGCGCGAGTGAAGTCACTCGAATGCGTACTCGCCGCGCGCTTACCATTGAACACGCGGATGCCGATGGATTTCGATCCCGATTCTTTCAGGGTTTCGACTTCGCCGAGGCGCACAAGCGTGGAGAATTCATCGCCTTCACGGATGACGCACTCGGCAGCCGTGGCACCTCCAGACATGGCACGACGAACGAGATCTTGGGCGAGCTGCTTGAGATCAGTTTGAGGTGGTGCAGTTCGGTTTTCGACTTGAGTAGTGGAAGACATAAAGGCAATTAACCACGAAGGACGCGAAGGCTCACGAAGCAAATCCCATGCGGTATTTGTTTCCTTTGTGTACCTTCGGGTCCTTTGTGGTTAGAGGTTTTTTCCTTCACTGCATGAACCCGCCGGTATCGCGGCGCGCGGTTCCGCCCACGGTCATGCGGTCGAGCTTGGTGGTCGGCATGCCAACGCCGACGGGCACTGCCTGACCATCCTTACCGCAAGTACCGACGCCTTCATCGAGGCGCAGGTCGTTACCGACCATGGAAACGTGCTTCAAGGCTTCAGGGCCGTTGCCGATCAAAGTCGCGCCGCGAATGGGTGCGGTCACATTGCCGTCTTCGATCAAGTACGCTTCCGAAGCCGAGAAGACGAATTTGCCATTCGTGATATCGACTTGCCCGCCGCCGAAGTTGACCGCATAAACTCCGCGCTTCACCGAGCGAATAATGTCTTCGGGATTGTCCTCGCCCGCGAGCAGGTATGTGTTCGTCATGCGCGGCATGGGAATGTGCTCGTAACTCTCGCGGCGGCCGTTGCCGGTATCGGCCATGCCCATCAGGCGCGAAGAAAGCTTGTCGCTCAGATAGCCTTTGAGAATTCCTTTTTCGATGAGAACTGTCTCTTGCGTGGCATGACCCTCATCGTCGACGTTCAGTGAACCTCGACGCCACGGCATTACGCCGTTATCGACGACCGTGCATTTTTCGCTGGCTACTTTCTTCCCTATCAATCCGGCAAACGCAGAAGTTTTCTTGCGATTGAAATCCGCTTCAAGCCCGTGCCCAACCGCTTCGTGAATCAGAACTCCCGGCCAGCCGGGGCCAAGCACCACTTCCATTTCTCCCGCCGGAGCTTCGCGCGCATCGAGCTGCAGGATCGCCTGCCGCGACGCTTCTTTCGCGAAATATTCCGGAGTCTTTTCGCCGAAAAAGAAGTCGAGCGCTACTCGTCCGCCGCCCCCGGCGCTGCCGCGGGCCGAATTCCGTTCGTTCTTAGCAATGCACGAAACGTTCATGCGCGCCAGCGGCTGGGAATCTTCGGCAAACGTTCCATCCGAGCCGACAACGAGAATATTGCGCAGCTCGTCGGCATAATTCGCCCGAACTTCCTTGATTCGCGGATCATAGGCGCGCGCGGATGAGTCTGCACGCATGACAAGCTCAACCTTCGCCGTGATCTCTGCGTCGACGGAAGGCAAAGTTACGGGATATAAGCTGCGCGCCTGCTTCTGCTGAAATCCCGCGCTGGGCGTTTTTGCCGGGCCGCTGGCGATCAGTGCTGCGGTTCGCGCCGCGTGCAAAATGCGCGCCGGCGAAAGATCGTCGGTATAGGCGTATCCGGTTCGCTCGCCGGAGATAACGCGAATGCCGCAGCCAGCAGAGATTCCCTGCGAGGCTGATTTCACCATGGATTCATCGACGGTCAGCGCGGTCGAGGAAAGATACTCAAAATAGAGGTCAGCGTAATCGCCGCCGGCCGAAAGCGCCGCTGCCAAATAGCGCTCGAGGTCGCGGTCGGCCAGTCCGTAATGCTCAAAAAAGAAGTTATTGTGGTCCACGATTATTGGATGACCTTTCCCCCGGAAGGACTCGGATGAGGCAATTATAGCGGCTGAGCTGCCGGCGAGAGCTGCGGGTGCGCTCTCGACGGGCGGCGACGCTCGTCGCCCCATTATTTCAGAATCCAGTTACTCCGGAAGCTGAATGCTTCCATCCTCTGCAATCGGGAAAAAAGGATTCCAAGCCACTTCCCACAAAAATCCCTCCGGATCTGCGAAGTAACCGGAATACCCGCCCCAGAATGCCTCCTGTGCGGGTTTGATCAACTTGGCGCCGGCTTTCTGCGCCTCGGCAAGCGTGGAATCGACTTCCTGGCGAGAGCGCGCGTTAAAAGCCAGTGTAAATCCCCTGAACCCCTGCGCCTCATCCGACACATTGGCATCTTTCGCAAGCTCGGTGCGAGGGTACAACGCCAAGGCGATTCCTCCCGCCTGAAAAAATGCGATCGCTTCTGAACTCGCGGCTGAGGCTCGCCAACCCAGACGTTCGTAGAATTGCCGGCTGCGCTCGAGGTTCTCCACACCCAACGTGATGATGCTGACACGCTGCTCCATGGCTGCTCCTTATACCGGTTGGTATAACGATATCCCGCAATGTTCAGTTGTCACAGACGGGCGTGCACTCATTCTGTAAAACTTCTGTCATGAATTCGCAAACCTTGGCGAATGCACTTGAAGAATTCCTCTCCGCGAGCAGTGGCGCAGTGGTGATCGAAGACGGCGCTGTTGCCTTTGATCTTGCCCAGGCAAAATATTCCATCTCAGGAGAAAGCAATAAATGTCTGCTGCACCTGTGGTCGGCGGAGCGGAACGTTGTCCGACGCGTGCTG
>Ga0335076_10008425_pt1 | contig 10412 bp, 12 predicted proteins | sample Lox_Sample_25_FD_206717 | JGI IMG/M metagenome (GOLD analysis project Ga0335076, IMG submission 206717) | Soil microbial communities from Loxahatchee National Wildlife Refuge, Florida, United States - Lox_Sample_2.5 | ecosystem: Environmental > Terrestrial > Soil > Wetlands | place: USA...
GAACCAAGTGGGACATCGAGAGGGCACCTCAGTGGCGGGCTTACTCGCCTTGACCGTCGTCGTAGCGATCCCGGGTCATAAGCCCGGGACGAGAAGGTCCAAGGCGACTCGCTCGTGATGACGTTGGGAGATTGGCATGCCCGCCACGATCGCTGCTTCCGCAGAAAGCAAACTCAAGCACGCCTTGCGCCCGCTTGGCGACCCCAAGCGGGCGGAATGGGAAAAGGGGTACCAGAAGTCGCACTGGGCGCATTGGGGCGTGGCGCTGCCCGGCATGGACGCCGCGATCCGGGAGACGCTTGGTGATCTCACTCAAAAGGAAGCGCTGAGCCTATGTGTGCGGCTGTGGCGCGAGCCGGTGTGGGACTTGAAGATCGTCGCCGGGCGGATTTTGGCCCGCAAGTCGGTCGAGCCGGACGCGAAGGTCTGGGCTTTCGTGACCGAGCGCCTCGCCGATCTCGACGGCTGGGCGGTCGCCGACAATCTGGCGATGGCCGGCTCGCGCTGCCTCATTGCCGACCCTCGCCGGCTCGACGCCGTCGAGCAATGGACCCATAGCCCGCACTTGTGGACGCGGCGGGCGGCGCTGGTGTTCACGCTGCCCTGGACCAAGGAGAAGCGCGATCCCGAGCGGATGCTCGGCTGGGCCGCGCGTCTCGCGGAGGATCGCCAATGGTTCATCCAGAAGGCGGTCGGCTGGTGGTTGCGCGAACTCTCGAAGCGCGATCCCGAGCGGGTGCGGCGGTTTCTGAACGAGCATGGGCCGAAGCTGACCGCCGTCGCGCGGCGCGAAGCGACGAAATATCTGAAGGGCGTCCCTACTCAGTTACTATGCGGCTGCTCTTATGAACGCCTGCGCCGGGCTGCCCATCCGCAGTGACAATTCGCTCAAATTGGAGGGGCGGGATATCGTTTGTGGGCGCGCCCTGTCGCTCTGTCGCTGCGACAAGGTTTAGGATTTCACTCACCTGAGTTCTATGCCACGCCTCCCATCCTTCGTTGTCAGATATCAGACCGATCGCCTTGGCGAACTCGCCATAGCGCATCTTTTTGTCTGAGATTTGCAGCGCCCGCAGAACGGCAACTGCCGCTCGCGCATATTCAAGCCTCGCCTGAACATCAAGCCTTTTCATGCCGACCTCGCACTCCCTCCTGCCAGACCTTATCGTACGGGTAGGGAATGGACACAAGTCGAGGGGCGGGTTTTTGTGCAGCCCCCGACTATTTGTGCAGGGGGCTGTTTATGTGCAAAGCCCCCGCAAGGGGAGAGGGGCTTGCGCGCACCCCAACCCTCTCCCTCCTTCGACAAGCTAAAGTTGAGGGTGAGGGGCTTGCCCTCAGCCGGCGCTTCGCGCCACCCTCTCCCTCCTTCGACAAGCTCAGGATGAGGGGGTGACGCGATGACCGATCTCGAGAGCTTCGCCTTCGGCGACAGTCCGGAACTCGCGGATGAACTGCTCGAACTTGTGCTCGTTGGGCGCAAGACCGCGACCTGCTGGGCGGCGAGCGAGGGCGACAAGGGGGTTGAGGCCGGCAAGCGCTGGATCGTGAAGGACGGGCGGGGGCGCGCGCGGGCGATCCTCGAGACGGTTGAAGTGACCCGGCGGCGATTCGAGGACGTCGACGAAAGCTTCGCCCGCGACGAGGGGGAAGGCGACCGCACGCTCGCCGACTGGAGCCACATGCACACGGACTATTTCACCCGCCGCGGCGAGTTCGCGCCCAACATGGAGGTCTATTGCGAGCGCTTCAGGCTGATCGAGGCCATCGAAGGTTGAAAGAGCCGGTCGGCCCTCACCCGGCGCTTCGCGGCGCCCTCTCCCGCAAGCGGGAGAGGGGGGCAGGTCGGCCCCTTGATCGGGTGTCCGCGGTGGCGCGCGCCTAACCCTATGCTTCGCCCCGCCGCCATGCCATAGCCCTCGGAGAGACGGGCGTCCGGCCGACGCCCGATGGCCTCATCCCCTCGGAGCGAAGCGATGGTCCCGGTAAGCGCGCTCAGCCAGCGTTCGCCGCTTGAAGGCGTTGACCTCCCTGCGGGGCCGCGATTCGCCCTCTCCGAGGCGCCGCCGGCCGCCCGGTTCATCCTGCGCGGCGGCGAAGGCGCGCGGGTCGCCTGCGGGATCGCTTTCGGCGCCGAGCCGCCGTCGAGGCTGGGGCCGGCCGGCGAGGGCGCCGGGCGCGCAGCGCTCTGGCTCGGTCCGGACGAGTGGCTGATAATCGCCGAGGGCCTCGATTCCGCGCCGCTCGGCGAAATGCTCGAATCGGTGCTCGACGGGACCGCCCACAGCCTGGTCGACGTCTCGCATCGCCAGATCGGGCTGATCGTGAGCGGACCTGCCGCCGCGCGCGTTCTCAACGCCGGCTGTCCGCTCGACCTCGATCCTCACGCGTTTCCGGTCGGGATGGCGACGCGCACCATCTTCGACAAGGCGGAGATCGTACTCTGGCGGCGAGCGGCGACGACGTTCCGCCTCGAAGTCTGGCGCTCGTTCGCGCCGCATGTCGTCGCGTTCCTCGCCGAGGCCGCGAGAGGCGCGCCGGAGTGGTAGCCACGTTCTTCCCGTCCAGCGAGAAAAGGGACGCCCTCAAATCCAGCGGCGCACCCGCCGGCAATAGTCGGCGTAGTCCTCACCGAAGATTTCGCTGAGTCGCCGTTCCTCGAACGGGATGGTGATAAAGTTCATCGAAGCCCACGGCAGAACGACTAGGATAAACGGCCAGGCTCGCCCGAGCGCGAGCGCCAGGCCGACGTAGACGGCCGTCAGGGAGAGATACATCGGATTGCGCGACCAGGCGTGCGCGCCGTTGACGACGAGGCGCGACGGGTCGCCGGTCGGATGCAGCGTCGTGCGCCTGAGCACGAACCGTCCCGCGGCGGCCGCGGCGAGCGCGCAGCCGGCGAGGATGAGCGCGAAGCCCGCCCATTTCGCGCCAGCCATAGCCATGAAGGCCGGGCGCCACGGAGAAAGCCGGTCGAGCCCAATCCCGGCGAGGAACGCGACCGCGAATTGGACCGGCGGCGGGATCTTCGCCAGAGGGGGAGCGCGACCCGACTCGGCCTCGCTCACGCGGTCAGGACCACCCGGCCGCGAATCCGTCCCGCGCGCAGATCATCCAGCGATCGCTGCGCCTCGTCGAGCGGCCTCGTCTCGATCGGCGCGGGTTTGACTTTGCCCTCCCGCGCCAGCGCCATGAGTTCGCGGAACTCGGGCAGCGTTCCGGTGAACGCGCCGACAATGCTGACCGCCCGCAGCGGCAGGGTGGCGAGCGACAGGGTCATCGACCCGCCGAACAGGCCGACGACGATGAGCCGTCCGCCCTTGCGCAACAGCGAAAGCCCAGAGGCGGCGCTCGTCTCCGAGCCGACGAAGTCGATCGCCGAGGCGACGCCGCCCGTGTCGGCCAGGATCTTCTTGCGGCCGTCGGGATCGGCGGGATCGACGACGGCGGACGCGCCGGCGTCGAGCGCCGCCTGCCGCTTCGCCGCGTCGACGTCGGCGACGATGGGTCCCGCGCCATAGAGCGCGCAGGCGAGGCCGACGCTCGCAAGGCCGAGGCCGCCCGCGCCGATGATGAGCAGAGGGTTCCCGCCGTCGACAGGCGCCGCCTTTTTCAGCGCGCTGAACGCGGTCAGGCCCGAGCAGCCGAGCGTGGCGGCGAACGAGGCGGACAGCGGGTCAAATTCGACCAGATAGCGGGGATGGTCGACGAGAACATACGTGCTGAAGCCGCCATCCCTGTGGACGCTGAGGTTCCTCGGCTTGGCGCAAAGGTTCTCATTTTCCGCCTGGCATTGCGCGCATTGGCCGCAGCCGCCCCAGGCGTAGACCGCGCGCCGGTCGCCAACGCGGACGCCGCTCGCATCCGGGCCAAGCTCTTCGACGACGCCGGCGATTTCGTGGCCCAGGATGCGCGGCAGTTTGACCGCCGGCGCGAGGTCGAGCTTCAGGCCTTGGCCGAGATCGAAATAGCCGTCGGCGACATGAAGGTCGCTGTGGCAGACGCCGCAGGCGCTGACGCTGAGCAGCACTTGCGTCGCTGTAGGCGCGGGCGGCGATTCGAAGACCTGGGTCAGCGGGGCGCCGAACTGGGTTAGCTTCCAGCTTCGCATTCCGCCTGCGCCAGCCATGGTCCGCTTCCTTCTCGTTCAGCCGCGCGCGGCCTTGTCGCGGGCGTTGAGGGCCTGGATCGCCTCGCGCGCGGCTTTCCATTCGCCATCGCCCCAGCGGCGCAACTCGTAGAAATTGCCGCCGGTCGCCATCGCCTCGGCTCCGTCCATCGCGATCGTCTCGCCGCTCAGCCATTCGCAGCCGTCCGACATGAGAAAGGCCGCCAAGTTCTGCAATTCCTCCATCTTGCCCACCCGGCCCATCGGATTGCGGGCGGCGGACGCGCCGGGCTCGGCGCCCGGCATCAGCCGCTTGCTCATGCCCTCGGTCGGGATTTCGCCCGGGGCGATCGCGTTGAGGCGGATGCCGTAGCGGCCCCATTCCTGCGCGAGCGACATGGTCATCGCCTGGATCGCCGCCTTGCTCATCGCCGAGGGGACGACGAACGGGCCGCCGTTGCGCACCCAGGTGACCGCGATCGAGACGACGCTGCCTTTCTGCTTGCCGGCGATCCAGCGCTTGCCCACCGCCTGGGTCACATAGAAGGTGCCGTGCATGACGATGTTGGCGATCGCGTCGAAGCCGCGCGGCGACAAGTCCTCGGTGCGGGAGATGAAGTTGCCGGCGGCGTTGTTGACGAGGCCGGTGAGCGGCCCATCGCGGAAAATCTCGTCGACCATCGCCTCGACCGCCGCGGCGTCGCGGATATCGACGCCATAGCTCGCGACGCGCCCGCCGTGCGCCTTCATCAGTTCGGCGGCGGTCGCGTCGCAGACACTTTTGCGCCGGCCGCAGATGGCGATCTCCGCCCCGAGGCCGAGGAAGCGTTCGGCCATTGCTCGGCCTAGCCCGGTGCCGCCGCCGGTGACGAGGATTTTCTTGCCGGCGAACAGATTGCTGGCGAACATGGGCGCTTCCTTCGACTTTATAGCTGCTTATGGGTACGCGGTTCAGGCGGGCTAGGAAAGAGCGGGCGGGTTACGCCGGCTGCTCGACAATGGAGAACAATGAATGGAGATCAAGCGGAGGGTTTCGGCCGAGGATGGTCCGGCCACGAATTTCACTGGATCGGTTCAAATCGATCACGTATTTCCAGCCGACCCGGCCGCGGGAGTCGCCTGGAGAATCGTCACTTTCGAGCCTCGCGCCCGAACCGCGTGGCATACCCATCCAAAAGGCCAGATTCTCGTCGTCGCCGCCGGCTCTGGTCGCGTTCAGAGCGCGGGGGGAGCGATCGAGGAGATTCGCCCCGGCGACGTTGTCCTGATCTCGCCGGGCGAGAAGCACTGGCACGGCGCCTCGCCGGCCGCCGCCATGACCCACGTAGCCATGAACGCGCCGCCGACCGACTGGATGGAGAAAGTCACGGACGAGCAATATGGCGGATGAACCTCCCGCTTATCCTCCGTCCGCGAACCGCCCCGCCCGTCCCTCGACCCCTGCCCGCACCGCCTCGACCTGGTTCGGCGAGCCGATCAGCGCCGCCTGCTCCTTCGATTCGGCGATGAGGATCGCGCCCGTATCGGCGTCGCTCGCCATGTTCAAAAGCCGCTTCAGCGCGCGCACCGCGTCCGGGCTGCGGCCGGCGATCTCCTTCGCCGTCGCGCGCGCGGCGGCGAGCGGGTCGGCGTGGAGACCGGTGGCGAAGCCGTAACTCAGCGCCTCCGTGCCGGAGAAGACCCGGCCGGTCAGGCTGAGCTCGCGGATCACGTCGGAGCGGGCGAGCTCGCGCATGAGAGCGATCCCGCTCATGTCGGGGACGAGGCCCCATTTGATTTCGAGGATCGACAGCCGCGCGTCCGGCGCGACGTAGCGGATGTCGGCGCCGAGCGCGATCTGGAAGCCGCCGCCAAGCGCCGGCCCGTGGATAGCGGCGATGACCGGCGCCGGCAGGGTCCGCCAGACATAGGCCGCCTGCTGGAAGTCATTCGCGAGCCCATGCGTGCGCTTCGCCAGATCGCCAACGGTCGGCGTGGAGCCTCGCGCCGCGAACGATGCGAACGTCTCCTTGTCGAGACCGGCGCAAAAGCCCTTGCCTGCTCCGGTCAGTACGACGGCGCGCAAACCGGCCATGCGGCCCAGCCGCTCGCCCGCCGCAATGATCGCCTCGAACATCGCCGGATCGAGCGCGTTAAGCTTGTCTGGGCGATTGAGCGTGACCTCGGCGACGCCATCGGCGATCTCAATTGTCATTCTGTCTGCAAACATGGCCTTCTCATGAATGGTCTTTAGCTAGGACACTCGTCGTCGGACGCCATAACCGCTGATCGACGCCGCAAAGTAAGCCGATAAGAGAAAAAATGGGGCGACGGCAGGAGTCGAACCTGCATCTCCCCGTGTTAGAATACGCTCGGCGACCAAACCAAGCGAGACGGGGGCTCTATCCCGTTGAGCTACGCCGCTACAGCGCCTTGCCTCCTTCGACGGATGGCAAGGCGTTTTTCTGCCAACGGCCGCAACGCTGACACGAGCGGCGAGAGGTCGTAGGCCGTCTGTCCTTCGGTATTCTTGAACCGGTCAATGAGGCCGAGTTTTCGCATCCGCGACAACGAGCGCTGGACGCTGCGCTCACTCACTCCCATTCGCTTCGCTATCGTCGTCGGACGCGGGAAGGGCCAGCGGTTGGGCAGATACCAATGTGCCATGACGTTGAGGAGGACATTGAGGTCCTCGCTTCGCAATTTCAGCTCTGCTTGATGAAAAAGGAGAACGTCCGGCAGAGGCTGGAAGCCCGCATCAGTGACGATGCCGAAACGCTGATTCACCCGCCGTATCCCCTCAGCGAAGGGGTTCTCCTGCAGGTCAAAGACGATGTCGTTCGATAGCGGGATGGAGTTCTCGGCGCTCATAACTCAAAAAAACAGGAGTTTTGGATATCTCTCAAATTAGTATGATCTTCTCTGAAATTAGTATGATCTTCTCTGACATAAATGGCGCAAAAAAATTGCCGAAACTGTCACCCGCTAGGATGGCGAGCACCGCTGAAGCAAATTCGGTTTGGCGACTGCGTTTATTTCGGCGGCGGGAAGGCCAGCACTTCGCCGGTGTAGGTCTCGACCACCTCGCTGAACGGCTCGCCGTCGGGCGTCGACAGCACCGCGCGATGCTCGAGGACATGCTCGGGCACGGCGAGCGGATCCTGAGGCGCCGCCGCGCCCATTTCCCAGCCTGCGGGCAGCGGCCGCCACAAAAGGTCCGCCGAGAGCGTGTGGCGGCGGAAATGGAGCGCGGCGACCGCCTTGCCGAACGGCGTGTCGGTCGTCTCCAGCACATGGTTCATTTCCGGCGTCAGCCGCGCCGGCGCGTACCAGTTGTCGGCCTCGGACAGCACATGATCGCCGCATTTGAGCCTGACCCGCCGATAGCCGAGCGGCTCGTCCGGCTTGACGTCGAGCGCGGCGCGCACCTCCGCGGTCGCGGGTTTGTCGACGTCATGCACGCGCTCGGCGACGATCCGCGCCGGGTCGGCGAGGCGGTGGTCGGCGCACCAGCGCTCAAGCGTCAGCGTCGCGCTGTCGTGGCTCAAAAGGTCGGCGTTGAGGGTCTCGATCAGCGCCAGCGCCTCGAGCCTGCCGACGAGGCTCGCCGGCCAGGCTTCCGGCTCGGCGGCGCGCGCATACGTCGCGGCGGCGAGCCAGATGATCGCCGCCGCCGACAGCGGTCTCGACCAAGTTCCGCTCATGTCCCCTCGACCTCCGCCGACAATTCGAACCACGCCTGCTCGCTTGCGGTCAGCGCCCGTTCGAGCTCGGCTCGCTTCGAGGCGAGGTCGGCGACCTTGGCGGCGTCTCCGCCCCGCGCGCTCGCCTCGGCCAGCGCTTCGTCCACGCGCCGCAGGAGGTCGTGGAACCTATTCATCCGGTCTTCGAGGAGGACAAGCTCGCGCCGGGTTGTCGCAGGCTCGCGTTTTGGCGCCTCCGCGGGCGCGGCGGCTGGACGGAACCGGCTCCTCGCGTCGGCCGGCCGCGGGTCGCCTGAAAGGACGAAGCGGCTGTAATCGGCGAGGTCGCCGTCGAACGGCTTCACCGTTCCGTTGGCGGTCAGCCACAGCCGGTCGACGCAGGCTTCGAGCAGCCGGCGGTCGTGCGAGACGAGGATGCAGGCGCCCTCGTAATCGTTGATCGCCTCGATCAATTCGCCGCGGCTGTCGATGTCGAGATGGTTGGTCGGCTCGTCGAGGATGAGGAGCTGCGGCCCGTCGAAGGCGGCGAGTCCCATCATGAGCCGCGCCTTCTCGCCGCCCGACAGCGACTCGACCTTGGTGTCGGCGCGCGCGCCGGAGAAGCCGATCATCGCCGCGCGGCCACCGATCTTCGACACCGGCTCCCCGCGCATGCGCTCGGCGACATGGTCGTAGACGCTGCCGCCAGGTTCGAGCTCGTCGATCTGGTGCTGGGCGAAATAGCCGACCTCGAGCTTGCTCGCGCGCGTCATCGTGCCCGCCATCGGCGGAAGCCGTCCGGAGACAAGCTTAGCGAAGGTCGACTTGCCGTTGCCGTTCTGGCCGAGGAGCCCGATGCGGTCGTCGTCGGCGAGGGTGAGGTCGATGCGCGCCAGCACCGCGCGCCCGTCGTAGCCGGCGCTGACCTTGTCCATGGTGACAATCGGCGGAGAGAGCCGCCGTTTGACCGGCGGCCACTTGAAGGGCTGCACTGTCTCGTCGACGATCGCCGCGATCGGCTCCATCCTGGCCAGCATCTTGAGGCGCGACTGCGCCTGGACAGCCTTCGACGCCTTGGCGCGAAAGCGATCGACGAAGGCCTGCAGATGGGCGCGCCGCTCTTCCTGTTTCTTGATCGCCTTGCCGGCGAGGATCTGCTGCTCGCGGCGCTGGCGCTCGAAGCTCGTGTAGCCGCCGGTCCACAGGGTCAGCTTGCCGCGCTCGAGGTGAAGGATCTGGCCGGCGACGTCGTCGAGCAGGTCGCGGTCATGGCTGATGACGATGATCGTCGCCGGGCAATTCTTCAGATAGTCGGTGAGCCACAGCACGCCTTCGAGGTCGAGATAATTGGTCGGCTCGTCGAGCAGCAGGAGGTCGGGCTCGGAGAACAGGACGGCGGCGAGCGCCACCCGCATCCGCCAGCCGCCGGAATATTCGGCGAGCGCCCGCCCTTGCGCCGCCTCGTCGAAGCCGAGACCTTTGAGGATGCGCGCCGCCCGCGCCGGCGCGGCATGGGCGTCGATGTCGACAAGGCGGGTCTGGATCTCGGCGATACGCTCCGGGTCGCGGGCGCCTTCTGCCTCGGCGATCAGCCCGGCGCGCTCCTTATCGGCCGCGAGGACGAAGTCGATCAGGCTCTCCGGGCCGCCCGGCGCCTCCTGATCGACGCTGCCGGCGCGCGCCCGCCTCGGGAGGAGAATAGCGCCGCTCTCCGGCGAGAGGTCGCCGCGGATAAGCCGGAAGAGCGTCGTCTTGCCGGCGCCGTTGCGTCCCACGAGCCCGACATGCGCGCCGGACGGCAGCGCGGCTGAGGCGTTGTCGATCAGCAGACGCTCGCCGAGCCGGTAGGTCAGGGCGCTGATATGAAGCATGGCGGGCTTTTCGCCCGCCGCGCTCGAGCTGGCAAGGTCGGAGCCGCCTCGGTCAGCTCTTCCGGGGAGCGTCGAGCAGGGCGGATTCCCGGAACAACAAGCCGGCGGCGCCGGCGCCGATCAAGGGCGCAATGATGAACAGCCAGAGCTGGGCCACCGCGCCGGGGTTTGAGCCGACGCCGACCAGCGCCGGGCCAATCGAGCGGGCCGGATTGACTGAGGTGCCGGTGATGTTGATCCCGACCAGATGAATGACCACCAGCGTGAGCCCGATCGCGAGGCCGGCGAAGCCGGTCGGCGCGAACGGATGGGTGACGCCGAGAATGCAGACCAGGAACAGGAACGTCGCCACCACTTCGAACACCAAGGCGGAGACGACGCTGTATTCGCCGTTGTAGCCCGCGCCCCAACCGTTCTGGCCGATTGAGCCGGTCCATCCCTGCGCCTTGCCGGAGAGGATGAGATAGAGCACGACCGCGCCGACGATCGCGCCAAGAACCTGGGCGACCCAGTAGCCCAGCATGTCGGCGGCGCTCATCCGGCCGGCGACATAGACGCCGAAGCTAACCGCCGGATTGACGTGGCAGCCGGAGATCGGCCCGATGCCATAGGCCATGGCGACGATGGCGAAACCGAAGGCGCTCGCAATCCCGAGAAGGTCGACCGCGGTCGGCCCCGACCCCATGCCGCCAACCACCGCCGCCCCGCAACCGAAGAACACCAGGGCGAAAGTGCAGACAAATTCGGCCGCCTGCTTGTTCATTTTTGATC
>Ga0335076_10008426_pt1 | contig 10411 bp, 8 predicted proteins | sample Lox_Sample_25_FD_206717 | JGI IMG/M metagenome (GOLD analysis project Ga0335076, IMG submission 206717) | Soil microbial communities from Loxahatchee National Wildlife Refuge, Florida, United States - Lox_Sample_2.5 | ecosystem: Environmental > Terrestrial > Soil > Wetlands | place: USA: Florida...
CCTGGTCGACGACCAGAGCGAGCGCATGGCGTCGCTGCGCGGGCTGCTGAAGTTCAATGCCGGGGTGCGGCCGCCGGTGCCGATCGAGGAGGTGGAGCCGGCCAGCGAGATCGTCAAGCGGTTCGCGACGGGCGCGATGAGCTACGGGTCGATCTCCGCGGAAGCACACGAGGCGCTGGCGATCGCGATGAACCGGCTCGGCGGCCGGTCGAACTGCGGCGAGGGCGGCGAGGATGTACGCCGCTTCGACCGCGACCCCAACGGCGACTGGCGGCGCAGCGCGGTCAAACAGGTCGCCTCCGCCAGGTTCGGTGTCACCAGCCACTACCTGACGAACTGCACCGACATCCAGATCAAGATGGCGCAGGGCGCGAAGCCCGGCGAGGGCGGCCAGCTTCCGGGTCACAAGGTCTACCCATGGGTGGCCGAGGTGCGGCACTCGACGCCGGGTGTCGGCCTGATCTCACCGCCGCCACACCACGACATCTATTCGATCGAGGACCTCGCGCAGCTGATTTACGACCTGAAGAACGCCAACCCGCAGGCGCGGGTCCACGTGAAGCTGGTCTCGGAGGTCGGCGTCGGCACCGTCGCGGCGGGGGTTTCCAAGGCGCACGCCGACGTGGTGCTGATCTCCGGCCACGACGGCGGCACCGGAGCCACTCCGCTCACGTCGATGAAGCACGCGGGCGCCCCGTGGGAGCTGGGCCTGGCGGAGACGCAACAGACGTTGCTGCTCAACGGGTTACGGGACCGGATCGTCGTTCAGGTTGACGGGCAGATGAAGACCGGCCGCGACGTGATGATCGCGACGCTGCTCGGCGCGGAGGAATACGGATTCGCCACCGCGCCGTTGGTGGTGTCGGGCTGCATCATGATGCGGGTCTGTCACCTCGACACCTGCCCGGTGGGCGTCGCAACGCAGAACCCCGAGCTGCGCAAGCGCTTCACCGGCAAGCCCGAGTTCGTCGAGAACTTCTTCATGTTCGTGGCCGAAGAGGTGCGGGAATACATGGCACAGCTGGGCTTTCGGACCATCAACGAGGCCGTCGGCCAGGTCGGTTCGCTGGACACCACGCTGGCCGCCGAGCATTGGAAGGCGCGCAAGCTCGACTTGTCGCCGGTGCTGCACGATCCGGAGTCCGCGTTCATGAACCAGGACCTGTACTGCAGCTCGCGGCAGGACCACGGTCTGGACAAGGCGCTGGACCAGCAGCTGATCGTCGTCAGCCGGGAGGCACTCGATCAACAGAAGACGGTAACGTTCGCCACCAAGATCACCAACGTGAACCGCACCGTCGGAACGATGCTCGGCCACGAGTTGACGAAGGCCTATGGCGGGCAGGGTCTTCCGGACAACACGATCGACATCACCTTCGACGGGTCGGCCGGCAACAGCTTCGGGGCTTTCGTGCCCAAGGGCATCACGCTGCGGGTTTACGGCGACGCCAACGACTACGTCGGCAAGGGTTTGTCCGGCGGCCGGATCGTGGTGCGCCCTGCCCGCACCGCGCCCGCCGAGTTCGTCGCCGAGGAGAACATCATCGGTGGCAACGTGATCCTGTTCGGCGCCACCAGCGGGGAGGCGTTCCTGCGCGGGGTGGTCGGCGAGCGCTTCGCTGTCCGCAACTCCGGAGCCCACGCGGTGGTCGAGGGCGTCGGCGACCATGGGTGCGAGTACATGACCGGCGGCAAGGTGGTCATCCTCGGCCCGACCGGGCGCAACTTCGCCGCGGGTATGTCCGGCGGCATCGCCTATCTCTATGACCCGGGGAGGCGGCTGCCGGACCACCTCAACGCGGAGATGGTCGAACTCGAGGAACTCGATGACGACGACCTCGATTGGCTGCACCAGATGCTGACCAAGCACGTCGAGGCCACCGACTCCACGCCAGGCAAGCGGATTCTGGCCCACTGGGGCAGGGAGCGGCAGCAATTCGTCAAGGTCATGCCCCGCGACTACAAGCGCGTGCTGGAAGCCATCGCCGAGGCCGAGCAGAACGGAACCGACGTGGACCAGGCGATCATGGCGGCGGCTCATGGCTGATCCGGCAGGCTTTTTGAAACACCGCGAGCGCGAACTGCCCAAGCGGCGACCCGTGCCGTTGCGGCTGAAGGACTGGAACGAGGTCTACGAGGAATTCAGCCACGACAGGCTGCGCGCCCAGGCTGCGCGGTGCATGGATTGCGGAATCCCTTTCTGCCACAACGGTTGTCCACTGGGAAACCTGATCCCCGAGTGGAACGACCTCGTTCGCACCGACCGTTGGCGCGACGCGATCGAGCGACTGCACGCCACCAACAACTTTCCGGAGTTCACCGGGCGGCTCTGCCCGGCACCATGCGAGTCGTCATGCGTGCTCGGCATCAACCAGGATCCGGTGACGATCAAGCAGGTCGAGGTCGAAATCATCGACAACGCTTACGCACAGGGGTGGGTGCAGCCAATTCCGCCGCACGCACTGACCGCCAAGACGGTCGCGGTCATCGGCTCCGGCCCCGCCGGACTCGCGGCCGCCCAACAGCTCACCCGGGCCGGCCACACCGTCACGGTGTTCGAGCGGGCCGACCGGATCGGCGGACTGCTGCGCTACGGAATTCCCGAGTTCAAGATGGAGAAACGGCATCTGGACCGCCGGCTGGCGCAGATGGAGGCCGAGGGCACCATCTTCAAGCCGAGTGTCAACGTCGGCATCGACATCGCCGCCGAGCAGCTGCGTGCCGACTTCGACGCCGTCGTGCTGGCCGGAGGGGCGACCGCGTGGCGTGAGCTGCCGATCCCCGGCCGCGAACTCGACGGCATCCACCAGGCAATGGATTATCTGCCGTGGGCCAACCGGGTGCAGGAGGGCGACCCGGTGCTCGGCGACGACGGCGAGCCGCCGATCACCGCCAAGGGCAAGAAGGTGATCATCATCGGCGGCGGTGACACCGGCGCCGACTGCCTGGGCACCGTGCACCGGCAGGGCGCTGTCGACGTGCACCAGTTCGAGATCATGCCACGGCCGCCGGACGGCCGCGCCGACTCCACCCCGTGGCCGACGTACCCGCTGATGTTCCGGGTCTCTGCCGCGCACGAAGAGGGCGGCGAGCGTGTGTTTTCCGTCAACACCGAGGAATTCATCGGTCGCGACGGCCGTGTGACCGGCCTCCGCGCCCACGAGGTCAAGGTGGCCGGCGGCAAATTCGAGAAGGTCGAGGGCACCGAATTCGAGCTTCAGGCCGACCTGGTGCTGTTGGCGATGGGCTTCGTCGGCCCGGAGAAAGAGGGCCTGCTGACCGATCTCGGCGTCGAGTTCACCGAGCGTGGCAACGTCGCACGGGACGACGACTACGCGACCTCGGTGCCCGGGGTCTTCGTCGCCGGCGACATGGGCCGCGGACAGTCGCTGATCGTCTGGGCGATCGCCGAGGGCAGGGCGGCCGCGGCCGCGGCCGACGAATACCTGATGGGGATCACCGCGCTGCCCGCGCCGATCCCGCCCACGGCCGTGCCGCAGCGCTGACCCCGCCTCGATGCCAGCGAAAGTCTCGACACGCCCTTTAGAGTTCTGGGCACCTCCCGGAGTTTGCCCACCGTAGGGTGTTCAATGTTTCGGTGTGGGTGGTGCGGTGTAAGCTAATCACCCGCGTCAACAAACGGAGCTAGTTCACCGCAGGAGTGGCAATCGTGCACCTCAACCCGATACCCAGGTCTCGGGTGGGTCGAATAGCCTGGTCATGGTTTCGGCACCCCGTCAAGAGCCGGGAATTTCCCGCCAAGCACGAACGCCTGGTAACCGCCGACGAGTTGTTGCGCTTCGGCTACTGACGCCTCGGGGATCAGTCACCGCCGCCTGCTGCGGCCCGTGATCCAAACTTTGCCAATCGTTACTCATCCGTTATCAACCGGCTAACCCGGACGCCCTGACGGCATTGGCCAATGGCTCCAGGACGGCGGGGTCATAGGGCTGTGGCAGGTACACAATCGCGAGGTCGAGTCCCTGTTCGCCGAGTGCTGCCGCGTCGGCGATGACCTTGTCGTAGTCCCGCTCCGGACCGAGCCGCACATGCGCGGACAGCATGATCTCCTTCAGGTCACGGCCGATGTCTGCGCAGTGCGCGGCCAGCACGTCACGCTTGCGGGCGAACTCCTCGGGTGGCCCGCCGACGTAGTTCCAGTGCTGCGCATAATGGGCGGTGATCCGTAGCGTGCGCTTCTCCCCGCTGCCGCCAATGCAGATCGGCGGATGCGGCCGCTGCGGGCCCTTCGGCTCATTGCGAGCGGCCTTGAGGTGGTAGAACGTGCCGTCGAAGTCGGTCGTTTCCTGGCTGAGCAGCCCGATCAGCACCTGGCATGCCTCATCGAACCGGTCCATGCGCTCTTTGATGCTGCCCAACTCGATGCCGTATGCGGTGGACTCCTGCTCGTTCCAGCCGGCGCCGATGCCCAGTTCCAGCCGGCCGTTCGACACGATGTCGAGCGCGGCGGCCATGTTGGCCAGCACCGCCGGGTGGCGGTAGTGGATGCCGGTCACCAGCGTGCCGAGCCGTAGTCGCTTCGTGGCCTGGGCCAGGGCCGTCAGCGTGACCCAGCCCTCCAGGCACGGGCCGGTGGAGTCGGAGAAGATCGGATAGAAGTGATCGAATGTCCAGCCGGACTCGTAGACGTCGATGTCGTCGGCCTCGTGCCAAACGCGCAGCATTTCGGCCCAGGTGGTGTTTTGCGGTGAGGTTTTGAAGGCGAATCGCACTAGATCAAGCCTAGTCACCGTGCAAGCGCTCATCGGTAGCAGACTGGTGTTATGGACCCGGTCGCCGCGCTTCGCGAGATCGCCTACTACAAGGACCGCGCCCGCGAAGAGCCGCGCCGTGTGATGGCCTACCGCAGGGCCGCCGACATCGTCGAGGCGCTCGACGACGACGAACGCGAACGGCACGGACAGGCCGACAGCTGGCAGACGCTGCCCGGGATCGGACCGAAGACCGCGGCGGTGATCGCGCAGGCGTGGTCGGGCATCGAGCCTGATGTGCTTGTCGAGTTGCGCGGGGCAGCAAAGGATTTGGGGGGTGGCGAGATCCGCGCCGCGCTGCGTGGCGACCTGCACACCCACTCGAACTGGTCCGATGGCTCGGCGCCGATCGAGGAAATGATGCAGGCCGCCAAGGAGCTGGGCCACCAGTACTGCGCGCTGACCGACCACTCGCCGCGGCTCACGATCGCCAACGGGCTGTCGCCGGACCGACTGCGCGCCCAACTCGACGTGATCGACGAGCTGCGAGAACGCATGGCACCGTTCCGGATCCTGACCGGCATCGAGGTGGACATCCTCGAAGACGGCACCCTCGACCAGGAACCCGAGCTATTGGACCGACTCGACGTCGTGGTGGCCAGCGTGCACTCCAAGCTGTCGATGGACGCGCCATCGATGACACGCCGCATGCTGCGGGCGGTGGCCGACCCCCAGACCGACGTGCTGGGGCATTGCACCGGTCGCCTAGTGGAGGGCAACCGCGGGCTGCGTCCGGAGTCGAAGTTCGACGCGGAGAAGGTGTTCATCGCGTGCCGCGAGCACGGCACCGCCGTGGAGATCAACTCGCGACCCGAGCGGCGCGACCCGCCGCGCCGGCTGATCGACCTCGCGCTGGAGATCGGCTGCGTCTTCGCCATCGACACCGATGCCCACGCGCCGGGGCAGCTCGACTTCCTAAGTTACGGCGCCCAGCGTGCGATGGATGCCGGCGTGCCCGCGGAGAGGATCGTCAACACCTGGGACGCGGATCAGCTGCTGGCCTGGAGTCGCGGCTGACCCTCCGGCGGGTGCAGCGCGGCAGAGAACTCGCTGGCCAATTCGGGATCAGCTGATGCGACCGCGCTCGAGATCACCCGGGCGCCGACGAAGCCGGTGAGCCCCTCGACGGCGCGGGCGCGTTCGCCATACTGCTCGGTCAGCACGTCGAGGAATTGCCGCACCCCCTCCGCGTACACCGATCCCAAAGGTCCGTCACTTTTCGACGACTCGGATAGCATTGCCGCCGATAGGCATTCACCGAAGTCAGGGTCGCGCGTCTGCGCGTCGTTGCGGCGCAGGGAGGCCACCGAGCGGGCGAACGAAGTGCTGCACGCATGCAGCACGAGATCGTCTTTGGATGTGAAGTGGTTATAGAAACCGCCGTGCGTGAAACCGGCATCGGCCATTACCTCAGCGACGCCGACACCGTCCACGCCCCGCTCGGCGAACAGCCGGATCGCGCTGTCGACGATCCGCTGCCGGTTGATTGCAGCCTGCTCCCTGGTAACCCGCATGAGCCCGTCCTCCCGTCGGTGTGGTCGGTGTACCCACCGACGCGGCGAGTCATTCAGGATGGGCCGGGTCAGTCCGGCAGATGAGGCATCTCCAGGCCGGGGTGGCGGCCGAGCAGTACCCCTCGAGTGAGTGCGCCCGTGCCATAGCGGCGCCGGACCAGATCGACGGCGCGGTCCAGTTCCAGGTCGAGCCCGCACCGGGGGGTGCCATCGAACGGCAACTCGAGCTGCTGTGCCCCGCTGTGGTCGATGTTGGCGACCGAGAAGCCGATCATCGTCAGGCCCCGCTCGGCGATCAAGGGTCCCGCGGCGGTGACCAGGTCGCGGGCGGCGGCCAGCACCGGTTCGGTGGACGAGGTCGCCTTCGGCAGGGTGTGCGACCGGGTGGCCCGGCTGAAGTCGTCGAACCGCAGCCGTAGCACCACCGTCCGGCCGGTGCGACCGCCGCTGCGCATCCGTCGGGTGATGCGGTCGATGAGCGTGCAGACCGTCGCGTCGACCTCCCGCGGGCTGTGTGGTCCACGGCCCAGTGCGCGCTGCGCACCCACAGAACGGCGGCGGACCCCGGTCCGAACGCGACGCGCGTCGACGTTGCGCGACAGCGCGTACAACCGGTGACCCATCGCCCGTCCGACCAGCGAAGCGAGCATCGACTCACCGAGCTCGGCAACGTCGGCCACGGTTTCGATGCCGTGCGCGTGCAGTTTCTCGGCCGTGACCGCGCCGACACCCCACAGCCGCCGGACCGGCAAGGGATGGAGGAAATTCAGCTCTTGATCCGGCGGCACCAGCAGCAGGCCGTCCGGCTTGGCGACCTGGCTGGCCACCTTGGCCAAAAACTTGGTGCGGGCGATTCCGACCGTGATCGGCAGGCCGACACGCTCACGGACGTCGCGGCGCAGCCGGCCTGCGATGCGGATCGGCACGCCCGAGAAGCGGTGCAGGCCACTGACGTCGAGGAACGCCTCGTCCACCGAGAGCGGCTCGACAACCGGTGTGGTGTCGCGGAACACCTCGAAGACCGCTTCGCTGGCCTGCGAGTAGGCCGGCATTCGCGGTGGCACGACGACCGCGTGCGGGCACAGCCGGCGGGCCTGCCGGCCGGTCATCGCGGTGCGCACGCCGTAGGCCTTGGCCTGGTAGCTCGCCGCCAGCACAACCCCCGCCCCGACGATGACCGGCCGGCCGCGCAGCGCGGGATCGTCACGCTGCTCGACCGACGCGTAGAACGAGTCCAGGTCAGCGTGCAGAATCGTGGCATCGCCGCGTGCCGACACGAACACATGCTCGCACGGCGGGCCGACAATTACGGAGCGGTGCTGTAGATGCTCGTCAGCCAGATATGGGTGAGCGTGTCGACGACATGCTCGTGGGCAACCGCCGGCTGTTCGGACGCGAACGCGGCGAGCATCGCGCGCTCGTTCATCAGGTTTAGCGAGATCGCGAGGTCCTCCGCCGGGATCGTTTCAGGCGCCGCGCGGCGTTCCCGTTCGGAGGTAATCAGGGACGCTGTCTGGTCGATCCACTTCTGCATCAACGCCAACCAGACCTGGCGGATCTCGCCATGGGTGGCGAGGACAGCGGCGGCATTCCTCGCGACCCACCGGTGGGAGCCGAATGCTTCGAAAAAGCCGTTGATCGTCGCGCGCCAGACGCGGGCGGGGTCCGATGACAGTTTCTCGTTGAGACCTTCGATCGTCGCGTCGGCCTCTTGGGCGACACGGTCCAGAAGCGTCAACAGCACGGCGTCCTTGGACTGGAAGTAGAAATAGAACGTCGGCCGCGAAATGCCGGCGCCCCTAGCGAGATCGTCCACGGAGATGTTGGCCGCCGGTCGCTCGCCCAACAGCCGCTCGGCCGTCCGCAGGATCGCCAGCTCACGGTCATCGCCCGACGGCCGTGACGAACGCCGACCCCGGGAAGCGTGGGCGTGAGTCGGCAGCGACGACCTGGTCATGGCCGCTAGTTTACTGTATGTCGACGTTTTCGACATCGCGTTGACTGACTCAACACGCTGTTGATACCGTGGGTCCTATGACCGAACACGTCGATGTCGTGATCGTCGGTGCCGGCATCTCCGGCATCAGCGCCGCGTGGCATCTGCGGGAGCGGTGCCCGGCGAAGAGCTATGCGGTCTTAGAGTCCCGGGACAATCTCGGAGGTACCTGGGACCTGTTCAAGTACCCCGGCATCCGGTCCGACTCGGACATGTTCTCGCTGGGATTCCGCTTCCGTCCTTGGCGGTCGGAGAAGGCGATCGCCGACGGCCCGTCGATCCTGTCGTATCTCAAGGAGACGGCCGCCGACTCCGGCATCGACAAGCACATCCGCTTCCGGCACAAAGTGGTCGCCGCCGACTGGTCCGAGGCCGAGAAGCAGTGGATGCTGCGGGTCGACCGTGACGGTGAGGAAGTCGAGATCAGTTGTTCATTCCTGTTCGCCTGCAGCGGCTACTACAACTACGACCGGGGCTACGCTCCGCAGTTCCCCGGCTCTGACGAGTTCGAGGGACCGATCGTCCATCCCCAGCATTGGCCGGAGGACCTCGACTACCAGGGCAAGAAGATCATCGTGATCGGCAGCGGCGCCACCGCTGTGACTTTGATTCCGGCTCTTGCCAATTCGGGAGCGGGTCACGTGACGATGCTGCAGAGGTCGCCGTCGTACATCGGCTCACTGCCCGACATCGATGCGTTCGCTGCGCGCATGATGCGGACACTGCCGCCCAAGCCGGCCTACCTGGTGAGTCGATGGAAGAACATCCTGTTTCAGTGGGCGCAATACCGGATCAGCCGGCGCTTCCCCAACTTCATGCGCAACGCGCTCATGACCATGGCGAAACGGCGCCTGCCCGAGGGCTACGACGTCGAGAAGCACTTCGGGCCCCGCTACAAGCCGTGGGACGAGCGGCTGTGCCTGGCGCCCAACGGCGATCTGTTCCGCGCCATCAGGCATGGCCAGGCCGACGTGGTCACCGACACGATCGACCGATTCACCAAGACCGGCATCAAGCTGAACTCAGGTGAGGAGTTGCGGGCCGATATCATCATCACCGCAACGGGTTTGAACCTGCGGCTGTTCGGCGGAGCGGATATCCTGCGCAACGGTGCGCCGGTGGATCTCACCGAGACGATGGCCTACAAGGGCATGATGTTGTCCGGGCTGCCGAACATGGCGTTCACGATCGGCTACACCAATGCCTCGTGGACGTTGAAAGCCGACCTCGTGTCCGAGTTCGTCTGCCGCGTCCTGAACTACATGGACTCCAACGGCTACGACACTGTAGTCCCAGAGCATCCGGGCGACTCCGTGGAAGAGCGCCCCTTGATGGACTTCACCCCCGGCTATGTGCTGAGGGCGCTGGACAGCCTGCCGAAGGCTGGCTCCCGGGTGCCGTGGCGGCTCAAGCAGAACTATCTGCTGGACTTGGGGCTGATCCGGCACGGGAAGGTCGACGATCACGCATTGCACTTTTCGCGGCACCAGGCTGCGGTCACCGCGGCGTGACGACCACGATGCCGTCGTCGTCGCTGTAGGCGACCTCGCCCGGGGCGAAGTGGACTCCGCCGAGTTCCAGCGCGACGTCGCGCTCGCCGTCGCCGGTCTTGTTGCTCTTGCGCGGGTTCGTGCCAAGCGCCTTGATACCGATGTCGATGGTGCGCAGTGCGGGCGCGTCACGGACCGCGCCGTTCACGATGATCCCGGCCCAGCCGTTGCGGTGACCTAAATCCGCGATCACGTCGCCGACCAGCGCCGTATGCAGCGAACCGCCTCCATCGATCACCAGCACACCGCCACCGCCCGGCTCGCAGAGCACCGACTTGAGCAGCGCGTTGTCTTGGAAGCAGCGCACCGTGCTGATGGGTCCGGCGAACATCGCGCGCCCGCCGAACTGGCGGAATTGGATGTCGCAACTTCGGGCGTCGTCGCCGAGGTCGTCAACGAGGTCGGCGGTGGCCCGGGGCTCTACGGTTGTGGTCACGCAGCCGAGTATGCGGGCACGGTGACGTCCTGGACGCCCCGGGGAGTCAGTGCTCGCCTGATGCTCTTCGCGCGAGACGCTCATCGGTGGACGTGCGCAATCGCCGGATCACCAGGATGGCCAGCAGCGCGACTGCGATCGCG
>Ga0335076_10008427_pt1 | contig 10410 bp, 12 predicted proteins | sample Lox_Sample_25_FD_206717 | JGI IMG/M metagenome (GOLD analysis project Ga0335076, IMG submission 206717) | Soil microbial communities from Loxahatchee National Wildlife Refuge, Florida, United States - Lox_Sample_2.5 | ecosystem: Environmental > Terrestrial > Soil > Wetlands | place: USA...
GAAAAGCGGCTACGCTCAGGATGACACCCTCGATGTAGAGGACGCACCGGACGTAGACTCATGTCTCCGCTCACCGACATCAGGCGCCTGCCTCTTGCGGAGCCTCGCCTTCAATTTCGTCGTGGATGGTGCTGAGGGTGAGGATTTCGAGTTCGCGCTTGCCGTTGGGGGAGACGACGATGACCTCGTCCCCGACTTTCTTGTTGAGCAGGGCGCGACCGATCGGGCTGGTGGTGGAGATTTTTCCGGTGGCGACGTCGGATTCTTCGCTGGTGACCAGCTTATATTTCATCTCCTCGTTCTTGGTGTTGTCGAAGACCGTGACCGTGGAACCTAGTCCAACTTTGTCGTGGGGGATATTGGCCATGTTGACCATGGAGAGGTCGGCGAGTCGCTTGCCGAGCTGGCGGACGCGCGCCTTGACGAACTCCTGGCGCTGCTTGGCCATGTGGTATTCGGCGTTCTCGCTGAGGTCGCCGAGGGCGGCGGCCTTCTTGATCTCTTTGGGCAGTTCGTGAATCAACTCGTGTTCAAGCGCGTTGATTTCTTCCTGCAGCTTTCGTTTGATTTGATCAGTCATGATTTGATCAACACGGGTTACAGAATTGTCGGAGACTACGGCTCAGATGTTGAATTATAACCCCGCGGCCGGGCTGGCTCAGCGCGGAATCGTGGGATCAGGAAGCGTTTAGTGGGATGGAGAATCGAGATCGGCGAGGGCCTTGCGCTCGCGGGTTTCGAGCTCGGCCTGGCGCCGGCTGGTGGCTTCGGCCGGGTTGGTGCCGGGCTTGATCTCGGTCTTTTCGGGAAAATAGCGCCATCCGGCGTGGCGATCCTCGGGACTTTGACTCTGTTCGTATTGCTTCACGGTGATCTCGGCGTTGCTCTTGCCGCGGATGACCTGGACGACGCCGCCGGATTCGTAGGTGCGGACGTTATGACGGATGATGGCGTAATTCAGGTTGGACTCGTCGCGCGTCGTCAGAGGACCCCCGTGTGGCAGTCGAAGCTCGCGGCCTGAGGAAAGACGAACTGGCCAGAAGACTGCCCGATACATTGATTATAACCCCGATTGCGCGGAGGCGGCGGGTCGAGTCTTAGGGACGCGGTTACGCCTGGAATTCCGAAGCTTCGGGGAAGCGCAGCTTGATTTTGGCGAGAGCGGTGGTGAGGAGTTCCTCGACCTTGGCTTCTTCGCAGTTGCGGGCCATGGCGAGCTCACTGACTAAGAGGTAGCGGGCGCGCTCGAGCATTTTCTTCTCGCGGAACGAGAGCGGCTTGGCTTGATGAAGGGCGATGAGATTCTTGAGGACGACGGCAACTTCGAGCAGGGATCCGGTGCGCATGCGTTCGGAGTTTTCCTTGAAGCGGTCTTTCCAGTCACCGTTTCCGCCGTTTTCGGTAATCGAAAGAAAATCCAGCACTTTCTGAATTTCGCCGTTGCGCACGACGCGCCGCATGCCGACATTGCCGGCATTGTGGACCGGCACCATAACTTTGAGGCTGCTGGCTTTGATGTGCAACAGGTAGAACCGCTCGACGGTCGCCCCGATGGTGCGGCTGCCGATCTGCTCAATGACACCAACACCATGATTGGGGTAGACGACCTTATCGCCGATGTGGAAATTCAAGTCACTCATCTTTAGGCACCCAGGAAGGTAAAGGGGTTGTGGGGAGAAGCGTCGATCGTCCTACTTCTATGCTACTCCTGGGCAGGGATGAAAGCAAGGACGGCGGCGGAGGCGGAGCCTGGATGGTGAACTGACGTTAACGCGTTTATTTTTAGTAGTTTAGCGGAATCGTCATTCGGGCGGAAGCTGGAAACCAGAGGCTGCGGCGGCGCGCTGCTGCATCCATCCCTGAAGAATCAGGACGGCGGCCATCCGGTCGACGGCCTGGCCTCGTTTCTCGATCGAGAGGTCGGTCTGGCGCAGGAAGCGGTTTGCCTCGGCTGAGGTCAGGCGCTCGTCCCAGAGATGGACTGGAAGCTTGAACTTCTTATGCAGTTCGTCGGCGAAGGCGCGCATCTTTTCCGACTGGGTGCCCTCCGCGCCACTCATGCGCAGGGGAAGGCCAACGACGATCTCCTTGACCTGGTAGTCGCGAATCACGCGGTGCAAGTGGCCGAAGTCGTGTTTTTTGTTTTTGCGCTGCAGGGTCTCGAGGCCCTGCGCGGTGATTCCTAGGGGGTCGGAAACGGCGATGCCGATTCTGCGGGAACCGACATCGAGACCGAGGACACGGTGCGGAGGGCCGGGAAGGGGAGAGTTGGAAGGCACGGGCCTGATTATAAGGGTGGACGCGGTGGGGCTTATGCAGGAATGGGACGGTCGTGGAGTGTGTGGCCTCTTTCGCCCCTGCGCATCCGGTGACCCGTAGTGTCCGATGACGAGGTCAAGGCTTTCACCACGGGGGACGCAGAGGAATCACAGGGGAAACCGGCGACTTATCAACGCCGGTCTGTTCGACGCACTACCCTAACAGTGTTCTATCGCCGCTTCGGGGCTTGGAGGATCAGTGTCCCCGCATGGCTTTGCGGTAGGCCACTACATTTTTATTGTGTTCTTCGATAGTGCGGGCGAAGCGGTGGTGGCCCTGGGCGTCGGCGACGAAGTAGAAGTAGTCGCTCTGAGCGGGGTGCATAGCGGCTTCGAGGGAACTGCGTCCGGGATTGCCGATGGGCCCGGGCGGCAGGCCGGCGTTGCGATAGGTGTTATACGGAGAACTGAACTGCATGTCGGCGTGATGGAGCGCACCCTGGTAGGTTCCGGCGAGAAGTTCCGCGTAGATGATGCTGGGGTCGGCGTCGAGGGCGATGCGCTTGCTGAGGCGGTTGTAGTAGACGCTGGCAACGAGAGGGCGTTCGTCGGCAACGGCGGTTTCTTTCTCGACGATGGATGCCATGATGACGGTGCGTTCAACGTCATTCTCAAATTCATTCCGAACTCCGCGCTGCGAGGGATCGACTGAGGTTCGCAGTACGACGCCTTGGGGGCCAGACGCGTTCGAAACAAGGCCGATCTGGTGCGCGACCTGGCGGAACTGGCGGACCATGGCGGCGGCCATGTCGTGCATGGTCATCATGCGGGTGAAGTCGTAGGTGTCGGGGAAGAGATATCCCTCGAGGGATTGCGCTCCGGGGGCCATATCCTTAATGAGGGCGGTATCGGACTGGGCCACTTTGAGGAAGTCGTCGGCAGAACCGAGGCCGGCGGCTTCGATGGCGCGGGCCACGTCGAACATGGTGTAGCCCTCGGGCACGATCACGGTATGAAAGTAGACGTCGCCGCGGCGCAGGCGCTTCTGGATGTCGATAATGCTAGCCGGCTTGTCGAAGAGATATTCGCCGGCTTTGAGTGAGCGGGTGTGGTGGACGTAGTGCCACAAGACGAAGGCCTCTTCACTGCGAATGAGGCCGGCTTTTCTCAGTTCAGAGGCGATGCGGCGTGTGGAGTATCCCGGATGTAACAGAACGAAGGTCTGGCCGGTGATTTCGGCCGGCGTCATCACAGCCCAGGCAAACCAGCCTGCGGCGGCGGCAACGGCGACGAGGATGAGCCAGAAAATCTTGCGCACGGTATTTCCCTAAATCCGGTTCAGAGCTACACACTTTTACAATACGACAGCCCAAGTCTAGATGAATACGGCAAGTCTGGTACCTGACGATGGTGTGTCTGACTTTAGTAAGTGGTTGATTTGCCTCAGGATCAGCGGACGAGGGAAGTGGGTAGTGTTCGAGGAGTTATTAGGACACTCGATAAAGTGCCCCACTCTGCTTTTGAACCCTTTCCGCCGCTGTATACTCAAATGTTGCTGGAGGATCAGTAAGTACTTCATGAGACGTCGCGCACCCTTTTGGGTCTTCCCCGTGTTCCTGGCGATGCTGCCGACGACGGCGTGCATGTTCCGCACGCGTCCCGTTGAAGAGCAGTACTCGAAAGCTCCACTCAAAGACTCGTCGCAGCAGGGGTTGATCGACATGATCAACCAGCAGGCGGAGGCGATTCGTTCGCTGAAAGCGACGGTCGATATCGACAGCTCGGTCGGCGGCATGAAGAAGGGGCACGTCACGGATTACAAGGAGATCCGCGGCTTCGTGCTGGCCCGGAAGCCGGATTCCCTGCATATGAAAGGCCTGATGCCGATCGTGCGGACGACGGCGTTTGACATGGTGAGTGACGGGCAGCAGTTCAAAGTCTGGATTCCCACCAAGAACCGGTTTGTGGTCGGTCTGAACCACATGGCTACTCCGAACACCGACCAGCCGATGGAGAACATCCGGCCGCAGAATATCTACGAGGCGCTGCTGATCCGGCGCGTCGATCCGGATTCTGAGATCGCGGTTCTGGAGAACGGTTATGAGACGCTGCACGATGGCAAGGGGCACCGCGTCCTGCAGGATGATTACGAGCTGACCGTGATCCGAAAGTACGACAAGGGCTGGGGGCTGTCGCGCAAAATCATTTTCGGACGCGTCGACCTGAAGCCGCACCAGCAGTTCATCTACGACGAAGATGGCAAGATCGTCACCGATGCGAAGTACGCCGAATACAAAGACTACAACGGCATCAGCTATCCCTCGCGCATCGAGATCTTCCGGCCGCAAGAGGAATACGACATCACCCTGAACATGCTGAAGGTGGACATCAACCAGCCGCTGACCGACGATCAGTTCGTGCTGGAGCAGCCGGCGGGAGCGGAAGTGGTGCATCTGGACCGGCCACAGTCGAGCCTGGTGGTGCCGATTGTGAACGGGGCCGACGGACGGTAGGATTCGGCAATCGGCACTCAGCAATCGGCACTCAGCAATCGGCACTCAGCAATCGGCACTCAGCACTCGGCATTCAGCATTTAGCATTTAGCACTTGGGACTTGGCATTTAGTCCCCTTCCGGTTTGTGCGGCGGTCGGCATTTAGTTTTTTCATGGCCGAATGCTGAGTGCCGAATGCTGACGGCTCTCCCTATGATGAACAAAATGGTTGTGGCGAATCTGGTGCACCGGCCGATCCGGTCGTTGATCAGCGTGGTGGCGATTGCACTGGAGGTCACGCTGATCCTGCTGATCGTGGGTCTCTGCTACGGGATAATGAACGACAACAAGCACCGGACCGCCGGAGTCGGCTTCGACGTGATCGTACAGCCACCGGGGTCGTCGTTCTTTCAGGGGCTCAGCGGAGCACCGGTGTCGGAGAAGATCGCCGACGTGTTAAAGGGAATGCCGCACGTGAAGGTGGTCAGTCCGGTGGTATGGCAGATTGCGACCGGTGGCGGGCTCGAGGTCATTGACGGCATCAACCTCACGAGCTTCGAAGCCTTGGGCGGTCCCTTCCAGTATTTGAAAGGCGGACCGTTTCAACAGCCGAATGACGTTCTGGTCGATGACTACATCGCGGCGCAGAAACACGTGAAGATCGGCGACACGATGGAAATCCTGAACCACAGTTTTCGCGTCTGCGGGATCGTCGAGAACGGACGCGGCGCGCGGAAATTTGTCCCCATGACGACTCTGCAGGACTTGATCGGAGCGCAGGGGAAGGCGTCGGTCTTCTATATGAAGCTGGATGATCCAGCGAATGCCGATGCGGTGGTCGATTCGGTCAAGCGGCAACCGGGGATGGAGCAGTACTTCGTGCGGTCGATGCAGGAGTATCTGAGCATGATGACGCCCAGCAATTTGCCGGGATTCCGGCCGTTTATTGGAATCGTTATCGGGGTGAGCCTGGTGATCGGCTTCCTGGTGATTTTTCAGTCCATGTACACGGCGGTGATGGAGCGGACCCGGGAGATTGGGATCCTGAAGTCGATTGGGGCGTCGAAAGCCTATATCGTGAATGTCATCTTGCGCGAGACGGTGCTACTGGCGGTGGCGGGGATCGTGGTCGGGATCATCGTAAGCATGGTGGCCCGAACGGCGATCGTGCATCGCTGGCCGCTGATTCAGGTCGAAAGCAACGGCGGCTGGATTATCCGTGCGACCTTGATTGCCATTGTCGGCGCGGCTGGGGGCGCAATCTACCCAGCGTTCAAGGCAGCGCAGAAGGATCCGATCGACGCGCTAGCCTACGAATAAGAACCGCTTCCTTGATTAAGATCGTCAAGGGATAGACTCTCTCCGGCCTCAATCCATCGATCGACCCGTGAGTTCGACGAGATTCATGCCCGCGCTGAAGACACGCTCGATTGTCGGCGGTGTGATTCGAGCGCTTCTGGTCTTTTTTGCCGTGGTGGGCACGCCTCACCTTCTCCGGGTCATCTCCAATAGGCCAACGCTCAGCGATTTGTATCCAGTCTGGTTCGGCTCGCGAGAGCTGCTCGTCCATCATCGCAATCCATATTCTCCGGAAGTAAGCCGGGAGATTCAGATGGCGTTTTATGGCGCGGATCTGGGCCCGGGCGCGCGCGAGGATCAGCAATGCTGCTTCGCGTATCCCGTGTACGTTTCTTTTCTACTTGCGCCGACCGTCGGGGCCGATTTTTCGAGCCTTCAATTTCCCGCCCTGATTCTTCTGACCGTGCTGACTGTGATCAGCGTCGTTTGCTGGCACGCCGTGACTCGGGGTGTGGCGCGCGATTTGATTTGGGTTGTTCCTCTGGTTCTGATAAGTCCCCCCGTCATGCAGGGGCTCGATCTGCGGCAGTCGGGGATGCTGGTGGCCGCGCTGATGGCGCTTGCGGCAATTCTGGCGGACCGGCGCCATTTCGCTTTGGCGGGAATTGCGCTGGCCCTGGCGAGCATCAAGCCACAAATGTGCGTTCTTCCGATTGTGTGGATGGTGCTTTGGGCGATCCATGGGTGGGCCGCGCGGAAGAACCTGGTGATCGGGTTCGGGGCCGCGATGGCGCTGCTCGCGGGGGGCGGAGAGGTTCTGCTGCCGGGATGGATCTCCGATTTCCTCGCTCAACTCCGGATCTATCGTGATTACGCCGGTGCCAGCATGCTGGAGCTTCTTTATGGCCGGGACGTCGGCTTGGCTTTGACTACCCTCTTTATCTTTTGTCTCTTTCTGGTGATGTGGAGAAGGAGAGCGGTGGCGGACTTCATGCCGACGCTGGCGTTTGTCCTGGCGGTCGAGGTGGTGGTTCTGCCGGGACTGAAGTCGCTGTTGAATCTGGTACTGTTGCTCCCGGGGATATTTATTTTGCTGTCGAAATATCCTGTGTTCGGTGTCGATACCGTCAAGGATGGGCTGACTCTAGAACCGTAGACTGATATCCGGTTGCGGGCCGCCGGGCTTCGCCACGGCGGGACAGCCGAAGGCGGCTGTCTCCACATTTGCCGTGGCGCTGACTCTAGTCCTCTTCTTCTTTCGCTTCGATTCCGGCGCGCTTGAGCATTCTTCGTAACGCCATTTCGCCGGCAGGTAATGGTGCAGTTTGGCTCGCGGGTTAGGCCGGCTAAGCTGGAGATCCCTTCGACTTCGCTCAGGGCAGGCTCTTCGCTACGCCTGAAAAACGGCTTCGCTCAGGATGACCAGAAGTGTGTGAAAAGCCAAACTGCCCCATCACCCACCCTGGGTTAGAGGTTATCGTCCAAAGTAGGTGACGTGAACGTAGGTGCCCAGCCTGGGGTTGTAGGCAAGGTACCAGCCGATGTGGTCGGGGTCTTCGTAGATCACGACGTCGTCGCGGTCCCAATACCAGTCATTGACGTAGGCGAGGTCAAACGGAGCAACGCCGAAGTAGAAGCCGCGGAACCAGAAGCGGCGGGGATCGCCGCCTTCGAGGCGCCAGCGGTGAGCGCGACCGAATCCGCCGTCGAAGCGGCCATGTTCCCAGGGGTGGTCGAGGTGGAAGCGGACATCGTCACGGCCGCCCTCGTGGCCGACCCATTCGCCGTTGTGGTGGACGTGCGGGGCTTCGGGGTGCCCTTCACGGTCGCTGAAATGCCGGTCTCCGCTTTCGTGATGGTCGGCGTCATGGTGGTCGCCGTGGGAAGCCGGAGGGCCATGGCGGGGGACGTATCCGCCACCGTAGTCGCGGTGGTGGTCGTCATGTTGGGCGATGGCGGGGAGAGAGAGGATGAGGGCTGCGGTAAGAACTCCGGGGAGTAAGAGCTTCATAGGGGGAACCTCCGAGGCTTTACGTTATCATTTTGCGATCCATCCCGCCTTGATCAGCATTTCGAGGGCGACCTCGGTCAACGAGCGATTCTCGTTGACGACCGCAAAGTCCTCTAATCGCGCACGGTCAAGGGCGGTATTCAGTTTCGCAACCCGAGCAACATAGTCTTGCCGCGATATCCCGGATTCCCGCGTCTGAACGCGTCTCTCCATCGCCCTCAGGCTGGCGGTGAGACGGCAGACGACCGTGTTGGCGGCTGGAATAATGTTGCGACAGAGTTCCAGTTGAGCTCTTTCTTCGAGGGCGCGTGCTACTAGGAAACGCTGCACTCCCAAGGCAGCATAGTTCGTGCAGATTGAACGAAGGTTGTCGTACATCACGCCATCCGGGCGGACTGCGGAGCTGTCGCGAGCGTGGGGAAGATGAGCGAGTCCGAGAGCGTCCAAGTCGATCGCCGCATGGACGATCTGGCGTTGTGCGAGAATATCCGACGCCTCGCCCAAGACCACCGACTTACCAGATCCCATCGTGCCGGTAATGATCAGCAAACTTTCCGTAAGCCCTCCATCCGTAACTCCGATCTTTTCATGTTTCACCGCAAGGGCGAATGGGAGCAATTGGCCAACCCCGGAAGTAACACGTCGTTGACAATCGCTCGTAGACTACGCTATCGTAAAGACTTTGGTAGTCGTGTGGTTGCCCGCCTGATGGCCTGGCGTCCTCGCTAGGGAATCAACGAGCGGTCTTCTTTCGCAGCTTTATTCAATCTGGGAGAACTCTGATGTCAACCTATTTCCCCAAAGAGGGGGAAATTGTGCGCAAGTGGTACGTCGTGGATGCGGACGGGCAGACGCTCGGGCGCCTGGCTTCGCAAGTGGCGCGCGTCCTCATGGGGAAAGAAAACCCGCAATATACGCCGTTTCTCGATACCGGCGATCACGTGATCGTGATTAACGCCGAGAAGGTCAAGACAACGGGCATGAAGGCTGAGCAGAAGCAGTATCACCATTACACCGGGTATCCGGGCGGGCTGCGGACGGAAGATTTCAAGAAGCGAATGGTGCGCAAGCCCGAGGCCGTGATTGAAGCGGCGGTGAAGCGCATGCTGCCCAAGAACAAGCTGGCGGCGCACATGCTTTCGAAACTGAACGTGTACAAGGGTGACAAGCATCCGCATCAGGCGCAGAAGCCACAGGATTTGAAGTTGGAAGTGCGCGAGCACAAGGCGCGCAAGGTAGCAGTTTCGTAAGAGCGGCAGCGACCGGTGTGTGCGAGATCCTTCGCTCCGCCGGAAAAGCGGCTGCGCTCAGGATGACAGCGCTAAGAGAATTGCGTTGCGCGGGACGACAAGATTGTTAAGCAGGATGACAAGATTTATGAACTCCGCTTCTGGTTTGAGCTAGAAGTTTAGGAGCTTAGGAGCTAAAGGCTACATGGCAGAACTAGTTCAATATTACGGAACGGGACGCCGGAAGACGGCGATTGCCCGCGTTTATTTGCGTCCGGGCAGCGGCGAGTTCAAGGTGAACGGGCGTGCGTTCGAAGAGTATTTCGTGACTCCGGCGCAGCGGTCGGCGGCGAAGGCTCCGCTGGCGTCTTCGGAGACCGGGGCTTCGTTCAACATCATTGCCAGCGTGCTGGGCGGCGGTGTGCGGGGCCAGGCCGACGCGGTGAAGCTGGGCATTGCCCGCGCGCTGATGCAGTTCAATGCGGAACTGCGAAAGAAGCTGAAGGCCGAGGGCCTGGTCAGCCGCGATTCGCGCGGCAAGGAGCGCAAGAAGTACGGACAGAAGGGCGCTCGCAAGCGGTTCCAGTTCAGCAAGAGATAGTGCGGTGTCCTAATGGTCCGAGGAGACCGAGATCCTTCGCTCCGCCTGAAAAGCGGCTGCGCTCAGGATGACAAGGTTTTTGGTTGTGTTCTAGCTGACGGCTGAAAGCTGACAGTTTGTTTTAGGTGTTCAATTCTTCTCGTGCCTCGCGGCGCGGGGGCGGGAATGGCAATCCGGAGCGACAGTTTCAAGTTTCGGGTTTCCCGTTTCGAGATGTTCGAGGTGGCGGAAAAGGCTGCTGGAGACTCGAAACCTGAAACTCGAGACTAACTTCACCGGATGCAGACTAAAGAGGAGGTTCATTGGCTACCATTACTATGAAGGAGTTGCTCGAAGCGGGCGTCCACTTCGGGCACCAAACGAAGCGCTGGAATCCCAAGATGAAGGAATACATCTTCGGAGAGCGCAACGGGATCTACATCATCGATTTGCAGAAGACGCTGAAGATGTTCAAAGAGGCGTCGAAGTTCGTGCAGGATCTGGCGAACGACGGCCGCATTGTGCTGTTCGTAGGCACCA
>Ga0335076_10008428_pt1 | contig 10408 bp, 10 predicted proteins | sample Lox_Sample_25_FD_206717 | JGI IMG/M metagenome (GOLD analysis project Ga0335076, IMG submission 206717) | Soil microbial communities from Loxahatchee National Wildlife Refuge, Florida, United States - Lox_Sample_2.5 | ecosystem: Environmental > Terrestrial > Soil > Wetlands | place: USA...
CAAGCGAGCTCGCGGCGCTGCTGTCGGAGCGCGACGTGCTGCGCGGCGGACGCGCCGGCGGCGAGCGCGACAGCGACATTCGCAGCCGCCTCGATCTCTTGCGACGGGGCGCGCGCGACGCCGGTCTCGAACGCGTGCGCCGGCTCGAGCGCACGTTTCGCAACGAGCTCGGCGCGCCGCAGGGCGCCGCCGGCTCGCGGCCCGCGAATCGCTCGCCGAGGGCGGATGGCTCGCGCGACGCCGACGTCGAGCCCGGCGTTTTGCTCGCGTTCGCGTATCCGGATCGGATCGCGAAGCGCCGGCCGGGCGACGGCGGCCGCTATCAGCTCGCGAACGGCCGCGGCGCGTCGTTCGCGAATCCGGAGTCGATCGCGCGCGAGGAATTCATCGTCGCGGTCGAGGTCGACGACCGCGAGCGCGACGCGAGGATCCTGCTCGCGGCGCCGCTCGCGCGTGAGGATTTGCTCGAGCACTTCGCGGAGCATCTCACCCAGCGCGAGGAAGTCGTCTGGGATGCACGCGCCGAGGCCGTGCTCGCGCGCCGCACGGTGCGGCTCGGCGAGCTCGTGATCGACGACAAGCCGCTCGAGGTCGTTCCCGCGGAAGCGGCGGCAGCCGCGCTGCTCGGGGGCCTGCGAACGCTCGGCGCGGAAGCTCTGCCGTGGGACGACGAGAGCCGCGATCTCCTCGCGCGCAGCGAGTTCGTGCGCGGCTTGAAAAGCGCGCAGGACCGTGACGGCGGCGAGCGCGGAGACGTGCGCGCTCGAAGTGCGGTCGACGACGTGTGGCCCGATTCATCGACCGCCGCGCTGATGCGAGATCTCGGGTGGCTCGAGCCGTTCCTCGCAGGCGCGACGCGCCGCGCGCATCTTGCGCGCGTGCCGCTCGCGGCCGCGCTGCGCGCTCGGCTCACGCCGAAGCAGCAGCGCACGCTCGACGAGCTCGCGCCGACACACGTCACGCTGCCGACGGGCACGCGCGCGAAGATCGACTATTGCGACGACAACGCCCCCGTCGCGTCGATGCGCATGCAAGAGGTGTTCGGCCTCGCGGCGACGCCGAAGATCGGCGGCGGCCGCGTGCCCGTCACGTTCAAGCTGCTGTCCCCGGCGCACCGGCCGCTGCAAGTGACGCGCGACCTCGCGAGCTTCTGGCGCAACGCGTACGTCGACGTGCGCAAGGACATGCGCGGCCGATATCCGCGTCACTATTGGCCGGAGAATCCGCTCGAAGCCGAGCCGACGAAGCGCGCGAAGCCGCGTCCGAAGCCGCGCTGACTTCACGCGAATGCGCTGATCGCGGCGTGGATTTGCACCTCAAACGAGTACACAATCGCGGCGTTTCAGCTTGAGCGTCGCCCTCATCAGGAATTGGAACCCATGAGACGTGCTCGACTGGGTGTCATAGTTGCGTGCCTGCTCGCAACGAGCGGTGCGGCTTGGGCTCACCATTCCTACGCGATGTTCGATACGTCGGGTACGAAGACGGTGAAGGGCACAGTCGCGAAGCTCGAGTGGATGAATCCGCACGCGTTTCTCTGGGTCTACGTGCCGAGCATCGAGAAGGCCGGGACCTACGACCTCTGGGGATTCGAGAACGGCTCGCCCTCGGTTCTGCAGGGATACGGTTGGAACAAGGACACGCTCAAGGCGGGCGACAAGATCGCGGTGGAATACTGGCCGCTGAGGGACGGAAGCATCGGCGGACACTGCGAGAAGGTGCGGTTGCCCGACGATCGCGTTCTGCAATGTCCGAACTCGATCGCGCGCCCGTAAGCTCCTTGCACGGTTCAGGTCAGCACAGGGTTCGAGCGGCTGCCGTCGCGGCAATCTGCGCCTTGGCCGCTGCAAAGGCGAGCGTCGCTCAGCCGGGCACGAGCTACGAATCGCTGAAGAATCTTCCCGATCTCGCCGGCCCTTGGACGCCGATGACGCCGCCGTTCGTGTTGCCGCCGCCGACGCCGACGGCCGAACGCGCGCCCGCGCCGACGCCGGAGGCTCTATGTGCCGCCGCCGCGCCGCAGGGGTTCAAGCCGGACGTCCTCGCGCGTTGTCGCCAAGCGCTAGAGCGACAGGGCGCGGAGGTGAGGGGCCGTAACTACTGCCAGCAGCAGACCTTCATGGGTCCTCCGCCCGCCGGCGCCGGCGGCGCGTTCGAGATCTTGTTCACGCCCGGGCGCGTCACGATGGCGATCGAATCCGGTCTCGTCCGGCGCATCTACCTGCGTGACAAGCCGCCGCCGGGCGCGCTCGATCAGTCGCGAAGCGGGACGTCGATCGGCCGGTGGGAAGGCGCGACGCTCGTGGTCGAGACGACCGGCCTCGACCCGCAGGCTCCGATCGTGCCCGGATCAACGCTCGGCCCCGGCGCGCATGTGCTCGAGCGCTTCTCGCTCGTCGACGCCGATACGCTGCGCATCGAAGCGACGCTCGTCGCTCCCGCAGTTCTCGCGACGCCGGTGACGTGGAAGCAGCAATACCGGCGAGCGCGCGATCGAGTGTTCACCGACTTCGACACCTGCGTCGAAGGCGACCGTTCCTTCGACCGTACGACGGGACACGACCGCTTCGACAAGACCCCGCCGGCCGACTTGCCGCCGCCGCCGAACTAGCACGAGACCGCTGTCGAAATCGTCCCCGCTCACGCGTCATAGTGTCGGCGGAGCAATCGTGCCCGCTCTAGAAACCAGCAAGCGGAGACGGCAATGCAATACATGTTCCTCGTCTATACGAACGAGAAAGCGTTTCAAGCGATCCCCCCGGCGCAGCGCGAGCAGGCCATGGGCGCGTACGTCGCGTACACCGAATCGCTGCGCAAGGCCGGCGTGCTGAAGTCCTCCGATCGGCTGCGGCCGACCGCGGATAGCACGACGGTGCGCATCGAGAACGGCAAGTCGCAGGTGCTCGACGGCCCGTATGCGGACACGAAGGAGCAGCTCGGCGGCTTCTACATCGTCGATGTGCCGGATCTCGACGCAGCGCTGTCGTGGGCCGCTCGCTGCCCGGGGGCGAGCCACGGCTCGATCGAGGTCAGGCCGATCTGGACGATGGGCTCCTGAGCCGGGCGCCGCCCGCGATGAACGACGACGAGCACGCGCGCAGCACGGCGGACGCGGTCGCCCGCCGCAGCTACGGCAAGCTCGTCGCGTTCCTCGCGGCGCGCTCGCGCGACGTCGCGGCCGCCGAGGACGCGCTCGCGGATGCGTTCGCCGCGGCGCTCGTGGATTGGCCCGCGCGCGGCCTGCCGCGCAATCCCGAGGCGTGGCTGCTTACGACCGCGCGCCGCAAGCTGATCGACGCCCAGCGTCGCCGCCAGACCGTGAAGGCGGCGGCGCCCGAGCTCGATCGCGCCGCCGAGCTGCTCGCGCCCGCGCCGGACGAGGAAGCCGACGATATGAAGATTCCCGACCATCGACTTGCGCTGATGTTCGCGTGCACGCACCCTGCGATCGACGCGAGCGTGCGCGCGCCGCTGATTCTTCAGACCGTGCTCGGGTTCGACGCCGCAATGATCGCGTCCGCGTTCCTCGCGTCGCCGGCCGCAATGGCCCAACGGCTCGTGCGTGCGAAGGCGAAGATCAAGCAGGCGGGTATTCCGCTGCGCGTGCCGGAGCGCCGCGAGGAGCTCGCGGAGCGGCTCGACGCGGTGCTCGCTGCGATCTACGCCGCGTTCGCCGAGGGCTGGCAGGATCCGGTCGGTACCGAGCCCGCCCGCCGCGAGCTCGCGGAAGAGGCGCTCTATCTCGGCAGGCTCGTGACGGAGCTCTTGCCCGGCGAGCCCGAAGCGTTCGGCCTGTTGGCTCTGATGCTCTATGCCGACGCGCGCCGACACGCGCGGCGCACGCAAGGCGGCGACTACGTGCCGCTCGCGGATCAAGACGTCGAGCTCTGGGACGACGCGCTCATCGACGAGGCCGAGGCGCTGCTCGTGCGTGCAAGCGAGCTGCATGCGCCGGGCCGCTATCAGCTCGAAGCCGCGCTTCAGTCCGCGCACGTGAACGGCCGACGTCTAGGGAGGGTCGACGGTTCCGCGCTCCTGGCGCTCTATGACGCGCTGCTCGAGCTCTCCGGCTCTCCCGTCGTCGCGCTCAACCGCGCGCTCGCCCTCGCACGTGTGCACGGCGCCGCCGCGGCGCTCCTGTCTCTCGACGCGCTCGCGGCCGACACGCGGCTCGCCGATTACCAGCCCTACTGGGCAGCGCGTGCGGAGCTGCTCGCGCAAACCAACGCGCGCGCCGAAGCGCGTGCGGCGTATGGGCGCGCGATCGGCTTGGAGCCCGACGCGGCGGTCCGGCGCTTCCTGCAGCGCCGGCTGGCGGCGCTATGATGTAAGCCCGCGCAAGGAGATTCGCATGGAAAAGCGCACGCTTGGGCGTTCGACGCTCGCGATCACGCCGCTGATGCTCGGCGGCAACGTGCTCGGCTGGACCGCGGACGAGGCGACGTCGTTCGCGGTGCTCGACGCGTTCGTCGCGAACGGTGGCAACTCGCTCGACACCGCCGACGTCTATTCGGCCTGGGTTTCCGGCCACAAGGGTGGCGAGAGCGAGATCGTGATCGGCAAGTGGCTCAAGCGCAGCGGCAAGCGCAACTCGGTCGTGATCGGCACGAAGGTCGGCATGCTCGCGCCGCACACGGGCCTGACGCGGGACAGCATCGTCGCGGGCTGCGAAGACTCGCTGCGCAGGCTCGGCGTCGAGACGATCGACCTGTACTGGCTGCACAAGGACGACGGCAAGACGCAGCCCGACGAATACCTAGGCGCGCTCGACGAGCTCATCGCGTCCGGCAAGGTGCGGGCGGTCGGCGCGTCGAACTTCGCGGCGCCTCGCTTCGCGGAGGCATTGGCCGAGGGCGCGCGCCTGGGGTTGGTACGCTTCGCGGCGCAGCAACCCGAGTACAACCTGATGAAGCGCGAGATCGAGAAAGACCTGATGCCGCTCTGCGCGCGCGAGCACGTATCGATCGTGCCGTACTTCGGTCTCGCGAGCGGGTTTCTCACGGGCAAGTACCGCAGCGCCGCGGACAAGAGCAAGAGCCCGCGCGGCGCCGGGATGGACAAGTATCTCGACGCGAAGGGCCTCGAGGTGCTCGCGGCGCTCGACGCGGTCGCGACCCGGCAGGATGCGACCTGCGCCCAGGTCGCGCTCGCCTGGATCATGGCGAAACCCGCCATCGCAGCGCCGATCGCGAGCGCGACCTCGGTCGCTCAGGTCACGGAGCTCATGGGAGCGCTGCATCTCACGCTCAGCGCCGCGGACGTCGCGGAGCTCGACGCGGCATCCGCCTAGCTCGACGCGGCGACACCGGCCGCGGCTCCGCCGCCGCGGAAGGGCGCTCGGGGCGCATCGCGCGATCAGATCTCTCGCCCCCGCGCCGCCGCCGCGCAAGCCCGGCACCGCGGCCCCAATCAGCGCGGCGCCGACGCCGGCCGCGGCCTGCCGCAAGAACTCGGCTCTCGAGATCTTGGAATCGCTCATGGATTCTTCGTGGGGAGCGGCGGAGCCGCCGGCGCAGAGGTCGGTGCGACGCTCTTTGGCGCGCCGCCGAGCGGATAGACGATCTGCTGTCCGCGCGCGTCCTTCATGATCTCGCCGGACTGATCCGCCGCGGCGAGCGCGTAGTAACCGTTCACCTTCTCGCGCGTGATTGCGACTCGGCCCGCGATCTTGCGCACGAAGATCGGCGCGAGCTCGTTACCCGCCCTCTGGAGGACGACGACCGGGCAGCCCGCGCTATCGCAGACGAGCGACACGAGGAACATCTCGAGTGCGCCGTCGCCGTTCACGTCCGCTGCGCCGATTGCGAACTGTCCTTTCACGACGTCTGCCAGGCCCGGCAGATGCGAGAACGCCGCGCGCTCCTTATCGCCACCGGGGGCGAGCGACACGATCTGTTTCAGCGTGAACGTCTGCGGCGCCTGAGCGAGTGCGAGAGGTGCCAGCGCGCAGAGCAGCGCGATTTTGAGCCAGATCGAGTGCCGCGAGGTGGTCATGGTTCTCCGGCGAGCTCGAGTGGCGGACTACGGCAACATCGCCGTGATGTTTCTCTTCGGCACCTGGCCGACCGGTATCCGCGTGACCTCGCGCAGCGCGTTCATGTCGACGACGGAGACGCTGTTCGAGCCCGCGTTCGCGACATAGGCCGTCGTGCCGCTCAACGTGACCCAATCCGGCGCGAGCCCGACGTCGACCGAGCCGAGGACCTTCAGGTCCGGCAGCGAGTAGATGTAGACCGCGCCGTTGAGCCGGCTGTTCACGATCAGGCGCTTGTTGTCCGCCGTGACCGCCATGCCGTGCGAAGTGTTGCCCCCTTCGAGCACCGGCTTCTTGCCCGGCGCCAGCTTCGGCAGCGCGATGCGCTGCGTCTCCTTGTGCGTCTTGAAGTCGACGACCGCGAAGCCGTTGTAATCCGTGAGCTGCACGAACGCGCGTTTCGTCGATCCGTCCGCGTTCTGCTCGAACGCGATGGGCCGCACGCCCAAGTCGAACACGATGTCCCAGACCGGCTCCTCGGTCTGCGCGTCGATCACCGTCATGCTCTTGCCCGCGACCGAGCCCGCGACGACGTAGCGGCCGTCGGGCGTCACGTAAGCGTTATGGCCGGCGCCCTTGATCGGGATGCTCTTCGCGCGCACGAGCCCGATCGTGTCGATGACGTCGACCGCGCCGGCCTCCTCGCGGATCGCGACGTAGACGCGCTTGCCGTCCTTGCTCGCCGCGATGTTGTTCGGATGGCCGGAGAGCGGAATCCGCGTCATCACTCGCAACGTGCGCGCGTCGACGACGTCGAGCGTCGAGCTCGCCTCGTTGCTCACGTAGATGCGGCTGCCGTCGGGCGCCGCCGCCGCGCCGTGGTTGACCTCGATGCCGCGGATATCGCCGATCACCTTGTTGGTCGCGGGATCGATGATGCTCACGTTGTCGCCTGCGCTATTCGTCTGGATGATCCGCGCGTGCAGCTGAGCGACGGGCTGCGGGGTCGCGAGCGTCGCGCCGCGGACCCAGGCCGCGAGCGTGAGCCACTCGGGATCGTCTTTCGACGTCCAGTGCTTGCCGCCGTCGTGCTGCGGATCGCCGCCCGCCGCCTCGGCGAGCGGGTGGCGGAGCAGCCGGCTGTCGTCGGGATCGCCGGGGATCACGCGCGCGCGGATCACGTCGAAATTGGCTCGCGCGTCCGCATCGCTCCAAGTCGCCGCGCCGTCGGGCAGCGGCTTCAAGCGCATCGGCGTACCGGAGCCGTGGCACGAGATGCAGCGAGCGTTGCCGACGCGCTTGGTGGTGAAGATCGGCTCGACGCGCGCCTTGAAGAAGTCGAAGTCGAGCGTCGGTGGCGCCGCCGAGGAGGAGGCTTGCGCTCCCGCACCCGAGACCTGCGCGAACGCGGGCATGGCCAGCAAAGCGAGCGCTACGCCGACCGAGCGAGACACGATCATCGGAGACTCCCCTTATTGGTTTGCGCGGATTATGCGCCGGAGCGCGGGAGAGACCAATTCTCCACCGGTCCGCCGCCCGTCGGCACCCGTGTTCCCGGCCGCCTCATCGCGTGAGCTGGGCTTGTAGCGTGAGGTAGAGGAGCACGAGCACGGCCGCGAACCAAAGCGCGGCCACCACGCGCTCGAGCGCCTCGACTACGCCCGGCGGAATTCTGCGTCTCACCATCGGCGTCACTCCATTGCCTCGACGGGACGCATTTCGCGCGCTCGCTCGGGCGCGCCGCGGCCGAATCGTGGCCGGGCGCGGCGCGATTCTGATGAACTCTGGCGAGGTTTCGCCTGCGCTAGGCGAGCGCATAGAATCGCGCCGTGCCTCTCCCCCTCGGATCTGCGTCCCGCCTGCGTCCGGCCGGATGGCCGGTGCCGCTTGCGACTGCCATGGTCGTGGCCGTTGCCCTCGCGGCCGGACCCGTCGAAGCGCAATCGACCCCGCTGCGTTGGGGAGGGGACTCGGAAGGCGGCGCGCCTTACATCGAAGCCGATCCGCAGGATCCCTCGCGAGTGCAGGGCTTCGACGTCGATATCGCGGAGCTGATCGCGAAGGAGCTCGGCCGGCCGGCCGAGTTCATACAGACGGCCTACGCATCGCTCGATCAGTCCGCGGCGCGCGGCGATTTCGACATCGCCCTCAACGGCCTCGAAGACACGCCGGCGCGGCGCGCGACGCTCGCCGTGACGGTGCCGTACTACGAGTTCAGCGAAGTGCTCACCGTGCGCGCCGAGGACGCGCAGCGCTTTCGCTCGCTCGAAGACTTGCGCGGCCATCGCGTCGCGACGCTCGGCGGCACGACCGCCTACGAGCTGCTGCTCGCCGCCGCGCGCGAGCACGGCGTGGTCCCGATCTCGTACGACGACGACGTGCATCCGTACGAGGACCTTCTTCATGCCCGCGTCGACGCAGTACTGCTCGACAACGTGATCGCGGAGCGCTCGATGCGCCGGATGCCGGGGCTGGCGACGCAGCCGGAAGCCATCGCGGTCGGGCACTACGTCGGCATCCTGGGCCCTGCGCAGAGACAGCTGCGCGATCGGATCGACGTCATCTTGCGCGCCGCGATGGCGGACGGCCGGCTCGAGGCGATCCTGCGCCGCTGGCTCGTCTGGAACGACCGTCAGCCGAAGCTGTACGAACGGCTTGCGCAGGGCACCTATCGAGCCGCGCCCGAGGTGGGCGAGTCCGCCGGCGTGGTCGACTCCGACTCAACCGGCGCGTCGCGGCCTTCGGGTCAGGCGATGGCGTGGCAGTACTTGCCCTCTCTGCTCTCCGCGGCGGTGACGACGCTCGTTCTGTCGTGTCTGTCGATGGCGATCGCCGTCGGCCTCGGCGCCGTAATCGCGACCGCGCGCGTCTACGGCAACCGCGTGCTCCGCGCGCTGTTCACCGCGTACGTGGAGGTGATTCGCGGCACGCCGATCCTGCTGCAGCTGTTCGTCATCTACTACGGGCTCGCGTCGGTCGTGCGGCTGCCGGCGTTCATCGCGGCGCTCCTGGGCCTCGGCCTCAACTACGCCGCATACGAGAGCGAGATTTATCGCGGCGCGCTCCTCGCCGTGCCGCGCGGCCAGCTCGAGGCCGCTCGCGTGCTGGGCTTGAGCAACTGGCAGACACTACGCCTCGTGCGCGCGCCGCAGGCGTTCCGGTTCGCGCTCGCGCCGACGACGAACGATTTCGTCGCGATGCTCAAGGACTCCTCGCTCGTCTCGGTGCTCACGGTGATGGAGCTCACGAAGCAGACGCAGATCTTCGCCACCAATCTCGGCAGCTGGGTCATACCCGGCGCGCTCTGCGCGGCAATGTACCTCGCGATGTCGTTGCCGCTCGCGCAAGTTGCGCGGCGCCTCGAGGCGCGCTGGAGCGCGCCGGAGAGTCTATGAGCGCGCCGCTCGAGATCGATTCGCTCCGCGTGCGCCGCGCCGAGCGCGAAATCCTGCGAGGCGTCTCCTTCTCGGTCGCGAGCCGGAGCCTCGTTGCGCTGATGGGGCTGTCCGGATCAGGTAAGTCGACGCTGCTGCGTTCGGTCGCGGCGCTCGAGCCCTTCGACGGTGGGACGATCCGCGTCAGCGACGTCGAGCTCAAGCCCGGCGTCCGGTGGCCGCCGAGGCCCGATCCGCTGCGCGAGCGAGTCGGGATGGTCTTCCAGTTCCACTGTCTCTTCGAGCACTTGTCCGCGCTCGACAACGTCTGTCTCGCGCCGTGCTACGTCCGGCGCGAGCCGCCGAGCGACGTGCGTGCGCGCGCGCTCGCGCTGCTGGATCAGCTCGGCGTCGGGCAGCGCGCGGCGGCGCGGCCGCGAGAGCTATCCGGCGGCGAGGCGCAGCGCGTGGCGATCGCGCGCGCGCTCGCGATGGATCCGCCACTGCTCTTGCTCGACGAGCCGACGGCGTCGCTCGATCCCGCGAGAAGGCGCTCGCTCGGCGAGTCGCTCGCGCAGCTTGCCGCCTCCGGGCGCGCGCTTCTCGTGACGTCGCACGACGACGACTTCGTGCGCGACTTCGCGAGCGAGGTGCTGATCCTGGCCGACGGCGAGGTCGTGGAGCGGGGTGCGCCGCGCGAGGTGCTCAACGCGCCGCGGCACGACGCGACCAGGACGCTGCTGCGCGGGCTCGCGCGCTGAGTAGTCCCTAAGACGTCGACGTCGCAGGGGGCTCCGTCGCGAAAACGCGCACCGCCTGACCTTAGGTTCGAGGTACAGTCGCAGCCAGCGAAACGCGAGGCCGTCTCGGCGGAGGTCGTCATGCTCGTGACTTTTCGAACCAAGGCGCACGCGGACATCACGATGTTCGGCCACGTCGGCGTCGAGCTCCTGAAGCTCGCCGGCATGACGGGCAACGTGCCGACGGCGATCCTTGCGGCCGACGTGCCGGGTGTGCTCGCAAAGCTCGAGCGCGCGCTCGGCGAGCATCGTGCGGTATT
>Ga0335076_10008429_pt1 | contig 10408 bp, 15 predicted proteins | sample Lox_Sample_25_FD_206717 | JGI IMG/M metagenome (GOLD analysis project Ga0335076, IMG submission 206717) | Soil microbial communities from Loxahatchee National Wildlife Refuge, Florida, United States - Lox_Sample_2.5 | ecosystem: Environmental > Terrestrial > Soil > Wetlands | place: USA...
TCGCGGCCGTATTTTTTCTGTCTGAATCAATGGCTGAGAGTGTCCTCTGATTGTTCTCCCCTCCTTGTAAACAGATCCATTAAGAAATGATGGAGTTATTTAGGTCGAGGAGCCATCTCGCAGGCGCCGCCATATTAAAGCAGTTCACAGTGGCATGAAGCAGCATCTCAAGACCACCAGTGCAACAAATTGAACGTAAAAGTACATACTTAAGTTAAGATTGACGCCGCTCTATGCTAATAACGTCACTAATCGTCGATAAAAAGGTTGAAAAATGATTTTCCAATTATCAATAGTCAATCCCATGATCACAACAAAGGAGTCCTTTCATGATGATCCTCATTATCATGAGCCTCAATAACCGGCGAAATAACCACTTTACTAGGCCTGGTCGAGTCCTGCGGCACAGTAATCCGTTCCTCCATCAACGTTGGTCCCGTTTGACTCCTCTCCGCATTCGTCCCTTGTTCCGCCGTCACGGCTCCAGCCGCCTGCCCCACCGTCCCATAGGTCGTTGTGGAATCCCTTGCAGCACGTTTGCCCGCTAACCTTTCCTCCTGCGATAACACTGTCGCCGCCTGTTGTGCACTCCGTACTTCTGCACCAGGTTTAATAGTCACTTTGGTCGATGTCGTAAAAAGGGGTTCTTGCGCCAAATTCAGGGGTTTCATTGTCCCGACGGTCGCAGTTTTCGACGTAGGCGAAGTAAAATAGCCTGACGTCCCACGCGAAAGGGGGGGCGGGGTATTTGCCTTTGCGGCGTTTGGGGGGCCATTTGTAGAATCGGGGCTACGGCGGAGGAGATGCCGGGATGAAATACGGTGGAAGGCATGATGGGCAAACGCTGCGGATGGAGTAACGCGTTTTAAGTGGCGGGATACATCGACGAAGACGTCTGTTTCGTCGACGATTTCTTCGCCGATGAGTTCTTCGATGACGTCTTCTAATGTTACGACTCCGAGAGCGCCGTGGTTTTCCCCCGGATGATCGGAGACCAGAACCATGTGCGCTTTTCCCCTAAGAAGTCAGTCTTTTGGATGGATATGGCATGGCAGTTGGTACTCCTGGAAGTAATTGAGGATATCGAGGGCAGAGGTGTTCGGTTTCGTTTCTGGGAGCGTAGCAAGGGTAAATGCGGAGACAGGCCACTCATCCTCGGGATCGTAGGTGATCATGGTCTTTACCAGCAACATCCCAATGAAATCCTCCTGGTTCCCCCGTGCATGGATCGGAATGCGACTATATCCCTTTGACAAGATATCATTCATCGTTTTAACGTCCATGATTTGATCAGCAGCCATGACATACACATCTTTAAGGGGAGTCATAATATCCCCCACAGGCTTCTCCTTGAGATCGAGGACGGCGGTGATGATTGTGACTTCATCGTCGTTGAGACGTTCTGTGCCAAGTGTCCTGTGTAGAGAAACGAGCGTTTTAAGGCCCGCTTTTTTGTACGTTGTGCCTTCTTCCTTGCCGAGGACGCGGTCGAGGAGAAGGGCAGTCGGATAGGCGAGGGGGTACAGGACGTACATCATCCCTAGCACGAACCTGCCATCAATAAAAGAGGCATTTGATGGGAGTCACCCAGAACAACGTGCGCCGATAGGGAGGCCGTAGTTAATACATGCTGCCTGTGGGATGATTTCACCGAAAATCACGATGAGGGCGGTAGACAAGACAACGGCAGGCCATCCCCCTCCAAGAACACTATCAAACACAATTGGAAGCGTTTCGTTGACGACCACGTTGCTGCAATAAGTAGTTATACGCCATGGGAACTGAGGGGACTGTACCTGAGGAGGAGCGTGCATAACACCCAGTGTTTCCTAACTGTCAGCACAGGCATGGAATCCTGCCCATCATACCCCCGTTTCAATAACCGCAGCACTTTCTGAGCATCCCTCTTCTGTGAAGTCTCTCCGCTCACCGCAAGGACCTGAAGCTACACAAATCAATCAACTCCAACGCGCGAATTGCGAGCGGAGATACCGTAATCTCATCCTGACTCAAGAGGGCCAGCGTCAGGCCTGTACACAGTCAGCACCCAACCGCCGTCAAGAAGGAGGTAGGGACCAGCAAAGACACCGCCAAGCAGCACGAGAACAACGCTGACGGCCAATTTCCACCAAAAGGCAGGGGAATCAATCGGTTCGGCGGGAAATCCTCCATCGTCGTCACGATCGACTGCCTGAAGGGAATTGCCGTGCGTGGGACGGGAGTGCAGGGCCGGCAGGCAGGAGACGAGCAGGAGAAGAGCGCGCGTCACTGCAGCCGTCGACGGTCGAATTATCCCGCGAGTCATCGTCTGTAAATTGGGGCTCCCGTTCTGTTTGTTTGATAAGACGGTTCGGACCTGGTGACTGCGAGGTTAAGGACGAGGTGGGCCAATCGGTGCTGGCGCGGATTCCCGACCGCCCGTCCACATGGTGCACAGGTCGGCATATGACTGGCTGCCCAATACCATTCAAATACCAATCGTCGCGCGGACCAAAGTTAATGAAATTTAATATGCATCTTGAAAGCATATTTTGTCACAATCTACAGATCTACATCCGCAACATGATTAAACGGCATTGCCTGTCGTAAGAACTCCAGCGCCGTAAGGTTAGAAATGCATTGTATGTAATAACTTCGACTTTTAAGGGCCGCCCGCCGGAAAGGCACATTGCCCGCGCCGCTGGACGCACCACTGCTGTGTGAAGGGTTCCGCCTCAACGCCACGAACTACCATTCGTTCACGGAATTCTTGGAGCCGGATTGATGCATCCGTTAATGTACGATTGACGCCATTAGAATCGTATCGGCCAGACCACAGTACCTCGCCTTCGTCATCAGTAACTAAATACAGAACAAAGAGTGGAAATGAATAATGGTCATTTGTGGAGGAAGGGGGCGTTTGGAGTACCGGCAGCACAAACTCGTGGCCACAACATTCTCTCAACATTGTGCTCATCCGTCTGCTCAGCCCATAAATGAATTTCACCACCAACTACAAGCGCGGCTTCTTCCTTCGTCAAATTAAACAGTGGATCGTAAGAATATATCAATTTCCAATTTTTGAGTGGATTGCAGTAGTCCAGGAAGGGGAAGAATTTCGGGTATATCAGCGGACCAAAATCGAGCCATTGTCCTCGGCCGCAGTCAAGGTACCAATAATCGAACGAGCCCACAATCGCCTCTAAATTAGCCCTTCCATCTCATCGGGTATTGCTCTGTTGTAGTTGTTCTTGCTTGTGGGAAACGGAGAGGGAGGGGGAAAAGTACTTTGTAGCCCATTTGGGTGACGAGTTTTACGTTTGCGGCGGATTCCCATACTTGCACTAGGACATCTTTGCTAAGTGTAACATTCCAGACAAGAAGCATCTCCTCCCAAACAATGGGCGTCCGATTCGCGGCAAAAATCTGTTCATGAATGTCCCTACAATCACCCAGCCACCCCCAAACACCGGGGTTTACAGCACGAAATCTTGAAGATACGGTTGAATTACGGTCGAGATATTGCTCCGCACCCCCGGATCCAAAAGGTACACATTCGTATTCACCTCGTCACCGCCCGTGTGAAAGTACGGAGAAGCCTTTTCCGTGCGAGGGAGAACATCAGCGAGGATTAAGGCCATGAATTCTGCTACATCTGAATCGTTGAGTTTTAACTGTCCGCTGGGGGGTTGATTGGCGTATGTTGGCCAGTTTGGTTGAATATTTGAGGCGACGATGAGCTCTGGGTGAGAGTACGCAAGGGAATTGGTGTGGCCTGGCATATCCATTTCAATGTATGCTTGGATCCCCCTTTCGGTGGCATATTCGAGAATCTCGTCCAGATCGTCGGCAGTGTACCATTGTCCTTCGCCGTAGGCACCCTTCTCCGCTAATTCGGGAAGAGACGGTATGTAAAGGGGCCTGAAATTAGTGAAGAAAGGAGATTTGAGGACCAAGATTGCGAGTCTGTGATGTGCATATGGAAACGATTGAATTTCTGCCATGACATGGTCTCAAGGATCCTAAACAGGACGTCCTTGGGGAAGAAATGTCGGGAGAGGTCAATATTCAGACCACGATGCTCAAAAATCGGTTCATCGATAATTTCAACAGGCGCGTGAGTGGTATATATTGATCCGTCGGTATGAGTGTAGAATAGCTGATTGAAGGATTGGAGGGCCCAGAGGACGCCATAAGACGATTCAGCGGTGATGGTCGCGGTGGAGCAATCTGGTGAAATGAACAGTGTGTAGGATTCATTGACTGGCCCTGCTTTCGGGGTCAAAGAAACGTCGATTGCACTTCCAAATTAGATGGAGAAAAGGAACTGCGGTACTTTTGCGTGACCACTAATTTCGTCAGTCGAGGAGCAGCGGCCATTTCCTCCTCTGCCGGCTCGAAATTCTCCTCAAAAGTATACAGCATATCCGGGATGAACCCATCGTTCAAAAGGGAATAAGTCCGATCAATAGCCGCCCATATTTTGCTGGAAGTATCGACGTATTCACAGGGATCAGTCGCCACAGGTCCCTGGAATTCAATGGTGAAGGCGGTGTCGAGGACGATGGTGGTGTTACCCTCTGAATAATGCAGTGGCACAGGCCACAGCGCGGACACGGCCCCTGCCAAGATCGAGCAAATCAATGCAACTTTTGCCCACAACATTTTGTCCGTGATGGTGGGCAGACCATGGATCGCGGAGGGCCCCCTTTATGAGGGATATCTACGTCCTTAATGGGTCCGTTGGCCCCTTCTTGGCAACAACCGCTGGCTGGTGGCCAATCAGGCGCATCACTTGTTTGCGGAGGAATGGCAAGATGGAACGGCGATCCAACATCTCTTTCAGTTGCGTAACAGATCGAGTTTGAGAACATAAAATCCGAGAAAAGAGACTGCTGAATCGTAATTAGATTATATATATGTGATCCATCAGGTTACGCAATACAATTCCAAGTAACAGCCATCTCTCCACACTCACCATTATGTGCTCTAATCAATACTCTCGAAATAAAGTCCGGCCTAATAAGTATATCTGAAATCGGGCTACCAGTTAGTCTCGTTGATTGAGGACCATACATGACGATCCCCAAGCTCCTCCGGATTCGGGTGCGAACGAAGATACTCCCGTCTCCCCAAATCCCTCTGTCTGTTCTCCCACCACAAACTAGCTGTGTAAAGGAGCGTAAACAACAATCCCACTCCCTGGGCCCCAAGACAAATCGAAAACCCCTTGATATATCTCGGAGCGTCCTTCGAAACAAATGTATACGCGCCGAGAAACGTGGCTGTCCCCTCGATCGAGAACATGGCTGCCAGGGCCACTGCCCGTTTATAACTGCCGATATTGTTGGTGGTATACCACCCAATGACCAACGGAAAAGACGGGAAGTTTCCTAGAAACAAAGTCAGTCATCGTGGAACAGCTGCTAATATACCCATGCTTCCTAGGAATAGTCCGCCGAGTCGAACATTTCGAGATGTGAGATCGAAACCTGCCAGTGCCATTCCCGCTGTACCCACGACGATATTGAGGCAAATGAGGAGAGTGCGATGTTGATACCGATCTGCGATGAACGCAAGTAGGACACCCCAGATAATTCCCACAGTATGAATAGGAATCCCAAACAGTATAGCGTCGATACTGGTATATCCGAATGAAGTGATAATTGTCGGTTGGAAGATGCTAATAGCCCTGCCTGCCACGCTATGACACCATCCCATTGCCATTCTACTGTCAGAGCGGTATAAACAGTGACGGACAGAAGCCATAGGCGTGGGTCATTGAGAACATCCACGACGAATTTGACAGTAAGATTTTGCTTGACGGGTCTGCCGATATCATACGTTAAACGATCAAGGACGTATTGTTTATCTGCCGCCGACAGAAATTTAGCGTCTTTGGGAAAGTCGGTGAGGAAGTAAAAGACAGGGATCGCAACGGCGACAGTTATCACCCCCTCGATGATAAAGATCTCATGTCAGATTCGATTGATGAAAATTTTGTTACCCAACGCCAGGCATTATACCCTGCGACTCCTTGCAAATGAATAATCCCGTAGACAATCAATCTCCCCTTAGCATACCTCAAAGTGAAATGCGGTTACCCTCCAAAATCTCCGAGGATGGTATTAATGCCAAATTTTACGACAATCCTCTTCTGAACTTCGTCGTATTAGCCATGACGTTGGCAGGACACAACGTTCACTGCGTCTGTACCAACTTGACAAAAGATACAGTGTTCCTGGATTCGTACCAGCCTCCCAAAAACCCATCGCCAGACGACATACAATGATCTCAGCATAGGTACGTGTCCACCCGCTCAACATTGTCGTCAAACCCCATGCCACCGCAAGTCCTACAGCGCATTAGTGTTGAAAGCGCAAAAGAAGCGAGAGGTGATATACCCGGGAACCAAATACTCGGCCGAAGCCGGGTAACGACGAGATTAGATGGCAATTCAAAGATGATATGGGTAATCGAGCTCATCAGAGCCAACGTATTAAAATCAGTGCCCTTCATCCCCAAGTCCTTCTCAAGACCGAACAATTTGGCTTTCCCTAGAACCCCGATGTCGAACAAGGAAAGCCAACCGAGAAGACAGATCCATGGAATTATCCTCAGGTCGATCCGCCACATTAATTTTCGGAGTTCGGCGGGGTGACGTTCCACGAAATTTCCGTTGGCGTCGAAGTGTGCCGGAGTGTCGGTGGGGCCGCTCTCGCGGCTCGTATCGTCTAATTCAATCGGGGAGATTTTTCCCGGTGTGGGCGTCGGTGCAAGGGTTAACGTACTCTCGTGGAAGTGGCTTTTTTCATCAACAGGCCTTGTTTCCTTCACGTCAAGTTTATCGATCTTCTCCGTATTGGTTTCAGACATTTTTGCCGAGAAGATTCTTGATTTCTGGATTGAGATGGGTGGCCATGGAGGTAGAGGCTTAAGTCCGTATTTATGTGTCCCGTTGGCTCGTGAAATTGAACAAAAATAGACATATGGATCCAGGAGATGATAGCTGCCGGACTTCAGGATTCGAATACGACCCCACCAGGGCAGGAGTTGGAGTGGGCCACAGATCCCCTTGTCTGACGACATCCCAAATCCCACGTTGCAGAAAGGAACACGCGATAGTAATCAAAAAAGATCAGGGGATTGGGGCACGTGCATCTTTGTCAATCGGGTGGGCACAAACATCACCGGACAATAGCCGTCTCATGCGAGAGGAAATCGCCCCACTGTTTCCGCCACTTCGGATTAAATCTGCACCGAGGTTGTTTTCTCCTCGCTGCAGTTGTGATGCTCCCACCCGATCCTTCCTGAAGGATCCCAAAACAGGTATCGAAATTTGAAATGCCCCGCAGACACCGGACCTCGTAAACTGGGAGCATCAGTGGGGCCCCTCGGTTATCTTCCAATTCCGTCCCTGCTAGGGGAATCTTGATCCCTTGGACACTCCGCAGGTAAAAGGAGCCACATGTAAGCATCTCCGAGAGGGAACAATGAAGATGGATTAAGAACTTCGCCACCTCCCTAAAACATCAATGGCCATTCTCGCCTGATTCCACTTTGGCCAAACACAGCTCGATCCACTGGTCCGCTCACTCCATCAAAATTGGCCAAAAGAGCCGAGGGGAAATCGGCTAGAGGGAAACGGGTCGGCGTTTAGATCCTCTTTCCGTACCCGCACGTGAAACCCCGTTTATCCAGATAAGCTTTAATAAACCCGATAATCGCCTTCGCGGGCAGATGCAACGAGGGCACCCTGCTGCATGAAATCCAGCGATACGGCGCCAAAATAGCATGGGGTGGATTGTGAAAGACGATCAGTCCACATCAAAGATGAGGGAGGAGACTGATGGACGGAGCAGTGACGAAATTAATGAAAAGAAGAGCGACAATTTGTCGTATGTGGAGGAAGTGACTTTTCGTGAGCGATGGCGCGAGAGGCTTGTTCGGTGGAGCCAGCGGGTGAATCCATTTTATGTCGAGGATCCTCCGCCCGTGCCTGATTCGGATGCTGGGCTGGTTCCCGAAGTCACGGCAAATTGGTTCTCGAAGCTGACGTTCGCGTGGCTCGGCCCGTTGATGCTGGTAATTGATTCCCCCTGCTTCTTCTGCGCGGCCGATTGACTCGGGGGGAAGAAAGGATATCGGCGGCCGCTGCAGAAGGAAGATCTCTGGCATTATGACGATGCTCGACTTGCCGCCAATGTCGCCGAGAGATTGCAGAAGAACATTGCCAAACGGCTCGCGCAGGGCAAGGCAAATTCGAAATACTTGCTGCTTGCATCTCTCAATGCAACGTTTTTCTACCAGTTCTGGTTTGCGGGCTTCCTCAAGGTATGGAAAGCATTTAGGGCACTCGTGACTGCAGTTCTTCGGAGACGTCGTGAGTTCGTGTTCGCCGCTCGTCATGAAGAGCCTGATCAATTTCGCCGATGAGGCATTCGTGGCCCATCGAACGGGAACACCTGGACCAAGTCTGGCGAGGGGCTTTGGGCTGGCGCTTGCGTTGACGGCGATGCAGGTCACCGGCAGTTTGTCTCAGCATCAATACATGTACAGAAGTATGATGGTCGGCGCCCAATCCCGGGCGGCACTGACGGGTCTGGCATTCCGCAAATCGCTCCTTCTCTCCAATAAAGTATCGGCCATCTATGGACAGAATTGACATAGGCACGACTTGAATACACCAATGGCAAGATCACGAATTTAATGTCGACGGATTCCTCCCGAATCGACTTTGCAGCGGGATACATCCATCAATCATGGACCGCCGTGATTCAACTGGGTTTGGTGATAACCCTGCTGCTCATCAACATTGGCCCCTCGGCCTTTGCAGGAATCAGCCTACTCCTTATCGCCGCTCCAGTCCTCGCTAAAGTCATTCGGATTCTCCGCTTGAAACGTCGTCGCGCAAATCTTTTCACGGACGCACGTATTCGTGCAATTCATGAAATCCTAAGTACCATACGAGCGATCAAATTCTACAGCTGGGAACAGCCCTTTCTGAAAAAAGTGAACGAGATTCGGAAAAAGGAATTGCGATTAACAAGATCTTCACGTATCCTCCAGAACGCGACAAACGGCCTGTCGATGTCGTTGCCCCTTTATGCCTCGATTCTGGCGTTTATCACGTACAGCGCTACGGGGAACGCGTTGAAAGCGGGCAATGTGTTTTCTTCGTTGACGTTGTTTAATATGTTGCGTGGTCCGTTGATGTTTTTTCCTCGAGTCATCTCATCGGCGATCGATGCTTGGGTTGCTCTCGGCCGGATCCAGGGTCTCCTATTGGCAGACGAATTGGAGAAGCCCAGCATTGACTACGATCATGAACATGCCATCTCTGTGGCAAACGGGACTTTTGTATGGGAAAAAGTCGAAAATCTTCCTGAAGAGCACGAACAAAAGAAAGGAAAAAAGGACAAAAAAAGGGGCAAAGACAAGGACAAATCAAATGGCAAGCCGAAAGGACGAGCGGGTGGAAGAGGAGGATGGGGCGGCGGAGGTGGAAGGTGGGGAACGAAGCACGAACCCGAAGAACCGCCTAAAATTACTGCCGGTTCCCAATTCCATTCTCTCCAGGACACCTCATTCAACATTTCCCGTGGCGAATTCGTCATTATCGTGGGGGAGATCGGTTCTGGAAAATCCTCTCTTCTGTCCGCCCTTGTCAATGAAATGCGCCGTTCAGCCGGTTCCCTGACTATCGGAGGTCGTGTCGCGTATTGCCCACAAACACCCTGGATTCAAAATGCCACACTCCGCGAGAACATTCTTTTCGGGAAAGAATACGATGCTGACAGGTATGATCAGATTATTTCTGATTGCGCGTTGGAAGCGGATATCGAGATGCTGCCCGCTGGCGATCTTACTGAGATTGGGGAACGCGGCGTCACCCTTTCTGGTGGACAAAAGGCGAGAGTTAATATTGCACGGGCGGCGTACAATGACGCAGATATTTATCTCCTCGATGATCCGCTTTCAGCTGTTGACGCCCACGTCGGGCATCATTTGATGGACCAATGCATCTGTCGACTCCTCGCTGACAAGACACGAATACTAGTCACACATCAACTGCAAGTTCTTTCCCGTGCCAAAGCCGATCGAATCTTTTGTATGCAGGACGGGAAAATAGTCGAATCCGGCTCCTACGAAGAACTCATATCTCGAGACGGCGACTTTTCCCGCTTACTCCGGAAGTTCACGAAGGATGAAGGAGATGACATTGAAGAGATCGAAGAAGACCCCACTCCAACACCACAGGAAGATGATCTGAGCAAGAAGCGAGGAAGACGGGGAAATCGATTGATGGAGAAAGAGGAACGGTTTACAGGGAGTGTTTCATGGAAGGTTTATACGAAATATGCTCGTCTTGGAGGTGGATTGTGGATTATTCCGGTCGTGTTGTTTGCTGTGGCACTTAGCAATGGCG
>Ga0335076_10008432_pt1 | contig 10406 bp, 11 predicted proteins | sample Lox_Sample_25_FD_206717 | JGI IMG/M metagenome (GOLD analysis project Ga0335076, IMG submission 206717) | Soil microbial communities from Loxahatchee National Wildlife Refuge, Florida, United States - Lox_Sample_2.5 | ecosystem: Environmental > Terrestrial > Soil > Wetlands | place: USA...
GTGTGTGCAGGTTCATGACTGAAAATCGGGAGATACTTTGAGGCAAGGGCAAAAATCCAGAAGCCGACGGCGATGATAGCCAGAGTTATGACAATCTCCGTCCACTTCGGGAAGTAATGCTGTCCGGCCGCAGACTCGAGGCCCGTGATAGCGACGTTCATGCGATTGGTGACAAAGCCCAGCAGACTGATTACCGCGGCCAAATAGAGCCCCTTGGGGTTTTCTCGTACCTTGGGGATAAGAAGAAGCCCAATCGGGATGAAGCAGGCCAGCAGCATTTCGACAATAAAAAGACCGCTTTCCCAGCCGCCGCGACTCAGCAGCCGAAGGGCGTCACGATGAAACAGGTCTTCAAAACGAACCACCGTATAAATGCCAAGAGTCACCAACAGCGTGCGGCCGAGCCCTTGGATCAGAGGAAGTTCGAGTTGCTTGCCGAAGTGTTTCGCGCTCATCGATGACTCAAAAATTGTCATCGCCAGTCCCACGCACACTGCCGAGAGGAAGAACAAGATCGGGAGGATCGGGGTGTACCAGAAGGGATGGAGCTTATTGGGAAGAATGAGATACAAGCTGCCTAACGAGGACTGATGTAGCGTCGAGAGCACCACTCCAGCGATAACCAGAGGAATAATCAGCGCGTGCTGGATCCGCAGAGCCTTCAGCATCTTGAAACGTTCAAAGAGAACACCGGCAAATTCGAGAGAGAGTACCGAGGTGTATAGCGTCACGCACCATGCGACTTCAAACATCACTGAATGAGGATTCCACATCACGAGAGGGTGCCAGATGCGGTAGCCGCGGCCGAGGTCGAAGAACAAGCCTACGCAAACCAGCAAATAACCCATGAACGCGGTCAGAACAGTTGGGCGAACGATGGGCTTGAATTTCTTGATGTTGAAGAGATAAACAGCGGCGGTGAGCGTGAAGCCGCCGGCGGCCAGCATGACGCCGCACATCACGTCGAAGCCAACCCACAGCCCCCAGGGGAATGCATCGCTTAAGTTCGTCGCGGCCCCCAGGCCTTTGAAGAACCGGATGTAGGTGGCGTATGCGGCCAGAACCAGCAGTGCCGCGAGGATCGCCCTCCAGAAAGTGAATTTGCCCTTTAGCATGAATCTGTCTCCCTAAGCCTTGTTGGGCAACGCGCGCCCTTCCGCCGCTGCCACTTCTTCTTTGCGATTGCAAAGCCACCAAATTCCACCGAGGGATACCACTGCCAGAAGGACCACGTCAGGCAGCTTTTCAAGTACGCGATAGGTGTACAGCGGCAATGCCTCAGTGCTGATATCGGTCTTGTAGCCGAAGGTCTCGAAAGCCACGCTCGACAGCAGAAGGACGGACGTGCCGCCAACCTCTTCAATGCCGTAAATATGGTTGACGTACTTCCCTTGACCCTTGGCGATGCGGTCTTTAGCTTCCGCGATCAACTCGTCGCGTTCACCGAACTTGGTGGCGCCCGTGGGACAGATCTCGGCGCACGACGTAACTTGACCGTTCGACACGCGATCGGCACACATGTCACACTTGCGCACCAGGGGCCACGTTTTGCTCCATTCGTACTTGGGAACAGAGAACGGGCAAGCCAGCAGACAATACCGGCATCCAATACATTTCGTCCCATCGTAGGTGACTGGGCCAGCCGCCGACTTGTGGAATGCGCCGACCGGGCAAACTGAAGCGCAGGTCGGATCCACACAATTCATGCACAAGCGCCGCATGAACTTGTCGTCCTTTGTAAGCACCACTGTGAATTTGTGGTCAGACTGTTTGGCTTCGGCGGCGATCGCGTCGTTGTAAGGGAGGCCATGGTGTTCCGCGCAGGCCCCTTCACAGGCTTTGCAGCCGATACAGAGTGTGGCGTCGTACAAAATTCCCTTGCTCATGGTTGGAAAGGCTCCCTGAAGCGACCTTCATCCCGGATGAAGGACAGGTAATAGGACGGGGAAATGCTCATGTCAGAAGTGCTCCAATCTGGAGCGTTCGGCGCACCTTAGGCGAGGAGGGCCAAAGCACTGGCGGAGAGCCATCCGAACATCGGGGGCCAAACGATGAACTTTGATGCCCGTGGGCTGTGGAGAAGTTCATCGGGGATGGCCACGTCAGAGATGAAGCCTTCTGCGCGGTCGTATGCCCAAAGTGATTATGGGGGGAAGAAGGGGTGCAAGCCCGTGAAGTGGGTCACCTCCCCAAGTGACCCTTGTCACGCCACACTGATGCATCTTTCCGCTGCTTAATTATTGAACGGTAAGGGCTTCCTGACGGCAAGAGCCTCGGTTTCTTCAACCGAGGCTCTCGCTTTCTTGCATTGATATGGAGGTTAGTCAATCAAGTCATGAAAAACTCGCGAGTAATTTCGGCCCATTTGGTTGTCGGAAGTTGAACCGTCAGATCATGCACTGCCAATCCACCGTCTTGCGCAACAGCTCCGGCCAGCGCCGGGATTCTCATCTGCAACCGGCTGGCAGCATCGGCCATCCACTTGCGCGCCAGGCTGCCGTTCAGCAGGTTCCGGAAACTGGTAGGAAGGTCCGGAGAGAGCACAGAAACCAGCCAACCCTGCCCGTAAGGATCGCTGTTCATCTGAGCCGCGTCGGAGAAAAGGGCATCGTTCACGCTGGTCACTTCCCCCTCGACTGGCGAAATGAGTTCCGTCTTTTGGCCGTCGCGAACGAGCGTAACGAACTTCTGTCCCTGGCGAATCCACTGGCCGCGCTTCGGAAGAATAATCTCATCAATGTTGCCGGCCAGACGTGCGCCAAAGTCATCGATTCCGACCCGCGCCAGTGTCGGGCTCTCTTGCAGCGCCCAAGTGTGTCCCTGGTGATAACGCCGATTCTCGGGCAGTTCAAACCCTGAGACAATCGTCGGCAATCTGCGTGCTGCGGTTCCCTCTTCCACCAAATCGGCCGCTTCCACCTCTTTGCCTTTTCTCAGATAGTCGATCGTGAGAAAGATTGCGAACATTACCAACACCAGAATGACTGTCATGACCCGCCTCCTGTGCCCTCTTGGTTCCAAATCTCGACCTACGTAAGGGCAATCAACTCGCCAAAGCGCCGGAGCTGAGTGACATAGCCAAGAATGCCGGTAAGACTCAGAGAAACAAGGGAATAGAAGCTCATTCCAGAATGATGACGCTTCATCGCGAAAGGGGGGATCGCAAGGGTTGATGAAGTTCTCATCGCGTAACTCGATGCAAAATTCATCGCCAGTTTCTAAGGCGCTGAATTGTTTGGAGATAGAATCCGAAGAGCTTCTGTTGTAAAACGCTATGGCTTCGATGAAAACATCAACACTGCAATCGGACTCAACACTTCGAAGCTCAGCTTACTTCAGCGGATGGGCGCGGAAATATTGTTCTAGGCCAGTTTGGACTTCCTGAACACTTCGTTGGACGTTCTTGTCCATCGCTTGGACAAAGGCAGAAATCGACTTCTCAGACACAGGCTCATCGTGGCTGTACGTGTAGCTCCAAACAGTCGAACCCGTCTTACGATCCCGCAAGCGCGTCTCATAACTGAGCCGCGCCACAATTGCACTGCCGTCCACCTCCTTGAAGTCATAGAGGTGGCCCCCAAGGATAAAGTTTCCATTAATGTCCGAGCGAAGGCTGTAAACTCCCTTGAAGCGGCCAGACGCTCGCAAACCTCTCACCAGAGAGTCCTGCAGCATCCCCACCGGGGGTTCGACCCACCGCTGGTATTCATAGGTACCCATTTCCGGCGAGTCAAATCCGTAGACGATCTTGTCATCGAGATAAAGATGCGAGGAGTCAAAGGTGCGGACCATCAGGACAGCGTCGATGGCGTCGGGAGCGGCGGCCCCGGCGGACGGGAGGTTGATCTGGTAGTACTTGATCGGACGCGTGCTACCGCAGCCGGACATACTGAAGATCAAGACGAACAGGACGACCATGGAAGAGGCGGTGCGGGTAGAACGTCGAAGTGCGGTGCGCAGGACAGCATCAGATATTCTCATGGCTTGTCTCCAGGCTTACGGTCACGGGGACTCCCGGGATTGATCAGGCTTGATGGTCTGGTTTTGATCGTGTCCGTGAACTCTTTGAGGTTCTCGGAAACGACGCGGAGGTTGTTCAGCAGTTCGTCGATATTGTAGTCATTGTTGTCGAGCATGCGCTGCAATTGCGCGGAGAGATTGGCGATGTTCTCCAGCGACTCTCGGAGTTTGATCACCGAGGCGCGAATATCTTCGCGATTATCCCCAACCAAGGAATCCACTTTCTTTAGTGTGCCGTTGGCCTGGTCAATAGTGCCGTGAATCTGGTCGAGCAGCGGGCCAATCTTGGCGCTCGCTTGGTTTACGTTATTAAGGGTGCTCTTGATCTGGGGCCGATTCTCGGCAAGTATGCCGTGAAGTTCGGAAATCGCAGCGGACACATTCTCGCGGTTCTTGTCGTTGAGTAGATCGTTGACCCGGTCCAGCGTCACGCGCAACTGGGTCACGCGCGCGTTCAGATTGGCTAGCAGTTCCTTCGCTTGCGGCGTCAGCTGGTTGATTTCAGCGGTCAGGTCGTTAAAACCAACGTACGGATCAGCTGGCAGCCAGGCCCCATCTGCGGCCGTGGGAGCCGCGGGGGTGCCAGCTTTGATTTCCAGGTGATTGTCGCCCAGCGGGCTAAAGCTAAGGATGGCGACGTGGCTATCGGTCTTCACGGGCACGTCTTTTTTCACCGTGAACGTGAGATCCATCAAGGCCGGATTCGTTGGGTCGATTTGCAGCTTTTCGACTCGGCCCACTTTCGGCCCACCCGCATAACGCACCGTGGTCCCGGGCTCGAGGCCGGCAGCATTGTAGAACTTCGCGTTGTAGGTTTTCGTGGCGCTGGCAAGGACACCGGTCAAGGAGAACACGGTAGCGATCAAGAGCGCGGCAGCAACGATGACGAACAACCCTACAAACACCTGTTCACGTCTGGCTTCCATCTCTACCTGCTCTTCCCCTGACGGCCTTCTCCCTGCCTGGAGGCAGGCTCCGTCAGCATCTGCAGATAATCCAATTCTTGCGCCACCGCGGGTTCAGCAATCCGATCCAGGAATTGACGCACCTTCGGATGCTTGCTGTTCTGCATTTCCTGAACCGTCCCCATAGCGACCACGTCGCCCTTATTAATGAGAACCATGCGGTCAGCAATCAGATACGCACTGGCCAGTTCGTGCGTAACCACGATAATCGTCATGCGATATGCCTTTTTCAGGTCGAGAATCAGTTGATCGATACCCGCCGCGATGATGGGATCCAATCCAGCGGAAGGTTCGTCGAAAAAGAGAATTTCCGGATCCATGGCCAGGGCGCGGGCGACAGCCGCACGTTTCTTCATGCCGCCGCTCAGCTGCGAGGGCAGAAAATCCTCGAACCCAGACAGGCCAACCTGATCCAGTTTCAGGCGCACCATAATCTCGACAGTGGATTCTTCAAGCTTGGTGTGCTCGCGCAACGGCAATGCCACATTTTCTCCAACGGTCATCGAGCCAAACAACGCCCCGCCCTGAAACGACATACCGAGATGCTTTCGAATCTCGTCGCGCTCTTCGTCCGAAATGGCGCCAAAATTCTTGCCGCGAATCCATACTTCGCCCGATGTCGGCTTCTCGAGGCCCACCAGGGTGCGCAATAAGGTACTCTTTCCCGAGCCCGACCCACCGAGAATGACCATGGTCTCGCCGTGCTGCACGTCGAAGCTGATGCCGTGCAAGATCTCGCGCCCGCCACCATAACTGACGCGAAGATCGCGCAGGGAGATCATCGGGCCATGCGGTGGCGATTCCCTTTCGTCGTTTTGAATGTTGTCGGCCATCGTCAGTCTTGCCCCAGGAAGAAGAAGAGCATTGTAAAGATCAAGTCCACTAAAATCACAAGGAAAATGGAGACCACCACGGCTTTTGTGGTGGATCGGCCGACCTGTTCGGCGCCACCACCGGTGTTGAAACCCTCCTGACAACCGACCGCCGTGATGGTGATGCCAAACATGAAGCTCTTGATTAACCCGGTAACCACATCGCGCAGGAACAGCGCGTCCAAGGAAGCGGTGATGTACCGGCTGAAGGTGAAATCGGCCTGCCAAATGCCGAACAGCGCGCCTCCCAGAATCCCCATGAAATTCGCCCAGATGGTCAGGCAAGGCAGCATGAGAATCATGGCGACGAATTTTGGCGCGACCAGAAAACTTACTGGATTGATGGCCATGGTTTCCAGGGCGTCGATCTCTTCGGTGACCTTCATGGTTCCGATCTCGGCGGCGAAGGCAGAGCCGGAACGGCCGATGACGATGACCGCGGTGATAAGCGGGCCCAGTTCGCGGGTCATCGAAAGAGCAACGGCGCTGGCGACGTAACTCATCGCGCCGAAGCGCCGCAATTCATACGCAGCTTGCAGCGCCAGAATCATGCCAATGAAAAAAGTGATCAGCGACAGAATGGGGAGGGCGCGAACGCCCGCTTCCATGGCCTGCGCCACGGCCCGTTGGATGCGCACAGGCTTGCCCTGGAACGGTCCGATAAACGTGAAGTAAGCAGACCGGCCGGCCAGCATGGCCAGCGACCCGAGATAGGAGAGACCCCCGAGAACCTTCTCGCCGATTTGTTGAACTGCTTCCAAGCGACTGGTGACCTGTTCCAGCAGAAAGGCGCCTGCGTTCAGCCGGCAAGAGCCTGTTCTTCGTTTTCGTAAATCTCAAAAATCTTCTGCAAGCGCGACAACTCCATCACTTCCCGAACTGAAGGATTCAGGGCGAAAAGGATCAGGCGCGAACCGATATCGCGGGAAGCCTTCAACCCTTCGACCAGCGAAGCAATTCCGGAACTATCGATATACCGGACGTTCTTGAGGTTGATGAAGACCTTTGGCGTTTTCTTCTCTTTGATCTCGCCTAGAAGGGCTTTCCGCATCATTGGGGAATGCGCCAGGTCAATATCTCCCGCCACGTCAAAAATCGTGCCACCCGTCGACTGCCTTGCTGAGATCTGCACGGTCACTATTCTCCTGAGGACCTGGCTTCCGGCTGTGGGGGAACCAGATACTTCACCATACGCAGCAGATTTTTGCCACTTTTCCGATGGAATTCTACTACGTCCATGCTCTCTTTCATGAAGTGAATCCCGAGGCCACCCGGACGAACTTCTTCGAGGGAACGTGGCTTGAACCTTTTGGGGTCGACGGCGCTGCCCGAATCCTTTAACAAGATTTCTATCCCTCTCGGTGTGCGCTCGTCGTTGCCGCTCCACAAGCGGAAGCAAGTAACCTCGATTGGGAGGCCGGTTCGGCCTTTGTAGGCATGTCGAATCACGTTGGCGAGCGCTTCGTCGACAGAGCGCACAATCGCGCGGCAATCCGGTTCGGGAAAGTGCATGACCTCGGTTGCCCGTTCGAGGGCGGCGCGCACCAAGCAGAGAGCTTCGGGATTGCTGCGGAGACGGAGTTCGAGAAAAAGCTCCGAGCGCGCAGGGAGATTCTGGTGGGCAGACTTCCTGCGAGTCTTGGAGGGTTGAGTCCGAACGGCTGTCTCAGTCAGCACAGAACCTGCCTCCGCGAAATTCCCAGTCCCAGACAATGCCACGTTCCGAAACACGGTACAACCCTAATTTTTCAAGGAATTAGAATGGAGCCGGTGTCAATGCCAATGGTGCCATCCATGGTGGTTCAGTCGTACTGCTCATCTGCAGATTCCAGCGACGCCCAGTTGACGGCATCCCATAGGCGCATGGTGTGAAGCGGAAACGGCGGGAATGATGCGGTTGGTATCGATGGTGAAAGCGGGTTGTGGACGGGCCTGTGAATGGTCATCCCGAAATAGGAGTTAGAAACGGCCGCGGCATTGTTTGGGGGAACAACGGTAGAGGCAAGTGCGCTGCCGGTGTAGCCGAAGTGAGTGACCGCGGAATTCTGCTGGGCCGCGGAAGTCGTCCAGCCACTGCAGGCGGCAAGAGTTGCGCCTCCAGCTAGCCTAGAGTCTCGAAAATGAACATCAGGGCAAGGATGACATTTCTCTTCGCCTTCGGATTGGGAACATCGCACATTGTGAACCGTCACTGGACTCGCCGTGGAGCCAGGACGACGTTTTGCATGCGTGTTACCAGAAACGGATGCTGTCCCCGGGATATTTAGCGGAGAGTGAAAATGCTAGACCAATCAAAGTGGGGCAGTTCGCGACCAGCGTGAAGCAGCCTGGCGAAGGAAGTTCATGACGACATTTGGCTGGTGAGTTTTATGGATTATGATCTGGGATACTTCGAAAATCCGTTCGGCCCAGAAGTGTTACCCCTGTGTCCGGGCTGGACGCAAGAAATCTGGAGCCGAGAGTGGGAGTTGAACCCACGACCTGCCGATTACGAATCGGCTGCTCTACCACTGAGCTACCTCGGCTCAAATAATTACCATAGCATCCGCTGAAAATGACTGTCAATTGAGCGGCAGAAGGCTGTTTCGACCGCGGTCAGCGCGAAAAGGGATACATCAGCCAGCCGATTCCGATACCGACGGCAAGAAAGAGGAGAAAAGACCAAAGAATATATTTCACGCGGTCCTTCGGTTGCCGGCGTCCGAGAAAACCAAATGCGACGGAGATGACGAGGGCAAAGAACAAAAATGCCTGGATATGCGTAAAGTGAAGTCCGCCAGGCGAGCTCATGCCTTGCGGCCCCGCGCGGCCTCATACGCATGGAGGGCCGCGAGCAAATTCAAAACGCCAGCAGTGGCGAGAAACCGTGTACCGTAATCGCCGCCCGCGTGGGAGACATCGGCGCCGTTGCGTTCCAACGCGCGCGCCAGAAGATAGAAACTGCCGGTGCCCAGATCGGCAGCGTAACCCAAAGCGTCAAAGGCATCGCTTCCTCGGGCCGTGAACAGGTTCCCGCGCATCAAGGCACCTGCAATCACGAGCAATCCTACGGTAAGAAACACGACGACGGCACGGCCCCACATCTTTTGTAACGCATGGCCTAGCCCGGGCAGCAACCAGCCGGCAATAGCAACACCCCAAGCTTTGTTCTCGGCAGGAGCCTGACCATCGACGCCCACCGGTTCGGGAGTCAGTTCGGTGGGCAAAGCCTCTTGGCGCGGTTCGTTAACTCGATCGAGTTCTTCCATTGGATTATGCGAGTAGCGGCAGTATCTCGGTCTGCACCGCGCCGGTTACTCGCGCTTCGCTTTCGCCCACGTAAACATCCACTTCGGTACGCATCCCGAATTCCGGCAAATAAATGCCGGGCTCGACGGAGTTGCAGGTCCTGGGAATCAGGTGGCGTTCGTCCTGAGTTTCCAGACCATCCATATTGACGCCATTGCCGTGAACCGTGGTGCCGATATTGTGACCGGTGCGGTGAAAGAAGTATTTGCCGTAGCCGGCCTTGTCGACAACCTGCCGGGCCACCTTGTCGACTTGCCAACCCTGCAGCGGCTTGCCGGATCGAACGTGCGAACGGATCAACTCCACTGCGCGATCTCGAGCCTCAATCAAAACCTGGAAGACTTTCGCATACTTGTCGGGCACCTTCGTTCCCAGATAGCCCATCCAGGTGATGTCGTAGTAGACGCTGTCCGGCGCTTTCTGCTTTCCCCAGACATCCAGCAAAAGCAGGTCCCCTTCGCGAATCGGCGAAGACTTTTCTTTGCCCGGCGCGTAGTGGGGATCGCTGGCGTTCGCGTTTACGGCAATATCGGGCCCTTCGTCGGTGTCAATGCCCGCAGCGTGGAACCTTTCTAGAATCCACCGCTGCAGATCGTATTCCGTAAGGGCCGTCTTCTCCTTTACGCAGGCCGCCGCATAGCGAAAAGCGTCGGCAACGATCTGGTCAATGGCGCGCCCCGCGGCCAAATGGGACTGCAGTTGCGCCGAGCTCCAGCAGGCTTCGTATTTCTGAACGAGATCCGCCGATGTAACCACTTTCGGCCCGAGGCTGCGAACCAGTTCCACCGTCCCTGCATCGACCATCGCCACATAGGGAATGGCATTCTTCGGCGAATACTGCATGGCAACTTTCCTGGCACGGCCCAGAGATTTTTTCAGATTTTCGCGAAGCTCTTTTTGACTGGCATAGAACAGCGTGTCTCCAGGAACAGCTTGCAGCGCGGCGGCCTCTATGCGGTGCACTAATTTTTTCGCCTTGCCCTTGGCGGGCACGAAATAGAACCATCGCCGGGTTCGCATGCCGGGAGCAAGCCCCAGAACGCGATGCGCGATCGGGTCGCGTCCGCGAAAGTCATAAAACAACCAGCCATCCAGTTTGGCAGCCCGCAAATCCTTTTGAATCTCTGCGATTTCGACGCTCATAGCATTCCGTCCTGAATGGATTCAGCCGCGATCACGCTTCCGTTTGTAATAAACCCTCAATCCGCTGGCGAGTCACTCCGAATATCTCCACGCGTTTGCTGCGGCTGTGTTCGCCGCT
>Ga0335076_10008433_pt1 | contig 10406 bp, 6 predicted proteins | sample Lox_Sample_25_FD_206717 | JGI IMG/M metagenome (GOLD analysis project Ga0335076, IMG submission 206717) | Soil microbial communities from Loxahatchee National Wildlife Refuge, Florida, United States - Lox_Sample_2.5 | ecosystem: Environmental > Terrestrial > Soil > Wetlands | place: USA: Florida...
GGTCACCGACGATTTCTCGCGCTTCGAGCTGCTCGAAGCTCGCGCCAGCGACAACGCGTTCCAGCAGCAGTTCCGCAAGGTGAAGCTGCACAACAAGATCGCGCTGGCGCGGCTGATCGGCGAGCGCCTGTCGATCAAGGTCGACGCCTCGGCGCTGTTCGACGTGCAGATCAAGCGCATCCATGAATACAAGCGCCAGCTGCTCAACATCCTGGAAACCGTCGCGCTGTACCAGGCGATGAAGGACGAGCCGCAAAAGGACTGGGTGCCGCGGGTAAAAATCTTCGCCGGCAAGGCGGCTGCCAGCTATCGCTACGCCAAGCTGATCATCAAGCTGATCAATGACGTCGCCGAGGTCGTCAACAACGATCCCGCGATCAGCGGACGGCTGAAGGTCGTGTTCCTGCCGGACTACAATGTCAGCCTGGCGGAGGTGATCATTCCCGCCGCCGACCTCTCCGAGCAGATTTCGACCGCGGGCATGGAAGCCTCGGGCACCGGCAACATGAAGCTCGCACTGAACGGCGCGGTGACCATCGGCACGCTCGACGGCGCCAACATCGAGATCCGCGACCATGTCGGCACCGAGAACATCGAGATCTTCGGCATGGAGGCCGGCGATGTGATGATCCGCCGCAAGCAGGGGCTGGATGCCTCCGACGTGATCCGGAAATCGCCGCAGCTCGCACGTGCCATCAACGCGATCGGCAGCGGCGAGTTCTCGCCGGACGAGCCGAGCCGGTTCGAATCGATCGCGCATGCGCTGCGCTATCTCGATCATTACATGGTCAGCGCCGATTTCGATTCCTATTACGCGGCCCAACGCAGCGTCGACGCGCGCTGGCAGGTGATACCCGCCTGGACCCGGGCGAGCATTCTCAACGTGGCGCGCATGGCGTGGTTCTCCTCCGACCGCACCATCCGCGAATATGCCGAGGAGATCTGGAACGTGCCGGTGCATCCCGCGCCGATCGCGACCCAGGGCGTGCGCGGGGTGCGCGCCTGAGGCCTGCAATCCCCGGACAACGCCATTACCTCGGGCGTCATTGAAATTGGCCTGATGGCGGTCATACTATTCACATCGTCATTGCGAGGAGCGAAGCGACGAAGCAATCCATGCTTACTTATGGCACGATGGATTGCTTCGCGGAGCCTGTCATCGGGCGCGCGCTCGCGCGACCCGTTGGCTCGCAATGACGAGGGTATAGAGAGAATTCATGCTCACCAAAGCCCCGCACCTTTTCGACGAAGCCACTGCCGTGACCGCCGGCGACAGCCGCTGGCAGGGCCGCACCAGTCCGGACTATTTTGCCTTTGTCGGCCCGTTCGGCGGCTTCACCGCGGCGACCATCCTGCGCGCGCTGATCGAGCATCCGCAACGATCAGGCGATCCGCTGGCACTCACCGTCAATTACTGCGCCCCGATAGCCGAGGGCGAGTTCGATCTCGATGTCCGGCTGGTCAAGGCCAACCGCTCCTCGCAGCATTGGTGCGTCGAGCTCAGCCAGGGCGGCAGCGATGTCGCCACGCTCGCGACCGCCGTGTTCGCCGAGCGCCGGCCGTCCTGGTCGCACCAGGCGGCGCAGATGCCGGAGGCGAAGCCGTTCGCGACGATTCCGTCCTACACCAAGATCGCCGCACCCTGGGTCAAGCAATATGATTTCCGCTTCGTCGACGGCGATCCGAATTTCTACGCCGCCGGCAAGGAGGCGCCGCACAGCGCCGCCTCCAAACTGTGGATCGGCGACCGCGTGCCGCGCAAGATCGACATGCTGTCGCTGGTGTCGATCTCAGACGCCTTCTTCGCCCGCGTCTTCCACGCCCGCCGCGAGCTGGTGCCGTTCGGCACGGTGACGCTGACGACCTATTTCCATGTCAGCGTCGAAGACCTCGCGAGCGAAGACATCACCCACGTGCTGGCCTGCGCCGATGCAAAAATCTTCAACCGCAGCTACCAGGACCAGAGCGGCGAGCTGTGGTCGCCGTCGGGCAAGCTGATCGCGACCACGACGCAGATGGGCTACTTCAAGGCGTGAGGGCTTCAGCTCATGTGTCCAGCGTCGCGTTGCCCTGCACCAGGCTGGTGTTGCCGGTGACGGGATCGGTGACGGCGTTGGCGACCACGGCCTTGCCGGTGCCGGTCAGCACGAATTTCGAATCGCCGATCCGGAACGACGAATTGCCGATCAGCACCTGCTGATACTGCGTGGTCGTGCCGCTCTGGTATTTGACCTGGGCCCTGAAACCGTTGACGTCGGAAATCGTGATCTTGAATTTCTGGTTGTTGGAATAGGTGCCTTCCCAGGTGCCTTCGTACTGTTTGGGATCGACATTGGTGTATTTGGTTGTGGTCGGCGTCAGCGGTGCGGTGGCGTAGGAATTGGCGATGACGCTCATGATGTCGGACATGTCTGCCCCCCTGCGGTGGATTGTCGCAGGCACTACAGGGCGGCTGTGGTTAATGGCAGGTTAAGGGCCTCGCCAGATCGGCGGGGGCGAAACGTGCAGAAACAAAAAGGGCGGCCTCCGCGAGCCGCCCTTTTTCATTGCTGGCGCCTGTCGGCTACTCCGCAGCGAGCTTCACGTCGGGCGCGGCAGCGCGGACGTCGGCATCGACCTGGGCCTCGAACTTGGCAAAGTTCTTCTGGAACATGCCGACCAGCGCGCGAGCGGTCTTGTCGAACTCGGCCTTGTCCTTCCAGGTGTTGACCGGATTGAGGATCTCGGTCGGCACGCCCGGCAGCGCAGTCGGCACCGCGAAGCCGAAATATTTGTCGGTGCGAAACTCGACGTTGCGCAAGCTGCCGTCGAGTGCGGCTGTCAGGAGCGCGCGTGTCACCTTGATCGGCATGCGGGAGCCTGTGCCGTACTTGCCGCCGGTCCACCCCGTATTGACCAGCCAGCAGTCGACATTGTGCTCGGCGATGAGGTCTCGCAGCATGTTGCCGTAGACGCTCGGGTCGAGCGGCAGGAAGGGCGAGCCGAAACAGGTGGAGAATTCCGGCTGCGGCTCGTTGCCGAGGCCGCGCTCGGTGCCTGCAACCTTTGCCGTGTAGCCGGACAGGAAGTGATACATCGCCTGGGCCGGAGTGAGCTTGGCGATTGGCGGCAGCACGCCAAAGGCATCCGCGGCCAGCATGACCACGTTCCTGGGATGCGGCGCGCGGCCGGTGCGCGAAGCGTTCGGGATGAAGTCGAGCGGATAGGCCGAGCGGGTGTTCTCGGTCTTCGAGCCGTCGTCGAAATCCACCTCGCGGGTGTCATCATCGAGCACGCAGTTTTCCAGCACCGCGCCGAAGCGCTTGCTGGCAGCATAAATCTCGGGCTCGGCTTCCTTGGACAATTTGATGCACTTGGCGTAGCAGCCACCTTCGAAATTGAAGACGCCGTTCGGGCCCCAGCCGTGCTCATCGTCGCCGATCAGCGTCCGCTTCGGATCGGCCGACAGCGTGGTCTTACCGGTGCCAGAGAGGCCGAAGAAGATCGCGGTATCGCCGTTGGGGCCGACGTTCGCCGAGCAGTGCATCGGCATCACGCCGCGCTCGGGGAGATAGTAATTGAGCGTCGTGAAGACCGACTTCTTCATCTCGCCGGCATAATAAGACCCGCCGATCAGGACGATCTTGCGGGCGAAATCGATGGCCACGACGTTCTCCGAGCGCACGCCGTGACGTTTCGGATCGGCGCGGAAGCTCGGCATGTCGATGATGGTGAGCTCCGGCACGAACGTCGACAGCTCGATCGCTTCGGGACGAATCAGGAGCGTGCGGATGAACAGCGAATGCCAGGCAAGCTCGGTGAAGACTCGGGTCTTGATCCGGTAGGTCGGATCAGCGCCGCCATAGAGATCCTGCGCGAACAGCGTCTTGCCCTCGGCGTGCCTGAGGAAGTCTTGGTAAAGCGCCTCGAACTGCCCTGACGTGATCGACTGGTTGCCTGCCCACCACATCTTCTTGTCGGTGGTGGCGTCCTTGACGGTGAACTTGTCTTTCGGGCTGCGGCCGGTGAACTCGCCGGTATCCGCGCAAAGTGCGCCATCCGCCGAAACCACCGCTTCGCCTGCGGAGAGCGAATATTGATAAAGCTGCGGCGCGCGAAGGTTCCAGTGCACCCGCTTGAGATTCCTTAAGCCGAATTTCTCGGCGCCAAAGGCACCGTTCCGCACGCCCGTCTCTTGCACGAAGATCCCTCCTGATCCCGCACGGCCAGCGCGCAAAACGCACCTCCGCCGCGGTATGACCGCCAAACAATATAGCCTCAGTAGCCCCGGTCCGGCGACCTATTACTGATGAACGCGCGGCTTGCCAAGCCGATCCATCGAGATTTGGTTTATTCGAAATAGGCGTGATGTTTCAGCCATCATGCTGCGGCGCAATATAGTATGACTAGCGCGGCGCGCCCTCGCCGATCAGCGCAAAGGGGCCCCACAGTGCCGGATACGCATTCCGGGATGAGGATTTGTCGTTGAGGTAGGCCAGCATCGCCCGCCGCAGGGCCTCGGCCCGGCCCAAGCCAGGCTCGGCCTTGAGCAGATCGAAGGTCGAGGTCGTCAACCGCGTGGCGGCTTCGGAATCGACCGCCCAGTGCGTCACCAGCAGCGCCCGCGCGCCGGCATAGAAGAAGGAGCGTGCCAGCCCCGACAACGCTTCCGCGCCCGGCTTGTCGCCGGCGATGGTGTTGCAGGCGGACAGCACGACGAAGTCGGCATTGAGCTTGAGCTGCGCGACCTCGCTCGAGGTCAGCAGCCCGTCGTCCAGCGCGGTCGGCACCTTGGGGATGGTGAGTGCGAGCGAGGGCTCGGCCACGCCCTTGATGTCGCCGGCAACGAGGCCATGGGTGGCGAAATAGACGATGCGGTAATCGGCGAGCGGCGCACGCTTGACCGTGGCCTCGCTGGCGTCGAGACCGAGATGAATATCGGTGGCGGCAACGCCAAGGTCCTTGCCGACCGCGTTCAACTCGTCGGCGGTATCGGGAAGCTGCGGCAAGGCCAGCGCGAGCCTGCCGCGATCGACGCCGGCGCCCCGCCAGAAATCGGTGTACGAAAGGTTGGTGACGCTGCGCGAGGCCGTGCGCTTCTCGCTGCCGGCTCCAGCCGGATTGAACACGGGATCGCCGAAGCCGGTCATCGGCTTGACCGCCTGATCGCGGCGCGCGAAGCCGCGCAATGCCTTCAGGCTGGAGACGGACGGCAGCACCGACACCGCCTGCCGCTTCAGCAGCCACGCCGCATCGCGATAGCCTTCGATCTTGTCCGGGATTGCCGCCGCGGGCTTTTCGGCGACGAGCAAATGGAACGGCAGCGCAGTCAGCGCGCCCGCAGGCGCGACCAGCAGGCTGCGCTTGTCTTTCACCAGCCGCTCGACGGGGGCGAACAGCGCGGCATAAAGCTCGTTGGCGAGCGCGAGATCGTACAGCCCGGACTTGCCCGAGGAGTCGCTCGCCTTGCCGACATCGAGGCCGCGACGGAGGACCGCGACCTTCTGCGACAATGCGTCGGCGCCGAGCGGAATCCGCTGCCAGTCGAAATCGTCGCGCGTCAGCGCCAGCACATAGGAATCCTTGTCGGCGAGCGCGAACAGCACCAGCGCTTCGTCGCCGGACAGGAGCGCCTGGATTTCTTTTGCCTTCATCGGCAGCGGATTCGACAGCGCGGCGTAGTCGGGAAACTCGGTGGCAAAGGTCTTTTGCAGGTTCGCGCGCTCGGCAGCAATCGCCGCCAGCCGCTGGCGGCTGGCTGCGGCATCGCGCGGCGCCGCCTGTTTGGAGAGCGAGGCGATGATCGCCTTGTCGAGCGCATCCGCTTCGCTTGCGAGATCCTGGTCGCGGCGCACCAGCTCGGCGAGATGATCGCTGCCGGCTGCGACACGAACGGCGAGCTTGTTGACCGCGGATGCCGCGGAAGATTGCGTGCCGCGCTGGATCACGTCGAGGGCGTCATCAAAGGCCTTTTCCGCGGGCAGCAGCTGCTTGTTCCGAGCATCAAGAAAAACCGGCAGCGCGGCACGCGGTTGCGCCCGCCCGAAAATCATCAGCTTGTCCACCAACGCCAGCGCGTCGGCGGTGCGGCCCTCGGCCTGATAGACCGAGGCGAGATTGTTGGCCGACACCGCGTTATCGGGGTGATCGGGGCCGACCGTGCGATCGCGGATCGCGAGCGCGCGTTCGTAGACGGGTTGGGCTTCGGCAAGACGGTCCTGCCGCTGATAGAGGTCGCCGAGGTTGTTCAGGGAACGCGCGACATCGATATGGTCGCGTCCCAGCACCTTCTCGCGGATCGCCAGCGACTGCTTGACGACCGGCTCGGCATCGGCGTAGCGGCCCTCGGCCTTGTAGATCTGGCCAAGATTGTTCAGCAGCGTCGCGACCGCGGGCTCCGCGCCGGGAATCTTCTGGTAGATCGCGAGCGCGCGCTTGGTCAGCGCTTCGGACTCCGCATGGCGGTCCTGCTTCTCGAAGTTCGTGGCGAGGTTGTTGAGGGCACGGCCTAGGTCGGGGTGATTGGCCGGAAGCGACCGCTCGGAAAGCGCCAATGCGCGCTTGAACAGGGGTTCGGCCTCGTCATAGCGAAGCTGACGCTGATAGAGCGCGGCAAGGTTGTTGAGCTCGATCGCGATATCGACGGACTCCAGACCGACCGCCTTCTCCATGATCGCCAGCGCGCGCTTGTAGAGCGGTTCGGCCTCGGCGTCGCGGCCCATATCGGCATAGACCTGCCCCAGATTGTTGAGCGCGCCGGCGAGGTCGCGGCTCGGCCCGCGCTTCTCCTGATCGGCCACCATGGCCTGCGCCAGCGGCAGCGCCTCATTGTATTTCCCGGCCTTGATCAGCGCGATGACCTTGCCGCTCTGCGCGAACAGGCCCTCGGCGTGGGCCGGCGGGGTGGCGAGGGCGACAAGAAGCAGCAGCGCTAATCGGTGGGGGGACTTCATCACATCTCTCGCGCTATCGGCCGGACCTCGTGTGGGTCGCCGCAGCGCGCAAAACCGTTCAATTCGGTCTCAGACCTTCGTCCGTGCCTCTTCCGCCAGTTTGACCAATACCTTGCGCAGATCGCCCGGTGTCGCGACCCGTGCCGGGAAGTCCAGCCGCAACGCCACCGAGCCCGCCTGCAGGTCGAACCCTTCGGGGTCGCAGCCGGTGCAACGCCAGTCGGCGCTTTTGGCACCCAGTAGCCTAGTCGCATAGAGGTTCATGGCGTCGCGATGATCCTCGTTCATGTGCTCGACCGCGCCCTGCTCGGCTTCGAGCAGCGCCGCCGCATCGCCGATCTCGGTCAAAAATTGCTCCGGCTTCAAATCGATGATGCGGCCGAAGCCGGCCACCAGATGCGCGCCCGAGGGGCGGATGCAGAAGAAGGAGAAATCCTTGAAATCGACGAAGGCTTCCGCAGACGGATGGGCGTTGAGATAGCGCCGGCGCCAAACTTTTCGATCATCATCGTCCGCCTCCTCCGCCCTTCCCGCCAGCATGACCCGCGCGCCCTCGAGCGGGTCGCCCGGCGCGCGCTCGTCCAGCATCAGCGACACGCGGCTGTCGGCGAGGATGTTCTTGGTGTGCACGGCCAGGCGCGAAATCAGCAAAATCGGAGCACCGTCGGGGGCGCTCGCTACGTTCACCAGTGAACAATAGGGATCGCCGTTTTGGGCCATCAGGGTTGCCAAAGCCCCCTGCCGGCTCTTCCGAAGCAAGGATTTGGCCAGCCTGGAAGGGCTAAATTCCGGGGTTTCCTGCATCGATATTCCCTCGTCATCCTATTGCAAAGCTGGCCTTTTTTCGGCTAAACCCGGCTCCAGACGGGTCGGATGCTTCGGTTGAGTGAAGCATTCTGTCGGAACTCGGTCACACTTCAGCCCAGCTTGCATTGCTCGTTGGCCGTTCCGAAGCCCTTATTTATGCGGCGCATCACCGGAATGCTCGCCGTTTCAGCCACACGTTAACTGAAAGCAGGCTCATGCCCACAATCGCCCTGGTCGACGACGACCGCAACATTCTCACCTCCGTCTCGATCGCGCTGGAGGCCGAGGGCTACCGCATCATGACCTATACGGATGGTGCTTCCGCCCTCGACGGTTTCCGCACCAGCCAGCCCGATCTTGCCATCCTCGACATCAAGATGCCGCGCATGGACGGCATGGAAACGCTGCGCCGGCTGCGCCAGAAATCGGACCTGCCGGTGATCTTCCTCACCTCCAAGGATGAGGAGATCGACGAATTGTTCGGCCTCAAGATGGGCGCCGACGATTTCATCCGCAAACCGTTCTCCCAGCGCCTCCTGGTCGAGCGCGTCAAGGCCGTGCTGCGCCGTTCGCAGCCGAAGGATCCGACCGCCGTGCCGAAGGAGAACGACGCGAAAGCGCTCGACCGCGGCCTGCTGCGGATGGATCCGGAGCGCCATACCTGCACCTGGAAGAACGAGCCGGTTACGCTCACCGTCACGGAATTCCTGATCCTGCAGGCGCTGGCGACGCGGCCCGGCGTGGTCAAGAGCCGCAACGCGCTGATGGACGCGGCCTATGACGACCAGGTCTATGTCGACGACCGCACCATCGACAGCCACATCAAGCGGCTGCGCAAGAAGTTCAAGGTGGTGGACGACGAGTTCGAGATGATCGAAACGCTCTACGGCGTCGGTTACCGTTTCAAGGAAGCCTGATTTCAGCGCGGTAAGCCGCGCTGACGACAACGCCGGTCTGGGGTAGGATGCGATCGGCGCCATCATCGAACGCAGTGTTAGCCCTTGCTTGACCGAACGCAGCCCGATCCAGGTCTGGACGCTCAGGACGGTTCCTCGTCGCTGGCCCTGGATGGCGTCGTCCCGGAGGCCCCGAAGGCGAAAGGCTGGATGCGGCCGCTCGGCTGGATCAGCCGCGCCGGCCAGTTCCTGTTCACGCTCTCGTTCTCGAGCCTGACGCGGCGCATCGTCTCGCTCAACATCGCGGGCCTCCTCGCCCTTGTCGCCAGCATCCTCTACCTCTCGCAATTCCGCGCCGGCCTGATCGATGCCCGCGCGCAGAGCCTCCTGGTGCAGGCCGAGATCATCGCCGGCGCGATCGCGGCCTCCGCCACCGTGCAGACCAACACCATCACCATCGATCCGGACCGGCTGCTCGACCTCAAGGCCGGCGAGACCGTCAAGGGGCCGGACGAGGATTCCGCCCTCGACTTCCCGATCAATCCGGAGCGCGTCGCGCCGGTACTGCACACGCTGATCTCGCCGACCAAGACCCGCGCCCGCATCTATGATCCGACCGGCGGGCAGCTGCTCGACAGCCGCAACCTCGAGAACGTGATGCGCTTCCCGCTGCCGCCACCGTCCTCGCCGGGGCTGGTCGAGCGCGCCCTGATCACCGTGCGCACCTGGATCAACCGCGGCGACCTGCCGCTCTACCGCGAGCTCGGCTCCGAGGTCGGCGGCATGGGCTATGAGGAAGTCGCCGACGCGCTGAAGGGCCAGAAGCGGAGCATGGTCCGTGTCAACAACCGCGGCGAGGTGATCGTCTCGGTCGCGGTGCCGGTGCTGCGCTCGCGCACCATCCACGGCGCCCTGATGCTGTCGACCCAGGGCGACGACATCGACCAGATGGTCACCGCCGAGCGGCTCGCGATCCTGAAGGTCGGCGGTGTCGCCTCCGTGGTCATGATCGTGCTGTCGCTCTTGCTCGCGAGCACCATCGCAGGTCCCGTGCGCCGGCTCGCCGACTCCGCCGAGCGGGTCCGCCGCCGCATCAAGATGCGGGTCGAGATCCCCGACTTCACCCGCCGCCGCGACGAGATCGGCCATCTCTCCGGCGCGCTGCGCGACATGACCGGCGCGCTCTATAACCGCATCGAGGCGATCGAGATGTTCGCCGCCGACGTCGCCCACGAGCTGAAGAACCCGCTGACCTCGCTGCGCTCGGCGGTGGAGACGCTGCCGCTGGCGCGTAACGAGCACAGCCGCTCGCGCCTGCTCGCGGTGATCGAGCACGACGTCAAGCGCCTCGACCGGCTGATCTCCGACATCTCCGACGCCAGCCGCCTCGATGCCGAACTGCAGCGGCAGGACATGGCGCCGGTCGATCTGCGCCGCCTGCTCACCACGCTGACCTCGGTCGCCAACGAGACCAAGCTCGGCCACGACATCGGCGTCGAGTGCCGCTTCGAGGGCCGCGGCATCACCGACACGTTCTCGGTGCCCGGCCATGATTCGCGGCTCGGCCAGGTGATCTCCAACCTGCTCTCCAACGCGCAGTCGTTCTCCACGCCCGGCGGCAAGGTCCGCATCCTCTGCCGCCGCCTGCGCACCCAGATCGAGATCGTGGTCGATGACGACGGTCCCGGCATCCGCCCCGATGCGCTCGAGCGCGTGTTCGAGCGCTTCTACACCGACCGGCCGCATCAGGGCTTTGGCCAGAACTCCGGCT
>Ga0335076_10008434_pt1 | contig 10405 bp, 10 predicted proteins | sample Lox_Sample_25_FD_206717 | JGI IMG/M metagenome (GOLD analysis project Ga0335076, IMG submission 206717) | Soil microbial communities from Loxahatchee National Wildlife Refuge, Florida, United States - Lox_Sample_2.5 | ecosystem: Environmental > Terrestrial > Soil > Wetlands | place: USA...
AACGAGCTCTCGATCTTCCTCGTTGCGAGCGGCGCGCCGAAGCTCGTCGCTCAACCGCGGCTCGTGATCGACGTCGGCCGCGGCGCCGAGATCACGATCGTCCAGCACGTCCTCGACGCAGCGGATGCCGACGGTTGGCTCAACGTCGTGACCGACGTCGCGCTGGCCGAGGACGCGAAGCTCTCGTTCTATCGCGTGCAAGAGCACGGCCGCAGTCACGCGCATACGTCCTTGCTCGCGGTCGATCTCGCGGCGCGCGCGTCGGCTTCGCTCGGCCTCTTCGATCTCGGCGGCCGGCTCGTGCGCAACGACATCGACGTGAAGCTGCGCGAGCCCGGCGCGGCACTCGACCTCTACGGGCTGCTGCTCGCCGGCGAAGGCCAGCACGTCGACGACCACACGCGCATCGACCACATCGCCCCGGACACGCGCAGCACCGAAGCGTTCCGCGGCGTGATCGGCCGGCGCGGCCGCGGCGTGTTCAACGGCAAAGTGGTCGTCCATCGCGGCGCGCACGGCATCGACGCGCGGCAGACGAGCGACAACCTGTTGCTCTCGGACCAAGCCGAGATCGACACGAAGCCCGAGCTCGAGATCTACTCGGACGACGTGAAGTGCAGCCACGGCTCGACGGTCGGCGAGCTGGACGCCGAGCACCTGTTTTATCTGCGCTCGCGCGGCGTCGACGAGGCGCACGCGCGCGAGATACTGACGACCGCGTTTGCGGCCACGGTGCTCGAGCGGATCGCGATGCCGGAGATCCGTGCGCGCGTCGCCGACAAGGTCGCCGCGCGTTTGCGTACGCTTACGGAGGCGTCGCGATGAGCCGCGCAGCCGATCGAATCGCCCCGACGCCGCTGATCACCGACATCGCGCGGCTGCGCGCCGATTTCCCGGCGCTCCACCAGCTAGTGCATGGGCTACCCCTCGCGTATCTCGACAACGCGGCGTCCGCGCAGCAACCGCGCTTCGCGCTCGACGCCGAGGCGCTCCAGCAACGGCTGAACCATGCCAACGTGCACCGCGGCGTGCACGAGCTCAGCGAGCGCTCGACCGCCGCGTTCGAGGGCGCGCGCGACAAGGTTCGTGGCTTCATCAACGCCGCGGCCCGCGAGGAGATCGTGTTCACGCGCGGAACGACGGAGGGCATCAACCTCGTCGCCGCGACTCTCGGCAGGCAGCGACTGCGGCCCGGCGACGAAGTGCTGACGACCTGGCTCGAGCACCATTCGAACATCGTGCCGTGGCAGATGATCTGCGGCGAGACCGGCGCTCGCCTCGTCGCGGCACCGATCACGGACTCCGGCGAGCTCGACCGCGACGCGTTCCGCCGCCTGCTCTCTCCGCGCACGAAGATCGTCGCGCTGACCTACGTCTCCAATGCGCTCGGCACGGTGAACCCGGTCGCCGAGCTCGTCGCCGAGGCGCACGCGGCCGGTGCGCTCGTGCTCGTCGACGCGGCTCAGGCCATGCCACACCTGCGCGTCGACGTGCGCGCGCTCGATTGCGACTTCCTTGCGTTTTCGGGCCACAAGATGTTCGGGCCGACGGGCATCGGCGTGCTGTACGGCAAGCGCAAGCTGCTCGACGCGCTGCCGCCTTATCAGGGCGGCGGCGACATGATCCTCACGGTGTCGTTCGACCGCACGACGTACAACGCGCTGCCGTACAAGTTCGAGGCCGGCACGCCGAACATCACGGGCGCCGTCGGCCTCGGCGCGGCGATCGACTATCTAGAGCGAATCGACTTCGACGCGCTCGCGGCGCACGAGCACGCCTTGCTCGAGCACGCGACGGAGCGGCTGCTCGCCGAGATCCCAGGCGCACGGTTGATCGGCACGGCGCGCGACAAAGCAAGCGTGCTGTCGTTCGTGATCGACGGCATCCACCCGCACGACCTCGGCACGATCGTCGATCGCGAGGGCGTCGCGATCCGCACGGGCCACCATTGCGCGATGCCGGTGATGGAGCGATTCGGCGTCGCCGCGACCGCGCGCGCGTCGTTCGCACTGTACAACGACCGGTCGGACGTCGACCGGCTGATGGCGGGCCTGAAGCGCGCCGTGGAGCTGTTCCGTGGATGAGCTGCAAGAGCTGTATCGCGAGGTGATCCTCGATCACAACCGCAAGCCGCGCAATTTCGGCGAGCTGCCCGGCGCGAACCACGTGATCGACGCCGTGAACCCGCTCTGCGGCGACAAGCTCACGCTGTACGTCAACGTCGCGGACGGGCGCGTCGAGGACATCCGCTTCAAGGGCACCGGCTGCGCGATCTCCGTCGCGTCGTCCTCGCTGATGACGGAGCGCGTGAAGGGCCAGACGGTCGGCGAGTCGCTCGCCCTCTTCGAGAAGGTGCACGACCTGCTGACGGGCGCCGTCGAGGAGCCGCCGGAAGACCTCGACAAGCTCGCGGCGCTCGCCGGCGTGCGCGAGTACCCGACCCGCGTGAAGTGCGCGAGCCTCGCGTGGCACGCGCTCAAGGCCGCCGTGACGGAGCACGACGACGCGCCCGTCACCACGGAGTGACGCGATGTTTCAGTCCCAGAACGAGCACGTGACGCTGACGCGCGACTGCGACGCCGTCGTGATCCCCGCGGGCGACACGGTGAAGCTGCTCGCCGGCATGACGGGCTTCCTGACTCAGGCGCTCGGCGGCAGCTTCACCGTCTACATCGACGGCAACTTGTTCCGGATCGCGGGCACGGACGGCGACGCGATCGGCAAGGAGCCGCTCGCGGGGCCCGAGGTGCCCGAGGACGCGAGCGAGGCCGAGATCGAGGCCGCGGTGTGGCAGCAGCTGCGCACGTGCTACGACCCCGAGATCCCGATCAACATCGTCGAGCTCGGCCTCGTCTACGAGTGCAAAGTCGAGCGCGCGGCGAACGGCGAGCGCGAGGTCAAGATCAAGATGACTCTGACGGCCCCGGGCTGCGGCATGGGCGAGATCCTCGCGGCGGACGTGCGCGAGAAGGTCGGCCTGATCCCGACCGTCGCCCGCGCCGACGTCGAGCTCGTGTTCGACCCGCCTTGGAACCAGTCGATGATGTCGGAGGAGGCCCGGCTCGAGGCCGGCCTGCTCTGACGTCGCGCCCGAGCGGACGAACGTGAAGCAGCTGATCCTGTTGCGGCACGCGAAGTCGAGCTGGGACGACGACGTCGGCGACGCGGATCGACCGCTCGCCGGACGCGGCGAGCGCGACGCGCCGCGGATGGGCAAGCGGCTCAAAGCACGGCACGCACGACCGGACCTCATCGTCACGAGCCACGCGGCCCGCGCGCTGCGCACCGCCGAGCTGGTCGCGAAAGCGCTCGGAATCAAGCGCAAGGAGCTGCGGATCGAGCGCGCGCTCTACCTGGCGTCGCCGGACGAGATCCTCGGCGTGGTCGCCGCGCAGGACGACTCGCTCTCGTGCGTGCTCGTCGTCGGCCACAATCCGGGCCTCACGGAGCTCGTGAACCGGCTGCTTCCGGACCTCGCGCTGGACAATCTGCCGACGAGCGGGGCCGTCGCGATCGATCTCTCGACGACGAGCTGGCGCAACACGGCTACTGCGGGCGCCAAGCTCGCGTATTACGACTATCCCAAGAACCCCGAGCTCATCGTCACCGAGAACTGACGCGAGCTAGCGCCGGTCGCGCTCACGCAGCAGGAGCCGGCGCGTGCGCTTGTCGGGGCGGCCGGCGGTCGGGGGCGGCGGCGCGAGCGCGCGAGCTTCCGCGGCGGCGCGTCGGCGTTCGACCGATTCCGGGGATTCCGCGTAGCACTTGGCGGCCTCGCTGGCCGGCCCGCGACGCACGGGAATCGCGGCGATCGTGACCTCGCGCTCGTCGCCGTGCGCGCCGAGCTCGATCGTGACCGCGTCGCCGGGCTTCACGTCGTGCGCGGGCTTCACCTTGCCGCCGTTCAACCGCACGCGTCCGCCGCGCACGGCCTCGGCAGCCGCGCTCCGCGACTTGAAGAAGCGCACGCACCAGAGCCAGCGGTCGATTCGAAGGCGGTCTGCCCCGCTGTCCTCGTCGCCGCTCATCGCGTCAGCGCGTGTCGCAGAAGCAGTAGGCGTAGACGCCGCGCGGATCGTTCCAGCGCGCCAGATACGCGAGCGGCGACATCGCGGCCTCGAGCCAGTGCGAGACCGTGTCTTGCCAGCCGGGCGCCGAGCTCAACGCCTTGATCGCGGGCGCTGCCGTCATCGCGAACTCGAGCGCGAGCTGCTCGCTCACGCTGAGCTGCGGCTCGATGCGCTCGATTCCGTAGGCGCCCTTCTCGAGACCGGCGAGCTCGGCGGCGGAGGCGATCGCGTCGTCGAGGTTGCCGAGCTTGTCGACGAGCCCACGAGTCAATGCCTCGCTGCCGACCCAGACGCGGCCGCGCGCCGATGCGTCGATCTCGTCGAACGACTTCTTGCGGTGCTCGGCAACCTTCGCGACGAAGTCGTGATACGTGTGCCGAATCGATTCGCCGATCAAGCTTTTCGCCGTGTCGTTCATCGCCTGGAGCGGATTCACGCTCGCCGTGATCGGCGTCGTGCCGATGCCGTCGACGTGCACGCCGAGCTTGTCGAGCAGGCGCTCGAACGTCGGCACGGTGGCGCCGACGCCGATCGACCCCGTGAGCGTCGTCGGGCTCGCCCAGATCTCGTTGGCGGCCATCGAGATCCAATATCCGCCTGACGCCGCGACGCTGCCCATGGATACGACGAGCGGACGCTTCGAGCGCTGGAACGCCTCGAGCTCGTCGAGGATCACGTCGGACGCGAATGCGCTGCCGCCGCCCGAGTCGACGCGCAGCACGAGCGCTTTGACGGAGTCGTCGTCCTCCGCCTGGCGAATCAGCTCGGCCAGCGAATCGCCGCCGATCGATCCCGGCGGCTGCGTGCCGTCGAGTATGGTCCCCGCCGCGACGATCACGGCGACGTTGCTAGCCTTGGTCGTGCTTTCGCCCTTGCGCACCGCACGCACGTAATCCTCGAAGGCGATCTGCGGGAAATCGTCCGCGTGCCGCTTGCCACGGCCGGTCGCGCCGATCGAATCGCGAATCCGCGCGCGCATCGCGTCGCGCGTCAGGAGCTCGTCGACGAGCCCGTAGTCGACGGCCATCTTCGCCGTGTCGCCGCCCGCGTCCGCGAGCAGCGTCGCGGCGCCGTCAGCGTAGCGCTGCAACGCGTCGGGCGGCAGCTTGCGCGCGGACGTGACGTCGGATTGGTACGCGCCCCAGAGCGCGCGCAGATAGTCGGTGCTCGATTCCTTGTCCTGCGGCGACATGCTGTCGCGCGTGATCGGCTCGACGAACGACTTGTACTCGCCGACCGTCCATACGTTGTAGTCGACGTAGAACTTCTCGAGCGCCGACTTGTAGTACGGCAGGAAGCGGCTGTAGCCGTCGATCAGGACCTCGCCCATCGGGTGCATGTAGATCTTGTCGGCTTGCGCGGCGAGGTAGTATTGGTCGCGCGAGAACGCGTCACCGACCGCCGTCACCGGCTTGCCGCTTTCCTTGAACGCCGCGAGCTCTTTGGCGAGCTCCTGGAGCTTGCTCAAGCCCGCGCCGGTCAACCCATCGAGATCGAGCACGACGCCTTTGATCCGACTATCGGTGCGCGCGGCGCGCAACGCGTCGATCACGTCGCGCAGGGACGTCTCTTGAACCCGCGTGCCGCGTGCGCGCGCGAGCGCTCGCTGCAGCGCGTCCCCGGACAGCTGGTCGACGAGCGCGCCCTCGGGCGCGATCACGAGCGCAGCCTTACTCGGAACGAACACCCGTTCGCCGACCAGGCTCACGAGAACGATCAGCAGCAGAAAGAGCAGCAGAAGCAGATGCAGGATCCTGCGCAGGCGATCGAGGCCGCGCCAAATAGCCGCCCCGACGCGCCACACCCAGCTGCGATTGTTCGTGCTCATGTTCGTCCTCGCCGTCCCTGCTCAATGTAGCAGCATCAAGGAGAGACCGGGCCAAAAGGCGATAATGGCAACCGCAATGATCGCGACGATCAAGAACGGCTGCGTCGACAGATAGATCGAAGTGATCGGTTTGTCGAAACGGTGGCTCGCGATGAACAGGTTCAGGCCCACGGGCGGCATCAAATAGCCGAGCTCCATCGTTGCGATGAAGACGATCCCGAGGTGGATCGGGTTTACCCCGTATTGGGTCGCGATCGGCAGGATCAGCGGGACGACCAGCACGGTCGCCGAGAAGATGTCGAGGATGGCGCCCAGGACCAGGAGGAACACGAGCAGCACGAGCAGGAAGCTGCGCGGCCCGGTGACGAGCGAGCTCACGCTCGCGAACAGCTTCTGCGGCACGCCGGCGTCGATCATGTAGCTCGTCGACGCGAGCGAGACGCCGAGGATGATGAAGATCGCGCCGACGAGCACCATCGATTCGCGCATGATGCCGGGCAAGTCGCGCCAACGGACCTCGCGCAGCACCGCGAGCTCGATGATCGTCACGTAGAGCGCGGTGACCGCGGCGGCCTCGGACACCGCGAAGTAGCCGCTGTAGATCCCGCCGAGCACGACGACGGGCAACGGCAGATCCCAGCGCGTGTCCTTGATCGCGGCCCAGACCTCGCGGCTCGAGCGCTTCGCCAACGCGTAACGCGCGCCCCGATTGCGCCAGTAGCTGTAACCCGTGAGCATCAAGAGAATCAGCACGCCCGGCAGCACCCCGGCGACGAACAGGTCGTCGATCGGCGCCATCGCGACGACACCATAAAGAATGAGCGGTAGCGATGGCGCGAACAGCAGGCCCAGGCTGCCCGACGCGGTGTTCAACCCTAGGCTGAAGCGCTCGTCGTATCCCGCCTGCATCAGCGCGGGATGGAACAGCGATCCGAGCGCGATGATCGTGACGCCCGACGCGCCCGTGAACGCCGTGAACAACGCGCACGACACGAGCGTGATGATCGCGAGCCCGCCCGGGAACCAGCCGAGCAGCGCCTGGGAGAGCCGCACGAGGCGGCGCGGAGCCTGGCCCGCGCTCAGCACGAAGCCCGCGTAGGTGAACAGCGGGATCGCAACGAGCACCGGCGTCTCGGAGAGCTGGAAGAAGTCGCTTGCGACTACCGAGAGATCGGTGCCCTCGCCGTGGAAGCCGACGATCGCGCTCGTCGCAATCAACGCGAACAGCGGCGCGCCGAGCAGCACGAGGACGACCAGAATCAGGGGCACCCAAGGCACGATCAGGTACCTCCCTTACGACCGAGTGCGTGAACCGCGAATCGATACGCGATCAGCGCGAACGCCACCGGCATGATCGATTCGAACCACCACGCCGGGAATTGTCCGAGCAGCGTGTCACCGTAGCGGTGCGAGTCGCGCACGAACTCGAAGGCGAAGTAAGCGAGAGCGGCGCTCACGACAGCGGCGAACAGATCGGCACCGACGCCCACGACGAGCTGGAGCCGCGGCGGCAGCCACTGTACGAACGCGTTCATTCTGATGTGCCGCCCGTCGCGGCTCGCGGCGAGAGCGCCGAGCAGCGCGAGCCACAGCACCACCACGCGAGTCAGGCCGTCACCCCAGGTGACGCCGATCGAGAAGACGTTGCGCAGCACGATCTGCGCGAACGAGAACACGATCAGAAACCCCAGCAGCGCGACGAGCAGCGCGTTCTCGAGCGCGAGCCCGACGCGCGCCGCGCGTGCAGCCCAAGAACTGTGCGAGCCGTCGTCCAATGGGCGACCCCGCGCGCGCCCTAGGGGTGGGCCTTGCGGTACTCGGCGAGGATCGCCTGCAGCTCGTCGAATAGCTCGGCATTGACGTCCGGCCGCGAGCGGAGCTGCGGATACATGCCCTCTATCGTATGCCGCCAACTATCCAGATCGCCGACGCCGACGTCGACGGGCTTGAGCCCGGCGCTCAAGAGCGTCTCGTACGCGTGCTCGTTGTCCGCGCGCGCCTCGTGGTCGAGCCCGCTCAACGTCTTGGTCATGACCTCGCGGACGACCTTCTGGTCGTCCGCGCTCAAGCGTCCGAACGCCTCTTTATCGATCGCCGGCACGCCGTAAGAATACGAGACCGGCAACCGCGTGATGTACTTGACCTTCGTGTGCCACTGGAGCACGAGCGCGACGACCGGTGACGCGAACGTGATCTCGATGAGGCCCGTCTGCAGCCCGGTCAGCACGTCGGTCACGGGCAACGTTACCGGCGACAACCCGAGCTCCTGCATCGCGAGAAAGCTGATCTGATCACCGTCCGGCACCCACACTTTCTTGCGGCGCATCTCGTTGACGGTGCGGATCGGCTCGTTCGAGAACAAGTTCGCGAAACCGCCCTCGACGAAACCGAACGTAACGAAGCCGGCCTGTTCGAGGCCGGCGGCGAGCTTCGGATCGAGCTTCGCGCGGACCGCGTCGACCTCGTCGACCGAGCGGAACAGCAGCGGGATGCCGTACAGGTTGAGCCCGTTGTAGCGCTCGGCCAGGCCGCCGGCCGAGAAGGCACCGCCCTGGAGCTGGTTCACCCGAATCTTGCGCAGCACCTGGGAGTCGTTGCCCATCACGCCGCCCGGGTAGAACTTCACGATCACGCGGCCGCCGGTGCGCGTCTTGATCTCTTCCGCGGCCGCGCGCATCTGCTGCATCCAATGCGAGCCGTCCGGCGCGACGGTCGCGAGCTTCAAGTCGGCGGCGGAGGCGACGAAGCCGAGACACGCGAGCAGCACGGCCGCGAGAACGCGCGACGTTCGGATCGCTGCGCGGGTCATCAGAAATACTCCTTCGACGTAGCGAGCAGGCCCTCGGCTTCCTTCTTCGCGAGGACGTTGAAGAGCGTGAGCTTAGGCGCCTCGGTGGGCGAGTTCAGGACTTCCGTCAACAAACGGTCGTGCAACTCCTGATCGAACACGAGACGCGCGTAACGGCGCGCGTATTCTACCTTGATCGACAGATCTTTCCCGCCCGAGAGCTCGATCGCGCGCTCGAAGTGCGCGCGCGCCTCCTCGGGCTTGCCGCCGAGCGCGGGCGGCCGCAGCGCACCCAAGATCCCGAGGTAGCCGTGAATCGCGCCGTGCTCGTAAGTCTCGTCGAGCGCGAGCGCACGCTGAAGAACGGCTTCGACCCTCGGCACGTCGGCGACCGCGCCCCAGTCCTCGCTCGTTGCCTGCAGATTGCTGAGCCAACCGACCGCGTAGGAATAGAGCGCGTCCAGTTGCTTCTTCTCGACCTTGCCGAGCTCTGCGACGAACGTGTCGTAGTCCGTCGTGCCCCATCCGCACGCCGGCTTGTGCACGATGCAGATCGCGCGCTCGCCGTAACGGCGGGCCTTCGCCGTCAGCGTGATCGCGTGCTCGGGCGTCGCGAAGCGCGAGCCGTAGACCGCAAAGAGCTGCGCGCCCGCGGAGAGCAGGTTCGCGTTCTCCGGGTGTTGGGTAATCAGGCCGTCGACGAACAGGAGGTACGCAGGCAGGCCGCTCGTGACGAGCTCGGGATCGTTCTGATCGAGGACGATCGTCGAAAGCGTGTCGGAGGCGCGCTTGCCGATGATCGAGCAGCCCGACGCGAGCGCAGCACACAGCGCGCCGCAGATGAGACGGCGAAGCAGAGCGTTGTGGCGCGGGCGGGACGCGTGCGCGCGATCAGACTTTTTCTTTGATTCGGGCGGCCTTGCCGCTGAGGTCTCGGAGGTAATAGAGCTTGGCTCGGCGAACATCACCACGTCGTTTCACCTTGATCTCCGCGACCGCGGGACTGTGGATCTTGAAAACGCGCTCTACCCCCTCGCCGTGCGAAATCTTCCTCACCGTGAACGATGAATTGAGCCCGCGATTTCTTTTCGCGATCACGATCCCTTCGTAGGCTTGGAGGCGCTCGCGGTCGCCTTCCGTGACGCGCACCTGGACGACTACCGTATCGCCCGGTCCGAAGTCCGGGACGTCCTTTTTCATGAGCTCGTTTTCGATCTGGTCAATCAGTCTGGACATGGCTGAAAAATCCTCTTGCACGGCAACCGTGGTCGCTCCCCCAAGGGGTCCACGAATTCGTCACCAAATTTCGCGAGCGCGTATTCTACGGGAACTCGCTGCCGGAGTTCACGGTCGACCACTCGTCCCGGAACTCCCTCAATAGCTCGCTCTCCTCCTCCGTCAGCACCCGGGCCGCGAGCAGCTGCGGTCGCCTGAGCCAGGTCCGGCCGAGCGACTGCTTCAGCCGCCAGCGCCGCACCGCGGCGTGATCGCCGCCGACCAGCACCTCCGGCACCTTCAGGCCGTCGACGACCTCGGGCCGCGTGTACTGCGGGCAGTCGAGCAACCCGGCCGTGTACGACTCCTCGACGTTCGAGTCCTCGTGCCCGAGCACGCCCGGCAAAAGCCGCGCGACCGCGTCGATGACGACCGCCGCCGCGAGCTCGCCGCCGGACAGCACGTAGTCGCCGAGAGACAGCTCCGCAGGCACCTCGGCGACGA
>Ga0335076_10008435_pt1 | contig 10405 bp, 6 predicted proteins | sample Lox_Sample_25_FD_206717 | JGI IMG/M metagenome (GOLD analysis project Ga0335076, IMG submission 206717) | Soil microbial communities from Loxahatchee National Wildlife Refuge, Florida, United States - Lox_Sample_2.5 | ecosystem: Environmental > Terrestrial > Soil > Wetlands | place: USA: Florida...
GAGACAGACTTCGACCAGGAATACCACGGCGATCGCGATCGCCGTGACAGCGCTGATCGCGAGCCTGCCTGCGCACGTCGCCGACGCCGCTCTGACCGACATTTCCAACATGCCGATGTACAGCAATGCAAGCGCCACGGTGAAGCCGAACGTACTGCTCACCATGGATACGTCGGGCTCCATGGGTTGGGATTTCATGCCGGACAACGCATCGCCCGATCAGTCGTCCGATTTCGGCGAGGGAGCTTCGACAGCGTTCAACTGTCTGACCCAGAGCGGTGGAAACAACAACTGCTCCCCGGGGGATCCGCCGTACTATGCCAACCAGTACAATTTCGTGACCTACAGCCCGACCTTCACCTACGCACCGGGTGTGAACTACGACAACACCCCATATTCCGGCAGTGGCTTCACGGGAAACATCACGAACTTCGGCAGCGTACCGGTCAACGCCTACATCTCCAGTTCGGGCACGATAAGTTTCACGGGCAATAACTTTAGCGAGCAGGCGTACGCGAACTCGGCAGGCACGGTCAAACGCAACGGCGAGCGCTATCCTCAAGGCAATCTATCGCCCGTGCAAGGTAACCCCACGGTGACGGTGGTGGCGTTCTCCTATGCCACTCCAGCGAAGGCGTCAGTCACAGGAGTGAGCATTTCCGGTTTCGGTAGCGGTACGACCGTCACTGGCACCGTCGCCGGCAACCCCATCGCGGTGGGGGATGTCATCGATGTGGTGTGCACGACCGGCTCCGGCGCAACTACGCCCTTCGCCCTCGCCAACGCCGTGCCGGTGCTCACTTCGAGCGGCAACACCTTCACCTTCGTCGCCGGGCAAAACTTCGGCACCGTCTCGTGCTCGAAGGCCACCGTCAACTACTCGGTCGTAGGCTACCCGGAGCAGGCGGATTCCAACGGCTACGCACTGAACGCGAGCAGCGGTACCTGGACAACCAACTGGTCCCTCATCGTTCCAGCTTCAAGCAACGGCGTGGTGAGGACCAGTTCAACCGTGGTCACCGTCAACTCCTACAACCATGGACTGGTGGTGGGCGATACCATCAAAGTGAGCGGCGGAAACAGCCAGTGCACGCCCAGCTCTAACCCGACTACCGTGACAGCAGTCACACTCGGGACAGGCAGCAACGCAAACGTGCCCGTATCCTTCCAGTACAAGATCAGCTCGACCAGCACCGCGTGCTCGGGAACCTTCACATTCCTGCGCCAGGCTTACAACAACCAGGTCAGCGGCGGATCGACGCCGTTCTACTATACGATCACGCCGATCGAGTATTGCTCGGACCGGCACTTGACCACCTGCGCGCCGGCTGCTGCAGGCGGCACCGCCCCTTCCGGCTATGCGTTCCCGGCATACGTCCGTTACTGCAACACGCGAACCGGTGCCAACTCCGCGGCCGCGCCGGGAGCAGTGAGCGGCCCGGCAGCAACTCCAACTGCGCCGTACTGCCAGAACAAGTACCTCTTCAGCTCCAAGTACGTTTATGCGCGTTACGGGCAGTTCACACGTACCGATATTCTGAGCGGCAACACTTACCCGAACTACGCGGGACGCACGGATTGCGGCACGGGAGCCACCTGCTCTTATACCCAGGAGATGACCAATTTCTCCAACTGGTATGCCTACTATCACACGCGCCTCCAGATGATGAAGACGCTGATGGGCCAGGCTCTGGTGAATCTCACCAACAGCTACCGCGTTGGATACATCACCATCAACCCCGCCAGCAACACGAGCAATCCGGTATCTTCGAGCAACAAGGTTGTTTCATCTCATTACGTCCCCGTCAGCGACTTCACGTCGACGCAGAAGCAGACCTTGTACAGCACGCTTTACTCGCAGAACGCAAACAACAGCACTCCCCTGCGCAGCGCGTTGGCTCGGGCGGGGCGGTACTTTGCCGGCAAGCACGACGGTATTAACAGCGGTATGTCCGACGACCCGGTGCAGTACTCCTGTCAGCAGAACTTCGTCCTGTTGACGACCGACGGCTACTGGAACACCAACAGCAACGGAGACAAGGAAGCCGTGGAGGTCGACGGAAGTACGGTAGTCGCCGACCAGGACGGCAATGCCAGCTTTCAAGTGGTGATTCCCGGCCCTACGGCTGCTCAGAATGGCACCTACGAAGGCGCGCTTGGAGCCAACGACAGCGCCACCCCTCCCACCGTGCTTTCCTCGTGCCAGGCGGGCAGCTATGCCAACGGCGGTTGCGCGAACACGCTGGCGGACGTTGCGGCCTACTACTACAACACCGATCTACGCAGTTCGACTTTCGGCAATACCAGCGGCGCTCTGGGCTCGGACGTCTCACAAAACAACGTGCCCACAACGGCTCAGGATCCGGCCACCTGGCAACACATGACCACGTTCACGCTGGGCCTTGCCGACGGCCTGATGACGTATCAGTCGAATTATGCGACCGCCACGAGCGGCGACTTCTACAGCATCGTCAACGCTCAGACCGGGTGCTGGTGGTCCCCGGTGAACGGCAGCAACTCATCGACCTGCCAGTGGCCTGTTCCAATGCACGACACGCCGATGGCGCTGGACGATCTGTGGCATGCCGCGGTCAACGGGCACGGTATCTACTATCACGGCACCAACCCCAGGAGCGTTGAACATCAACGTGCGCCTGGCTTCGGCGGCGGCGGCAGCCACCAGCAGCCCGCAGATCACCCAGACCAACAACTTCATCTACAGCTCTACCTACGACACCGTGCAGTGGAGCGGTGACCTGGTGGCGCAGAGCATCGACCCAAGCACGGGACTGGTGCAGTCGAAGATCATCTGGGACGCGGCCAACACGCTCGATGCGACCACCTGGAGCTCGCGCGCTATCTACACCTATGACACAGTCAACAAAGCGCTCAAGGCGTTCGCATGGGGGAACTTGACCGCCAGCGAGCAGACGACCTTCAGCAACATCTGCAACGTGTCGACCAACCTCACGCAATGCCAGATTCTGACGCCGCTGCAACTATTGCAGATCAACGACGGCTTCGACCTCGTGAATTTCGTCCGCGGGGATCGCACCAACGAAGGCGTCAGCGCCGGCACGGGCATCTTCCGCACACGCGTTCACGTGTTAGGCGATACGGTCGACGCTCAGCCGGCCTACGTCGGAGCGCCTTCGTACGGCTTCACGGACGCAGTATCGCCCTCTTATGCGTCATTCCAGACCGTCAATGCATCGCGCCAGCCGGTGCTCTACATCGGCGCCAACGATGGCATGCTGCACGCGTTCAACGCAAACGCTGGCAGCGGCTCAACCGGCAACGAACTGTGGGCGTATGTGCCGCGCATGCTCTGGTCCAAGCTGTACATCCTCTCCGACAGCAACTACGCCAACCTGCATCAGTTCTATGTGGACGGTACGCCGGTGGCGATGGACGCTTACTACGGCGGCGCCTGGCACACCGTGCTGGTGGGCGGGCTCAACAGCGGAGGCCGCGGCTACTACGCCCTGGACGTCACCAACCCGACCGCACCCCTGGCCCTCTGGGAATTCTGCTCGAGCAGCGCTGTGTGCAACAACTCGGATACGGACCTTGGCTTCACCTACGGTACTCCGATCATAACCAAGCGCGCCTCAGACGGACGCTGGGTAGTGCTGGTGACTTCCGGCTACAACAACGTCTCCCCGGGCACCGGGCAGGAGTTCCTCTACGTGCTGGATTTGTTCACCGGCGTTGTCCTGCAGAAGATCGGCACCGCCTACGGCACCACGACGACGCCCGGCGGCCTCGGCAAGATCGCGGGTTGGGCCGATAATTTCTATCAGGACAACACCACCAAGTACGTTTACGGCGGCGATCTCTACGGCAACGTATGGCGCTTCGATTTGACCAGCTCGACCGCTACAGTGATGAAGCTGGGAACGCTGGTGGACGCGGCTGGGAACCCGCAACCGGTGACCACCAAGCCCGAGCTCGCTACGGTGCAGGGCTCGCGTGTCATCTACATGGGCACGGGCGAGTTCATGGGCAGCACCGACGTCACCAACACCAATACGCAGTCGCTCTATGCCTTCAAGGATCTTGGCATCAACTACGGCAACATCAGAACCGGCGCCAACCTGGTCCAGCAAGTCATCACGACCACCACCGCCAGCACGCGGACGACCACCAACAACACGGTGAATTGGAGCCTGCAAAATGGCTGGTACGTGGACTTTCCCAGCGCTGGCGAGCGGATGAACGTGGATCCTCAACTCGTGCTCGGCACGCTGCTCGTCGCTACGAATATCCCCGGCTCCAGCGCGTGCACCGTGGGAGGCAGCAGCTGGTTCTACGAATTCGACTACAGCAGCGGGAAGTATATCTCGACCTCGCCGAGCAACACGGTAGGCTTCGCCAACGCGAACGAGCTGACCGTGGGCTTTGTGGTCATGCAGTTGCCCTCTGGCGCCATCGATACCCAGAAGAAGGGCAGCGGTGGGGATAACCAGATGAACCCCGTGTACAACAATCAATCGCCCCTCTCGGGCAAGCGCTCCGGCTGGCGCCAGCTGTAATCATGACCATGGAGCCGGTGCGACCCGCCTCGAAGCTGGAGCAAGGGCGGACGCCCGGCTCCGGCGACTGACTGACATGCAAAGGAGTATCAGACTCATGACCACCTCAAGTTCAAAACTCGTCAGGCCGATTCGTCATTGCGGACTTGTCGCGTTATCGGTCTGGATTCTGGCTGGTTCGAGCGCTGCGCTTGCCGACGCTACGAATTCAACCGCGGCACAAACTCGGCCCGAATCCCCGAGCCAAGTCAAGCCTGCATCCACCCCGGCTCAGAACACTTCGACCTTCACGCCTGGTCAGGCCAAGCCGGCCCCTACCGCGACCAATACGAACAACGGGAAGTGACATAAGAGGCGACCGGCGAGCGCGACCCCTGGGAACTCTCGCTGGGTCACTTGCCGACGCGTCCGCTGCATAAGCCGCGCACGACTGTTTCGCCTCGCGCGTCGGAGTTGCGGATCGGCGTGAGGTTCATCGGATTGCCCACCGAGAACCTGCGAATGGCGTGCGGGGGCAGCGCCGAGCAGCTCCAACTGCTGCCCTTCTGCCGCTGCTCCGGAAAGTCTTGCTGGTCGTAGTAGAAAGTTGAACGGCATCTGGCGGGGATCGTCTTTCTCCGGCGGCGTCTTATGTGGACCTGCCGTACCACTTGCTCCCCTCCACGAGATTGATGTGTTCCAACGAGCGCGATCCACCTCCACGCTTCCACCAGATTGACCGGCATGCCGGTGTTGACCGCAACCTGCTCGCGCGAATCGGAGCGCTCGGCGTACGCGGTGTAGAACACGTGCTGATATCGCCGATCGCGCCCGGATCGCCCCGGCATGCCGCAGGGCCGGTCAAATCCATCGCAATGTGGCGTAATCGCCCGGCAGATCGGGCTTTCGCCGCGAGACGGCGACGATATCCCAGGCGCGGGTGCCTGGAGCAGCAGGTAGCGGCCGACCACGCCGGTGGCGCCGGCTATCAGTGCTTTGCGTGCCGCCATGGCAAGGTGCGATGCCGGGATTGCGAAAAAAACAGTATCTTGAGGGATGAGGCCCGCTTCCGGCAAACTGCGAGCCTACCTACGACCTTTCGGGCACCATGACTCGACACTACGATCTTCTGACCATAGGCGGCGGCAGCGGCGGCGTCGCAATTTCCAATCGAGCTGCGCAGCATGGCGCCAAAGCAGCACTGGTCGAGCGCGGTCGCTTGGGGGGGACTTGCGTAAACGTCGGCTGCGTGCCGAAGAAGATCATGTGGAACGCAGCGCAGCTCGCGCATGCGGTGCACGATGCGGCGGACTACGGTTTCGTTCTCGGCAAGCATGAATTCCACTGGGATCGCCTCAAGCGCAATCGCGATGCCTACGTGCTCGATCTCAACGGCCGCTACGCCGACGCATTGACGACCAACCGCGTCGACGTGATCCGCGGCAACGCGCGATTCATCGGGCCGAAGACAGTTGTGGTCGACGGCGAGCGCATCAGTGGCGACAAGGTCGTCATCGCGACCGGCGGCCACCCGGACGTACCCGACGTTCCCGGAGCCGCGCACGGGATCAGCTCGGACGGGTTCTTCGACCTGGAGCAACGGCCCGACAAGGTCGCAATCGTGGGCGCGGGCTACGTCGCCGCCGAATTCGCCAGTGTGCTGAAGGCGCTGGGCGCAGAGGTCACCGTGGCCACACGCCGCGAACAATTGCTGATGAGCTTCGACATCCTGGTGCGCGACATGCTGATGCAGCACATGCGAGCGGACGGCGTGGAGTTCCTGGAAAACACGCGCATCGTTGGAATCGAGCGCGACGCCAAGGGCAAGCTCACGCTGTTGTGTGCGACGGGGATGAAAGTGGGCGGCTTCGACTCGGTAATCTGGGCTATCGGCCGGTCGCCGCGGACCGCTGGACTCGATTTGCCCGCCACGGGACTCATCCCCGACGAGCGTGGTTACATCCGGACAGACGGCTTCCAGGAAACGTCGGTGAAGGGCATCTACGCAATCGGCGACGTGTGTGATCACGTCGCGCTGACGCCCGTCGCCATCGCTGCCGGACGCAGACTGGCGGACCGCGTGTTTGGCGGAATGAAGGACCGGCGCTTGATCTACGAAAACATTCCGACGGTGATCTTCAGCCATCCGCCGCTGGGCGCGGTAGGGCTGACCGAGGCCGAGGCGGTGCAGCGTTTCGGCGTAGATGCAGTGAAGGTGTATGAGGCACGCTTCACGCCCATGTATCACGCCTTCATCATGGGAAAAGTGAAGACCGCCATCAAGCTGGTCGTCGCCGAACCGGAGGAAAAGGTTGTAGGTTGCCATGTGATCGGACCCGGCGCCGACGAGATTCTGCAAGGCTTCGCCGTTGCGCTGCACATGGGTGCCACCAAGCGCGACTTCGACGACACGGTAGCGATCCATCCGACCGTTGCCGAAGAGCTGGTCACTCTGAAGACCTGGCGTCCGGCGCGAGCTTAGGAAAACTTGACTCAGAGCTTTCCTAGAAGACGATTCTCGCGCCCGGCGTTGGTGCTCGCTCCTCGTTTGGGCCGGCCAAACGTCCTCGCTCGTGCCTGGCCGGTCGTCGAAAATCGTCTCCATCGCACGCGTCAACGATGACGAGATAGAATCTAGACCCGCACGAACACCAGTCCATCTTTCACCTTGACGGGGAACGTGCGCACGCATCCCTGCTCCGGCGCCTCGACCTCACCGTCGGTAAGGCGAATGCCCCACCCATGATCCATGCACGCGATCTTGTCGCCGTCGTAGACCACGCCGGCCGATAGCCGCGCACCCCGGTGCGGGCAGCGGTCCTCGATGGCGAGAATTCTCTCGTCCGCGAGGCGAAATACGGCGACTTGCAATTCCGGAAGCGCAAGGGTGCTGACGCCCGCGCAGGGCAGATCGTCGAGTGCGCAGACCGGTAACCATCCCGCGTCGGTGCCCGTCGAGTCCTCGCCCATCACTCGCCTCCTGCTATGCTAACGATCGTCTGCATAGCTTATTGTCCGGGAATCTGCCCCGGCCTTGTCCCCCATGCCGCAACTTGCCGAAACGGCAATCTTTCTTGCCGCCGCTGTCCTCGCCGTCCCCTTGTTTCGACGCTTCAAGCTGGGAGCGATCCTCGGCTACCTAACAGCGGGGGTCGTGATCGGTCCGTCGGTGCTGCGGCTCGTCGCGAACGTCGACAACATCATGCATTTTGCGGAGCTGGGCGTCGTGCTGCTGCTGTTCGTGATCGGTCTCGAGTTGCAGCCCTCGCGTCTTTGGGTCCTTCGCAAGTCTGTATTCGGGCTGGGCGGCGCGCAAGTGCTGCTGACCGCGTTGGCTCTGGGGCTGATCGCTTTCGCATTCGGACTGAGCTGGCAGAGCGCCACCGTCATCGGTTTCGCGCTCGCCATGTCCTCCACCGCATTCGTGCTGCAGGTCCTGGCCGAACGCAAGCAACTCACCACCCGCTACGGTCGCTCGGCGTTCGCGATCTTGTTGTTCCAGGACCTGGCCGTCATTCCGCTGCTGGCGCTCATCCCCCTGCTCGCAGCCGGCCCCGCGGTATCGCAGGCGATGAATCCTTGGCTTGCCGGACTGAAGGCATTGGCAGTCATCGCGGTAGTCGTTGTCGGCGGCCGGATGCTGCTGAAACCGATATTCGATGTAGTCGCGCGCGCCGACATCCAGGAGATCTTCACCGCGGCTGCACTGCTGGTCGTCATCAGCGTCTCGCTGCTGATGTCCGCCGTGGGACTGTCGATGTCGCTGGGGGCATTCCTCGCCGGCGTTCTGCTGGCCGACTCCGAGTACCGTCACGAGCTGGAAGCGGCCATCGAACCGTTCAAAGGCCTGCTGCTCGGCCTGTTCTTCATCTCCGTCGGCATGTCGGTCGACCTTGGCGTCATCGCCAGAGAGCCGCTGATCATCTTAGCGGCAGTGACGGGCCTGATGCTGGTCAAAGCTGCGATCGTGTTCGCGGTCGGGCGGTTCGCCGGACACGGCAAAGAATCGGCGCGCAACCTCGCCGCTGCCCTGTCCCAGGGGGGCGAGTTTGCGTTTGTACTGTTCAGCCTGGCCGCGGGCTACCGCATCATGGATGCGGTCTTGGTCGATCAGCTCGTAGTGGTGGTGACGTTGTCGATGGCCGCGACGCCATTCGCGCTCGCATTCAACGACGCGCTCTCGCGCCGGCTGCGCAAGCCGCGCGGCGATGAGCAGTTCGACAACATCGACGTCGGCGACAGTCAGGTCATCATCGCCGGTTTCGGCCGCGTCGGACAGATCGTCGGCCGCATCCTGTATGTGAAGAAGATTCCCTTCACCGCGCTGGATCGCAACGCCGAGCAGGTGGAGACCGTGCGCCGCTTCGGGAGCAAGGTCTACTATGGAGACGCGTCGCGCCTGGATCTGCTGCGGGCGGCCAGGGTCGATCGGGCGAAGATCTTCGTCCTGGCGATCGATGATGTGGAGGCCTCGATCCAGACCGCCGAAACCGTGCGCCGGCATTTCCCGGAGCTCAAGCTCTACGCCCGGGCGCGCAATCGCTTTCACGCGTACCGGCTGATGGACCTTGGCTGCGAATTGATCGAGCGTGAGACGTTCCGCAGCTCTCTGCACGTGGCTGAGGAAGTTCTGACGGCGCTGGGACTGTCGGAGTGGGAAGCGCAGCTCACGGTGACCCGCTTCAAAGCTCACGACGAACAGACGCTGGCCCGCCAGTACGCCGTTTATCATGACGAAACTCAGTTGCGCCAGACGTCCATCGAGGCTGCGAAGGAGCTGGAAGGCCTGTTCGAGCAGGATCGGGAGGATGGACCAACGCTCGGCGCCGATCAGCCGGTGTTTTCGCCGTCCGATGTCAGGTAGATCGGGACTGCCTCGGCGACTTCAGAGGACGCCGTGCGATAGCTCGGTCGCACACCAGATCAGTGGCTAATGCTTCTATCCTGTGGCATCGTACGAGTCTTGCTGAAGCGAGTCCAAGGTCGCCAAATGCCCCACGCGGTCGTCATACCCTGTCAAAGCTCCTTGTCATAACCCGGTAACAGGAGGTATCGCGATGAAGAAACTGATCCAGCTGCTCTCTCTGGTTGCATTGGCATTGGTGCTCCCCGTCGCGTCCGCGGAGGGTCTGCAGGTCGCCGATGCCAAACTCGGAAAAGGGGTGCAAGACCGCAATATCACCGAGGAGGCCACGACCTTTGCGGTGAACGACAAGGTGTATCTGTGGCTGAAACTGACCGGTGGCGGCACGGATCCGGTGAAGGTCAGCTGGAAAGTCGGCGACAGCGTCGACACCGTCACCCTGAAGGTCGGAGGCAACCCGTGGCGCACGTGGTCCAGCAAGACGGCATGGAAGGCGGGCGATTGGACCGTAACGATCAGCGACGCCGGCGATCAGGTTCTGAAGGAGTTGAAGTTCACCGTCCAATAACTCCGCCTGGGCAGCAGCGCATGGTGCAGCGCCAGGAAGCGGCTCGCGACAGCTTGCATACGGCTTTCGGCCTCGCGCCGCGGCAACGAGAACAGCCGATTCAGCAGTGTGCCGAGGCCGACCGGGCGAGAAGCCGGAAGCGAACAGCCGATGTGAGGAAAACGAGACGCATTGTACCGTTATTGTAAGGTCGACGGTGCTCGAACCTCGGTGGGATCGGGTCGGCTGTCGCATCGCGCGCGGTCCGAGTAGACTATGCGTTGCGCGGCGTCAGACCACATACCGGGGGGCCATCCAAATGCGAGTCGAGGTACATCTACACGGCAACATCCAGCTCCGCGCCGGGGTCACGCTCACGCAAATCGAAGTCGCTTTGCAGCCGTGGCTCGACTACCTGGACGTCGAGAATATCGACGAGGCCAAGAGCGTGCACCGGGATGAGCCCGGGGTGGTATTCGA
>Ga0335076_10008436_pt1 | contig 10403 bp, 7 predicted proteins | sample Lox_Sample_25_FD_206717 | JGI IMG/M metagenome (GOLD analysis project Ga0335076, IMG submission 206717) | Soil microbial communities from Loxahatchee National Wildlife Refuge, Florida, United States - Lox_Sample_2.5 | ecosystem: Environmental > Terrestrial > Soil > Wetlands | place: USA: Florida...
GACGCACACCTACTTCGTCATGGAGGAGGTGAAGTCGACCCATCGCATCGTCGTGCCCGAGTGAGCAGCTGCGCACCGCGGCAGAGCACGACGCGGGCCTGCGCCCGCGGGGACCGTGCTGCTCAGCCCAGCAGCCCCAGACGGGCCACCCCAGACTGACCACCCCAGACTGGCCACCGGAGCCTGCCAGCCCCAGCCTGCCAGCCCTAGCCTGCCAGCACCTGCGCCACGGCGCGCGCGAAATACTCGAGGTTCCCGGAACGCAGGCCGGCGATGTTCGTGCGGCTGTCGTCGGTCATGTACACGTGGTGGTGCTCGCGCAGCGCACGCACCTCGGCAGTGCCGATCCCGAGGAAGGAGAACATGCCGCGCTGTCGGCCGATGAAGCCGAAATCGCGCTGCGGACAGGCATCGCGCAGCTGCTGCACCACCTCGCGCCGCAGCCGCTGAATGCGCTCGCGCATGCCGTCCAACTCGCCGAGCCACTGCCGGCGCAGCGGCTCCTCGGCGAGGATTGCCTGCACGATGGCGGCTCCGTGGTCGGGCGGCATCGACCACATGGTGCGCGCGAGCCGCACCAGCTGGCTGAAGGCCGCATCGGCCGCGGTGGGCGACTCGCTGATGAGCTGCAGCGCCCCGGTCCGCTCGCGATAAATGCCGAAGTTCTTCGAGCACGATACGGTGCACATCACCTCGGGCAGCTCGGCGCAGAACAGCCGCAAACCGAAGGCGTCGGCATCGAGACCTTCGCCGAGCCCCTGGTAGGCCATGTCGATGAACGGCAGCAGTTGCCGCCGTTTCACCACCGCGAGAAGCTCGCGCCACTCATTCTGCGACAGGTCGGCGCCGGTCGGGTTGTGACACGAGGCGTGCAGCAGCAGCACCGCGCGCGCCGGCAGCCGCTCGATTGCCGCCATCATGGCGGCGAACTGCACGCCGCCGCTCGCTGGATCGTAGTACGGGTAACGCTCGAGCTTGAGTCCGCTGCCGGAAAGCAACGGCGTGTGGTTCGCCCACGTAGGCGTGCTCACGTGCACCACGGTGTCCGGGGCGGCCGTGCGGATCAGCTCGGCTCCGAGCCGCAGCGCCCCGCACCCACCGGGCGTCTGCAGGCTCCGCACCCGCCGCGCAGTGAGCGCCGGATGCGTCGCACCGAGCACCAGCTGCTCGAGCAGCTGGTTGAACTCGGCAGCGCCGGCCGGCCCCACATAGCTTTTGGTGGTCTGCCGCGCAAGTAGCTCGGCCTCGGCGCGACGCACCGCGGCGAGCACCGGCGTCTCACCGTGCTCGTCGCGGTACACGCCGATCCCGAGATCCACCTTGCGTGGGTCGGGATCGGCACGATACGCGCTCATCAGGCCGAGAATCGGATCGGGTACGACGGGCTCGAGACGCGCGAACATGGCCTGACTCCTTAATACGTTGCCGGCCGCGATGAGCTGGTGGGCGTCGAGCGCGGCGAGCGCACGCTGACGCGCCGCCTCGAATTCATCACCCGGCTTCCAGGTCGGCATGGCGTCCGCCGGCGCAATCAGCCATGCCGACAGCATATCGAGCGGCCGTTCCTCGTGCCGACAAGAGGGGCGTCACGGTAGCACGCCCGGGAGCCGCCGCGCACAGCCGGCGGGAATGCGTCCCGGGGTCAGCGGGAGGCTGTCCCTTTGCCGTTCTCCGGCTCATCGCTAACACTGCCGCTACGGGGATAAACAACCGGAGCAGTCTGTGACCCGACCGTCCATCGCCGCCAGCGTGGTGGCGGGCAGCGCGCTGGCGGCCTGGGCGTCGCTGCCGGTCGTTGCCGCCGGCGCCGCCGGCGCCGCCGGCGGAGCGCCCGGCAATCCGGCAACCGCGGAGGAGCTGCCGCAGGTCGTTGTGATCGCCAACACGCCGCTGGTGGGGCTCGGCCTGCCCCTGAACGAGATACCGGCGAACGTGCAGACCGCCGACAGCAGCGAGATGCAGCGGCAGCAGAGTCTCAATGTCGCGGATTTTCTCAACAACAATTTCAGCGGCATCAATGCCAGCGAAAGCGCCGGCAACCCCTTTCAGATGGACGTGTATTACCACGGCTTCACCGCCTCGCCGCTGCTCGGCACACCCGAGGGCCTGTCGGTGTACATCGACGGTGTGCGGGTCAACGAGTCGTTCGGCGATACCGTCAACTGGGATCTCATCCCGCAGGCGGCGGTCTCGACCGTAACTCTCATTTCCGGCTCCAATCCGATCTTCGGCCTCAACACCCTGGGCGGGGCGCTGTCGATACGCACCAAGAGCGGGCACGACAACCCGGGCACCGAGTTCGAGGCCTACGGCGGCTCCTTCGGCCGCCGCTCATTCGAGGCGACGACCGGTGGCGAGATCGGTGCGTTCGATTATTTCTTCACCGCGACGTATTTCGACGAGACCGGCTGGCGTGACATGTCCCCGTCACGGGTCTGGCAGGCGTTCGGCAAGGTTGGCTGGCAGAACGAGAAGACCGACATCGACCTCAGCTATACCTACGCGGACACGAGCCTCTATGGCAACGGCGCAATCCCCGAGAGCATGCTCGCGTACCGGCGCGAGACCAGCTACACGCCCGACTACACGCTGAATCTCCTCAACTTCGTCAACCTCACCGGCACGCAGTTCCTCAGCGACAAGCTGCTGCTCTCCGGCAATGCCTACTATCGCTACCTGAGTACCGACGCCATCAACGGCAACGTCAACGACAACTACCTGTCCGGCGACTACGATGGCCCGCCGCTCGATTGCACGGTGCCGCCGGCCAGCGCGACCGCTCTTGCCTACTGCTCTCCCGGGCAGAACGCCACCGGCAGCGTCACGCAGCGCAGCGCCGGGCTCGGGCTGCAGCTGACCGACTCGCAGGACCTTCTCTCCTGGACCAACCAGGCGGTGCTCGGTGCCGATTACACCGATTCGCGCGACACCTTCGTCCAGGCGTATCAGTACGGCGCCCTGGCCGCCGACCGCACGCTGATCTACGAGGCGAGTCCCTACAACGACGAAACGGTCATCTCACTGAGCGGCGACAACCGGATCTACGGCGCTTATCTGACCGACACGCTCTCACCCAGCAAACTGCTGCATTTCACCGCCTCGCTGCGCTACAACCACAGCAGCGAAACGCTCAACGGCTACAGCGTCAACACCGGCCTCGGTCCCGGCTTCAACGAGCCGACACCGCTGCAGGGCGACCACACCTTCGACCGCGTCAATCCTGCTCTCGGTTTCACCGTGACGCCGCGCGATACCCTGACCATCTATGCCAACTACAACGAGGCGAGCCGGGCCCCGACCGTGATCGAGCTGGGTTGCGCCAATCCGGCGGTGCCTTGTGGTCTGCCGAACGACTTCGCCAGCGATCCGGATCTCGAGCAGGTGGTCGCGCGTACGCTCGAGCTGGGGGTGCGCGGCAACCTGCCCGATCAGCGCCTCATGTGGAGCGCCGACCTGTTCCACACGATGAACAGCAACGACATCCAGTTCGTCGCCACCGCCACCAACGCAGGGTACTTCGCCAACGTCGGCAGCACGCGACGGCAGGGGCTCGACCTGTCGGTGGGCGGCAGGAGCGGTCGGCTGACCTGGCATGTGGCCTACAGCTACGTCGATGCGACCTACCAGTCGAATTTTGCCGTCAGCGCCGAATCGAACAGCACCGCCGATGCCAACGGCAACATCCTGGTGAGCGCCGGCGACCGCATTCCGCTCATCCCCCGCAACACCGGCCGGCTGGTGCTCAGCTACCAGCTGAGCGAAGCGTGGGAGCTGGGCGGTAGCCTGGTCGCGGTCTCCGGCTCGTACCTCCACGGCAACGAGAACAACGCCAATCAGGCCGGAGGCACCAACGGCGAGGGCGCCTACATCGAAGGCAGCGGCTGGATTCCCGGTTACGCCGTGATCAATCTGGAGAGTACCTACCGCATCGGCAGGCACGTCGCGATCTTCGCGCGGCTGGTCAACCTCCTCGATAAGGCGTACTCCACCGCGGGATTTCTCACCAGCAGCTCCTTCACCCCGAGCGGCGCCTTCATTGCCGACCCGGCGAACTGGACCAACGAGAACGCGGTATCGCCCGGTGAGCCGCGCGCCGTCTGGGCAGGAGTGCGGATCGAGCTGAAATAGCGCTGCGCGCTGCCTTCTTTGACACCCCTGCCCCGGTCGGGAAAAATTCCCGGCAAGACCCGGCCTGCCAACGAGAGAGCGACGCATGCGCTTGTCATCACGGCTCGAGCTTTCCGTGACACTGCCGCGGAGCCCCGCCGCACGGCTGCACCGCGTGCACCGCGGCGCCGGCACGCGCGCAGCACCCGGCCACGGCCGTGCCGCGGCCCTTGCGCCTCTCGGCACCCTGAAACTGCGTGTGAGTCTGCTCATCACCGCGCTGCTGGCGATCGCAACCCTGGCGGGTGGCGTCTACATCGTGCGCAAGGCCCGCGATGACACGCGCGCCGAGGTCCGCTCCACGGTGAACCTGGCGAGCCGCTTCTTCGACGCGCAGCTCGCGCAGCTGCGGGAGCGGCGGTCGGACGGCGACGACACCGCCCCGTCGTTGCGGCTGCGCGAGCTCGGTGACATCCGCCACCTGAGCGTGAGACTCTACGACAACCGCGGCAACCTCCTCGACAGCAACGAGAGCGCCGGCGAGCACACGCCGCTCGCGCCCCACTGGTTTACCTCGCTGCTGCGCTTGACGTCCCCACCGTTGCAGCCGCAGACGCGCGTCATCTCCCTCGACGGCGCGGCGCCGCCCGGCCATCTGCTCATCGCCCCCGATCCCACGTACGAAGCCGACGAGATGTGGACCACCTCCCGCGGCCTGCTGGGGCTCGACCTGCTGTTCTTCGTGCTGCTGACCGCGCTCGTGTGGTGGGCGGTTTCCCGCGCGATGCGACCGATCGAGGAGATTCTGCAGGCGCTCGGCGAGCTGCGGCGCGGAAATCTCGGCGTGCGGTTGCCGGACTTCGGCGTTGCCGAGATGTCGCGCATCAGTGTCGGCTTCAACCACATGGCCGAGACTCTGGAGCGCAGTGTCACCGAGAACCGGCGCCTGACGCGCCGCCTGCTGACCACTCAGGAGAGTGAGCGCCGCAGCCTGGCGCGCGAGTTGCACGATGAGATCGGCCAGTGCCTCAGCGCCATTCACGCCGACGCCGCCGCTATCCGCAACCGCAGCGGTGACGCGGTGCGCGAGAGTGCCGAGGCCATCGTGGCCGTGACCGCGCAGATCAAGGAGATCGTGCGCAGCATGCTGCAACGGCTGCGCCCGCCGGTTCTCGAGGGGCTCGGACTCGCGCCGGCGCTGCGCGAGCTGGTCGGTGCCTTTCAGCAGCGTAACCCGCAGGTGAACTGCTCGCTGCTCACGCGCGGGGCGCTCGGCGATCTCGATGGCGAGCTCGGTATCGCCGTGTACCGGGTGGTGCAGGAGTGCCTGACCAACATCGCGCGCCACGCGGATGCGCGCCACACGCTGATCAACGTGGACCTGAGCCCGGCGGATCGCGCTGACGCCGCCGGCGCGGGTGACGCTGCGGCGCGCACCGCGGTGCGCGTCACCATCGCCGACGATGGCGTCGGCTTCCAGCCCGCGGCGCGGGTTGCCGGTTTCGGCCTGATGGGACTCCGCGAGCGAGTGAGCGCGCTCGGCGGAACCTACGATATCGCGAGCTGCCCGGGTCAGGGAACCAGCATCTCCGTGCTGCTGCCGCTGCCCCTGGCGCTCGAGGAAGCCTCGTGAGCGGCAATGCGATACGCATCATGCTGGTGGACGACCACGCGGTCGTGCGCGCGGGGTTCCGGCGGCTTCTCGAGCAGCAGCCGACCTTCCACGTAGTGGCCGAAGCGGCCGATGCGGAGCGCGCCTACACGCTGTTTCTCGAACACGAGCCCGACGTCATCGTCATGGATGTCTCGATGCCCGGAGTGAGCGGGCTCGACAGTATCCGGCGCATCATCAACCGCAGTCCGGCTGCGCGCATCCTGGTGTTCACGATGCACGAAGATGCCTCGATCGCCGAGCGCGCCATTCAGCTCGGCGCGCGCGGCTATGTCACCAAGAGCAACTCGCCGGAGATCCTTACCGCGGCCGTCGCGGAAGTCGCCGGCGGCGGGCTCGCTCTGAGCCCCGACATCGCCAAGTCGATCGCGGTGCTGAAGCTCTCCGGAGAGCAGAATCTGCTCGAGCAGCTGAGCGCACGTGAGTTCGAGATCTTTCGCCTGCTCGCCGCCGGCCGCCCGGTGACGGAGATTGCGCGACTGCTGAACCTGAGCGGCAAGACAGTCGCCAACTACCACAGCTTGATCAAACAGAAGCTCAACTTGAGCAGCGACGTCGAGCTCGTGCTGCTCGCCCAGCGCCGGGAGATTCGCTAGCAGTTCATGCTAGCGGACGACGGTAGCCGCAGGCGCTGAGCAACGCGGGCAGCTCGGCGATGCTCTCGATGAAGGCGTCGCAGGGCAGCGCGCGTGCGTCGGCGCCCTCGTTATAGCCATACGGCACGCACACCACCCCCATGCCGGCGGCACGCGCGGCGGTCACGTCCGTCGCCGAGTCTCCCACCATCAGCGTCTCGAGCGGCGTCACCTGCAGCGCCTCGCAGGCGTGCAGCAGCGGCTGCGGGTGCGGCTTGCGCTGTTCGACCGTGTCGCCGCCCACGACCACGTCGATCCAGTGACTGAGATGCAACTGCGCCAGCAGCGCCGCGGCCGTGTGGCACGTCTTGTTGGTGACCACGCCGATACCCAGACCATGATCGTGCAGCTTCGCGAGCCCCGCCTCGACTCCGGGATAAGCGCACGCGCGATGCTCCCGCGCTTCGTGGATTCGTTCGTAATGGAAATTGAAGCGGTGCAGCAGCAGCACCGGATCGACCGGCCAGGGCCGCGGCGCGAGCCGCGCGACCACCCGCTCGACCAGCAGCGGCGCGCCGCGCCCGATCAGGTCGCGCACGCGCGCCACTGCCAGCGGCGCGCTCAGCTGCTCGGCGAGTGCCCGGTTGAGCGCGGTGGCGATGTCTTCGGCGGTATCGAGCAGCGTGCCGTCGAGATCGAACAGCACGGCGCGCACGGTGTGCGCGGTCAAGCCCCGGGCGCTGGGCGCCACCGGGCTCACGGCCTGCTCCGCTGCAGCAGGGCGCGCGCTCTCTCGCAAGCAGCCTCTGCGGTAAGTCCCAGCGCCGCAGCGACCTGCTCCGCCGGTGCCGACTCACCGAAGCGATCGATACCGAGTACGTCGCCGTCGCCGCCGGTATACGCGCGCCAGAAGTGACTGACCCCGGCCTCGATGGCGAGCACCGGCAGCCGGCGGGGCAGCACTGTGGCCCGGTAGGCGCCGGCCTGACGATCGAACTCGCGGCAATTGGGCATGGAGACCACACGCGCGAGGATGCCTTCCATGGCGAGCAGCTCGCGCGCGCGCATGGCGAGCGCCACTTCCGAGCCGGTGGCGAGCAGCGTGATCGCCGCCGCGGGATTCTCGGCGAGAACGTAGCCGCCGCGACGGATGCCGCTGAGCTGCAGCTCATTGCGCATGAAGTGCGGCAGGCTCTGGCGTGACAGCAGCAGGCAGCTCGGACCGTCGCACCGCTCGATCGCGGCCTGCCAGGCGATCAGCGTCTCGACGGCGTCACACGGGCGCCATACGGAATTGTTGGGAATCAGGCGCAGGCTGCTCGCGTGCTCCACCGGCTGATGCGTCGGACCGTCCTCGCCGAGACCGATGCTGTCGTGCGTGAACACGTAGATGACCCGCTGCCCCATGAGCGCCGACATGCGGATGGCGTTGCGGCTGTAGTCGGAGAAGGCGAGGAAGGTGCCGCCGTAGGGTATGTGGCCGCCGTGCAGCGCGATGCCGTTCATCAGCGCGCTCATGCCGAACTCACGCACGCCGTAGTTGATGTGGTTGCCGCGGATCCCGCGGCGGACGGCGACGCTGGTCTTGGCGGCGGTGAGGTTCGACCCGGTGAGGTCGGCCGAGCCGCCGAGCAGCTCCGGCAGCAGCGGCAGCAGCGCCTCGATTGCGTTCTGCGAGGCCTTGCGCGTCGCGAGCGCGACACCGCGCGCCACGGTGGCCGCGAGCAGCCGACGGCATGCCTCCTCCCAGTGCACCGGCAGCGCGCGCCGGATTACCCGCCGCTCGAACTCGGCAGCGAGCTCGGGATACACCGCAGCGTAGGCGGCCAGGCGGCGCTCCCACTCACGCTGTCGCTGTGCGCCGGCGGCGCGGGCATTCCAGGCGGCGCGGATCTCGGCGGGGATCTCGAAGGGCGCCGCCGTCCAGCCGAGGCGCGCCCGTGTCGCCGCCACTTCCGCCGCCCCGAGCGCGGCGCCGTGCACGTCGTGCGTGCCTGCTTTGCCGGGGCTGCCACGGCCGATAATGGTCTTGCAGCACACCAGCGTCGGCCGTCCGCACGCTTGGCGCGCCGCTGCGAGTGCCGCCTCGACGGCGCGCGAGTCATGACCGTCGACGTCGCGAATGACGCGCCAGCCGTACGCCTCGAAGCGTCGCGGGGTGTCGTCGGCGAACCAGTGCTCGACGCGCCCGTCGATGCTGATGCCGTTGTCGTCGTAGATCGCCACCAGCTTGGCGAGTCCGAGCGTACCCGCGAGCGAGCAGGCTTCGTGGCTGATCCCCTCCATGAGACAGCCGTCGCCGACGAACACCCAGGTGTGATGATCGACGATCGTATGGCCGGGGCGGTTGAACTCCGCCGCCAGCAGCGCCTCGGCGAGCGCCATGCCTACGGCGTTGGCGAGACCCTGCCCGAGGGGCCCGGTGGTGGTCTCCACCCCCGGCGTCACCCCGACCTCAGGGTGCCCGGGTGTGCGGCTGCCGAGCTGGCGAAAACGCCGCAGCTCCTCGAGGGGCAACGCGTAGCCCGTCAGGTGCAGCAGCGCGTAGAGCAGCATCGACCCGTGCCCGTTGGAGAGCACGAAGCGGTCGCGGTCGGGCCAGGCAGGGTCGGCAGGATTGTGCTTGAGGTGCCCCCGCCACAGCGCCTCGGCGATCTCCGCCATGCCCATCGGCATGCCGGGATGCCCGCTATTGGCGGCCTCCACGGCGTCGATGGCGAGGAAGCGCAGCGTGTCGCACAGCTCGTGCCGTGCCGGCAACTGCGGCTGAAGTTCGGCGTTCATGTGCAGCTCCCTTTCCTCACGCGCGTCGCTTGAGATCGATCAGACGCAGGATCATCGGCGTGAAGATGAACTGCATCGCCAGTCCCATCTGCCCGCCCGGCACCACGATATTGTTCGGCCGGCTCATCCACGAGTGGTGCAGCATCGATATCAGGTACGGAAAGTCGATGCCCTTGGGGTTGGCGAAGCGGATCACCACCATCGACTCCTCGGCGCTCGGTACGTCCATGGCGATGAAGGGATTGCTGGTGTCGACGGTCGGCACGCGCTGGAAGTTGACATGGGTGCGGCTGAACTGCGGGCAGATGTGATTCACGTAGTCGGGCATGCGCCGCAGGATGGTGTCCACCACCGCATCCTGGGTGTAGCCGCGGTCGGTGCGGTCGCGGTGCAGTTTCTGAATCCACTCGAGGTTGACGATCGGCACGACACCGACCAGCAGGTCGACGTGACGGGCGACGTTCACGCCCTCGCCCACGTAGGCACCGTGCAGCCCCTCGTAGAAGAGCAGGTCGCTGTCGGGGATCATCGGCTGCCAGTCGGTGAAGGTGCCGGGCTCGCGGCCGAGCTCCTTCGCCTCGGCCGCGTCGTGCACGTAGCGGCGCACCCGCCCGCGCCCGCTCGCGCCGTACTCGGCAAAGGTGTCGGCCAGCTCCGCGAGCAGGTTCGCTTCCGGTCCGAAGTGGCTTACCGGGGCACCCGCGCCGCGATCGGCGGCCTGCACACGCTCGCGCATATCGACGCGGTTATAGCGATGAAACGAGTCGCCCTCGATCACCTGCGCCTTGATGCCTTCGCGACGGAAGATGTGCGCGAAGCTCTTCATGACCGTGGTGGTACCGGCGCCGGACGAACCGGTAACGGCGATTATCGGATGCTTGAGCGACATGGGGTGCTGCTCAAATGCGGGCGTCCGGGCGAAACAGCGAGCGCTCGTTGAAGAGCGGTGAGGTGTACGGCCGGTCCGTACCACTCAGATACTCGGCGTGGTAGCGCTCGATGCGCTCGACCTCGTTGTGCGAGCCCATGATGAGCGGCACGCGCTGGTGCAGCGTCTCCGGCGTCACCTCCATGACCCGTTGACTGCCGGTCGTCGAGCGCCCGCCAGCCTGCTCGACCAGCAGGCTTATCGGGTTGGCTTCGTAGAGCAGGCGCAGCCGCCCGGGCCGGCTGCGCTCGCGGGTGTCCTTGGGATACATGAACACGCCGCCGCGCATGAGGATGCGGTGCACTTCTGCGACCAGCGAGGCGATCCAGCGCATGTT
>Ga0335076_10008438_pt1 | contig 10402 bp, 7 predicted proteins | sample Lox_Sample_25_FD_206717 | JGI IMG/M metagenome (GOLD analysis project Ga0335076, IMG submission 206717) | Soil microbial communities from Loxahatchee National Wildlife Refuge, Florida, United States - Lox_Sample_2.5 | ecosystem: Environmental > Terrestrial > Soil > Wetlands | place: USA: Florida...
ACGGCGTGAACCCGGGCGGGTAGAACTGCAGCTCCATGAGTGCGGACCCAGCCGCGCCGGCGGTGTTGGTCCCGGTGTTGCTGTCGCTATTGGGTGTGCACGGGTTCTGCGGGTAGGACCGCGGGTCACAGATCGGCAGCCCGAACCAGGGTGCCACGCTGAGTTCCCCGTAACTGGTCACCCGGCCGTTCGCGGTCGGCTTGCGCTTCGGGTCGACCGGGAGCTTCATGAAATAGGTCATGGTGTTGCCCGAGCCGGCCGCATTCGAAATGAATTTAACGCTTGGCTCGTCATGGCCGACATACCAGCCATTGTCGATGAATCGCGTGGCTTTCTTGCCGGTCCGGCGGAGCACCGGGTCGGTGCACAGCCCACGCATCGCAGGCCGCACCGACTTGTACTTCGGGCTCCAGCCGTTGCAATCCAGCTCGTTCACGGCTTTCGGCGCTATCCCGGCCGAGGCCCGGCTGGTCCCGGGCGACCCGCCGCCGGCCCGCGTCGCCGACGCCGGGCCAGCCAGGGCCAGCTGGCCGATGACGACGGCCACCGCGGCGGGCAGCAGTGTTCTGGGTACCTTAATTCGCACGCATACCCCCCGTTATGAGAAATAGGCCACACTCCGGTGCGGCACAGTTTCGCTGCACCGCAGAGTATGGACACAAACCACGGGGAATTTACCTAGCCACGCTGCCGCCGAGCCTTAACAAAAAGAGGCCGGGCAGCGCGGCAGCCCGGAATATCCGGAAAAGATCCTAGCTAGCCGATGACCAGGAGGGCGATCAGGAACAGGACCACGGCTACACCGATCACGACCGCGGCCAGGATGGCCACCCGGTTGCGTGAGGCTCGCATCTGCCACGGTGCGGAGTCGGCAGCTGAGCGCTCGTCCGCGAACGCGCGGAACTGCGCGGTGCTGGCGGACGGGTCCATGTCACGGTCAGGCATGCGCTCGACTGTAGCGGCGGTGACCAGGCCATCGCGGGGTTTATTACGGATTCGAGGTGAATTTACCGCGCCCTGATGCTTTCCCGGCGATCTATGCTTACCGCCCGGCGTCGCCCCGTGGCTGGATGTCGGTGCGGCTGACCAATCGCGATAGCACGATTACGCTGCGAGTGCGGACGACGAACGGCTCCGCGACAATCTGCTCCACCACCCGCTCGAAATGCTGCACGTCGGCCGCCCGAATGTGCAGCAGCGCATCGGCCTCGCCGGTGATCGTGCAGGCCCCGGTCACCTCCGGGTACTTGCTGAGCGCCGCGCCGATGCTGCTCGGCGAGGTCCGGCCCAGGCAGAACAGTTCCACGTAAGCCTCCGTGGTCCAGCCCATCGCGGCCGGGTCCACGGTCACCGTGAACCCGGTGATGGCGCCGGACGCGCGCAGCCGGTCCACCCGCCGCTTGACCGCGGACGCGGACAGGCCGACCCGGGCCCCGATGTCGGCGTAGCTGGCCCGGGCGTCCGCCACCAGCGCGGCAACAATCCGCTCATCCAGTTCATCGAGGGCGGCAGCACGTCCAGGCACGATCCGATCCTGCCAGCCCAGCCCGTGGATCAGCCACGCCGGCCTGCCAACAGACGTTACCGGCGCGCCACCCAGGCGATACCCGCGCGACCCAGCCGTCCGGGCATCATTAGCGGGGACAGCGTGGCAAATCGCGTGAACTGCCCGTTTCGCGTACCTTACCGCCGGGAAGCAGGACCAACACCAGTCCGCCTGTGACCGTTACCCGCCGACCGCCGCCCGGTGAGCAGATCCGCACCGCGGAGCCGGCCAGCGCCCGTACTGCACGCTCTGACTGCGCTGACGGACTGGGAGCAAGGGATCGTCATGAGGGTCTGCACCAGGTGCGGAAATGTGGCGACCGGGCAGCAGCGGTTCTGCACCCGGTGTGTCGCGCCGCTCGATCTGGCGGAGCCAGCCGATGCCCGGTCCGCTCCGTGGTGGGAGGACGACCCCTACTGGTCCGACCCGGGCGCGGTGAACGACTGGTTCGCCGGCGGTGAGGCGGAGACCAGCGTGATGCCGTTGCTGGTGGACGACCCGGCCGAGGACGGCGACTGGAACCAGGCCGACCGCGGCGGCCGGCTGTACTACCCATCGGCCGACCCCCGGCACGCCTCGGCCGGGCGCCGGGCCCAGATCATCACCGCCGTGCTGGCCGCGGTGGCCCTGCTGGCCGGCGGGGTGACCGCATGGAGCGCGTTCGGCCACCACCCGCGGATGAACTCGGGCGCCCGGTTGTCCAGCAACAGCCAGACCACCGGGCGCTCCCGGCCAGCGACGCCCCGGCCAGCGACGCCCCGGCCGCGGCCCGCCACCTCCGCGCGGCCCAGCACGCCCACCCCCTCCGCCACACCGTCCGGCACCCCGCGCGCGTCCAGCCCGGGCGGCTTCACCGTGCTGATCGCGCCCGGGCTGAGCCACAATCCGGCCGCGCACCAGGTGGACACCTTGCTGATGAGCTACTTCACGGCCATCAACACACGCAATTTCGGGCAGTACGCGAGCACGTTCCTGCCCAGCATCCGGCACCAGCTCAGCGCGTCCTCGTTCGCCAGCGGGTACAAATCCACCCGGGATTCCAACGCCAGCCTGGTCGGCATCGGCAAGGCGCCGGGGCGCGGCCTGGCCGTTACAGTGACGTTCACCAGCACCCAGCAGCCGGTGCCCAGCCAGGGCGTGACCGGGTGCACCTACTGGGCCATCAGCCTGTTCCTTGGCCAGCACGGGGGCGGCTTCCTGATTGGGGCGGCGCCGAGCGGTTACCACCCCTATCACCACGCCTGCGACTGAGGGGCCCTGGGCCGGCCCGGGCCGGGGCGGGCATACTAGCGCCGCTGACGGTGCACCGATGAGCGGGGGAGAGGTCATGGCACGGCTGGGCGGGATGTATGGACCGGATGCGACCTTCCTCGGCGTGCCCCGGGCTGATCTAGGCGACCCGGCCTCCTGGGCGGGCACCGACATCATGATCATCGGCGCCCCGTTCGACGGCGGCACCTCACACCGGCCCGGTGCACGGTTCGGCCCGCAGGCCATCCGGTTCACCGACTACCTGCCGCACGACGGGTCCCGGCCGCACCTGGCCCTGGGCGTGGACCCGCTGACCGAGCTCCGGGTGGCCGACGCGGGCGACATCGAGATGCCTTCCGGAGACACCGAACTGTCGCTGCGCCGCCTGGAAGGAGCGGTGCAGCGGGCCGCCGAGGGCGGCGCGATCCCGGTCATCCTCGGCGGTGACCACACGGTCGCGTTCCCCGACGCGACCGGTGTGGCCCGGCACGTCGGCTGGGGACGGCTGTCCGTCATCCACTTCGACGCGCACGCCGACACCGGCGACACCCAGTTCGGCTCGCTGTACGGGCACGGTACCCCGATGCGCCGGCTGATCGAATCCGGTGCGGTGCGCGGCGACCGGTTCCTGCAGATAGGGCTGCGCGGTTACTGGCCGGAGCCGGAGACGCTGGACTGGATGGCCGGCCAGCGGATGCGCAGTTACGAGATGACCGAGGTCGTTGCGCGGGGCCTGGATGAGTGCCTGACCGAGGCGCTGCGCATCGCGGTCGATGACTGCGACGGCGTGTTCCTGTCCGTCGACGTGGACGTCGTCGACCCGGGCATGGCGCCCGGCACGGGCACCCCGGAGCCGGGCGGGCTGACCGGACGGCAGCTGCTCGACGCGGTCCGGCGGATCACCATGGAGCTGCCGGTAGCCGGCGTGGACGTGGTGGAGGTCGCCCCGCCTTACGACCATGCCGAGGTCACCGCGTTCCTGGCCAGCCGGGTGGTGCTGGAAGCACTGTCCGGAATCGCCTGGCGCCGCCGTCGGGCCGCCGGGCAGCCAGACAAGCCAGCCCGCGATCCACGGCGGCCGCTGCTGGAGGATCGCGGCTGACCTGCTGATTCGCGATGGGCCGACCCGGGTTGGGTGACGAGATACCTACTCGCGAGTAACAATTACGGCCCACTAACAGGACGTCGCCGAGTGTTCCGAATCCGGCCGAACCCGCACCACAATGGCCACATCAGGCGCAGGGTTTGACGGAGCCAGTGGGAGCACGACATGCGGTTCTGCCCGAACTGCGGGATACCGGTCGGCGAGTCGCCCCGCTATTGCGCCGGCTGTGGAACGCAGGTCATCCCGGCGCAGCCTGTCCCGTCCCGGGCCGGCCCGGCGGCGCCCGTGCGCGGGCCATTCGACAGCGCGCCGCTGCGCCTGGGGGCGGCCGACGTCTTGGCGGCCGACGCCCAGCCGGCGGGCAGCGTGTCCGTCGCCGAGCCGCCGCCTGGCGAGCAGGCCGTGGCGACGCCGGCCGCCGCTGGCGTGCCGGAGTCCTGGCTGCCCGCGGAGCTGGCCGCCGCCGGGCCCAGCCAGACCACCGGGTTCGAGGTCCATGATCCGTGGACGCACCACGAAGTGGCCGACCCGTGGACCGCGGCGGGCCCAGCCGGCTCGCTCGCCGGGACCGCGGCGACCTCGGTCACCTCCCCGGCCAACTGGTTCGACACCATGTCTCCCACCGGCCCCCCGCAGGCTGGTGGGATGCCGGGGGCCGCGCCCGCGACGGCATCGCGGCGCGCGGTCCCGGGCAGCAGGCGCCGAGCGGCGTGGTCCGGCCACCGCATGACGATCACCGCCATGGTGGTCACGCTGGCCCTGGTCGGCACGGCCGGGATCGCCGCCTGGCAGGTCAGCCAGTTGCACGCGCAGCCGGACGCGGTAGCCACCGGCGTGCACCAGCCGAACCACGGCCCGGCCGCCGGGACCGGGCACCCGGGCTCGACGCAGCCCGCGGCGCACGGCCGGCCCGCACCGCTGCCCCGCGCGTCCCGGTCCGCGGGCCCAGCCGCGGCGCACCGCGCCGCGACGCCCGAGCCGGTCGGGAACGCGGTGGTGGCCGTCGGCCCGCAGGCCGCGCATGGGCCGCAGGTGCGCACCGTGGTGGCGCTGCTGACCGCGTATTTCGAGTCGATCAATGACCAGAACTTCGCGCAGTACCAGAGCCTGTTCGTCCCGTCGATCCAGCGGATGATGACCCACTTCGGCAGCGGCTACACCGGCACCTTCGACTCCGGGGCCACGCTGGCCCAGCTCGTCGCGACCGGGCCGCACGGGCTGGCCGCGACGGTCGCGTTCATCAGCCACCAGAACCCGGCCAACAGCCCGGACGGCGCCAGCTGCGACAGCTGGCTGATCACCCTGTTCCTCAAGGAGCAGGGCACCGCGCTGCACATCCGGCACCCGCGGCCCGGCTTCCCGCAGTCCGTGCTGGCCTGCGGCTGACCCGGCCCCTGCTTCTGACCTGGGCAATGCCTTCGCCGGGAGCAGGACGGCTACTCCGCGCGGAGTACACAACGGGGTCCTGACGGCGGTCAACTGCCTCCACCGGCAGGACGTGCCAGGCGGCCCCGGTCAGCAGGATCGGAAGAGCCATCACTCCTCCGGCTCATGGGAGACCGACCATGCCTGGCTCATCCACCGCACTCCGCCCCGGCGGCACCGGCACCCCGGGGACGCTCCGTCCCGGGCTGCTGGGCACGCTCGGGCGCACCTGCTTCCGGCACCGCTGGCTCACCCTGGTCACCTGGCTCGTCATGGTGGCCTGCCTGATCACGCTGTGGACCAGGTTCGGTGCGCCGGCCCAGGACAACTTCACCGGCAACGACCCCGGGCAGACCCTGCTGAACCAGCACTTCCACCGGCAGTCCGGGGACACACTCACGCTAGCCATCCGGTCCACCGCGCCGGTCGACTCCCCGGCCGTCCGGGCCCGGGTCACCAGCGCGCTGGTCCCGTTCAGCCACGCCGCACACGTCACCGCGGTGGGCAGCCCTTACCAGGTGCCGGGACAGATCTCGGCCGACGGGCACATCGCGTTCGCCACCGTTCAGTTCGGCGTCCAGGGCAGCAGCATCAGCAACGCCGAGACGCTGGCGCTGATGCACGATGCCCGGGCCGCGTCCGGGCACGGGGTCAGCTTCGCGCTGGGCGGCGACGTGGTCGACCAGGCTGAGACGCCGTACGGTGGGCCGACCGAGGGCGTCGGCGTGCTGGCCGCCGCCATCGTGCTGCTCATCGCGTTCGGCTCGCTGCTAGCCATGGGGCTGCCCGTGCTCACCGCGGTGCTCGGCATCGGCGCGGGGCTGTCCCTGATCGCGCTGCTCGGGCACATCGTCCCGGCCCCGTCGTTCTCGCCGATCGTCGCGTCCATGATCGGTCTCGGGGTGGGCGTTGACTATGCGCTGTTCATCGTCACCCGGTTCCGCGAGGCGCTGCGCAGCGGCCGCACACCGGAAGACGCCGCCGTGCTGGCCATGCGGACCGCGGGCCGGACCGTGCTGGTGGCCGGCACGACCGTGATCATCGGCATGCTCGGCCTGCTGGTGCTGCGCGAATCGCTGATGAACGGAGTGGCCATCGCGGCCGCCGCCACGGTCGGGACGGTGCTGCTCGGCTCGCTCACCCTGCTGCCCGCCCTGCTCGGCTTCACCGGCACCCGGCTGGCCAAGCCGTCGCGGGTGCGGCTGCCGCGCTGGCTGGGTGGCCGGGCGGCCGGCCCGGCCGGTGCGGACTCGGCCAAGCGCCCGGCCGCCGAGCGGTGGGCCGCCCTGATCCAGCGCCGGCCGGCCGTGGCCGCGGTACTGTCCGCCGGGCTGATCCTGGCCCTGGCCGCTCCGGCGCTCGGCATGAAGCTGAGCATGCCGGACGAGTCCAGCCAGGCCCGCGGGACCATGGGGTACGCGAGCTACGCCATCATGGCCAAGGGGTTCGGGCCCGGGTTCGACGCACCGCTGATCGTGGCGGCCGCGCTGCCGTCGCGCACCGCCAGCACGGCCCAGCTTCGCACTGCCATCGCGGCCACCCCGGGCATCGCACGGGTTACCCCGGCGCAGCTCAGCCCGGACGGCAAGGCGGCCATGATGATCGCCTACCCGGTCACCGGCGAGCAGGATGCGGCCACCAACGCGCTGGTCAACCAGATCCGCAACCAGGTGCTGCCGCGGGCCACCGCGGGCACCGGCATCCGGGCCTACCTGACTGGCCCGAACGCGGCCAACGTGACCTTCGCCAACCTGTTCAGCCAGCGGCTGCCCTGGGTGATCGGCGTCGTGGTGGCGCTGTCCATGGTGCTGCTGCTGGTCATGTTCCGGTCGGTCACCGTGGCAGTGAAGGCAGCGCTGATGAACCTGCTGTCGATCTCGGCCGCGTACGGGGTCCTGGTCCTGATCGCGCAGGACGGCTGGCTGAGCGGGCTGTTCGGGTTCCCGGAGAAGATGCCGGTGACTACCTGGGTGCCGATCTTCCTGTTCGTCATCCTGTTCGGCCTGTCCATGGACTACGAGGTGTTCCTGCTGTCCCGGATCCGGGAAAGCTACGACGCCACCGGCGACAACGCGGCGTCGGTCGCCACCGGCTTGGCCCGCACTGCCCGGGTGATCACCGCGGCGGCGGCCATCATGGTCGTGGTGTTCCTGTCCTTCGTGCTCGGCGCGAACGTGTCGGTGAAGCAGGTCGGCCTGGGCCTGGCCGTGGCGGTGCTGATCGACGCGACCGTGGTCCGGATGGTGCTGGTCCCCGCGGTCATGGAACTGCTCGGCAAGGCCAACTGGTGGCTGCCCCGGCCGCTGGCCCGCATCCTGCCCAGCACCGCCCTGACCGAGGCCGACCCCACCCCCTCGTCCGCCCCGGCTCGGGTCCCCGCCACCCACTAGTCCACCTTTCAATTGGTGATCAACCGATTGGTGTCGCTATAACGACACCAATCGGTTGATCACGTTGGACCCAGTGACTGGGGTTGAGCATGATCGCTTACAGCTGGCCGGGGAGTTGGTAAATTACCTCTCGCGCGGCGGGCCGGGCGTGTCGCATGCCCGATAATCCCGGCACTGGGGAGGGGTCGGCCTATGTGGGAGAAATGCGTCAGCTGTGGTGAGGGGCTGTTTACCGGGGACGCCTTTTGTGGTAATTGCGGGCGGCCCACCACATCGGCCTTGCCCGCGGCACGGGAGGCGGCGGGCGGCCAATCCGCGCCGCCAAACATCGCGCCAGAACCCATCCGGCCGCAGCCCATCCGGCACCAGCCCATCGCACCCCAGCCCATCGCCCCGGAACTCATCCCCCCGGACCTCATCGCCCCGCGACGAGACGTCGCTCCGGAGTTCACCGCGCCAGAGCCCTTCGCACCAGAGCCCGCCCGGCCAGAATCCTTCACACCGAACCCCGTCGTGCCGGAGCCCGCCCGATCGGAATCCTTCACACCGAACCCCGTCGTGCCGGAGCCCGCCCGATCGGAATCCTTCACACCGAACCCCGTCGTGCCGGAGCCCGCCCGATCGGAATCCTTCACACCGAACCCCGTCGTGCCGGAGCCCGCCCGATCGGAACCCGCCCAGCCGGAGCCCGCCGGGTCGGCGATGGCCGTGGACGAGGAGGCCGCGCCGCAACTGGAACTGGGCCTGGGCCTGGCGCCCGCGCTCCGTGCACCGACCCTGGCCGCAGGAAACGGCCAGCTAGCCCCGGCCACGGCCACCGCCGGGCAGCCGGAACATGTCCGCCCCGAGTCAGCCACGGACGCCGCTGACCCGGACGGGCCGGCTGGCCTGGATCGGGAGGCTGACCCGGGCGGCCCGGACGGCTTGAACCGGCAGGCTGACCCGGTCTGGCCGACTGAGCTGGGCGGGCAGGCTGGCTTGGCTGGGCCGATGGAGCCGGACCCGGAGAGCACCGAGCGGGCTGCGCCAGCCGGGCCGGTGAAGCCAGGCACAGCCAGCGGCGCGCAGGCCGACGCTGCTGGGCACGGCGGGGAAGCCGGGGTCGCCGGGCAAGCCGGGCACGCGGGCGTGGCCGGGCAGGCTGAGGTGGCCGGGCAAGCCAGGATGGGCGGAGTCGCCGGGCCGGGCGGGGTCGCCGGGCAAGCCGGGCACGCGGGCGTGGCCGGGCAGGCTGAGGTGGCCGGGCAAGCCAGGATGGGCGGAGTCGCCGGGCCGGGCGGGGTCGCCGGGCAGGGCGGGGCGGCCGGGCAAGCCGGGCCGGGCGGGGTGGCCGGGCCGGGCGGGGTGGCCGGGCCGGGCGGGGTGGCCGGGCCGGGCGGGGTGGCCGGGCCGGGCGGGGTGGCCGGGCCGGGCGGGGTGGCCGGGCAGGGCGGGGTGGCCGGGCAGGCGGACGCGAGGGGCGAAGGGGCTGGGCTGCCTGAGCCGGAACTGCTGGTCATCCCAGCTCGGCAGATCGGGGGGCCGGCCGGGCCGGGTGGGCGGCTGACCGTGCCCGCCCAGCGCCGCGGCCAGCCCGGCCAGCCGGACCGGCAGGCTGAGACGGCCGCCCGGGTGCCAGCCCGCACCCGGCTGACCGGCCAGGCGAATCTCGACCCGGCGGCGAACAGCCGGTTCCTGCTCCGGGTCGGACGGCAGGCCGCACTTTTCGCCGGGATCTATCTGCTGACCGAGACGGTCGCGCTGATCGTGTTCCTCAGCCTCGGTTTCACCGGGCTGGGCCTGCACGCCGCGCTACGGCTGGAAATAGAGAGCCTGTGGCTGGCGGCACTGGCCGTGGCCATCCCGTTCTGGATTATCCCGGTTCCGGCGTTGCTCGGGCAATGGACCATGCTGGTGGAAAGCAGCGCCGATGCCAGTGGCGCCGCATTCGAGCATATTGCCGCCGCGTTCCGCGACCATGACATGCCACTCGATTCGCTGGACGTGCGGGCGGTGTCGCCACCGCATGAGTGCGCGCGTGACTATCTCGAACTGCGCCGCGGCCGGTTCAGCGGCTTTATCTCCTGTTTTCCGCACGGCCGGGACCTGTATGTGGGCTGGACATTCTTTCTCCGCATGTCCCCCGGCCGGCTCATGCTGTGGAGTATCGGCCGCAGCGTCCAGCACGTGACCCGGCGGGGCGGGGACATTCAGCGGGCACTGTGGTTCGAATCCACCCGGGCACTGGTGGCGGCCATGCACAGCGCAGCCCTGGCTGGCGTCAGCGCCGCGGTCAGCGTGCCGGATTCCGCAGCGGAGACCGCCGACAGCCCGGACGACGTCGTGGTCAAGTTCGGCTGAGCGGCGATGAGATTCTGCACGGCGTGCGGGACGCCGGTCAGCGGGACGCGGAGTTACTGCACGGGCTGCGGCGCCGCGATCCGCCGCACCGCGGACCCGCAACTGGCCGCCGCCCAGGTCGGCGCGGCCCACAGCGAGCAGCCGCAGCGAGCCGGCGCCCGGCCGGCCGGCCCGGGCACCGCCCAGGCCATCGCCCCCGCACTGGCAGCCGCTCCGCCAGCCAGCCCCGCCCCGCCAGCCAGCCCCGCGCCGCCAGCCAGCCCCGGCCCGCCAGCCAGCCCCGCGCCGCCAGCCAGCCCCGGCCCGCCAGCCAGCCCCGCGCCGCCAGCCAGCCCCGGCCCGCCA
>Ga0335076_10008440_pt1 | contig 10399 bp, 10 predicted proteins | sample Lox_Sample_25_FD_206717 | JGI IMG/M metagenome (GOLD analysis project Ga0335076, IMG submission 206717) | Soil microbial communities from Loxahatchee National Wildlife Refuge, Florida, United States - Lox_Sample_2.5 | ecosystem: Environmental > Terrestrial > Soil > Wetlands | place: USA...
TAGCGCCCTCATGCGATACCAGCTATCCCCGATTGCGGCGTCATAGATCACGAGGGCCGAACTGCGGTGTTCGACCTCTTCGACGAAGTGCCACATCAACAACGACGCCACCCGCTCGTCTCCGGGGCGGAACAAGGTCGCCTCGTTGTCGAGCATCAGCTTGAAGCTCGGCGTGAAAGTCGCTTCCAGGTCGGCGATGTAGGCCAACCGGAACTTTAACGAAGCTGTCCTGGTGAGCTCATCGAAGCTCCCGACCGCGGCGTCGAAGGTGTGTTGAAGTCCGGGATACCGCCTGATCAGCGCCGCCACGTGTTTGCGGTGCGTGCTGGAATGCTGCGCCTCCTGCCGCAGAAACGCCGTTGCCTCGGCCGCCACCTCCGGGTCGGCGATCAGCGGTCTGGCCTCCTGGACGGCGGCCACGATCATCTGCTCGAAGCAGATCGCGATCATCGACGTCGCATTCATGAAGAACGAGAATTGCGGGTTCGCCGGGTTCCATTCCCACGGAACCTCTCCGGTGAAGTCGAACTTCGGGCGGCGGACTTCGAGCGCGGTCAAGGCGCCTCCAATAACTAGTCATTACACACAATGCTCACACATGTGTTATGTGTGTATTCTTGGCTCAGTCGAACGGAAGAGTCAAGGCTTATGGGGCGCAAGGGATGGGCGGGGTCGCCGCCCACGGACGACACAGAGGCACGTAAGCGGATCATCGACACCGCGCTGCGGCTGGTCGAGCGGCGCGGTGCGGCGCAGACCACGGTGTCCGACATCGCCGACGCGCTGGGCATCACGCGCAGGACCGTCTACCGCTACTTCGCTGGAACCGAGGAGTTGTTCACCGCGGTCGCCGACGTGGCGCTGGGAAGCTTCGTCACCCAGATTGATCAGCTTGTGGCGGACATGGACGTCGCCGGTCAGCTCGTCGAAGTCGTCGCATACATCATCGAACGGCTACCGCACGAACCGCAGTTGGTCCTGCTGCTGGCCAACGACCGCTCCAACATGTTCAGCCGAGCGATGCTGACAGCTGACGTAATCGCCCGTTGCCGAGCGATCCTCCATCACGCCCGGATCGACTGGAACCAACTCGGATTCGACGACAACACGATCGACGAGCTCGTCGAGTTTCTACTCCGAATCATCCAGTCGATGGTCATCGCACCGCCAGAACCGCCCCGGTCAAGCGCCGAACTACGTGCATATCTGCATCGCTGGATCGGGCCGGCGCTCGCCGCGAGATCGGATTAACACCCGCTTGATACTCAGCCATTTCGTACTACGTCATTCCTGGCCCTTGAGAAGGTGGGCATAGGGGTCATCAACGGAGCCGACGGATTCAGGCATCGGATAGTAGGTCTTGATGAGCAGGTTCCCGTCGTCGTCCCAAGCGAAAGTCTCGATGCTGTAAGCCATCTGGACGTTGGGCTCGGTGCCGAAGTGATTCTCACAGACCCAAGCCATCTCGTTGCCGTTCACCTGCACCGTGATCATGTTGATCTTGAGGATGGACTGGAACATGTCGAACGCCTCGGACGTGGCGGTTTCGAAGCCGTGCTTCTCTTCCGTGCCCACCGGGTCGAACATGCGGACCTCGCCCGGGCAGATCGTGCGCCACGACGCCACCCACTCGTCCTTCTTCCCCGCGTTCCATAACTCGGCGTGCTTCGCTGCGTGTGCCAAGCGAGCCTGACGACTTGGGACACCGCTCATGCCTTCTTCTCCCTCTCGCGGCTACCGGAGCTATGGAGACGTTGATCGCGCAATGAAACCACGCCTCGAAGGCCTCTACTTCTTGGCCCTGGCCGTTGAGCAGGAACTCGACCACGCCGCTGTCGACTCGCATATTCGGAGCCAGCTCCCGGCGAGAGCCGACGTCTGGTTAGACCGGAGTCCAAATACCGTTGTTCCAGCGACCGGCGTCGCTCCCGCCCAACGGCTTCTGCTTGGCCCTAGTCGTTGAACCCGGTAATCCCGGGTCATAGGGTGCGGTTCCGAGAATCCCCAAACACGGGCAGTCGGGTTCCACATCAGCTGGGCCCCAGGCGCCCACGGCGGTGGAGGTGGTTGCGGCGGCGCCCACAGCGGGGGGCCCCAGGGTCCCCAGCCCGCGGGACCACTTTGGCCTGCCGGACCTTGCCAGTCGTTGGCAGTGATTCCAGTCCCAGTCGTAGACGCTGCCCCATCCCGGGTCCCATTGATCACCCGGGCACCAGTGATAGCCGGGCGGCGGCGCCGGGTCCGCCTGGGCCCACGGGTCTGAGCCGCCAGCCAGTCCGAAAGCCGACAAAGCCAACCCGCCACCCACCAGCAACCTCGTAGACCGCCGAACCCACGGTCTCGTATGCTTTACAGTCGCCATCTCCCAAGAATTTCCCTTGGACCCGAATCCAAGCAAGTGGTGATTCCAAGGGAACTCGACCACGTCGCCGTCGGCCGACCAAGCTTCCACGTCGCAACGACGAGTCTATTCAGTTGGCGTGAAGGCCAACTGAGAAATCTTTCGATCTCGAAAGGACGCTTCGTACCTGTTGTAGCCGGGATTCCATTGCTTTGCCGGCTAACTTGATGAGCGAGGAATCGGGTCGGCGGTGTCCATCATCAGTGCTTTGCTTGTTGGTCGGCGGTCGGTGGTCGCGTCTGCAAGTTGGGGTTAGCGGCCCTTAACTAATTGAGCGTCAATGCATTTCGGCGTACACCTGCTGTGCTGCTGAATCGTTTTGCGGTGCAATTGATGCCATGGCAGCCCTACAGATCAGCCTTGAAGCTCGGATTCAGAATATCGTCAACTGACCGTCAAGAACCAAGAGCATCAAGACCAACGGAATCTCAACTGGGAGAAGCAAGAGCAAGATCATCACGTCGCCGCCAGTTAAAGTCACTGGCAGCAGAGAGGATGGATCGGGTAACAGGTTCTGCGCCCCGGCGTTAGCGCTGGCAAGAGATCCTGCACTCGCATCCAATGACCTCAATGACGAGGTGTTGGCGGCCTCAGTGCCGGCATACGACCGGGTACTCGCATTCAGGTTTTGAATAAACTGCCGATGAAACGCGGCCGCCTGCCCGGCTAACGCCTGATAGTCCTCGGCGTGCTGGGAGAACAGGTGCGCGATGCTCGTTGACACCTCATCGGCGGCCGCGGGCACCAACGCAACGGTCGGGGTTGCTGCCGCCGCGTGGGCTGCGCTCAGTGACGAATCAGCAGTCGCCAAATCCGCTGCCGCCGCCGCGAACATCTCTGGTGCCGCGATCACATACGACATCGCCGCCTCCACGTGGCCACCATCAGACCATCAGAAATGGCGGCCAAGTAGATTACATGCTAATGGGTTGTAAATCCCCAACTCAACAAACTGCTTAGTTTCATAGGAATCTCAAAACATGCGCCCCTGAGCGTCGCGGTCTACCGAACGAGGCGCGGCGGCTGCGGGACTGGTGAGGCCAGGTGGATTCTGCTCGGCTTCGCAGAGCCGGCCGCCCAGAGCCCTTCGCCAATTAGAGGCTATTTCGACGGCTTTGTTGTTGCTCCGTGTCGGAACTCGACCACGTCCCCGTCGGCCATGACGTAGTCCTTGCCCTCCATGCGGACCTTGCCGGCCGCCTTGGCCGCCGCCATGGACCCGGCCGCGATCAGGTCGTCGTAGGAGACAATTTCGGCTTTGATGAAGCCCTTCTCGAAGTCGCTGTGGATCACCCCGGCGGCCTTGGGCGCGGTGTCGCCTTGGTGGATGGTCCAGGCCCGCGCCTCCTTCGGGCCCGCCGTCAGGAAGGTCTGCAGCTTGAGCGTGTGAAATCCCGCCCGGGCCAGCGCGTCGAGGCCGCGCTCGGTCTGCCCGATAGACTCCAGCAGTTCGGCGGCCGACCGGTCATCGAGCTCGACGAGCTCGGACTCGATCGCGGCGTCCAGGAACACCGCGTCGGCGGGCGCGACGAGCTGGCGCAGCTCGGCGACCCGCGCGGCATCGGTGAGCACCGCCTCGTCGGCGTTGAAGACATACAGAAACGGTTTGGTGGTCAACAGATTCAGCTCCCGCAGCAGCGACACGTCAACCCCCGCGGCGAACAGCGTCGTCCCGCCGTCCAAGGTTTGTTGGGCGGCCAAAGCCGCGTCGTACACCGGCTTTCGCTCCTTGTTGGTGCGCGCTTCCTTCTCCAGCCTGCCGGCGGCGCGCTCGAGGGTTTGCAGATCGGCCAGGATTAACTCGGTCTCGACGACCTCGATGTCGGATTTGGGATCCACCTCGCCGGCGACGTGCGTCACATCGTCGTCTGAAAACACCCGGACCACCTGGCAGATGGCGTCACATTCGCGGATGTGGGCCAGAAACTTGTTGCCGAGCCCGGCGCCCTCGGATGCGCCCCTGACCAGCCCGGCGATGTCGACGAAGGTGACCGGCGCCGAGACGATGCGTTCGGAATGAAAAAGGTCGGCGAGCTTGGCCAGCCGCGGATCCGGCAGCGAAACCACACCCTCGTTCGGTTCGATCGTCGCGAACGGATAGTTGGCCGCCACTACGTTGTTCCGGGTCAGCGCGTTGAACAGCGTCGACTTGCCGACGTTGGGCAGGCCCACGATTCCCAGGCTCAGGCTCACGGGGATTCAAGTGTAAGGGTCAGCGCCGGCACCGGCCGCTGCGGTTCATTCGTGCGCCAAGCCGTGGCACGCCCAGGGTCTCTAACAAGGTCTTTACGGGCGTTTCGGCGCATTCCCGGTACGGTCTACATGTGTCAGCACAACGGGCAAGATCGGCGGTCGAGGCTAGCCACCGCTCGATCCACCCAAACATTCCAGGTGTGCCGTGGTGGGCGGCCCTGGTCCTCGCCGTGGCCGCGACCGCCGTCGGATATGCCATCGACGCCGGATCGGGTAACAAGGAGCTGACCCATGTTTTCGCCGGCTTCTATATAGCCGGCTGCGTGGCCGCGGTGCTGGCGGTGCGTCAGGACGGCGTGTTCACCGCGATCATTCAGCCACCGCTGATTCTTTTCTGCGCGGTGCCGGGCGCCTACTGGATGTTCCACGGACGCAAAATCGGCAATCTCAAGGACCTCCTGATCAACTGCGGCTATCCGCTCATCGAGCGTTTCCCGCTGATGCTCGGCACCGCCGGCGGCGTGCTGCTGATCGGCCTGGTGCGGTGGTATTTCGGTAAGTCACACCCCGCGACGGCCGCGGCCGACCCCCAGGACCAGACGGCGACCACGGCAAGAGCGCCGAACTCCTTCATCAGCGCTATTGCCGCAAAACTGAATTCGCTTCTTGGCCTCGCTTCTCACGAGGAGGATGCGGAGGACGCGCCCTCTAGCTCGAAGCGAACCCGCGCGGCCGGGAGTTCCCCGAAGGCCGCAGGCGCGGCGCGCAGCAATAGGTCCGCCGCACGCCCCGGCCGGACGCACTCCCGGCATGGGCGACCACCGCGGGAGGACGCGCGCCAACCCACTGACGTCCCAGCCGAGCGTCCGCGGCGCCGACGCCAGGCACCGCCCCGCGACTTCGACCCCGCCGATTCCCCGCCGCGGCCCCGCCGCCGCCCCAGGCCCCAGGGCGACCCCGACCTGCGCGCGCAGCCGCGCGAAACCCGTCGTGAGCCGCGCGCCCGCCGCAATCCGTACGAGCGGCCGATACACCGCGGCAGCCGCTTCGACGGCTATGACGCGTACGAGCCGCCCGGTGCACCCGAGCACTTCGATCGGTATGAGCCGTACGAGCCTCGGCGCCGTCGGGCCACTCCGGGCGGGAACGGCGTCAACCCGACACATCACCCCATCTCACGGGTGCGCTACCGCGGGGAAGCGCCGTTGGACGAGCCCATGGCCGAGCCAAGAGACGAGCGCCGGAGTCGTTCCCGGGCACCTCGCGGCTTTCCGGCCGAATCCTGGGAGTACGAAGGCTAGGGAACCGACCTGATCTCGCGGGGCAGCGCGAACACCAGGGTCTCCTGGGCCGTCGTCACCGGCTGCACCACGTCGAAGCCGCATTCGGCGAGCCGCTCCAGCACGCCCCGCACCAGAACCTCGGGGACGGACGCACCCGAGGTGACGCCCACCGTCGTGACGCCCTCCAACCACGCCGGGTCGATGTCGTCGGCCCAGTCGACCAGGTGAGCGGCCGCAGCGCCGCCGCCCAACGCCACCTCGACCAGCCGCACCGAATTCGACGAGTTGCGCGATCCCACGACGATGACCAGCTCGCACTCGGGCGCCATCGCCTTGACCGCGACCTGCCGATTCTGGGTCGCGTAGCAGATGTCGTCGCTGGGCGGATCCTGCAGCTTGGGGAAGCGCCGCCGCAACCGCTCGACGATCTCCATCGTCTCGTCGACCGAGAGCGTGGTCTGCGACAGCCAGACCACCTTGTTCTCGTCGCGGACCGTCACGTTTTCCACCGCGGAAACGCCGTCGACCAGCTGCACGTGGTCCGGCGCCTCCCCGGCGGTCCCGATGACCTCCTCGTGGCCCTCGTGGCCGATCAGCAGGATGTCGTAGTCGTCCCGGGCGAATCGCCTGGCCTCGTTGTGCACCTTGGTCACCAACGGGCAGGTGGCATCGATGGTGTGCAGGTTGCGCTCGGCGGCGGCGGCGTACACCGTCGGCGCCACGCCGTGCGCGGAGAACACCACGATGGCGCCCTCGGGGACCTCGTCCGTCTCCTGGACGAAAACGGCGCCGGCCTTTTCCAGGGTGTCGACCACGTGCCGGTTGTGCACGATCTCGTGGCGCACGTAAACCGGGGCGCCGTGCTTCTCCAGGGCGCGTTCCACCGTCTCGACGGCCCGGTCCACACCCGCGCAGTAGCCACGGGGCTCCGCCAGGAGCACCCTCTTGCGGATTGGGTCGTGGGATACCGACCTCGCCGATTCCGATGCGCCGGGAATTCCCATGTCGACAGTCGGCGGCATGACACCCAGGGTACTTTCCGCCGGGCCATAGAGCACATGCCGCCGCCGGCTTGGACTTAGCCGCCGGTTGAGGCAGTCTTGGACCCATGGCTACTGCACCGTATGGAGTTCGGCTGATAGTCGGCGCGGCGACAGTCGCCGTTGAGGAGACGATGAAGCTGCCGAAAACCATCCTGATGTACCCGATGACGTTGGCCAGCACCGCGGCACACCTGGTAATGCGTTTTCAGCAGAACCTGGCCGAGCTGGTGACCAAGGGCGACAGCACCCTGGAGTCGATTTTTCCGCCTAAGGACGAGAAGCCGGAGTGGGCGACCTTCGACGAGGACCTGCCCGACGCCGCTGAGAACACGGCGGGCGCGCCCGATGCATCGCCGGAGGGCGGCGACGGCGATCGGCGGGCCGAGGGACGGTTCGCGCTGTACTCGGTGTCCGACGCGCCCGAGTCCTCCGACGCCCCGACCAAGCGCGCCAGGCAATCGAAAAAGGCGGCGGTTCCGCAACCGCCGGTCGTGGCCGAACTCGACTATCCGGCGCTGACGCTGGCCCAGGTGCGGGCCAGGCTGCAATCGTTGAGCGTCGACGAACTGGAAGCCCTGCTGGCCTACGAGCAGGCCACCAAGGCCCGTGCGCCGTTCCAGACGCTGCTCGCCAACAGGATCACCCGCGCGAACGCGAAGTGACCCCAGCGGCCAATCCCGAACCCAACTCCGCCGAGAACCCCTTTCCGGTGCGCGCGGTGGCCATCCGGGTCGCGGGCTGGATCGACAAGCTGGGCACCGTCTGGGTCGAAGGGCAGCTGGCTCAGATCACGATGCGGCCCGACTCCAAGACCGTGTTCATGGTGCTGCGGGACCCGGCCGCCGACATGTCACTGACCGTGACGTGTTCGCGCGATCTGGTGGCGAACGCGCCGGTGAAGCTGGCCGAAGGCACGCAGGTGGTGGTGTGCGGCAAGCCCTCGTTCTTTACCGGTCGGGGCACATTCTCGTTGCGGCTCAGCGAGATTCGCGCCGTCGGCATCGGCGAGCTGCTGGCACGCATCGACCGGCTACGCCGGCTGCTGGACGCCGAAGGGCTGTTCGACCCGCGGCTCAAGCGACCAATCCCGTTCCTGCCCAACATGATCGGCCTGATCACCGGCCGGGCCAGTGCCGCCGAACGCGACGTGATCACGGTGGCCGCCGGGCGCTGGCCCGCGGCGCGTTTCGCCGTGCGGAACACTGCCGTCCAGGGGACGAGCGCGGTGGCGCAGATCGTGGAAGCGCTCTACGAGCTCGATCACCACGAGGAAGTCGACGTGATCGTGGTGGCCCGCGGTGGCGGTAGCGTCGAGGACCTGCTGCCCTTCTCCGACGAGACACTGTGCCGTGCGATCGCGGCGTGCCGCACCCCGGTGATCAGCGCGGTCGGGCACGAACCCGACAATCCGCTGTGTGATCTGGTCGCCGACGTGCGCGCAGCCACCCCCACCGACGCGGCCAAGAAGGTGGTGCCCGACACCGCCGCCGAGCAGCGGCTGATCGACGACTTGCGCCGGCGTAGCGCGCAGGCACTGCGCAATTGGGTCTCGCGCGAGCAACGGGCGCTGACCCAGTTGCGCAGCCGCCCGGTGTTGGCCGAGCCGCTAACAGCGCTGTCGGCGCGCGCCGACGAGATCCACCGCGCCCGCTCGGCGGTCCGCCGCGACATCAGGCGCCTGGTCGCCGCGGAGACCGAGCGCGTCGGTCACCTCACCGCGCGGCTCGCCACGCTGGGCCCGGCGGCCACCTTGGCCCGCGGCTACGCCGTGGTGCAGACGGTTCCCGACGCCGGGCCGTCGGCGGTGGTGCGTTCCGTCGCCGACGCGCCGCCGGGCACCCGGCTGCGGGTACGGGTTGCCGACGGCGCCGTGGCGGCGACAAGCGAGGGACGGACCGATGGTCGCTAAAGACGAGCAGTCAATGCAGTCAATTACGCCTATTAGTCAGCTTGGCTATGAAGCTTGCCGGGACGAACTGATCGAAGTGGTGCGGCTCCTGGAACAGGGCGGGTTGGACCTAGACACGTCGCTGAAGCTGTGGGAAAGAGGCGAGGAACTCGCAAAAAGATGCGAGGAGCACTTAGCTGGCGCGCGCAAGCGAGTCGAGGATGCGCTCACGGCCGGCCAGTCCGAGGAGGGCTGACCGCCAGCCGGAACGCGAGCCCGAGTTCAAACTTCGGCTCAAAATTGGAACACGTTTCAGTTATTCTCGACTATGCTTCGCGAACTATGGGTGACGCATCACTGACGACCGAGCTCGGCCGCGTCCTGGTCACCGGCGGCTCGGGGTTCGTCGGCGCCAACCTGGTGACTACCTTGCTCGACCGCGGATACCAGGTACGTTCCTTCGACCGCGCCCCCTCGCGGCTTCCCGAACACCCGCAGCTGGACGTGCTACAGGGCGACATCATCGACGCGGGCGTCTGCGCGGCGGCGGTGGACGGCATCGACACGGTGATCCACACCGCCGCGCTCATCGAGCTGATGGGCGGCGCGTCGGTGACCGACGAATACCGCCAGCGCAGCTTCGCCGTCAACGTCGGCGGCACCGACAATCTGGTGCACGCCGGGCAGGCGGCCGGGGTGAAGCGCTTCGTCTACACCTCGTCCAACAGCGTGGTGATGGGCGGGCAGAACATCACCGGCGGCGACGAGACGCTGCCCTACACCAACCGGTTCAACGACCTCTACACCGAAACCAAGGTGGTCGCCGAACGATTCGTGTTGTCGCAGAACGGTGTTGGTGACATGCTGACCTGTGCGGTCCGGCCCAGCGGCATCTGGGGCCGTGGCGATCAAACTATGTTCCGCAAGCTGTTCGAAAGCGTGATCGCGGGCCACGTCAAGGTGCTGATCGGACGCAAGTCGGCCCAACTCGATAACTCCTACGTGCACAACCTGATTCACGGTTTCATCCTGGCTGCCCAGCATCTGGTGCCCGGCGGAACGGCGCCCGGTCAGGCCTACTTCATCAACGACGCCGAGCCGATCAACATGTTCGAGTTCGCCCGGCCGGTGATCGAGGCCTGCGGGGAAGACTGGCCGCGAATCCGGGTCAACGGACCGATGGTGCGTGCGGCGATGACCGGTTGGCAGCGCATGCATTTCCGGTTCGGGATACCGGCGCCGCTGCTGGAGCCGCTGGCCATCGAGCGCCTTTATCTGGACAACTACTTCTCGATCGACAAGGCACGGCGCGACCTCGGATATGAGCCACTGTTCACCACCGACAAGGCGATGTCCGAATGCCTGCCCTACTACGTAGACCTGTTCCACGAGATGAAAAACCAAGCCTTAGCCGCCAAGCCGACGGTCAGCGGCTCGAGGTAGCAAGAATCGGGCGGCGCAGTCGCGCGGCACGCTGACGAAAACCACCGGCTCCGGCTAAGGTTCAGCTCAACAGCGACGACGCGGAGGGCGGCCCGGTTCGGATGAACACCGAATTCACGCTCACCCAAAGGCGCGCCCTAGCGATTCT
>Ga0335076_10008441_pt1 | contig 10399 bp, 10 predicted proteins | sample Lox_Sample_25_FD_206717 | JGI IMG/M metagenome (GOLD analysis project Ga0335076, IMG submission 206717) | Soil microbial communities from Loxahatchee National Wildlife Refuge, Florida, United States - Lox_Sample_2.5 | ecosystem: Environmental > Terrestrial > Soil > Wetlands | place: USA...
GCGCCGCGGCGCTCCTCGAGCTGCCGTCGACCACTCTCGAGTCGAAGATCCAGCGGCTCCGCATCGACAAGCATCGCTTCCAGTCGGGACGCGATGCGCGGGGCCCGCGCCCCTGATTCGTTACGTTCTGTCGTAACTTTACGAAATAACGTAATAGGATGTGCTCGTGAAGTCGCTGTAAATCAGTGGCTTGCGCGCAACCCGTGCTGGCACGCGGTTTGAAGCTGACGTGGTCCGGGGGCGCCGCATGCTGAAGATCGAGACACTCCACGAGAGCCCGCGGGACGTCACGCTCGCGCTGTCCGGGGCGCTGACGACCGAGAGTCTTCCGCTCCTGCGGCACATCCTCGACGAGAACTCCCGGGCCGGCCGGACGGTCACGCTCGATCTCGGCGAGCTCGTCCGCGCCGACCGCGACTGCGTCGATCTCCTCGTGCGCGGCCCCGGCCGGCGCGCGCGCCTCGTCCGCTGTCCCAACTACCTCAAGGAGTGGTGCCGGGCGGAGGGAACCGACTCCGGCCGCCGCGGGTCCCTCGCCGTCGCGGCCGTGCTTCTTCTCGCGTCGTCGATCGCGGCCGGCGAGGATCTCACGCTGTCGCTCTCGGACGCGGTCGGCCGCGCGCTCTCGGAGGGCACGGCCGCGCGCATCGCGGCGCAGAACGTCGAGACCGCGTCCGCCCAGGCGCTGCAGGTCCGGTCGAACCTCCTGCCGACCGTCACGGGCCAGGTCCAGGGCGGCAACGAGTCGATCAACCTCGCCACGCTCGGGTTTCCGAACGGATTCAACGGAACGCCCGTGGTGGGACCGTTCAATCTGCTCGTGTTTCAGGTCTCGGCGGCGAGCCAGATCATCGACATCGCAGCCCGCCGCCGCTGGAAGGCCGCGCAGCAGGGCACCGCGGTCACCGAGGTCGAGCGCCGCCGCGCGGAGAACGACGTCGCCGCCGCGGTGGCGACGCTCTACGTCCTCCTCCAGAGCGCGGAGGCGAGCGTCCAGACGGCGCAGGCGAACGTGACGCTGTTCACGAAGCTGCGGGATCTCGCCGAGGACCAGCGGCGCGCCGGCGTCGCGACGAAAGTGGACTCGACGCGCGCCGAGGTCGCGCTCGCGCGCCAGCGCCAGGCGCTCCTCGTCGCCGAGAACCAGCGCAACGCGACGCGCCTGGCGCTCCTGCACGCGATCGGCGCCGATCAGTCTCTCGGCGTCCACCTCGCCGACGCGCTCCAGGCGAGCGACGACCCGGCGCCGGCGGTGGCGGTTGCCCTCGAGGCCGCGCGGAGGGACCGGCCGGAGCTCCAGTCGATCGCCGCCCGCCTCGTCGCCGAGGACCTGACGATCTCGGCGGAGAGAGCCGAGCGCCTGCCGACGTTCTCCGCTCAGCTCCAGGGCGCGTACAGCGGCGACCGGGTCAGCGACCTCTGGTGGACGCGGCAGATCGTCGGCCTCGTCTCGGTGCCCATCTACACCGGGGGCCGCATCGCGGCGCGGGTCGCCGAGGCGGAGAGCCGGCGGCGCGAGCTCGATTACGAGAAGACCGAAACGGAGCGCCAGGTGGAGGAGGAGGTGCGGCGCGCGATTCTCGCCTACGAGAGCGCCCGCGACCGCTCGCGCGTCGCCGTCGAGAACGAGCGCCTCGCGGAGGAGGAGCTCGGCTTATCGCGCGACCGCTTCGAGAACGGCGTGACGTCCTCGATCGAGGTCGACAACGCGCAGGCGTCGCTCGTGACCGCGCAGGCCGACCGCATCTCGGCCGCCGCCGACCAGCAGCGCGCGCGCTTCGACCTCTGGCATGCCACCGGCCGGATTCGGGAGCTCATTCCGGGAGGCCGCTCATGAGCCCGGAAACGACGACGGAAGAGAGGGAGAAAACGATGGATTCCAGCCGCGCCCCCGCCGCTCGCGCGCCCAAGCCCGCGGAAGAGGCGCCCGCTCCGCCCCCCGCGCCGAAGGCGAAGAGTCGGGCGAGCCGCTTCGTCCTCCTCGGCATTCTCGCGGTCGGGATCATCGCCGGAGGCATCTGGGGCTGGCGCGAGATCCAGTTCTACCGGATCCATGTCGAGACGGACGACGCTCAGGTCGAGGCCCACATCGACCCCGTCCTGCCGAAGATCGCGGGATTCGTCCAGCGCGTGCTCGTCGACGACAACCAGCGGGTCAAGCAGGGCGACCTCCTGCTGACGATCGACGCGCGCGACTACCGGGCGCGGGCCGCGACGTCGGCCGCGGATCTCCAGAACGCGCGCGCCGCCGTCGGCGTGGCGCGCTCGACGGTCCAGGCGGCGCAGACGAACCGCGACAAGACGGCCGCCGACCTGCAGCGCTACGCGGCGCTGCGGCAGAAGGAGGAGGTCTCGCAGCAGCAGTACGACGCGGCCAGGGCGGCCGCCGACGCGGCCGAGGCGCAGGTGCAGGCGGAGCTCGGCCAGGTCTCGGCCGCCGAGGCGAAGGTCCGGCAGAAGGAATCGGACCTCGACTACGCGCGGCTCCAGGAGTCCTACGCCGAGGTGACGGCGCCCTCGACCGGCACCGTCTCGCGCAAGGCCGTCGAGGTCGGCCAGTACGTCCAGGCCGGTCAGCCGCTCCTCGCGATCGTCTCGGACGATCAGCCCTGGATCGTCGCCAACTTCAAGGAGACCCAGCTGAAGAAGATGCACGTCGGCCAGCCGGTCACGATCGAGGTGGACGCCTACCCGAAGCGGCCCTTCCGCGCGAAGGTCCAGTCGATCGCCGCCGCGACCGGAGCGAAGTTCGCGCTCCTCCCGCCGGACAACGCGACCGGCAACTTCACGAAGGTCGTGCAGCGCGTCCCCGTCAAGATCGTCCTGGACGAGCCGCCCGATCCGGCCCATCCGCTGCGCGCCGGCATGAGCGTCACCGCTACCGTCGACGTCCGGAGCTGAGACCCAGGCATGTCCGAAGCCGGCGCCCGGAAGTGGATCATCACGGTGACGGTGATCCTCGCCTCCGTCATCGAGCTCGTCGACACGTCGATCGTCAACGTCGCCCTGCCCCAGATGATGGGCAACCTCGGCGCGACGCTCGACGAGGTCGCGTGGGTCGTCACGGCCTACGTCGTCGCGAACGTGATCGTGGTCCCGATGGCGGGATGGCTGTCGTCGGTCTTTGGGCGGCGGAACTACTTCGCGGGCTCGATCGTCCTGTTCACGGTCGCGTCGTTCTTCTGCGGCCACGCGACCGGCATCTGGGAGCTCGTGGCGTTCCGCTTCATCCAGGGCGCGGGAGGCGGCGCCCTGCTCGCGACCTCGCAGGCGATTCTCGTCGAGACGTTCCCGCCCGAGGAGCTCGGCCTCGCGAACGGCCTCTTCGGCCTCGGCGTCGTCGTGGGTCCGACGGTCGGTCCGACCCTCGGCGGGTACATCACCGACAACTATTCGTGGCCCTGGATCTTCTACGTCAACCTTCCGATCGGCATCGTGGCGACGGTGCTGACGCTCTCGTTCATCCGCGATTCCGAGCACCGGCGGACGACCGACGGCGTCGACTGGGCAGGCATTCTGTTCCTGATCGTCGGAATCGGTTCGCTCCAGATCGTCCTCGAGCGGGGCGAACGGGACGACTGGTTCTCCGCGACCTACATCGTCGTGCTGTCGATCGTGGCGGCGGCCGGCATCCTCGCCTTCATCGTGCGGGAGCTCACGGCGAGGCATCCCGTCGTCGACCTGCGCGTCCTGAAGGACCGCTCGCTCGCGGTCGGCACCGCGTTCACGTTCATCCTGGGTTTCGGGCTCTATGCGTCGGTCTTCATCTTCCCGGTCTTCGCGCAGAACCTGCTCGGATTCACCGCCGAGCAGACGGGCCTCATCCTCCTGCCCGGCAGCCTCGCCACCGCCGTGATGATGCCGACCGTCGGAAAGCTCCTCCAGAAGAAGGTTCCGGCGCAGCTGATGAACGCCGCCGGCTTCCTCTCCTTCTTCTACTTCACCCACCTGCTCTCGAAGTCGACGCTCGAATCCGGCCGCGGCGACTTCTTCTGGCCGCTGATCTTCCGCGGCGTGGGACTCGGCCTCCTGTTCGTGCCTCTGACGACGCTCGCCCTGTCGGGCCTGCGCGGACCCGCGATCGCGCAGGGCGCGGGACTGACCAACATGATGCGGCAGCTCGGCGGATCCTTCGGCGTCGCCCTCATCACGACCTACGTGACGAAGCGCTCCTGGACGCACCGTGCGAACCTGCTGCGATACGTCTCCGAGTACGACCCCGCGGTGCGCGAGCGCCTCAACGCGATGACGCGCGGCATGATGGCCCACGGATCGACCCTCGCGCAGGCCCGCCAGCAGGCACTGGCCGCCATGGAGGGGACGGTCGTCCAGCAGACGTTTCTCTTGACCTACATGGACGCGTTTCGCATCGTCGGGATCTTCTTCCTCGCCTGCATTCCCCTCCTCCTGCTCTTCAAGAGGAGCCGCGGCGGGCCGGTCCCCGTGTCGGTGCACTGAGGCGCCGGCCCCGATGCGGCCGTCGTCCGGCCGCGATCACTTTCCCTGGTGCGAGCCTCCGCGATGGCTGCGGGAGCTGTGGCTGCGCGAGCTCCGGCTGTGGCTCCGCGAGCTGCGGCTGCGACTCCGAGAGCTGCTGCCCTCTTGGCGCGGGACCTTGTCGCCCTCGCGCCTCGCCTCCGACAGACCGATCGCGATCGCCTGCTTCCGGCTCGTCACCTTCTTGCCGGAGCGCCCCGACTTCAGAGTCCCGTGCTTGCGCTCGTGCATCGCCCGCTCGACCTTGCCCGACGCCTTCTTCCCGTACTTCCTCGCCATTCCTGCTCCTTTTCGTTCGACCGTCGGTCGATCGACGCTACTTTTCGTCGTTGTCCGCGCTCCGCCGGCCGCTCGCGCTGCCGCCGGGCCGATTCGGGCTTCTCGGGTTGGACGACCCGGACGTGGAGCCTCCCTGGCTCTTCCCCGGCGAGTGACTCCCCGAGGGGCTGGACGAGCCGCGCCCGCTTCGACTCGAAGCCGACTTCTTCTCTCTCTGTGGCATGGAACGGACCTCCTTTTGGGGACCCGGTGGTCCCGTCACCGGCCCTTCAAGAAGCGTGCCCCGCGCGACTTCCGACTCGGCCACGCCGCTGCGGGAGCGCCGTTGATCGGAACGCGGCTCGCCGCGTGTAAACGCCGCCGGCTTTCGCGCGTTAGTACAGCGGGGGGCCTCCCATGACAGAGAGCCGGGACGTCGTGGCCGTGTGCGCTTCGTGCGGTCTCAGCTACGTCGAGGCGACGCGGATCGGCCCCATCCGACTGGAGATGAACGCCTCCTGCCCGCGCTGCACAGCCCCGGCTCCGGTCTCGATGCGAACGGATCAGGAGCCGCCGGGCCCGAAGGCTCAGAATCACCAGGAAGGCGCGGTTCCGGGGAATAGGCGGACAGCCCGGCGCCTTGGAGAGGCCAAATGACGTTTCGGCGGAAGACGGTGAGCGCCGCGGTCCTGCTGGCTTTCGTCACGGGCGTCGCGGGCGCCGCCGGCCTGTTCGAGGACGACTGCTGCTCCCCCGCCTGCGACCCGTGTCCGGTCGTCTACTGCAAGACCGCTCCCGCGACCTCGGCTCCGAAGGTCGAGTTCGCCGCCGGCGTGACGGCGGCGACGCGGACGCCCGCGATCCTCGCCGCGCGGCCGATTCTCGGCCGCTCCGCCTCTCAGATACCGGGCTTCCTCTCCCACGAGTTTCTCCGGCCGATGCGGAACTGAGGCCGGCCTCCGTCGAAGGGTTCCGACGCATCGAAACTCGACAGGAGGCTTGAACCATGAAGAGCATCGTTCGTTCCCTGCTTCTCGTTCTCGTGATCGGCGCCTCGGCACTGGCGTCGATGGGATCCCGTTCGGCCGACAGCTCCTGCTGCGTGACCAGCGACGACGGCACGATCATCTGCGTGCCGCCGTGCCCCGAGCCGGCCACCTGCTGCCTGCACTGACCCGCTGATTCCCGGGCGCCGGGCGGGAAACCGTCCGGCGCCTTCTTCTCGAGCCCGCGACGCTCGGGAAGCGGCTTCTCGAGCGGGTTTTGACCGGTGATATCAATTTCCTCGACGGGGTGTCGAATTCCGGCCCGGCCGTTCGTGGTGGTGGTGAAGGCCGGCGATCCGCCCGCCTGAGACGCACGAGAAGGAGAGGACATGCCGCAATATCTGATCTCCGGTTACCTTCCCGATAATTTCGACCCATCCAAGATGACCGAAGCGATGGTCCGCGACATCCATGCGCTCAACAAGGAAATGATCGCTGCCGGCGTCCGGAAGTTCGCTTGCGGCCTGGGTCAGACGAAGTCCCTGCGGGTGCGGCCGAACGGCGAGGTCATCGTCACCGACGGGCCGTACATGGAGGCCAAGGAGCACATCGCCGGTCTGTCGATCGTGGAAACGGCGAATCTGGACGAGGCCCTGGCATGGGCGCGCAAGGGCGCTCGAGCGTCCGGCATGCCGAGCGAGGTGCGCGAGATTTTCTTCGTGCCGGCGCCCGAAAAGGACTGACGGGCGCGTCGTCCCGTTTCCTCGGACCTCGTCGGGAGAAGCGAGGGGCTCCTCACGTAGTTCCCAGTTGGAACCTTTTCGGGGGATGGCTGCGGGAGGTGGCGCGGCTTCGCGCCGCTCCGTGAGCCGGACTACTACCGCCGGCCAAAAGTTTCTGGAACCTCGAGTTCTTGCGCAGCGGGTCGAAGGGAGGAACCGCGGCCCTAGCCATCGAGAAGGCCTCTGAAGACCGGTCGACCTTCGAGGGTGGTCTGAAAGCCGTAGATGGCAATGGCGGCAACGACGATCACCGCGAACATTCCGGATGGCGCGTACCAGGCCGAGACGTCCCGAGTAATCGGAAACGCATCGAGGAGGTTCTGGACAAAGTAGGCCGTCGCATACGTCACGAGGCCAAACCGAATCAGAACCAACAGGGCGCCTCCAACGACGAGGAACCTGAACCCCGCGTCCAAGAGCGGCGTCTGGGACCCAACGACCTGCAGGAAAACAAACAGGGCGACAAACGCTGCTGCTGCCAACCATTCCTTCCGAAGAATCGCGCGAAGGAGGACCTGTAGGAACAGGAACGCGAGAGGGTAGATGACCGCCGCCACGAGGTAATCGATAGTGCCAGCAGCGGCGAATCGGATGCCCAGGAGCGTATGTTCCTTCACGTACGGCTCGAAACGAGCCGCGACGATCTCGTTCACACGGACGACGAGCAGACAGGCGACACCGACGAGCGCTCCGATCAGAACGTCGCGGCCCACTACCGGGTCCCGAAACTGGCCAGCGGAGATCCGCGCCCAGGAGACGAGAACATCAGGCCAGCGGCGGCGCACGAAGGGCTCGATCGCGAGATAGAGCGTCCCGGCGAGTACAGCGACGAAGAGCGCCTGGGCAATAATCTCGAGAAAGATTCGCACCTCGCCGTCGTCACCCACGTGCGTGCCTCGGATCGCCCATTCGGCCAGCATGGCGGCAAAGACGAACAGTGCAAATCGGGAGGCGCCTCGCCGGTCGCCGCGGTTGAGTCGCAGGTTGCGGCGAGCAGCGAGAACGCTACCGACGAGGATCGCGATGAAAAGGCCGAACAGAAACATGTACTTGACCCGATCACCGCGGCTCCATTCGAATTCCTTCTCGCGCGTTGGTCTCGTCCACGGCCAGACGACGCGGAATTCGATCGGTTTGCCACGATAGGCCGCGGCCTCGATGCGAATCGGGACGCCGGGAAGCTCGGGGAACGTGCCGGTCCATGCGGCTCGGGTATTGGCAAAGCTGTTCGGGACCCAGGCCGGATCCGCGGGCTTGAACTCCACCGACTTAAGGCCCGCCGCGGCAAAAAAAGGTTCCCAATCGGGCGGCTCGACCTGCCCGTTCGAATCCGTCTGGGGGGGTACCGCCTCGAAGCGCAGCAACCGCCCCTTGGTGTCGAGGACGACGAGGACCATTCCAGAAACGTCGAGGGGCGGGTCGAAATCTTCGACGCGGTCCGAGATCGACACGTCAACCGGCGCGAGCCATCTGGGGCTCGATCGATACCAAAACGTGATCGCCGGCCGTCGACCAGGCTCCATGTCGCGCCATCGAGTCGCGGACGCGCCGCTACTCCGGATGTATTCGAAGTAGCCGGTCGTGTCGAATCCCCATGCCCGGTCGAACGGCCTGGGCGCATAACCTGACCGGGTGGCGATCTCCTGAGCCTTTGCCGCCAGGGCTTCGGGGGCCTCGTCGAGCGGGACCTGGCCGGTCAAGCTCAGGCGGTCGGCCAGGAACACCGCGAGCACGAGTCCCGCGAGGGTGGCGATCAGGCAGGTCAGCGCGACCCGCGGGGCGAGGCCGCTGGATTCACCGGCGGCAGCGACCGTCTCGGGTGAAGGGGTCTGCCCCGCCGCGAGCGCCGCGGCGAGCGCATCCCCTCCAGGCAGCCCCGCGGAGACCTGCAGCGCCGAGGCCGGACGGCGCGCCGGATCCTTCTCGAGACAGCGCAGGATCACCTTCTCCACTTTCGGGTCGAGATCCCGCGTCGCCTGAGACGGCGCGGTGGGTGACACTTCTTTCTGTCGCCGGAGCTCCGCAAGGCTGCTGGCCTCGAAAGCCTTTTTTCCGGTGAAGAGCTCGTAGAGAACCAGCCCGAGCGAATAAATGTCGCTCCGGACCGAGGCGCCCTTGCCCGCGAGTTGCTCCGGCGCCATGTACGCCGGCGTACCTGCGATCTCAACCTCGGAGGCCTCGTCCCCGCTGATCACCGCCAGACCGAAGTCGGTGATGCGCGCCCGGCCACGGCCGTCGATCATGACGTTCGCCGGCTTTAAGTCCCTGTGGAGGACTTTCTTGTCGTGCGCTGCTGCCAGCCCCGCGCACAGCTCGCGCGACAACTCGAGCGCCTTGTCCTGCGGCGGCCGTCCGATCCGCCGCAGGAGCGAGGCCAGATCTTCCCCGTCGACGTATTCCATGGAGAGGTAATACTGGCCATCGATCTGCCCGACGTCGTAAACACGACACACGTTGGGGTGAGAGACCTGGCGTGAGTTCCGGACCTCGGCGAAGAAGCGCTCGCGCCGCGCCGCGTCCGACGAGAAGGCGCGCGGCAGAAACTTCAACGCCACCGGCTGGCCCAGTGTCAGATCGTCGGCTCGATACACCTCACCCATGCCGCCGCGGCCGAGCAGGCCTATGATTCGATAGCGCTCGATGAGAACCGTCCCAGCCGCGAACGCGCCGCCCTCAATCGAGTCGGAGGATGCCAGGCGGCCGACCGGCACCGACGACGGGCTGCGCCGCATAGCGGCCGCCGCGGCCGAGGGCGAGGCCAGCCCGGTCGGGGCCTGAGAGACGGAACTGACCAGTTGCCCGCAGGCGGAACAGTAGAGCGCCGCGTCCGGGATCGTCGCAGAACAGGAAGTACAAATCATCCGGTTTGTGCCGTTATGGCCGCCGACCCCGCGCCCTGTAGACGGCTCCCATCCCGCCTGCGCCCAGCGGCGACAGGATCTCGTAGGGGCCGAGGCGAGTGCCGGCTGAAAGCGCCACGAACTGGCGAGGACTCTACACCGCGGTTGTCGGAGCGATAGCGCGGGAGACTATTGGCTCCTCAGGTAGGATTTGAACCTACAACCCTCCGGTTAACAGCCGGATGCTCTGCCATTGAGCTACTGAGGAAAAGAGCGGATCGCGGAGCGTAGCGGACTCGGTTCGGAGTGTCAATCGCGCGCCTCGCCGGCCCGACTTCGCGTCGACGCTTTGAGGGTAATCTTCGATGGGAGGAGGTTCCGATGAACACCGTCCGCATTCTGCGATCGTCGGCGGCTTTCGCCGCCGCGCTCGCGTTCGCCACCATCGGCCGAGCTCAACAGGCGGCGCCCGCTCCGCCCGCGACTCCCGGCAAGGACGTCCAGGCTCGCTTCGAGCCGCCGTCGGGACCCGGCGCCGGCCAGGAGTTCCTGAAGAAGTTCGAAGGCGACTGGACCGTCGAGCGGATTTTCTATCCGCCGTCCGGCGGTTCGCCGAGCCGCGCCACGGGAGAGGCCACGCAGAAGATGGTGCAGGACGGCCGCTTCCTCGAGTCCGACTTCACGTTCCACACGCCGGACGGGAAGACCTCGACCGGCACCGGCATCAGCGGCTTCGATCCGAAAACCGGCCTCTTCACGACCTTCTGGTACGACTCGAGGTCGACGCACTTCTCGGTCCGCCAGAGCCGCGAGCCCTTCGACGGAAAGCAGATCGTGCTCTACAGCGTCTCGCTCTCCGGGAGCCACGGGCAGGAGCACTCCTCGAGGACGGTGTCGTTCCTCGAGGACAGCGGCAAGAAGCTGATCCACCGCCAGTACAACGCCGATGCGAGCGGCGGCGAGAAGGTGCTGATGGAGCTGATCCTCACGCGAAAGGGCGCGTAGCGTCTCGCGCCCGCGATACGCGTTACTTCTT
>Ga0335076_10008442_pt1 | contig 10398 bp, 12 predicted proteins | sample Lox_Sample_25_FD_206717 | JGI IMG/M metagenome (GOLD analysis project Ga0335076, IMG submission 206717) | Soil microbial communities from Loxahatchee National Wildlife Refuge, Florida, United States - Lox_Sample_2.5 | ecosystem: Environmental > Terrestrial > Soil > Wetlands | place: USA...
ACCGTGCCGTCACCCCGGTGACGAGCCGTCCGCGCTGGTCAGCCGGCCGGGCCGGCGCCCGGGTCGGGCCGGGGGCAGGGCGTAAGAGCCTGGAGCCTAGGTGGGCTTCCGGCTCTTGTTGACCAGGTTCTCGGCGATCGACGACTTCTCGCCTTCCTCGGGTATCACGACCCATGCCGCCAGGTAGGCGAGCGCGCCGAAACCTCCGGTGAAGACGGTGAGCACGGCGACGATCACGCGGATCAGGGTGACGTCGACACCGAAGTACTCCGACAGTCCCGAGCACACGCCCGCAATGATGCGGCCGTCACGGGTGCGAACCAGCATCTTTCTGTCGTTGTAGTCACTCATCCTGCCATCATGCCCCACCCGAACTTGCTGACGACACGCGGGGAGGCGCGCGCATACGCTGGCGGGCGAGGCAACAAGAGAGGACCGGCCATGCCGTCAAGCACCGACAGCGCGCCCACCGACCTGCTCCGCGTCGACGACGAGCTGAGCGAGGAGGAGCGCCTGGTCCGCGACACCGTCCGCGCGTTCGCGGCCGACCGGATCATGCCGTACATCGCCGACTGGTTCGAGGCCGGGACGCTCCCCCGCGAGCTCGCCCCGGAGCTCGGCAAGCTCGGCCTGCTCGGCATGCACCTGACCGGATACGGCTGCGCCGGGATGGGGCCCGTCGCCTACGGCGTCACCTGCCGGGAGATGGAGGCCGCCGACTCCGGGCTGCGCAGCCTGGTTTCGGTGCAGGGGTCGCTCGCGATGTTCCCGATCTGGAAGTACGGGTCCGAGGAGCAGAAGCAGGAGTGGCTGCCGAGGATGGCGGCGGGCGAGGCGATCGGCTGCTTCGGGCTGACCGAGCCCGACCACGGCAGCGATCCGTCCAGCATGGCCACTCACGCCGAAATCCATAACGGGACCGACTGGGTCCTGTCTGGCACGAAGATGTGGATCACCAACGGGTCCATAGCCGACATCGCCGTGGTGTGGGCGCAGACGCCGGACGGGATCCGTGGCTTCCTGGTCCCGCGCGGGGCACGCGGGTTCACCGCCCGGAACATCCACAAGAAGCTGTCGCTGCGCGCGTCGGTGACCTCGGAGCTGCATTTCGACGAGGTGCGGCTGCCCGCCGACGCCGTGCTGCCCGGGGTGACCGGGCTGAAGGGACCGCTGTCCTGCCTCTCCGAGGCACGGTACGGGATCTTGTGGGGGGTGACCGGGGCGGCCCGGTCCTGCTACCTGGCGGCGGCGGAGTACGCGCGGACGCGGGAGCAGTTCGGGCGCAAGATCGGCGGATTCCAGCTGACCCAGGCCAAGCTGGCCTGGATGCTGGCCGACCTGTCCCGGGCCCAGCTGCTCGCTCTGCACCTGGGGAAGCTGAAGGAGGCCGGGAAGATCACGCCCGAGCAGGTCAGCCTGGGCAAGATGGCCAACGTCCGGACCGCGATCGACATCGCCCGCCAGGCGCGGACCGTGCTCGGCGCCAACGGGATCACGCTGGAGTACCCGGTGATCCGGCACGCGAACAACCTGGAGTCGGTGCTCACCTACGAGGGCACCGAGGAGATCCACACGCTGGCCCTCGGCCAGGCCATTACCGGTATCTCCGCCTACCGATGAGCCAGGGCCCGGGCGGGGCGCCCGGGGCCGATGGGGAGACAGCGGGCGGGCCGCTCGCGGCGCTGCTGGCTGATGTGGCCGCAGGCCGGTACCCGCCGGCCAACGGAAGCGTCACGATCGTGCCGCAGCCGTCGCCGCGGGAGGCCGGGGTGCTCGCCTTCACCGCGCACTCGGTGATCTTTACCGACGTCGATCCCGCGTGGATCCGCGGCCGGCTGGCGCCCGGAGACCTGTCCGCGCCGATGTTGCCGTCGTTCCTGGCGGCCCTGTGCGCCAAGATCGGCCACCAGGCGAACTGCGCGGACATGCTCTGCGTGGCCGCGGCGGCGCCCGGGCCGCCCGCCATCGCGCTGAACCCGGCCGACGTGGCCGGACATCCGCGAGTGGCCCGGGCGCTGCGCTACCGCGATGACGTCCGGACCTGGGAGGTACCCGGCGGGATCCTCACGCTCGGCCGCGGCGTGGCGGGCCGGTGGGAGGTGGCCCTGGAGGTGGACCCGGATCACCGGGGCCGGGGCCTGGGCCGCGAGCTGGCGTCCGCCGCCCGGCACCTGGTGCCTGACGACGCCCCGATCTGGGCCCAGATCAGCCCGGGCAACGCGGCCAGCGTCCGGGCCTTCCTCGCCGCCGGCTACCGGCCGGTCGGCTCCGAGGTCCTCATCCGGGCCGTGACCGGATAACGGGCCGTGACCGGATAAGGAGTACGGCTGTCACGGCTTCAGGACGATCTTGCCGTGGGTGTGGCCCTGCTCCAGCTCCCGGTAGGCGTCCTGCACCTTGGCCAGGGGATAGGTGTTGGCGATCGGGATCTCCAGGAGCCCCTGGTCGATCAGGCCCGCCAGCTCGGCCAGCACCTGGGCGTTCCCGCCCACGGCGTTCCCGTCGATCTTGACCCCGTACTTCTCCTTGGCCGTGAAGTCGGCGATGGTGTCGATCCGCTCGGGCCGGACACCGAGCTCGAGCGCGAGCTCGACGTACCCCCCGCCCTGCGTGTCGAGGAAGGCGTCGACCTGGCCGCTGGACGCGGCCCGGATGCGGTCGGCGACCCCCTCCCCGTAACTGACCGGGATCACGCCGTAGTCGGCCAGCCGCGGGTGATTCGGCTCGCTGGCCAGCCCGATCACCGCCGCAGCTCCGGCGATCTTGGCCAGCTGCACGGCGATCGAGCCGACGCCGCCGGCGGCTCCGGAGACCACGACCGTGTCGCCCGGGCCCGCCTCGACGGCGTGAACCATCGCCCACGCGGTCGCGCCCGCGACGTACAGGGAGCCGGCCGCCTCCCAGGAGACCCCGGCCGGCTTGGGGATCAGGTTGTCCGCCTCGACCACGGCGAGCTCGGCGTGGCTAGCCCGGTTGTCGGTGAACCCGATGACCTCCTCGCCGACCGCGAACCCGGTGACCCCCTCACCCAGTTCATCCACCACGCCGGCCAGGTCGCTGCCCTCCCCCGACGGGAACGTGGCCGGCCAGCGCGGCGCCAGCAGCCCCTGCCTGATCTTGGCCTCGCCGGGGTTGATCCCCGCGGCCCTGACCCGGACTAGGACCTGCCCCGGGCCGGGCACCGGCCGGTCCACCTCGGTGACCCGCAACACCTCCACCCCGCCGTACTCGTCGAACCTGACTGCCTGGGGCATGGCCGGAACTCCCTTCGACGGTCAATCGGTGCCGGTGACGGGAAACGGCGAGCCGGCCGGATCTATGCCCGGCGACGACGCCGCGGTGGCGGGCCAGGCCGGGCGAGACGGCCCGTTGCGGAAGACTGGGCCCATGGCCAAGGGCGCACCGGTGTCGCTGGTGCGCACGCTCGTGGTGCTGACGCTGATCAGCGGGCTGGTAGACGCGGTGTGCTACCTGGGCCTGGGCCGCGTGTTCACCGCCAACATGACCGGCAACGTGGTGGTGCTCGGCTTCGCCGCGGCCGGAGCGCCCGGGTTCTCGGTCCCGGCCACCCTGACCTCGCTGGCCGTGTTCCTGATCGGGGCGGTGTGCGCCAGCCGGATGGCCGGGCGGATCTCCCCGAGCAGGCGGGCCCGCGTGCTGCTGGCCGCCGTGGCCACCGAAGCGGTGTTCGTCGGCGCGGGCGCCGTCGTCGCGTTCGCGGTCCCGGCGGTCGGGCACGGCTGGCCCCGGTACCTGGTGATCGCGCTGCTGGCCTTCGCCATGGGCGTCCGCAACGCCACGATCCGGCGCCTGGCCGTCCCCGACCTGACCACTACCGTGCTCACGATGACGCTGACCGGCCTGGCCGCGGACTCCTCCCTGGCCGGCGGGAACAACCGCGGCGCGGCCCGCCGGACGGCCGCCGTGGCGGCGATGCTGGCCGGCGCGGTCGCCGGCGCCGCGCTGTACCTGCACCGGGGGGCGGGCCTGCCGCTGCTCGTCGCCGCGCTGGCGGCGGCCGCCGCCGGGCTGTACTTCGCCCTGGGCAACGGCCCGGCCGAACTCGACTCCCCCGAGCCTGCGCCCCGGCCGGATGCGACGATGGTGGACGTGAACGATGCCCCGCAGGTCACCGACAACCAGGCCGAGTCCCGCTTCGAGTTGCGCGAGGACGGCCATCTCGCCGAGCTCGACTACCGGCTCAACGGCAAGCGGCTCGTGCTGATCCACACCGAGACTCCCATGGAGCTCGAGGGGCGGGGCCTCGGCGGCCGGCTCGTGGCGGCCGCGGTCGACCGGGCGAAACGGGAGGGCCTGACCGTGGTGCCGTTGTGCCCGTTCGCGCGCGGCTGGCTGGAACGCCACGGCGCGGACGCGTCGGACGTCACCATCGACTGGGGCAAATAGCAGCTGGAGGAGCAGTTGACTCTGGTCGTCGGTGGTGTGCACTAGCGTGCCCGGCATGAACCTGTCGGGCTGGGTGTACTAGGTGGGCGTGAGCATGTACACCGCCTGGCGGTGGGGTCACGCCGGGACGCTGGCTGTGCTTGCCTGCGGGGCTGGGCGGCTGGTCCTGGTCGGGTCCGGGGGCCTGCCGGCCGGCCTGGCCACGCGGTGGTTTGTGCCCGTGTCTGGTCCGCTGGCCTGGGCCGGCGGGTGGCCCGGCTGGCCGGCTGAGTGATGGTCGGCGGGGTGAGCGTGGGCGAAGTCGTGACCGGGGTCGGCTCGGCGGTGAACGGGCGCCGCCGTAGGCTCGGGCGCCTGCTGGCAGTTCCGGCTGCTGTGCAGATTGTCGTCGGGCACCGGGGCCGGCTGGCCCGGTTGGGAGCCGGGTGCCTCCAGGCCGCCGTTGCGGCCCAGGGCCGCCGGGTCCTGATCCTCGGTCGGGAAGAGGCCTGGGGCGACCTGGCCGGGGACGTGACCGGGGTCCTGACCTCGTTGTGTGCCTGGCTGTATGGTCGCCGCGGTGACCCCGCCCGGCCGCGCGGCGGCGCAGGGCCGCGCTAGCCCGCGCTCGTGCTGCTAGCGGGCGCCTTTACCGTGGCAGCATGAGCACGCCGAGCGCGCCGCCGCGGACGGGCCGGGCGGCCGCGTGGCTCGGCGGCCTGTCGCCTCGGCGCAGGCTCCTAGTGGCCGCGGTCGCGCTCCTGGTGGCGGCGGGGGCCGTAGCGGCCGGCGTGGCCGTCTCCGCCGGGGGATCGGCCCGCGCGGTGACCGGCTACCCGCCTCAGGACCGGCCGGGCCCGGTGCTGCTCGTGCCCGGCTACGGCGGGCAGACCGGCTCGCTGTCGGTGCTGGCCGCCCGGATCCGGTCCACCGGCCGCACGGCCACCGTGGTGCACCTGCCCGGCAACGGGACCGGGGACCTGAACGCCGACGCCAGCGTGCTCAACGCGGCCGTGACCCAGGCCCTGGACGGCGGGGCGCCGTCGGTCGACGTGATCGGCTACTCCGCCGGGGGCGTGGTCGCGCTGCTGTGGGCGCGGCACGACGACGGGCCGGCCAAGGCGCGACGGGTGATCACTCTCGGCTCCCCGTACCACGGCGCCCAGATCGCCGCCGGGGCGACGGGGTTCGTGCCCGGCGCGTGCCCGGTGGCCTGCCAGCAACTGGTGCCGGGCAGCAGCCTGCTGCGCGGGCTCGACGCCACGCCGGTGCCGCAGCGGCCGCGTTGGATGTCGCTGTGGACGACCGACGATCAGGTGGTCACGCCGCCGGGGTCGGCCCGGCTGGCCGGGGCGATCAACGTGCCGATCCAGTCGGTCTGCCCGGACGAGCGGATCAGCCATGGCCAGCTGCCGACCAACCCGGTCGTCACGGCCATCGTGTTGCAGGCCATCGGCACCGGGCCGATCCGCCGCCCGACTCCGGCCGACTGCGGCGTCAGCCCCTAGCCGAACGCGTCAGCGCGGCGTCCCCGGGATCGCCTGCCGCTCCGGGGAGGGACCGGCGAACGCGTTGTGGGCCAGGCGAACGCGTTGTGGGCCAGGCGCAGGTGGTACGGGGTCATCACGTACGGGCTGTGCCCGAGCGCCAGCATCCGCCCGCAGGCGGCGCAGTCGAACGCGTCGGTCGACCCGGCCGGCGGCAGCACGGTCAGCACGGCGACCGCGACCGCCGCCGCCACGAGCAGGCCGCGCGCGCTGGGCCTGGCCCCGAGCCGGACGGCCGCGAGCCGGCGATCACGCCCGCCCAGGCCGGCAATGACCGTGGTCCACAACGCGATGGTCACGACCGCGACCGGCACGCGGACCGACTCCAGGTCCCAGGGGGGTCCCCAGCCCGGCAGGGCGACCGGCGGGTACATCCAGCTGTCCCGTACCAGCGACGCCGCGATCATGATCAGGATCGAGCCGCCGATCCCGGCGGCGGCCAGCCCGGTGAGCAGCCGGGCCCGCCGGGCCGCAGGCTCCACCGTTACGGCGGGCCCGGCGGATTCGGTGAAACCGGAATCGGCGGGCCCCGCGTGATCGGCGGGATCGGCAGCCCCGGCGGAATCGGCGGGATCGGCGGGATCGGCGGCGGGCCGGCCGGAACCGGCGGCGGTGACGCTGTGCATGCGGTTGCTCCTCGTGCCCGAACGGTCGGTGCCAGCGACCGCCCTGTTCCCGCAGAACGGCGCCAGCCGCAGCCGCCCGTCACCGTCCGTAGATGTACCGTCCGGCACGCTAAAATGTGCCTTTTAGTACATTTGTGCGGGCTAGCCGTGGCTCTGGCTTGAGCTCCGGACGGAGACCCCATCCACGTGCTGCCCCTGGCAGCTTACCTATAATTCCTATAGGAAAGGCTAGAATCAGGTAATCGGCCCGATGCTCCCCCGGCAGGCCGGGTGCCGGCCCCGGGGAGGCCTCCCACCATCCCGCGAGGGGCGCCAGTTAGCTCGTGATGTCCTTGGTGGCGAAGTTGGCCCAGGCCGCGCCGAGGAGCACCACGACGTAGACGCCCTGTACGGCGAACCCCCGGTCGATGTTCCGCCACAGGACCGGCTCGCGGAAGAAGTCGACCCAGGCCAGCCAGTACCGGGTGGGCAGGTAGGGGCTGACCGAGCCGGCGGCGTTCAGCGTGACCAGCACCTGGCTGGTCACCAGCGCGGCGAGCGCCCCCAGGGCGGCGCCGAGGGATGAGTCGGTGATGGTCGACAAGAACAGCGCGATCGCGGCGACCCCGAGCATGGACACCGCGATGAACGCGATCGCGCCGGCCGTCCTGACCAGGATGTCGGCCGGGGTCAGGGTGGTGCCGGACAACGAGGTCGCGGCCCCGCCGGCGAGGCCCGGCCCGGCCACGCCGCCCGAGGTGACCGCGACCGGTTGCGTGCCGAACAGCAGCCGGCCGGTCACGTACGAGGTGCCCGCGACCGCCACCACGGCGGTCAGCGTGTACACGATGACCGAGATGAGCTTGGCCACCAGCAGCCGGGTCCGGCCGACCGGGCGGGCCAGCAGGTACCGCAGCATGCCCGAGCCTGCCTCGCCCGCGATGGTGTCGCCGGCCACGACCGCGACCGCGACCGGCAGGAAGATCGGCAGCACGATCGCGAGCGCGGCCGCGGGGTACAGCGAGCCGTTGGACAGCACCGCCGACAGCAGCACCGGGCCCTGGCCGGGCGGCGGCGCGAGGTGCGTGATCGCGACGAACACGGCGACCAGCACCGGCAGCCCGCACAGCAGCGCGATGCTCACCCAGCTCCTCGGCCGGCGCGCCAGCTTTACCAGCTCGACCGCGATCACTGGCTGTCCCCGCCCGGCTCGCCCGTGTCGTCCGCGCCTTCGCCGGCCGTACTCGCGCGGTCTGCGGCTTCGCCGTCCGCGCGCTGGCCGGCCGCGTTGGCGGCCGGCTCGCCCGCGCGTTCCGCCACCTCGCCCGGCCCGCTCCGGCCCGGTCCGGGGCGGCGGCCCGCCGCGTCGATCCGGTCCGAGCCGGAACCGGTCACCGACAGCATCAGATCCTCCAGCGAGCGGCGCTCCGGGCCGATCTCGGAAACCCGCAGCCCGGCGGTGACCAGGCGGGCGTTGACCGCCGCCGGGTCCGCCTCCGCGACCACCAGCCGGTCGCGGTCGCGCTGCTCCACGAGGCCATCCAGCAGGGCCGCCGCCCGGTCGGCGTCCGGAGTGTGCACGACCACCCGGCCCGTCGGCGCCCGCAACTCGTCGAGGTCCTGCTGCAAGACGAGCCTGCCGCGGTCGACGATGCCGACCCTGGTGCACAGCAGCTCGACCTCGCCGAGCTGATGGCTGGACAGGAAGACCGTGGTGCCCGCCCGGTTGAGCTCGGTGAGCAGGTCGCGGATCTCGCGGATGCCCTGCGGGTCGAGGCCGTTGGTCGGCTCGTCCAGCACGAGCAGGCGCGGCGCGCGCATCAGCGCGGCGGCGAGCCCGAGCCGCTGCCGCATCCCGAGGGAGTACTTCTTGACCGGGCGGCTGTCGACCCCGGCCAGGCCGACCTGCTCCAGCGCCTCGGCGATCCGCTTGCGGCGGGTGCGGCGGCCCAGCGGCCCCCGGGCCTGGCCGGAGGCGTCGATGAGCGCGAGGTTGGCCCGGCCGGACAGGTGCCCGTAGCAGGACGGCCCCTCGACCAGCGCGCCGATCTGCGGCAGCACCTCGGCGACCCGCGACGGCACCGGCTTGCCCATGACCTCGATGTCGCCGCTGGTCGCGTAGACCAGGCCGAGCAGCATCCGGACGACCGTGGTCTTGCCCGACCCGTTCGGGCCGAGGAACCCGTACCGGTCTCCCTCGCGCACGTCCAGGTCGACGTGGTCGACGGCCAGCACCCGGCCGTAGCGCTTGGTCAGCCCCCGCGTGACGATCATGGCTGTTCCTGCGCGATGGTCAGCAGGTCGGACGCCGCGCGGACCAGCAGGGACGCGGTGACCGTCCCGGTGAGCAGGTACACCGGCCCGCCGGACTGGGCCTGCGCCAGCAGCACGGTGAGCAGCGGCGTCTCGATCAGGGCGGCGGTCCCGCCGGGCAGGTTGACCCCGCCCGCGCCCGCGCTGATCGCCGCGTTCAGCGCGCGCTGGCCCTCGCCGTAGGGCAGCGGCAGCACGGCGAACCGGGAGAAGCCGGTCCCGTAGGCGGCCACGTCCGCGAGGCCGCGGGGGGCTGCGACGCGGTCCATGCCCGCGATCCGGCCCGGCAGCAGCGGGCCGAACCCGTTGAGGATCCCGCTGATGTCGGGCAGCACGGTGGTGGTGAAGCCGGTGCCCAGGGCCGGGCTCGGCGTCACCGTGGCCAGCGACGGGCGGCTCTGGCTCAGGTCAAGGAACCGGGCGACCAGGATGGGCTGGATCGATGCCCGGCCGATGATCGCCACCTCGACCGGCAGGCCGCTGGCCGGGTCGGCCCAGATGTCGATCGCGCCGACCGTGGTCTGCGGATCGGCAGGCACCAGCCGCAGTCCGGCCGCGGCCACCCCGGCCACTCGCTGCGACGGCAGCCGGGACAGGTGATCGGCGGGCGAGGCGTAGCCCAGCAGCCTGCGGGCCAGCTCGGGCGGCAGCAGGTCGGCGGCCCGGGGCAGCCGGACCGGCTCCGTCCCGAGGACCTGGGTGTACAGGTTGCTGCTGTAGTCCCACAGGAAGGTCCCGCGGCTGGTCTGGTAGGTGTCGGTCTCGCCGGCTGAGGTGACCACGTCGGCGCGCCACTGGCCGGGCGAGCGGTACCACGCCTCCTGGTCGGTGATCCCGTCGAGCAGCGTGCTCACGTCGCCGAGGTCGGGCAGGTCCGGCAGGCCGAGGTCGACCGAGCTCTCCGCATAGCCCTGGTACGGCACTCCGGCCGAGGCCAGGATGCGCGCCCGGAGCGCGGCGGCGGTCAGCGACGAGGCCGGCACCGGCAGCGCGGCGATGATGGCCGGCAGCCCGCAGAGCAGGGCGACACCGCACGCCACGACGAGCCAACGGCGCCACGCCTGGTGCCGGACGACGCTCACAGGCGGTGGCGGCCTCGGGTTGTCACCACGCCCCCACACTACGACGGGGAAACCGGCTGGGACACGCCCGCCCGCCTGACCTGTCTATTCCATGATCTTGACCTGAAACTAGTGAAATATGCAGGTTTAAGTCCAGAATCATGACAAAGACAGGTGCCTTGCCCCGGGTGAGGGCGGCGGCGGAGACTTGGGTTGGCTGGCCAGCGGGCGGCCGGCCAGGCTCGTGCCCGGCGAGGTATCAGCCAGCGGAGAACATGGGAGGCTCACGTGCGGATCGGCAACCTTGACGGCCGTCTGGTCATCTTGACCGGTGACAGCGCCATCGACGTGGAAGAGGTCAGCGCCGGCCGGTTCGGCCCCGACCCGCAGGCGGTGTATGAGCGCTGGGCCGACTTCACGGCATGGGCGCCGGGGATCCACGGCGCCGAGGCCGTGCTCTACGACCGGGAACTGCTCGGCGCGCCC
>Ga0335076_10008444_pt1 | contig 10398 bp, 6 predicted proteins | sample Lox_Sample_25_FD_206717 | JGI IMG/M metagenome (GOLD analysis project Ga0335076, IMG submission 206717) | Soil microbial communities from Loxahatchee National Wildlife Refuge, Florida, United States - Lox_Sample_2.5 | ecosystem: Environmental > Terrestrial > Soil > Wetlands | place: USA: Florida...
GTGGCACCACCGCGGCGCCGTGCAACATCATTCCCGCCAATTCTCCTTACATTAGTAACCAAGCGGGAGCATGGGTCAATTACTGGAAGCAGGCATATCGGGGGTTCACGAACCTGAGCCCGGATCCCACAACGGGTGATTCTGGTCGCGTTTTCGTTCCTTACGACGAAACGTACACACTGTTTAAGCGCCAACTTGTTGCTCGTTACGACTGGAACATCAACGAGAAGACCAACTTCTTCTTCCGCTGGGTCGATGACGCACAAACCGAGAACTATCACAACCTGTTCGACTACGCCGACTACCCGATTTTGCCGGAATTCCGAAAAAAGCCAGGCTCGAGCTGGTCGTGGAACCTGGTGAACTCGATCTCACCGACAATGACGAACGAGTTTATCTTCAGCTACAACCACCTCACGCAGGTGGTCGACATCCAACCGGGCACCGATCCAGCGACATACAACCTTAGCGACCTGGGATTCACGTTCCAGCAGCTTTATCCGGGTTCGAACCTGACGGATAGGGCGCCGGTACTGAACAACTGCTGCAACGGCACGTTCAGCGGCGGGTCGTTCCACCCAGGATGGGCCAGTGAAGCTCGGCAATTTACGTGGACGGATAATTTCAGCAAGATCACCGGACCACACACGCTGAAATTTGGCGTGTTCTTCGAATACAACCAGGCGGGCCAGCAGCCCGTGTGGGATGACACGGTGTTCCTGAACTTTGCGGGTGGTTCGGTGAATCCGAACGATACAAACAACTACGTTTCCAACGTGTTGTCTGGCTATTACCAGCAGGCACAGCAGACCAACGGCGTCTTCTTCGGTGCCTTCCGGTTCCATCAACTGGAGCTGTACGCCCAAGATAGCTGGAAGGTCAACCGTAAGCTGACCATCGACTACGGCCTGCGTTGGGCCTATTTGGGACCAACCTATACCGTAAAACCGTTCTATCAGAATTATTTCGATCCCACCAAATGGGACCCGACACAAGCCGTTACGCTGAACACCACGACTGGACTCTACTACGGAGACATCTGCACGGCGGCACTTGCCGCTCTTCCAGGACAGTGTCCGGGCGTGACCAACTTTGGCAATCCGTACAACGGCATCTATGAGGAGAACCATGGACTGCCGCTAGGTGGCGTCCAGCATCGTTGGAACAACTTCGCCCCGCGGTTCGGGTTTGCCTACGACGTATTTGGCAATGGCAAAACCGCGATTCGAGGAGGATTTGGCATCTTCTACGAGCGCATCCGCCAGAACAACAACAGCTTCGATGCTCTTGGCAATCCACCGCTGAGCTACACCGCCACGGTGTTCAATGGCCGCCTGGACAATCTCGGTCCGCAGGACGTCAGTGGATTCCTGGCGCCATTCAGCGTGAACGCGTTCGACGAGAAGGGCCAGATCCCAACAATCACAGGCTATAGCCTCGGTGTACAACAGGAACTGCCATGGCACCTGGGCCTCGAAGTGGGCTATGTCGGAAATACCACGAGGCACATGCTCTACTGGTATAACCTCAATTCCTTGCCGGTCGGATGCAACCCACTGAATGATGGAAGCACGTCTTGCGGCCCCGCGCAGGCGCAAACCTTCTACGTTCCCTATCCGGGGTTCAACACGATTCAGTGGACCTCGTTCGGTGCGAACAGTGACTACAACGCCTTGCAGACACGGTTGATCCGCCGGTTTGGCCGCAATTTGACCATGACCGCGGACTACACCTGGAGCAAGACCATGGACTTGACCGACAACGACAATGGGAACATCAACGCCACGAACGGTGGTGGCAATAATCTGACCGACCCTTATCACCCCTATCGTGATTGGGCCCGCGCGGGCTACGACCGCACCCATGTTTTCAACCTCAACACGACCTACCTCTTGCCGGACTTCGTCAAAGACGGCGCGGTGAAGTACCTGACGAATGGCTGGCAAGTTGGCGCGGTATGGAAGTGGTGGAGCGGAACGCCGCTTGACGTGACCATGACCGGCCAGGCGGGTAACTTCATCGGCGTAGTGCGGCCTGACCTTGTGAAGGGTCAGCCCATCTACGTAAGCCACGGCAATCACTTGAACTGGTTCAACCCCAATGCCTTCGCCGAGCCGGCGATCGGAAGTGTTGGCGATATTGGCCGGAACGCGTTTACTGGCCCCGGTATCAATAACTGGGATATGTCCCTGTTCAAGAACTTTGCTTTCAAAGAGCACATGAGCCTGCAGCTGCGGTTCGAGGTGTACAACGTGTTCAACCACGTGCAACCCAATAGCGTCGGGGTGGGCTTCAGTGCTCCGGCGAACACTCCGGGGGCAACGCCGACGTTTACTGTCAGCGGCGCCGGGCAATATGACCAAGGGCAGATCAACGGCTTCCGCGATCCAAGAGCGATCCAGATCGCCGGCAAGTTCTACTTCTGACCGTTAGCCAAAGCGGGGGCCGCGTCCATGGTGCAGTGGGCGCGGCCTCTTTTTTCCATGCTAGACTTTTCGTGAGTTATCCATCCGCAATGATTCGTGGCAGAAAGTTCGCTCTCGTCGTAATGCTTCTGACTTCCCTTCTGGCTCTTCTCGCTGTTCCGACTCTGCCCGATTCCCACACAGAACAGCTTTTCCAGCAGGCTTCGCAAGCGCTGCGCTCAGGCGACTATACCGCTGCGGAGTCTGGATTTCGCGAGGTTTTGCGCGCCGAACCGAAGAACGTTGGGGCGCTGGGCAATCTTGGCGTGGTGTATTCGCGCACGTTGCGGTATGCCAAGGCGATCGAGGTCTACAAACGCGCTTTGGCGGTACGTCCCAATGAGCCGGGCATCCTGTTGAACATTGGGCTGGCCTACCTGAAGCAGGACGACTACGCCCATGCGCTGCCGTATTTTCGGCTGCTTCACGCGTTGACTCCAGCAAACGGTCAAGCGACCAATCTGTACGCCACCTGCTTGATCTTTAGCGGACAACCGCGCGAAGCCCTTGACGTGCTAAAGCCAGCGGCACAAGAGAATCCAGACCCGGCTTCGCTGTACTTGTTAGGAGTCGCCTACACGCGAGTGGGTGACCGGTCATCGGGAGAAGCGATCTTTTCAAAAATGCTGAGTTCGAAAGAGACCAAAGCGGATGCCGACTTTGTGTTGGGCAAAGCATATTACGATTCCGACCGCTTTGAAGAAGCGGAACAATCCTTTAAAGAGGTTCTGGCGGCAAATCCTAAATTTCCCGGCGCGCACCGGGAACTGGGAAAAGTGTACCTCAGCCTCCGCCGTAATCCCGACGCGGAAACGGAACTGCAGGCCGCGCTGCGCGATGACCCAAACGACGAGAGCGCGACTTATTTTCTCGGCGGGTTGTATGTGCTCACGGAACGTTACGAGAAAAGCTTGCCGTACCTTGAGCAGGCGCACAAACTGAGCCCGGATTTTTGGGCAACGCTGTACTACCTCGGGAAAGCCAAGCTGAAGCTGGGACAAACGCAAGCCGCGGTGGAGGATCTGCAGAAAGCCGCGGAACTGAACTCCGACGAAGACTCACTGTTCTACCTGCTTTCCAAAGGATTGCGCGCCTTAGGCCGCGAAGAAGAGGCCAAGAAGGCGATGCAGCGCGTGGCCGAACTGCATGCGCAGACGTTGGCGGTACAGAAGAAAGCGTTGGTGGACCAGCACATCGTCGGTACGCAATAATGAGGGGTTCAGGCTTCAGGCCTTCTGTTTCAGCATCCTAAATATTGAGGGGCGCGCGTGGACTTTTTTTCACGATGGTTGAAACCTTGTAGCGTGCTCGCGCTCGGTGCGTCGCTGATTCCGGCGGGGGCGTTAGCACAGGGTATGGCCACTGGCGTTGCACCACCTTCTTCCGCGAAGAATCAGAAATGCAAGGATCGCGCGATTCCGCAGCTTGAAGATGTCACGGATAAGGTAGGCATCCGCTTCTCGCATGAGTCGTCGCCCGAGGCCCGCTACATTGTGGAGTCTATGAGCGGGGGCGTGCTGCTGCTCGACTACGATCGCGACGGCTGGCTGGACATTTATTTTACGAATTCCCCGACGGTCGAAGATGCTCTAAACGGCAAGAAAGCGCGCGGAGCGCTGTATCACAACAACCATGACGGAACGTTCACGGACGTGACTGACAAAGCCGGCATAGGCACACCCTGCATGGCGCAAGGCGGTTCGGTGGCCGACTATAACAACGATGGCTGGCCGGATATCTACGTGACCTGCTTCAAGGGGAATGTTCTGTACAAGAACAACGGCGACGGCACCTTTAGCGACGTCACCAAGCAAGCAGGAGTTACCGAGGGCCGATGGTCGATGGGCTCCGCGTGGGGCGACTACGACAACGACGGTTTCGTCGATCTGATGGTCACAAATTACGCCGATATCGACCTGCACCATCCCCCCGCCTTCGGCAGCGGCGCCACTTGCCGGTATATGGGCGTGGACGTACAGTGCGGGCCGCGCGGGCTAAAGGGCGCGGGTGACTCTTTGTTTCACAACAACGGCGATGGTACGTTCAGCGATGTTTCGAAAAAGGCCGGCGTCGACGATCCCGCCGGCTACTATGGGCTCAGCACAGTATGGGCCGATTTCAACAATACGGGCCGGCCGGACATTTATGTGGCGAACGATTCGATGGCCGCGTTTCTGTATCGCAACGACGGAAACGGCAAGTTCACGGACATTGGACTGGAATCGGGCGCGGCGCTTGGCGACGACGGGCACGAGCAGGCGGAAATGGGCATCGCGCTGGGAGACTACAATCACAACGGGCGACAATCCATGGCGGTGACCGATTTTGCGCTGGACAATACGCCGCTGTACCGCAACGACGGCAAATGGAATTTCGAAGACGTGTCCTATGCCGCGGGTGTCGGCCTCGCCTCTGTTCCCCTGGTGAAGTGGGGGATCGTCTTCGTGGATTTAGATAATGATGGCTGGCTCGACCTGGTCACCGTGGCGGGACACGTATACCCGCAGGCCGACACTTTTGTTTCCGGTGCGAAGTATCGCGAGCCAAAGCTGGTGCAATTTAATCAAGGCAATGCGACGTTCTGCGATGCCAGCGATCAGTCGGGCGCGGCCATCCTGGAGCCGCGCGTGTCGCGTGGGCTCGCGATTGGCGACCTCTTCAATGACGGGAATATGGACTTGGTCGTGGAGGACCTGGTCGGCAAGCCCATGGTGCTGCGTAATCCCGGTTTGCCCGGGCGACACTGGATCAGTTTTGAATTGGCAGGAACGAAGAGCAACCGCATGGCGATTGGTGCGCGCCTGAAAGTGGTGGCGGGAGACATGACTCAGACGGCAGAAATCCACAGCGGGGGAAGCTATATTTCGATGAGCGACACGCGCGTGCATTTCGGACTAGGCCCAGCGACGAAGATAGATACTCTGGAAATTCAATGGCCGTCGGGCAAGACCGAAACCATTAAGGACCTTGCGGCAGATAAGTTCTACAGCATTCTGGAAGGGTCGGGGGTAGTGCCCCCCGAGAAGATTCGTCCCGTGGTCGCCGCTACAAACAAAAAGTAGATTCGGGGCGACACAGAAACAGTCACATCGGTTGCGGTTCGTTCTTCTTCTCATCCTGTCTCACTGGCCCGAGGTTCTTCTCTAAGAAACGGCGCGCCAAATCCTGCCCACCCAGACCGAAGGCAATCGCCAAGCCCAGCATGGTGGCACCAAACAGGATCGAGAACGCCGCGATGACCGTTTGCCGGGCGACACCCAGCTCTTCGAGGGTCATCGTGACAGCCAGAATCCAAATCACAAAACGGATCGACCAACTGACGATTCGCGCAGAAGCATAGCCGGCGTTCACGGCGGCCAGCAGCGCCGCACGCGACAGAAAATTCGCGATGGCTACTCCAAGGAACAAAATCAGAATGGCGATAAACACTTCCGGCAGAAAACGCATGAAGCGCGAAATCTGCTCTTGCAGCGTGGCTACTCCCAGAACGCTGAGTCCGACAAGGATGAAGCCGAACCACGTGACCCAGAAGAGCGAGCGGCTGAGCAATTCAGACATGGACGGCAAGTGCGCAAGCCGCAGTACCTTGGTCGCTCCCGCTTCCTCAGATACCTTGTCCAGTTTCGTGAGACGGAGAATCGTGCGGAGGAGGTATTTGAAAAGGAGGGCAACCACAAGGCCAAACGCGATGATGATCAACATCACGAGGAGATGCGGGAGGAACTCGGCAATCATGTGGACGAAGTTGGAGTACGCCTGGGATAGGCCCTGAATGATGGTGTCTCTCATGATTTCACCTCAACCTTGGATTTCCATTTTTCTCGCAAGTAGGGCTTTTGCAATTCGAATTCGGAGCACAGCATCTCGTCCGCTGCTTCGATTTCGGCGGGAGAGGAATCCGCGTGTTCGACCAAATAGGAGTGGGTCATGCCGCGATAGAGAGGCGCGAGGGCTTGCACCAGGTGATCGCGATTGATGACGGCGTGGTGATAGGAAGCGGCAAAATCATACAGCGTGCGAACCCAAAGGTCGGACTGGAAGCGAAACTTCCCTTCCTCCAGCGAAACGATCGCTTTGATCTCCGAGTGCGTTTCTGGATCGAGAATCGTGCTCAACACCGGTTCGAGGTTGGTGACGCCGCTGCGGAACATCTCAAAAATGCGATGGCGGTCCATTTCGGTGGGCTCGGAGGTTAGTTGATGAGCGGGGCCAATGGTCGGAGCCGAGTGCACTTTCTCACTATCGAGCCAGGAGGTTTGCTGCGATTCCAGACACCAGAACAGTGCGCCCACTGTTTGCCGCAGTATGTCTACGATGTCGATCGCAGCCACGTTTTTGGGCGGCAGCTTTTCGCCCAGATAGACCTGGCAACAGCGATAGTCGTCGCAACTTGCATTGACGGCCATCCAAGCTTCGGGCTGCGTTCGAATGACCTCCTCCTGCCAAATCTCCTGGTTGAAGCAGTGCGATCCCAAACGGCCGGAGAATCCCCATTCGGAAGGAAATACTTCGCGCATGCCGCTGCCGAACAGCGCCCGGCTCATGGGATAGAGCAGGTTTCGCATCAGCAAGCCCTGAAATTTATGGCGTGTGTAAAGCGGTGCCGCAAAGTCGAAATTGTCACGGTAGACGGCAGTAAGAAGATTGGCAACCGACTCCGCAGACAAATTGGACGTAGTGGGCGAAAACACCGCGGCGGCCTTGGCGCGGACCAGATCACAGATCGCCAAGGTCGTGTGCAGAGCCGCTCCTGGCGTGGGCGCAGCCGCGAAATTCACGGCGATGCGGTGGATGGTGCGCAGTGAAGTGATTCCGTGGGTGTGGTTTCGTCGCTCGTCGCCGTTGCCTGCGGCCGCGGCAAGCTGTTCTGCGTTCTTTTCGCCGCCGTCAAGCAAGGCAATCACCACCCGCTGCCGCACGAACTGCCGCGAAAGGCTCTGCTCAACAGCCCGCACGACATCTGCCACGGGGCTGAAGGAGTATTGCGAGGGAATGCCCACAAGCAAGTCCACTTCGCCAACGCTGATCAGTTGGCGAAGTAAATCGTCAGATAAGAGAGTGTCTTCGGCCATGACTCCTAACGTGCGGCGCTTCTTTCGAATACACTGAGGCTTGATTATATCCGGCGAAGCTGGAACCAATAAAATTGATATGGTCCCAGGGTCAGCAGGTAGGGCAGATTGCCAAACCGTGGGAACAAATTGCGGCCAAACATTTCAATCGGCACATAACCCTTGTATTTCTGGACGTCGAGTTCCACGGCCTGGGCCGAACCGGCCAGATTATTGACCACCAGCACAATTTCATTCCCATATTTGCGGATGTAAGCCAGCACGCGGTGATTCGATGGCTCCAGAAATTCAATCGAGCCACGGCTAAATACGCGGAATGCATTGCGTACCCGGATCAACGACTTCATCCAGCGCAACAGCGAATGATCGAAGCGTTCCTGCGATGCCACATTCACAGACTTGTAGCCATAGATTTCGTTGGAAATCACCGGTGCGCACAGCCGTTCCGGATCCGCCGGCGAAAACCCGGCATTCTGTCCGCCGCTCCACTGCATGGGCGTACGCACGCCGTTGCGGTCGCCGAGATAAATATTGTCGCCCATGCCGATTTCATCGCCGTAATAAATGATGGGAGTTCCGGGCATAGACATCAGCAGGCCATTCAAGAGTTCCACCTGCCGGCGGTCATTGTTCATCAAGGGTGCAAGACGCCGGCGGATACCTCGGTTGATGCGCATGGACTTGTCTCGGGCGTATTCGTCGTACATGTAGTCGCGCTCTATCTCCGTGACCATTTCCAGGGTTAGCTCGTCATGGTTGCGAAGGAAAATGAACCATTGGCAAATGTCGGGGATTTCCGGCGTTTGCTCCAGTATTTCAATGATGGGCTTGCGGTCTTCCAGCTTGACGGCCATGAACATGCGCGGCATCAAGGGAAAGTGGAACGCGGCGTGAAATTCGTTGCCATCGGCAAAATACGCACGCACGTCCGCGGGCCACTGGTTGGCTTCGGCCAGCAGCATGGTGCCGGGATAGGCGGCGTCCACACGGCGGCGAATTTCCTGAATGATGGCGTGGGTTTCGGGCAGGTTTTCGCACAGCGTGCCTTCGCGCTCGACCAGGAACGCCACCGCGTCCAGGCGAAATCCGTCGACACCGAGTTCTACCCAGAACTTGACCACTTCCCAGACGGTTTCGAAGACCGCAGGATTATCAAAATTCAGATCGGGCTGGTGACTGAAAAAACGGTGCCAGTAATATGACTTGGAGGTTGGATCCCAGGCCCAATTGGAGGTTTCCGTGTCGACAAAAACGATCGGCACGCCCTGGTATTTGGAGTCCGTATCGCTCCAGACGTACCAATCGCGCTTGGGATTGTCGCGCGAACTGCGCGCTTCCTTGAACCAGGGGTGTTGATCCGAAGTGTGATTCACCACCAATTCAATAATCACGCGGATCCCGCGGGCATGCGCAGCGTCGAGGAAGCTCTTGAAGTCGTTCAACGTGCCGTAGCCCGGGTTGACGGACGTGTAGTCGGCGATGTCGTACCCATCGTCTCGGAGTGGCGAAGGGTAGAAAGGCAGCACCCAAATTGCCGTTACGCCCAACTCCTGCAGATAGTCGAGACGCTGCGTGAGGCCGGCGAAGTCTCCGATGCCGTCTCCATTGCTATCAGAAAAGGTTCGGACGTGAAGCTGGTAAATGACGGCATCTTTGTACCAGAGATTGTCCCTCGGCGGCGCCAACGATGCATTCCCTCCGGATGGGCGAGTACGATGCCCGTGGGCTGGCGAACCTGAGCGCCGCGGGTGGTTTCAGGTTGCCGCAATTCCGGATTCTCGGCAAGTCACCGGTGGGAGTCAGTTCCCAGGACAGCGTGGGTGCAACTGCCTTTGGTGCCCTGCACCGGCAGGAAGGGATGCGGAGACAGGTCCCACGAATGTGCTGTAAGGAGCCGGACGGGCCGGCTCAGCTTCGGACGCCGGCTTTACGAAGGATGGTCATCATTGGGCACCAATTGGTGAAGGCGGACTGAAACAGATTGAGCCCCACAAAGGCAGTGAAGAGAAACCAGTAGGGGCTGACCCAATATCCCAACGCAACGGAAATTAAGACAAACAGACCTGCAACTAAGCGAAGATAGCGATCGACAGTCACGGTGTTCCTCCCAAGAATTTAGTCTTCCCCAAAACTCCGTTTCGAGCGGCTCACTCTTGTGTGCGTCGCTCGGATATGTAGTACAGAACGGGCACGGCCATGCGCGAGAGCAGCGTCGACGCCACTTCACCGGCCATCAGCGAAATTGCCAGTCCCTGAAAAATAGGATCGAACAGAATGACGCCGGCGCCGACCACCACCGCCGCGGCGGTCAGCAACATGGGCCGGAACCGCACCGCACCCGCGTCGACAACGGCCTGTTCGAGAGGCATGCCCTGTTCGCGGCGCAGCTTGATAAAGTCCACCAGGATGATCGAGTTGCGCACGATAATCCCTGCGCCGGCGATGAAACCGATCATCGACGTTGCTGTGAAAAACGCGCCCATCGCCGCGTGCGCGGGGAGAATGCCTACTAGAGTGAGAGGGATGGGCGCCATGATCACCAGCGGCGTTTTGAAGGACTGGAACCAACCAACTACGAGTACGTAGATCAGCACCAATACCGCGGCGAACGCCAGTCCGAGGTCGCGGAATACTTCGTAGGTGATGTGCCATTCGCCATCCCACTTTATGGCGATTTTCTTCGGGTCGGGCGGCTGGGTCGCGGTGAACTGCTCGACCTGGTAGCCTTCCGGAATTTTCAGGGCACTGATTTTGTCGCCCAGCTTACCAATGGCGTAGACGGGGCTCTCTTCGGCGCCAGCTACGTCGCCGACGACGTAGACCACCTCGCGCAAATTCTTGCGGTAAATATTTTTGTCGAT
>Ga0335076_10008446_pt1 | contig 10398 bp, 17 predicted proteins | sample Lox_Sample_25_FD_206717 | JGI IMG/M metagenome (GOLD analysis project Ga0335076, IMG submission 206717) | Soil microbial communities from Loxahatchee National Wildlife Refuge, Florida, United States - Lox_Sample_2.5 | ecosystem: Environmental > Terrestrial > Soil > Wetlands | place: USA...
CAAGCCAAAAGAATTATGAGGAAATGGCTGGTATCAACACGATTAGCCCACTTGTCACTAACAGTAGCCACTCAAGAAAAATGGAAAGCATTAATAGATCAGGTGGAACAAGAACACAAAATCCGATAAGCAACGAACCCATGACCCTCTCCCATCATGGGACGAACGCGCGAATTCGCACTGTGGAACAAGTCTCCTGGATTTCGTGCATATCCGTTTTCTTTACACTCCGTCCGCTTCTCCGTTTGCCACTTGTACAAACCTGCAATAAATCCATGTCGTATTCTAAGCATGCGGACGCTAGGCTTCGCATGACAGTAATAATGTTGACATTCAGCGGAAACAAATGGAGGAAACCCTCCAATGATGGAGGAGCAAGGTCATCGTATTCTATAAAGTTTTGCGTCCACATATCCTTTGTCATTACGTTGCGCTTTCCCTACTGGCTTTATCCTGCAGCTCGAATAATTGAATGAGTAAGTCCATGACACTCTTCTCCAGCGGAATCCACTTGATTCCCAACAGTATTTCTGCACTCGAAACATCAAATGTAAATCTCTCATCCGGAAGTTTATACTTCGGATCTCCAACCGGAATATCCCTCTCAGGGAACTTTTCCCTCGCAATGTCGACAATCTACGCAACCACCCCGGGGTCAACATCCTTATCTGAAATCCAGACCGGAGAAAATTGAGTTATTGTACCTTCTGCCAAGAAAACTCCCCACCACTAACGAGGAACCGTCGATTCCCCTTCACCTTGTCGTCAATGGCAGCAACATGTGCTGCCGCAACATCCCGCACATCAACCCACCCCCACATCCCCGTCGGCGGCACCGTTCCGTCCCTCCCCGAACTCACGATCCGCCAGATCTGTGCGTTCGATTCATTCAGTGAATCCAGTTTGACATCATGTTCGCACGGACCAAACACCATCGGAGGTTGAATTGTGACGATATCAAATCCGGGATTTGCAGTGTTGACAAAATCCCATGCAGCTTTTTCGGCAAAAGTTTTTGAGGCGCGATAGCCTGTTATATGGACTTTCGTGGATTGAGCTTCTTCCCAGGTAATTGGGTTCCAATCACTTTCTACGCGTTAGAAGACATACGAGTTGAGGTCGGGCCAGCGACCAGTATAAACGTGGCCTGGCCAGACCCCTCTATCTCTGTTAGTATCTAAAGCAAATTGTGTGGGGAGGAGTTCGAACTTGTCCGGGTTGTTAACTGCACCAAAAGAGCTTGTGATCACGACCCTCTTTACCGATTTCTCCTTAATTGCTTCCTTTAGAATTCCCGTCGTCCCCCGAATCGCAGGTTCATATAAATCCTTATTAAAATCCGAAACATTGAAACGAAACGGACTGGCAACATGAATAATATAGTCGACGTCTACCAATAAAACCCGCTTAATCAGGTGGTTTGGCGACCTTTGACAGCGTTTTTGAATGCCCCTGGTTGAGCAATGTCCTTGACGATGACGAAGGAGATTTGCCCGGACGTGGCAGCGGCAGGAAATTTTTGGCTGAAATAGTCCGCTTTGGATTGGGAACGGACTGTTCCGCGGATGGCGTAGCCCTTGCTGAGGAGCTGGGTGAAAACGTGGGCGCCGATGAAGCCGTTGGGACCGGTGACGAGGACGAGGGGTGCCATTGCGTTTGTCCACGTGTGGGGGCTCAAATGTGGGTTGATTTTCAGGCGACGCCGATCTCCGAGATACAGGAATATGCCGAACGCATTTTGAAAAAAATGTATATCAAGTCCTGTCTTCAAAATACATACTTTTACAGTCCATCTAATTCCCACTCCAAGCCATATCGCTCCTGTATGGCATCGAGTCCCGTGCGCCCTTCTTCTGCACCGCCAACGCGGCAGCAGCAAGCCCAATATTCGCCGCCCCCTCAACCGCCAACCGTCTCTCGACCAACCCCACCGCAAAACCGCCCACAAAACAATCTCCCGCCCCAGTCGCATCAACAACCTTCGGCACGTCCCTAGCCGGGAACGTCCGTAACTGTCCGTCGGCTTTGACAATCACGATGCCCTTCTCCCCCAACGTCACGATCACGGCCTTCCTTACCCCGCGCCGCATGAGTTCCATGGCTCCATCTAGCGCGGAGGAAATATCGTCGATGCGGAAATCAAAGCCGAGGAGAATTTCGGCTTCTGTTTCGTTGGGGATGAGGTAGTCGACGGTCTTGTAGAGGGAGGGTGGAAGGTGTGGGAGGCCCGGGGCAGGGTTGAGGATTGTGGGGACTCCTGCTGCGTGGGCTATTGAGAGGGCGTGTTGGACTGTTTCAAAGGGGATTTCGAATTGGCAGATTAGGAGGGAGGAGGATTGGATTAGCGGGGTTAGAGAGTCTAATTCGGTGTGGTAAAAGGCGTTATTGGCGTCGTCCGTGGAGAGAATAATGCGATTTTGTCCGGTGTGTTGTTCGACCTACAGCATTAGGGATATCGACAGCCCTCGACAGGGGGGGTTGAATGCGATCGGGAGGAAGACATACGATGATCAAAGCCACTCCGCTAGCTTTGCCTTTGACTTGTTTTACTTGGGAAACGTCAATTCCTTCGGTCACAAGACCCGATATCAGTCTATCGGAAAACTCATCGTCTCCAACTCTTCCCACCATGTACACCTTGACATCTGTGCCTTGGAGTAGTCGAGCTGCGGCGACAGCCTGATTGAGACCTTTCCCGCCCGGACTGGAGCGGAATTGTTTGCCGTGCATTGTTTCTCCGGGGGCGGGCATTCGGGATGTCTCCATCACAAGATCCATGTTCAGTGAGCCAAGGACAACAATATGTTTCTCCGGCGCCATGTTGACAGTTCGTCTCCAAATTGGAGAGACGGACAGAGAGACAAGAGAGAGCGAGAGCGCTGATCAGATCGTGCACGGAGCCTGTCCCTTCGAGGGGCCGAACTTTCTAGGGCTTTGCTCTACACAAGTAAGGTGTGACCCTAATTTGTAAACAAACCCGCCACCAGTGTTATCGCCAGAAAACGCGTCGTCCCAATCCGCCAGAAGCCGTAGAAAGGAGGCACAAAACGGGAGCCAGCATCCGCTGGAACGTGAGATATGGCTCGGGCAAGTCGGTCTGCCGCCGCGGGCACCCGCCGCTCCGCCTCCGCCGTCCCCGTCTCCAGCCCCGTCCACTCGTCCCCAAAACGACGACGAAAGACGACGATGGCCTCTCGTCCCCCCGACGATTCTGACGATGACAACGACAGCGACACAAGCATTATGACCGCAACCACCACAAAGTCGACCTCAACCGTGTCCTCTCGCGTCCCCCCCACCCGTCGCACAACCACACGAGCGGCTCGCCTTTCCTCCACGACAACTGCAACCCGACAATCCACGCGTCGAACCCGCTCCACCCTCACCACCACCGAAGTCCAAGCCGAAACAACAATTACCCCCAAACCAACACGGTATTCCCGTCAATCCTCACGAACGACGGGGCATCTCGCTACCCCCGCGCCCTCAGAAGGGACGGGCCACGCCAGTCCACTCGAAGAACCCCCACGGGCCCAACCTGCTACGCCCGTTATTAAACCCGACACGGACACCGAGAGTCTCAAGGGTACTTCGGACAAGGAGAATCAAGTGCCGCTGTTGGCTGTCCCGAGTTTACTGGGGAGTATCAAGAAGGGTCAGGAACCCACACCGCCGCCGGAGTACCTAAGTCCGCGGAAATTGGACATTGCGAGGTTGGCGGGTTCGAGCGAGGTGAGTGAGGAAGCCGGACCGAGGAATCGGATTGTTATTACGCATCTTGTGTTAAATAATTTTAAGTCTTATGCTGGGAGACAGGTTATCGGGCCTTTTCACACGGTACACCCCAACCTGAGTTGTTGGGTTCTAATTGTTTTCAAAGTCATTCTCGTCAATTGTTGGACCTAATGGATCGGGGAAGTCTAATGTTATTGATTCCCTTGATTTCGTGCGAGTAAAATGCGTCAGAGCAAGATTTCAGCTTTGATTCATAATTCTGCAGCACATCCAAATCTTGATTCTTGCAGTGTTGAAGTCCACTTTGAAGAGATCGCCGATCAGGTATTATTATACGGCTAATAATTCTGACCAGTTAGCCTGGCGGAGGAGTGGAAGTCGTTGAAAACTCAAAGATTGTTGTTGTCAGAAAGGCCTTCAAAAACAACAACAGTCAATATCTCATCAACGGCAGGAGCAGTAATTACACAGAAGTGACGACGATGCTCCGTGATAAAGGAATCGATTTAGATCATAAACGCTTCTTGATTCTTCAAGTACGTCATCGCTGGAAGGAGATTAATGACTAGGGTGAAGTCGAGTCGATTGCACAGATGAAACCCAAGGCGCAGAATGAACATGATGACGGCCTATTGGAGTACCTTGAAGACATCATTGGAACGGCAAAATATAAACAGCCGATTGAAGATGCCGCAAAAGATGTGGAGGCTTTGAATGAAGTGTGTCTTGAAAAGTCCAATCGCGTCACTATCGTCGAGAAGGAGAAGGCTAATCTTGAGGTTCACTTCCTTAGGGAGATGGAGGCTAATCATAGGATAAAAAATCGATTGCATTGTCCTACATCCGTGACGAAAACGAGCTAGTCAGAAAACAGTCGGCTTTGTATCAGGTCTACATCGCTGAATGTGGGAATAATGTCCATATCACCACCGAAGTCATCGTATCCACTTCACCTTGTCAACAAGCTAAATCTCAGGCAACAATTCAAAAGGAATTGGACGAGGAAATAGCGAAGCACAAGGGTAATGAAGATGAAATCAAACGTCTCGAGAAACAGCACAAAAAGGGAACGGCCGAGCTTCATGTATGTCCTCTCAATTATCTATCTGACGGCATAGGCACTTGAAAAAACCAATGCCGAGGTGGCAAAAGAATTAGCCAAATTCGACCGTGAAGACGTCCAACTCCAAGAAAAGAAAAAGCACAAACTTGCCAAACAAAAGAAACTCCAAAAAACCATGCAATCTGTATCCCTCCTTCCATAAGAGCGCGTGCCCTAATTTTTCACAGAGTAAGCATTCTCTTGCCGAGGCAACGACCTGGATCGCCAATCATTCCGAAGAGATTGAAAACGATACCAAAAAACTCGCCGACCTAGAAAAATCCCTTGCCGTCGAGGAAAAAGAACTCGACCTGATTCGCCAAGGACTTAAAGTCAAAACCCAGGGATTCACGGATCAAATTGACAAGAAGCAAAAGTCTCTGGAACCGTGGACCACTCAAGTCAACGAGAAGCAAGCGGCAATGGCACTCACGCAATCGGAACTCGATCTTATCCGCGAAAAAGAGGCGGCAAGTTTGAAGGCGCTGGAGGAAGTCCAGGCTAAGATTAAACAGCTGGCAGATGATAAGCAGAGCAAGCAAAGCGAGTTGAAGGCATCTCAGCGGGAGTCAAGCACGATTGAAAACAAGATTGCGGATGCGAACGCAGCGTTAAAGGCGTGTCAACAACGAACTGCCAAGGTTTATGATACGTTGTCACAAAGTCGGGCCAAGGCTGATGAGGCCAAGGCCTCGCTCTCGGCATCGCACACGCAAGGACAAGTTCTCACGAGTCTGACGCGTTTGCGGGACAGTGGCCGTGTTCAAGGCTTTCACGTAAATCCCCAAACTTATGAGATCTGACAGGCGAAGGGACGACTTGGGAATCTGGGCACGATTGATGCCAATTATGACGTTGCGATTTCCACAGCATGTCCACAATTAGATAATATGGTTGTTGATACAGTCGAAGCGGGTCAACAATGTATCGAGTACCTTCGCAAGAACAACGTTGGACGAGCAAATTTCATCGTCTTGGACCGTCTACCTAAACGTGACCTCTCGCAAATCCAGACTCCGGAAAACGCACCTCGACTTTTTGATCTCGTCAAACCAAAGGAAACTCGCTTCGCCGCGGCGTTTTACAGTGTCCTGAGCGATACGATTGTTGCGAAGGATCTCACACAAGCGAACCGAATTGCCTACGGTGCGAAGCGTTGGAGAGTCGTTACCCTCGAAGGCGGCTTGATCGATAAATCGGGTACGATGACCGGAGGTGGCACAAAGGTCTCCAAGGGCGGGATGAGTGATAAGCTCGTTGCGGACATGTCCAGGGAAACCGTCGCCAAACTCGAAAAAGACCGGGATGCGTTGGAAGCAGAATACACCAAATCCCGTTGCGAACAAGTGGAGCTGGAAAAGAAAGTTGCTTCGTTGGAAAAACGAGGTCCAGAATTAGACATGCAACAATCGAAATTATCACTTGAGATTGCGGCTCTGGGCAAAGCTATGGACGACGCACAAAAACAACTCTCCGAACTCAAATCTCAATCTTCCAGTGCGACCGCGGATAAAAAACAAATCTCCGCACTCGAAGCGAAAATATCTAAATTTCAAGCTGAGATTGATAAGCTGCATGCGGAGACTGCGGGCATCGAGAACGAAATTAGGGCCCTACAGGAGAAGATCATGGAAATCGGCGGCGTCAAACTCCGTCTACAAAACGCCAAAGTCGATGATTTAAAGGAACAGATTACTGCATTGAATGATCGCATGACGACCTGTGACGTCGCCCGCGCCAAAAATCAAAAGGACGTGGAAAAATTTACAAAACTGATGAAATCAAGCGAGGAAGAACTCGAGTCGCTGGCTGAGGAACTCGCTGCCCTGGAGGAGGATATGAAACGGTCGGCTAGGGATGCGGAGCAAGTCCGTCGTAAAGCGGAGGATGCGGAACATATTTTGTCTGTCAAAGCAGATGAGTTGAAGGAGTTGAAGGAGAGTTTGGATGAGAGGATGATGGCGTTGACGACGACCCGGGCTGAGGAAATTGAGATGCGGAATCGGCTGGAGGAACATCAGAAGGTGCTCGTTGATAATCAAAAGCGGGCGAAGCATTGGAGTGAGAAACTCAAGAATCTTGATCTCAGTGAGTATACGTATGATCTTGGTGCGATGAGGCTGACGACAGTTCTATGCTTGGCGATGATATCGAGCAACTCGTTGAGTTTAGTGAGGATGAACTTGCAGAAATGGACAAGGAAAACCTCAAGGCTGAGATTGCAATGCTTGAGGGTACTACCTCTGTGATCTGCTGATTCTGATCAAAGAAACCATTCAAAACATCAAGGTGGATTTCAGTGCTCTGGACGACTATCAGCGCCGAGAGCAAGAGTACAAGCAACGCTCCAAAGATCTGGAGGAAACGACTGGACAGCGAGATGCGGCAAAGAGACTCTGTGATGATCTCCGCAAACGTCGACTCGAAGAGTTTATGCAAGGTTTCAACATCATCTCACTTCGACTGAAGGAGATGTACCAGGTATTGGTCTCCTATAGTCATTAGGTCTAAAGTGAAGATGATTACCATGGGCGGAAACGCAGAATTGGAACTTGTTGACAGTCTCGATCCTTTCTCAGAGGGGATCCTGTTCAGTGTCATGCCTCCAAAGAAGAGTTGGAAAAACATCTCCAATCTCTCTGGTGGTGAAAAAGTATGGCAATCTCTGCCCTTCCATGTTAACATTGCAGACGCTGAGTTCCCTTGCTCTCGTATTTGCTCTGCATCATTATAAACCTACTCCATTGTACTTTATGGACGAAATTGACGCTGCTTTGGATTTCCGAAACGTTTCGATTGTGGCCAATTATATCAAGGTATTTCGAGTTTTCATAATATCTCACGTCGCTAGGAACGCACGAAGAATGCCCAGTTTATCGTCATTTCTCTTCGGAATAATATGTTTGAGCTCGCTGCGCGATTAGTCGGTATTTACAAAACTTCAAATATGGTATCTCCCAGGTTGGATTCACGCCTGATTAGCAGACTAAAAGTATTACAATCGATAACAAGGATTATCTGGCGATGAGTCCTGGGAGGTAGAGCAGGTTTATATGGTTGTAGGCGAAGGGGTATGTGAATCTAATCTGAATTTTCGTTTAATTACCCTGTTCATTGGCGGTATCTAATTGCCTCTGTTCCGCTTCTGTGAGTCCAAGAAAGTACAGCAGTAGCGCGAGGCTCGGATGATTGATCCGTGCCGTTGCCTACAAGTCAGTAGGATTGGGTTAAAGAGGATACATTTTCTTGGAGCTTAGGCTTTCCATTGTAAGCGATGCCGAATCCAGCCCGCTGCAACATTAACAGGTCATTTGCTCCGTCTCCTACAGCAATGATCTTCCCCTTAGACAATTCACTTGCGGAAAAAGACCTGTTCATATTTGAGGTTATGACGCGATGCTAAGTATTCCAACAATTCCTTCTTTTTCTGTCCATCTACAATGTCTCCGAGAAGACGTCCGGTCAGACTCTTCCCATCCTCTGAAGCCTCCATCTAAAGATCAGTCGAATCCCACCATGAATTGTACCGTATTCGCAAAGATATGATCCAGCCCCAACTGTCCTTGTACATATTGTGCCAAAGGAACGAATCCTCCGCTGACAACGGCGAGTTTAAAACCTAGTCGTTTCAAGCGCGTACACAATATCTTTGCCCCGTCTTGAATTACGATGATCTTCTTCACCGCTTCGTAGACTGTCGTCGGGGTTCCAGAGAGCAACGCGACTCTCCTTCTCAATGATTCCTTAAAATCTATACGTCCTTCCATAGCTAATTCTGTAATTTCCTGGTCCTTGTTTAGCACTTCAACATCAAGTCCGGGTTACCGCGACGAGAGCTCCAACATTTTTCTCTGGATTGACAGAGTCAAGATACTTGGCAATTTCGTCAACGACCTCTTGTTTTATGAGAGTCGAATCCATGTCAAAGACGACAAGTCTTTTATATCGTCGATACACATCGTCGCATTGGATTGCCACGTCTACACCGACCCGTAACCCCCAGTGATATGCTGACGTTCGTAGGGCACATAAATCTGCGGCGGCGGCAGACTCAAAAGTGAAGAAGTACTCTGTGACAACGAGATCGTCTTCTGAAGAGAAAGGTTTCAATACTCGCGCTGTGTGAAATGAGATCATATGAGTATGAAGAAATTTCCGGAATAGGCGGTAGGGGTCATCTTGATGCCCCGTGGCAAAGACGGTTGCCACGAGCGCAGACGACTCAATTGCGGAATCCATAAGAAGAGGATCCCAAGGATGTCTCTGATTGCGAGAAACAAGCTGGAATGTCTCCCCGATAACGAAGGGGAAGGCAGGTGAATACGAGCGCGAGATGAGTTGTGGCGGCGGCGATCCGAAGATGCTCCGAATTTCCCCGAGCGCTCGACGAGCGTCCTCTGGAACAGTTCGCTGGTGCGAGTGCCATGCTAACCCAAATACGTCCCCGCCCTCTCGTCCAACATGCATTTCTACAAAAGTGCATTAAATTGCCCGTGGCATTCATAATACGAGGATATGCAAAGATAAAACCGACAAACGCGCGGCCAGGCTTCAATAGGCTCGACGACGACGCAAAAGCATTACACGCCTTCCTCGAGAAAATGACGCCTGCGACCATTCCGCGAAGTATCTGTAAGGTATCGTTCAGCAGAAGCAGCGGCCCTGGTGGACAAAGTGTCAACAAGTATCGGCCTTATGCCCAAGGAAGGTGAATTGATGGGTAGATTGAATACGAAGGCCGAAGTTCGATTGAACGTTCGCGAGGTGGAGGACAAGCTAGGTTGGCCTGCTAAGTTGGTCGATGCCATGACAGTATACCGGACCGTCCCAGACAGAACAGAACTAATATATTTCATAGACCCATCGTAACACGACGAATGATGGAGATATAGTCGTTACTTCACAACGTTACAGGACCCAAACTCAGAATTTGGAGGATGCTTATCAAAAACTCTACGACTTCGTCAAGAATCTTGTCCGGTTACCAGGCATGACAAGCCTTGATGCTCTCGACCGAATAGAAAAACTGTTCTTTTATTTTTATATCAGTGTTAATGGCGTAGAAAACGAAGGGACAAGCAGAGAGTGCGGGAATGGAAGACGGCACATAGTGACAAAAAGAAAGATCGACAAGGAAGCGGGAGAAGACGCAACTTGCAGGACGATTATGGTGACTAGCATCTTCACTTGGGATAACAAAATGGTGAAGGGACGGGATACCCTTATTTACATTCTGAACACATTAATTTGTGTGATTTATTGTTCTCGAGTTATCTCTGTTATGCCTTTTCGAAGAACGCTGATGCCCCACACTACGCACTCCTTTTCCTCGCCTGTACTCAGGCCGGCTTTCTCTACGTTCTTCTTTCGAAGATACCAATCGATTCCTTTGGCGAGAATTGCGTTGTCTGCCAGTTTGTACGTGCATTCTAACAACGGCTCGACGTTGCGCGACTTCACGTCATTCCTTTGGGAATGTACAACCAATTGCGTAAAGAAGAGTTCTAGGAATGTCTTTGTTAACGGTTGCAGATTAATGAAGCCCAGGACCTTGGATTAGC
>Ga0335076_10008447_pt1 | contig 10396 bp, 9 predicted proteins | sample Lox_Sample_25_FD_206717 | JGI IMG/M metagenome (GOLD analysis project Ga0335076, IMG submission 206717) | Soil microbial communities from Loxahatchee National Wildlife Refuge, Florida, United States - Lox_Sample_2.5 | ecosystem: Environmental > Terrestrial > Soil > Wetlands | place: USA: Florida...
CGCGCCATCATCGAAAGCGACCGCCGCGACATCGAGGTCGTGGCGCTCAATGACCTGGGGCCGGTCGAGACCAATGCGCATCTGCTGCGCTACGACACGGTGCATGGCCCGCTCGGCCGCGAGGTGAAGACGAAGGATGGCAGCATCGACGCCGGCCGCGGTCCGATGAAGGTGACGGCAGAGCGCGACCCGGCGAAGCTGCCGTGGAAGGAACTCGGCGTCGACGTCGCGCTCGAATGCACCGGCCTCTTCACCAAGCGCGAGGATGCGGCCAAGCACCTCACGGCCGGCGCCAAGCGCGTGCTGGTATCGGCCCCGGCGACGGGGGCCGACGTGACCGTGGTCTATGGCGTCAACCACGGCAAACTCGACAAGGCCCACACGATCGTCTCCAACGCCTCCTGCACGACCAACTGTCTGGCCCCTGTCGCCGCCGTGCTTCACAAGGCCATCGGCATCGAGCACGGCTACATGACGACGATCCACAGCTACACCGGCGATCAGCCCGTGCTCGATACGCTGCACAAGGACCTCTATCGCGCCCGCGCCGCCGCGTTGTCGATGATCCCGACGACGACCGGCGCGGCCAAGGCCGTGGGGGAAGTGTTGCCGGAGCTCAAGGGCAAGCTCGACGGCACCTCGATCCGCGTCCCGACGCCGAATGTCTCGCTCATCGACTTCAAGTTCGTGCCGAAGCGCGCGACGACGACCGAGGAGGTGAACAAGGCGATCGTGGAAGCGGCGACCGGCAGCAACAGCCCCCTGAAGGGCATCCTCGCCGTCAACGACCAGCCGCTTGTGTCGACCGATTTCAATCACAGCCCGGCGAGCTCGACCTTCGACCTGAACCAGACCAAGGTGATCGAAGGGAAGCTGGTGCGCGTCCTCTCGTGGTATGACAACGAGTGGGGCTTCTCTAACCGCATGGTCGATACGGCCGTCGCCATGGGCAAGCTCGGCTGAGGCGTCGACATTCCTGCGACCACCGTGTGTGAATGGCGTGCTGGCGGTCCGGGAGGCGAACCGCCAACACGCCTTCTCAGCAGCGCTTACGTGATTGTCGGACTTACGTGCATGCGCACGGCCGACGGCGGGAAGATAGCGGGAAGCGCCGCCGGCGGCTTGTGACGGCGGTCACAAAGGCCCCAATTTTCGCGGGCGGTCTACTCGCAGTCGGCGGGCCGGGTTGGCTCGAAATAGCCCTGCCGCTCGGCGCCAGCGAACCAGAGGCGGTAGAACTGGGTCATTGCCGAAGCCGCGGCGTCGCGGTCGTAGCCGCTGAGCACGGTCCAGTCATGCCGGGCCTGGTCGAGCTGCGCCGCCGAACTGCGCCGCTGGCGCTCGTCGGCGGAGGGAAACCGTACCACGACACCCATGGCGACACCTCGATCAAATAGACATCAAGCAATGATCCGAGCTTCAATACGCTATCAGCCTACCTGCAGATGTATTCGCACTCCTTAACGCAACGGTTGCCGCTTTCTTAACGTCTGGGGCGAAAGGGTTGCCGCGCGCCGCCGCCGCAAAGCCGCTATGATCGCCCACGTGCTGCCTCGCGCCGTCATCATCCACGGATACCCACACGCTCACGCCGCTCTGCGCGCCGCTGTCGCGGCCGACGTCCCGGTCGCTTTGTGGAGCGCGTCGGGCGCCGCTCTCTACGCCGGTGCCGGGTGGTTCGACGCCTTGATTCGACGGGCCGCGAAAGAGACGCCCGGGGCGCGCTTCATCGCGGTTCTCGACTGTGCCGACCGGGCAGATTTGGCGCAGGCAGCGCTCCGTCAAGGCGTGACACAAATTTGCTTTCGTGGCAGCGCGGACCTGGCGCGCCGCATCGCCGACATCGCCGGCCAACATGGCGCGACGCTGCACCGGAAAATGCCACTGGCCCTCGATCTGCTGCATGTCGACGATCCGTTTGCCGCCTGCCGTGCCTGGCTGGGCGGCGATTGAAAACCCGGCAGGCGTCGGCTATGCAGAGGCCCCGCGTTTATCCGGGGCGTCCGGCCGCAGTACGGAGAGAGCCGCCATGCAGATCACCCCGCAAGTCCGCACGATCCTGTCCTGGTACGAGAGCGACAACCCCGGCACCAAGGCCAACCTTGCCCGCCTCCTCATGCACGGCAAGCTCGGCGGCACGGGCAAGCTCCTCATCCTGCCCGTCGACCAGGGCTTCGAGCACGGCCCCGCGCGCAGCTTTGCCGTCAATGCCCCGGCCTACGATCCCCACTATCACTTCCAGCTCGCGATCGACACCGGACTATCGGCCTATGCCTCCGTGCTCGGCATGCTCGAGGCGGGGGCCGACACGTTCGCCGGCGCCATCCCGACGATCCTCAAAGTCAACAGCTCGAACAGCCTGGCCGCGGCCAAGGACCAGGCCGTCACCGGATCGGTCGGCGATGCCCTGCGGCTCGGCTGCTCCGCCATCGGCTTCACGATCTATCCGGGGTCCGACGATGCCTTTGCCATGATGGAGGAGATCCGCGAACTGGCCGAGGAGGCGAAATCGGTCGGGCTCGCGGTCGTCATCTGGTCCTATCCGCGCGGCGGCACGCTGTCGAAGGAGGGCGAGACGGCGATGGACATCTGCGCCTACGCCGCGCACATGGCGGCCCTCCTCGGCGCCCACATCATCAAGGTGAAGCCGCCGACCAGCTTCCTCGAGCAGCCGGAAGCCAAGAAGGTCTACGAGAAGGAGAAGATCGACATCTCCACCCTCTCGGCCCGTATCGCGCACGTCATGCAGGCGACGTTCAACGGGCGACGGATCGTCGTCTTCTCCGGCGGCGCCGCCAAGGACACCGACGGCATCCTCGGCGAGGCGCGCGAGATCCACAAAGGCGGCGGCACCGGCCTCATCATCGGCCGCAACAGCTTCCAGCGAAAGCGCGAGGACGCCCTCAAGATGCTGGATCAGATCATCCGTATCTTCCAGGGTCAGGCATAGACGCAGGACGCATCCGCCTGCCACCCCCGCCGCACGCGCCCGGCTGCCGCATCTTCCTGGTGACGCCGCGCATCGCCGACGAGGCGGCCACGACGCAGCTGGTTGCGCAACTGGACGACGCCACTGCTGCCGCCGCCGACATCGCGGCCGTTCTCCTGCGCTGCGCGGCGGGCGCCGGCGACGGTCTCGTCCGGGCGGCCGCAGCGGCGCAGCGCCGCGTCGTTCAAAGCCGCGACACCGCCCTCCTGCTCGACGGCCGCTCCGATCTCGTGGCCGCGGCCGGCGCCGACGGAGTCCATCTCATGCGGGGGGCCGACTACGCACGCGCGCGGCGTCACGTCGCCGACGGTATCGTCGGTGTCGGCTGCGCATCTCGCGACGACGCGATGAACGTCGCCGAAGCCGGCGCCGACTATGTTCTGTTCGGCGATGTCGATGAGGCCGAGCCAACGGCCGCGACCCTGGCGTTGGTCGAGTGGTGGTCGGCCCTGATGACGGTTCCCTGCATCGGCGCGGGCGGCGCGGCTGGCGGCCACGCCGCGATTGCCCACGCGGGCGCCGACTTCGTTGCCATCGGTGACCGCGGGTGGTCGCACCCCGGTGGCCTCCGCGCCTATCTGCAGGATATTGCCGGCGCGGTCTGAGGCGGCGGGCTGGCCGCCCTCATTTCTCCTTAACAATATAAAGATATCGTTATATACTTATCGGATGGGAAGGAGTCCCCGTTGCGCGTGATCGACAATACCACCGATGCCGGCAGCTTGGACGAATTGCTGGGCAGCCTGCGGGCGACGGCCGAATCCACGCGGCTGCGGCTGCTGGCGCTGTTCGCCGAGGGCGAACTGACCGTGGGCGATCTGTCGCAGATCCTGGGCCAGAGCCAGCCGCGCGTCTCGCGCCATCTCAAGCTCCTGTGTGAAGCGGGCCTCTTGGACCGCTTTCCCGAGGGGAACGCCGTGTTCCACCGCCTGGCCGAGGCCGGCGCCGGCGCCGCGCTCGCCCGTCAGATTCTGCGGCTGCTGCCGCGAGCGGACGAGACGCTGCGCCTCGACCGGGCGCGCCTGGCCCAGATCCGCGCCGAGCGCGCGGCGACCGCCGCGGCCTATTTCCGCAAGAATGCCGCGCGCTGGAACGAGCTCCGTTCGCTCTATGTCGACGAGCAGAAGGTCGAGGCCGAGTTGCTGCGCCTCCTGCCCGGCGGCGACGCGATCGATCTGCTCGACATCGGGACCGGCAGCGGGCGCATCCTCGAACTGGTCGCCGGCCGCGTCCGCCGTGCCGTCGGCATCGATCTGTCGCGCGACATGCTCATCGTCGCACGCGCGAACCTGCACCGGGCCGGCGCGGCCAATTGCCAGGTCCGTCATGCCGACATGTATCGTCTGCCGTGGTCCGAGCCCTCGTTCGACGCCGTCACGATCCATCGCGTCCTGCACTATGCCGAGGAACCCGCCCGCGTGATCGGCGAGGCCGCCCGCGTGCTGCGGCCGGGCGGCCGCCTCCTGATCGTCGACTTCGCGCCCCATTCAATCGAACGGCTGCGCAGCGAGCATGCGCATCGGCGGCTCGGCTTCGCCGACGCGGAAATCCAGCAGTGGTGCCGCACCGCGGGCCTGCAGCCCGAACGCGCCCGCCATCTGCCGGGCAAGCAGCTCACGGTCGGCATCTGGCAGGCCGTGCGGGCGCCGCTGCGCGAAGCCGCGGCGCCGCGCGGGCGGAGGCACGCGGCATGAGACTGGCGCACAAGCTGGCGATCGCCGAACGGCATGTGCCGCCGCTGGCGGCCCCTGCCCCGGCCGCCCCGTTGGTCTCCTTCGAGTTCTTCCCGCCCAAGAGCGAGGCGGCCGCCGCGCAACTCTGGGCCACCATCACCGCGCTCGAGCCGCTGGCGCCCCGCTTCGTCTCCGTGACCTACGGCGCCGGCGGCAGCACGCGCGACACCACCTTCGCCACTGTGACGCGAATCCGGCGCGAGAGCCGACTCACGCCGGCCGCCCATCTGACCTGCGTCGGCAGCGGACGCGCCGAGATCCGCGAGCTGCTCGAACGTTATTGGCAGGCCGGCATCCGCCACATCGTCGCCTTGCGCGGCGATCCCCCGGCCGGCGGCGACGCCTGCCACACGCCTCCCGATGGCTATGCCTACGCCGCCGACCTCGTCGCCGGCATCCGCTCCGTGGCTGATTTCGAGATCAGCGTCGCGGCATTCCCGGAGGTGCATCCGCAGGCGCGCGATGCCGCTACCGACCTCGACAACCTCAAGCGCAAGCTCGACGCCGGCGCGACGCGCGCCATCACCCAGTTCTTCTTCTCCGCCGATGTCTACCTCCGCTTCCGCGACAGCGTCCGGCGCGCCGGCATCACGGCGCCGATCGTCCCGGGCATCCTGCCGGTCACCAACTTTGCCCAGGTGTTGAAGTTCAGCCGCATGTGCGGCGCCTCGATCCCGGCCTGGTTCGCCGATCTCTTCGATGGGCTCGACGACGAGCCGGAAACGCGCAAGCTCGTCGCCGCCATGGTGGCCACCGAACAATGCAGGGCACTCGCCGCCGAAGGCGTTGGCCAGTTCCATTTCTACACTCTCAATCGCGCTGACCTGACGCTCGGCATCTGCCGGCGCCTCGGCCTGAAGCCCGCCGCGGTGCCCGGTCTGCAAGGGACTCTCACCGCCGAAGCCCCGCCGCCCGCCGTCGATCCGGCCATGGGCTGACGCGCTCGCGAGACCGGGCAAGCGTGGACTCGCCGTAACCGAGCTGTTAGGGTCCGCGCCGCTTTCGTGGAACCCGGCGGCCATGGCAACACGCTCTCCCGTCATCAACGTGATGGTGCGGGCCGCCGAAAAAGCGGCGCGCAGCCTCAAGCGCGATTTCGGCGAGGTCGAGCAGCTGCAGGTCTCGCGCAAGGGGCCCGGCGACTTCGTGTCCGCCGCCGACCATCGCGCCGAGAGCACCCTGCGCGAGGAACTGCACAAGGCGCGGCCGACCTTCGGCCTGCTGCTGGAGGAGAGCGGCACGATCAAGGGCAGCGATCCGAGCCACCGCTGGATCGTCGATCCGCTCGACGGCACGACCAATTTCCTCCACGGCATCCCGCACTTCGCCATTTCCATCGGCCTTGAGCGCGACGGCGATGTCGTTGCCGGGGTCGTCTACGATCCGATCAAGGACGAGATGTTCTGGGCGGAAAAAGGCATCGGGGCCTATCTGAACGACCGGCGCCTGCGCGTCTCGTCGCGGCGCAAGCTCGACGAGGCGCTCATCGCCACCGGCATCACGGCACGCGACGGCGCCGCCGAAGACGAGCGCGCCGTCTTCGTCGCGCAGGTCGATGCGGCGCTGGCGTCGGTCGCCAGCGTGCGCCGGTTCGGCAGCGCCGCCCTCGATCTCGCCTATGTCGCCGCCGGCCGCTATGAGGGGTTCTGGGAGAACCATCTGTCGCCGTGGGACATCGCGGCCGGCATCGTCCTCGTCCGCGAGGCCGGGGGCTATGTGAGCGAGATCGCCGGCGGCCACGACATGCTCACCTCCGGCAGCACGTTGGCGGCCAACGCGCAGCTGCATGAGCCGCTCGGCGACCTGCTGCGCGCCGCCACGAAGACCGGCGACGCACCGCGTCGGGCCCGCTCGGCCTGACGGTCGGCCGGCGCAGTGCGGCCGCAAGGCCGTTGTGGCCGCGCAACGGGCTGGACTATAGTGCGCCACCCTGAGTTGCCATGGCCGGAGCGAGCGGACGTCCGTAACATCATGATCGGCTTCAGTCTTTTCCGGCGTCGCGGGCGTCCCGCGGGATTCCTGCCGGTGCTTGCGCTTGCCCTCGCCGGGCTCCCATGGCCGTCCCAACCGGGAAGCGCGGCCGACACGCCGAAAGCGCCCAACGTCATCGTCGACGACAGCGTCCTCGACAGCCTGGGTCCCGGCACGACGGGCGCCGATCTTCCCTTGCCGGCCCCGGCGCAGCCCCCCCTCAGCCGCTTGCTGCAGCCCGGCGAAGCGGCGGTGAGTTCGCAGACGCCGCCGACGGTCGCGCCGGACACGACGGTCCCGGCGGCGCCGACCACGCCGATTCAGGCGACCGACATCGGCGCTGCGAATGGCAACGCCGCCACGAATGGCACGCCGAACGCCGCGGCCCCGGCCGCTGGCAGCAGCCAGACCGCTGCCGCCAGCACGGCGCCCCCGAAGAAGGATGGCGCGTCCGAGCAGGCCGCGGCCAAGCTGCCGATCGAAGGCATGGTGCGCATCCCCTTCGATCCGGAGTCCACCGCGCTGTCCGATCCGGCCAAGACCGCACTGGCGCCCCTGGTCGAGAAGCTCAATTCCGATTTCTCCCTGCGCGTGCAGGTCCTGGCCTACGCCGCCGGCGACGACCAGAGTTCGACGCATGCGCGCGGCGTCTCGCTCGGTCGCGCCCTGGCGATACGCGGCTATCTGAGCGAGCAGGGAATCGCCATGCACCGCATGGACCTGCGGGCTCTCGGCAATTCAGCGCAGGAGCAGCCGGCCGACCGGGTCGATCTCATTCCCACGGCTCAATGAGCGAATGAGCGTTCGCCCGACGACCATCGACGCCGCGGCGACTCAGGGCGATCGCATGACACGGCCGAGCCGCTACCTGGTCTGGATGGTCGTCTGCCTCGTCGCCGTCGCGGTGCTCGCCTTCCTCCTCCAGCAACAGCTGGTCGCGGCCTATTCGCACAATCCCGCGCTCAACACGGGCATCCTCACCGTGTTCGCGATCGGCATCGTCTACATGTTCTGGCAGGTGCTGCGCCTCAATCCGGAGATCAGCTGGATCGAGCGCTATCGCGCCGGGCAGCTCGAATCCGCCAGCTATCGCGAGCCGCGTCTGCTGGCCCCGATGGTCACGATGATCGGCGCCCGCAAGGGCCGGCTCAGCCTGTCCGCCCTCTCGCTCCGGTCGCTGCTCGACGGCATCAACGCGCGGCTCGGCGAATCGCACGATATCTCCCGCTACTTCATCGGCCTGATGGTCTTTCTGGGCCTGCTCGGCACCTTCTGGGGATTGCTCAAGACCATCGGCGGCGTCGCCGATACGCTCTCGACGATCACGGTCCAGGGCGACGCCAACCAGCTGTTCGAGCAGCTGAAGACTGGCTTGCGGGCACCGCTTGCGGGCATGGGCACGGCGTTCAGCTCATCGCTGCTCGGCCTCGCCGGCTCCCTCGTCCTCGGCTTTCTCGAACTGCAGGCCAGCCAAGCGCACAACCGCTTCTTCAACGAGCTGGAGGACTGGCTGTCCGGCATGACGCGCCTGTCGGGCGGCGGTCCGCTCGGCGAATCCGACCAGCCGATCCCAGCCTACATCCAGGCCCTGCTCGAACAGACGGCCGACAGCCTCGACAACCTGCAGCGCACGATGGCGCGCGGCGAGGAAGGCCGCATCCAGGCCAACAGCAACTTTCAGGCACTCGCCGAACGGCTCGGCACGCTGACCGACCAGATGCGCACCGAGCAGCAGCTCATGATGACGCTGGCGGAGACGCAGAGCGAGATCCGGCCCATGCTGGCGAGGCTCACCGAACTGGCGTCGGCCGGCGGCTTCGGGATCGACGAGGCGAGCCGCTATCACCTGCGCAACGTCGATCTGCAGATGAACCGGCTGCTTGAAGAGCTGACTACGGGTCGCCAGGTCTCGGTGCAGGAGATCCGCAGCGAGATTCGCATGGTCGCCCGCACGATCGCCGCCATCGCCGAGGAAGGCGAGCGCTAGGTCATGGCCACCCCGGCTGCCGCCCGCGGACGTCGCGGCTACTTCGACCCCTGGCCGGGCTATGTCGACGTCCTCAGCACCCTGCTGATGGTCGTCATCTTCGTGCTGATGGTGTTCGTGATCGCGCAGGTGTTCCTGTCGCGCGCCCTGTCCGGTCGCGACGAAGCGCTGGCGCGGCTCAACCAGCAGGTGGCCGAACTCGGCGATCTGCTTTCGCTCGAGAAGAAGACGACGGCGGAGATGCGCCTCAACATCGCCGACCTTTCCTCGCAGCTGCAGAATTCGACGGCCGCGCGCGACGAGATGCAGCAGCGGCTCACGGTTCTCCTGGGCGAACGCAACTCGCTGGCGGCGAGCCTCGCCGATGCCAACGCACAGGTTGCCAAGGCGGGCGACGAGAAGACAAATCTTGAATCGCAGATTGCGCAGCTGCTGCAGGCCGACAAGTCCAACAAGGACGCGCTGACGACCATCCGGCTGCAGCTCGACCAGGCGAACAAGGCCGCCGACGACAACAAGGCAGCGCTGCTGGCCTCGCAAGCGGACGCCGACAAGGCGCAGAAGATGGCGGAGGAGAACAAGGCCGCGCTGCTCGCCGCCCTCGCGGATGCCGACAAGAGCAAGAAGACGGCAGCCGACACGGAAGCCGCCCTGCAGTCGGCGCTGGCACTGGCCCGCGACGAAGCCGACAAGGCGAACAAGGCGACGGCCGATCAGAAGGCCGTCCTCGACCAGAAGCTTGCCGAACTCGAGAACGCCTACAAGTCGATCGACGCCGACAAGGCCAAGGTGCAGGCGCTGCTCGTCGAGATCGCTGCGCTTGAAAAGCTCCGTGACGACCTAGCCAGCAAGCTGGCCGCCAGCGAGGATGCGGCGAAGAAGGCTGCGGCCGACAATCAGGCCGCGCTCGACGCGGCGCGGGCCGAGGCCGACAAGGCCTACAAGACGACGGCGGATCAGAAGGCGGCACTCGACCAGAAGCTGGTCGAACTCGAAAATGCCTACAAGGTCATCGATGCAGACAAGGCGAAGGTGCAGGCGATGCTGGGCGACATCGCCGCGCTCGAGAGCCTGCGCGACGATCTGGCGAAGCGGCTGATGGCCAGCGAGGATGCGTCCAAGAAGAATGCGGCCGACGCCGACCAGGCCAACAACGACCTGATCGAAGAGCGCAAGGTCGCCGACTCCGCGCGCATGCAGATCGAGCTGTTGAACCGTCAGGTGCTGGCGCTGCGGGACCAGCTGTCGGCGCTCTCCGCGGCGCTCGACGCGTCGGAAGCCAAGGCCAAGGACCAGGGCGTCCAGATCGCCGACCTCGGCAAGCGTCTGAACGAGGCGCTCGCCAACAAGGTGGCGGAGCTGGCGAGCTATCGCTCCGAATTCTTCGGCCGCCTGAAGCAGGTGCTGGGCGACCGGCCGGACGTCCAGATCGTCGGCGACCGCTTCGTGTTCCAGTCGGAAGTGCTGTTCGAGCAGGGCTCGGCCGACATCGAAGACACCGGCAAGCAGCAGCTCGCGCAATTCGCCAAGACTCTGCTGGACATCGCGCAGAAGATCCCGCCGGAGATCGACTGGATCCTGCGCGTCGACGGCCATACGGACAAGCGGCCGATCAACACCTATCAGTTTGCGTCCAACTGGGAACTGTCGAGCGCGCGCGCCATCGCGGTCGTGAAGTTTCTCGAGAGCCAGGGCCTGGCACCCCATCGGCTGGTC
>Ga0335076_10008448_pt1 | contig 10396 bp, 8 predicted proteins | sample Lox_Sample_25_FD_206717 | JGI IMG/M metagenome (GOLD analysis project Ga0335076, IMG submission 206717) | Soil microbial communities from Loxahatchee National Wildlife Refuge, Florida, United States - Lox_Sample_2.5 | ecosystem: Environmental > Terrestrial > Soil > Wetlands | place: USA: Florida...
GTCGATCCCCGACGTTTCGGACGTCTCAGCGTAGCCGTCGCCGCCGATTTCGATGCCGGGGGCTACGAGCCGCTCGAAATCGACCGCGACAACTTTGTTCGCTTATTTCGCGGGCGAAAGACTCCCTTGAAAAGCGCCTTGTTGAATCAGAAATTGCTAAGGGGGGTCGGGAACATTTATGCCGATGAATCTTTGTTTCGTGCTGGAATACGGCCACGCCGGCGCGCCCATACCGTTCCCCGGCAAAAGCTCGAAGAACTGTTCACGGGGCTGCAGGAAGTCTTGAATGAGGCAATCATCCTGGGCGGATCTTCTGTCTCCGACTACGTCGACGCTGATGGAGAAGAGGGCTTCTTTCAATTGCAACACCGCGTGTACGGGCGTGAGGGAGAACCCTGCTTGGTCTGCAAAACTCCGATCAAGCGCATTGTCATTGCAGGTCGGAGCAGCCACTACTGCCCGAAGTGCCAGGAGTGACTTATAGAATCTATCTAGAGTTTGGCAATTTTCACTGTGTTACCCTTCTGCCCATGCCTGACTTTTCGATTGGAGTAGATCTCGGCGGAACAAATCTACGTATCTCCGCCATCAGTACTGATGGCCAACTGCTGGAGAAAATCACCCTGGGCGTGAAGGTTGCCCTTGGCCGCGACCACGTCATCGGTGAGATGTGCGACGCCATCCATCGGCTAACCGCGCAGTATAAAGATAGCGGCCGATTCATCGGCGCCGGCATCGGAGTACCCGGAATTATAGACATGGAAAGCGGGATGATGCGCAAATCCGCGAATCTGCCCGGGTGGGAAGAATATCCCGTGCGTGACGAGATCGAGCGCCGTTTGGGTGCCCGCGTGTTCCTCGAAAATGATGCCAACGCCGCCGCCTTGGGCGAGGCCTGGCTGGGTGCAGGTCGCGATGCAGACAACATGGTGATGCTCACCCTGGGGACCGGCATCGGCGGTGCCATCATTCTCAACAAGAAGATCTTTTACGGGATGAATGGAATGGCCGGCGAATTCGGGCATGTGACCGTCGAGCCTGATGGTGTTCCTTGCGGCTGCGGCAACCACGGATGCGCGGAACGCTACGCTTCGGCAACGGCGGTCGTACGTATGGCGCGCGAAGCGATCGAGTCCGGCAAGGCTCCGGCCCTCGCCAGGGCTGCGACTCCCGACGCCGAGTTCAGTGCAAAATCCATTTACAATCTTGCCATTCAGGGCAATACCGACGCGCAAGGTATCTTCATTCGTTTCGGCCGCGCACTGGGAATGCTCTTGGCCGATCTCGTCAACGTTCTGAACCTCGACATGTTTGTGATCGGCGGCGGAGTGGTGAGCGCATGGGACGCTTTCGCTCCGACCATGTTCAGAGAATTGCGCGAGCGCTCTCTGGTCTATGCTGCAACGGCGCCGGATTCCCCGGCACAGAAGGAAGGCGCGTCGGCGGCAATCAAGCCTTATACGCGAAAGAAAACGATCATTACGCAAGCACTGCTCGGTAGCGACGCCGGCTTATATGGAGCAGCCCGGCTTCCAGCCCTTTAACTTTCTCTGTCCGCATCACGATGCAACGTCGGGAACCGGGGTCTTCTCTCGGACCTTGCGAACCGCCTGCAGCAACGTCTGATTCTGTTCCGGCGTCCCGATGCTGACGCGGATCGAGTTCGGCGCTCCCCACGAGGCTAGCGGGCGCACGCTGACTCCTTCCGCGCGTAGTCGCTGGGCGAACGCTGCCGCATCCTGCCCAACATCGCAGAAAAGAAAATTCGCGGATGTCGGCACAACTCTGAAATCCAGTTCCGACAAGCCGACACCCACAATTTGTGCTTGCGATGCATTGCCGGCGACCGTCCGCGACACGTGACCCTGATCGTCCAGCGCGGCGAGTGCCGCCGCCTGTGCGATAGACGAAACCGAAAATGTGCTTTGCATCCGTCCACAGTATGCCAGCAACTCGGCGGGGCCTAAACCGTAGCCGATACGAAGCCCTGCGAGCCCGTGTGCCTTGGAGAAAGTGCGCAACACGATCACGCTCGCACTGCGGTGGACGTATTCGAGCGAATGCGAATACTCCACCTTACGCAACAATGCGAAATACTGCGCATATTCGAAGTAGGCTTCATCCAGCACTACCACAACGTGCCCGGGAACTTCGCCAAGAAACTTGCCGAGCTCCTCAGAATCCAGCAATGTGCCAGTTGGATTATTCGGATTGGCCAGAAACACCAAACGCGTGTGCTCGTTGATCGCGTTCAGAATGGCATTCAGATCGAAGCCGTCTCCGGCCATCGGAATCTCAATCAAGTGCGCCCCGCTGGCCTGCACGGCCATGGAGTAGACGATAAAAGAACGCTCGCTTGTAACTGCATTGAGGCCTGGCGCCAGCATCGTCTGGCAGAGCAGGCTGATCAGTTCTGTCGAGCCCGACGTGACCAGCACTTGTTCCGGCGGTAACTCGTGGTGAGCGGCCAACCGAAGACGCAATTCCGTGCAGTCTCCGTCTGGATACTTGTGCACCGATGCGATGGCAGTCCGCATCGCTTCAACGGCGCGTGGTGAAGGTCCGAATGGATTCTCGTTCGAATCGAGCTTGACGAGACGTGGCTGCGTGTCAGCAGGAGGTTGTGGCGAGGGCGCGTAGCCGGTCATTTCCCGCGCTGGCTTTGAAACGAGATCGAAAAAGCGGCTCATGTCTACCGAAATTACTTCGCTGATGCGCTGGTCTTCGTCGCGGACTTCAGGCGTTCAATCTCCTTCAAGGTCAACGACCGAAACTCGCCCGGCGGGACATCGAGCGTAAGGGGCCCGTAGCGCACGCGTTTGATTTTCTCCACGTGATGGCCCACCGCTTCAAACATCCGGCGAATCTGCCGGTTTCTCCCTTCAATGAGCGTAACTTCGTACCACGGATTCGCCGCCTCTTTCACCACTCGCACCGAAGCCAACCCGGTCCTCACGCGTTTGCCTTCGTCAGTCGCGATGCTGACACCGGTGCGGAGTTTTGCCAAGGCATCTTCCTTAGGCGTCCCCGCAACTTTGACCAAGTATGTCTTCGGCACGTGCGATGCCGCCTTCATGAGGCGATGCGCCAGTTCGCCATCGTTGGTCAGCAGCAGCAATCCCTCACTCGCATAATCGAGGCGCCCCACGGGATACACTCTTCCCTTCACCCCCTTGATCAGATCCATCACCGTTGGACGCTTCTCTGGATCGCTCACGGTAGTGACAAATCCCTTGGGCTTGTTAAGAAGAAGGTAAGTGTGGCGCGGGAGGATACGCAAGAGCTTGCCGCGGACACGAACGTGATCGACCTCAGGGTCTGCCTTGGAGCCGAGTTCGGTCACCACGGCGCCGTTCACCTGCACTTGGCCTGAAGAGATGAGTTCTTCTGCCTTGCGGCGAGAAGCAACTCCGGCAGCGGCGATGATTTTTTGCAGGCGTTCGAGCGGCATAATACCCCAGGGCGTCACTCGCGATCAGCCGGCTTTTTCTTGCTCGGCCACGGTCTCGGCGATCGTTATCGATCCAGCTTCTGGTTCGGCGGAGTGCTCCGCGTCCGCAGTTTCAGCATTCACGGCTTCTGGCGCGGCTTCTGGAACAGACGATTCTGCCGGAATCAGTTCTTCCTGGAACGATTGTGCCACCAACTTTTCAAACTCTTCCATGCTAGGTAGTTCGCCTATGTCCTTCAGTCCGAAGCGCATAAGGAATTCTCTGGTGGTCTTGTATAGGATCGGCCGTCCAATCACCTGCTTGCGGCCCGCTGTCGTAATCAGTTTCCGGTCGAGCAGAGTGCCAATCACCCCTCCCGAATCGACGCCGCGTATATCGTTAATCTCGGGGACGGTTACCGGCTGTTTGTACGCGATCACGGCCAGCGTCTCCAGCGCGGGCAGCGATAACCGCACCGGGGGCTTCAGGCTTTTGGCAAACGACCGCACCACTTCGTGCTGCTCCGGCTTGGTGGACATGCGGTATCCGCCGGCAACCTGGCGAATCTCGATGCCGTGATTCGCATCGCCGTACTCGCCTACCAGTTCCTCAAGGCAGGAGCGAACCCGCGATTTGATTTCGGCTTCGTCGGACACACCCTCCGCCACGACAGTCTCTTTGACCAACTGCATCATCTGTTCCAGCGTGATCGGCGTTTCTGCCGCGTAAACGATGGCTTCTAGTTGAGCTTTTAGCGACATAATATTGACGGCTCGCGGGCACGCGCCCAGAACCGTTGTGTCATCTACCTCCAGTCATCGCGGACTGCGGACTGTTCCTTCATGATCTCTTCGAAATGCGTATGCTTGCGGACGGCGATCTCGCCGAACAAGCGGTCTTGCCTTACCTGGATCGCCTGCAGGCGCACCAGTTCAAGCAATGCCAGGAACATGCACACCAGAGCCTGTCGCGTCGGAATCCGCATCAACAGCTGTTTCAGCCGGATCGGCCGATCTTCAAGCGACAATCGCCGCCGCAGATAGTCGATCATCTGGCCCACGGTAACGGTTTCTTCATCCACGTTCAGGACTGGCCGCGTGCGAACTCGCTCCAAGACCTGCTGAAACGTCTTGACCAGGTCGATGACGTCAGCTGCGAGTTCAGGCTCTGTGCCTTCAGCCTCGATGAATTCCTTCAGCGACGGATTAGAAAGCACAGCGTCTTCAATCTGCTGCTTCTGCAGCAACATCTGCGCTGCCGACTTGAATTTCTCATGTTCCAGCAACCGGTTGACCAACTCGTTGCGTGGGTCTTCCGCCTCTTCGCCCGTCGCTAACGGATCGCGCGGCAACAGCATCTTCGACTTGATATGGATCAGCACCGCCGCCATGTAAATGAACTCGGCTGCAACATTGACGTCGAGTTCTCGAATCTTCTCCACATACGCCAGGTACTGCGCTGTAATCTTCGCAATCGGAATGTCGTAAATATCAATATCCTGCTTGCGGATCAGGTCCAGCAGCAGGTCCAGCGGTCCTTCGTAGACATCACTGACTGCGACCGCAAAGGGAAAATCGCTTTCTTCCTTCTTCGCGGCATCTTTTTGCGAAAGCCCTTTTGCGCGCGCGCCCGGGTGATCGACAGCAATCGCAGCGGGTATGGCATTCACTTGCGCAACGGTGATTTTTATCTCTTCACTCATTCAATTCTTAATCAGCCTTGCGTCACCTTCGGCGCCTAATACGCCAGTGACATTCCCATCGAGGCCCGCACGTCGTCCATCGTTTCACCGGCGGCCTTGCGGGCTCGCTCTGTACCGGCTTCCAGAATATCCCAGGCAAGGTGTGGATTTTCCTCAAATTTCCGGCGCCGATCCTGCATGGGATTGAGCAACTGGACCAACCCGTCGGCGGCCCATCCTTTGCACTCGATGCAGCCAATCCCAGCCGATCGACAGCCTTCGTTCACCTTTGCCATCGTCTCTTTGCTGCTGAAGATCTTGTGCAGGTCGCCCACGGGGCAGACATCCGGATTGCCCGGATCCGAGCGTCGCACCCGCGCCGGGTCGGTCACCATTGTTTTGAGTTTTTGCCGCACCAGCGGCTCCGGATCGGTCAGCAGAATCGTGTTGCCATAGGACTTCGACATCTTGCGGCCGTCGGTCCCCGGCAACTTCGCCGCTGGAGTCAGCAAGGCTTGTGGCTCGGGAAACACGGCTCTTGACGATCCATAGAACCCGTTGAAGCGCCGCGCCACTTCCCGCGTCAACTCGACATGCGCGACCTGGTCTTCTCCCACGGGAACGAAATCCGCTTTGTAAATCAGGATGTCCGCCGACTGCAGCACCGGATAACCAAGAAATCCGTAGGTGCCGAGGTCTTTGTCCTTGATGTTGTCGCGCTGCTCTTTGTACGTGGGCACGCGCTCCAGCCAGCCCAGCGGCGTGATCATCGAGAATAACAGGTGCAACTCGGCGTGGGCTGGCACGTGCGACTGGATGAAAATGACCGAACGCTCCGGATCGAGCCCTGCCGCCAGCCAATCCAGTACAACCTCCAGCGAATTCTCTTTCACCTTAGAGGTGTCCGCGTAATCGGTCGTCAGCGCGTGCCAATCGGCGACGCAGAAGAAGCACTGGTATTGATCCTGCATGCCTACCCAGTTCTGCAACGCGCCCACGTAGTTCCCGAGATGGAGTTTTCCGGTGGGACGCATCCCACTCAGCACGCGTTTGCGAGTTGTCGGCGAAGCATGCATTTTCTATGAATTCCGCTGCGCAGGGTCATCTGGAGGAACGCGTCCGGAGGCATCCATGGAAGAAAGTGTCATGCGGGGCTGGAATTGATACTACCATGCACACCACGCCTCCCGCGCGGCAAAGAAGCTCTGCTTCGGCGCGTTTTTGCGGAAAACAGCACGTCGAATGCTTTATAATTCGCGCCGCCATCCGGCACATGGGACACTACCTCCGCTCGTGACCACTCTCGCCCGAAAGCTCCGCGCCACTGACTATTTCACCTTGGGCTGGGGCACCATGGTGGGCGTCGGATGGCTGGTCGTCATGGATGACTGGCTTACACGCGGCGGCGCTTTGGGCGCGCTGCTCGGATTCGTCATAGGTGGCCTGGTGCTGATCCCCGTCGGCTGGGTGTACGGCAGACTGGTGGTCGCCATGCCCGATGCGGCGGGCGAGATCGCCTACACATCGGTCGTCTTTCCCCGCTTCCTCAGCTTCGCCACGGGATGGATGATGACGCTGGCCTACTTTATCGTTTGTCCCTGGGAGGCCGTTGCCGTCGGCCGCATTGCCGGCTACATTCTTCCGGGCCTCGATTCAATCGAACTCTACCGCGTTGCCGGCCGCCCCATATATCTGCCGCATCTTTTGATCGGCCTTGGACTGACCGCGCTGTTGACGGTTCTGAACTACCGCGGCATCCGGCTAAGCGCCATCTTTCAGAACTGGACCAGTTTCGGCACTCTTGCCCTGTTTCTGATATTTGTGTCCCTCGGTGTCGCACGCGGATCCCCGCGCAACATCGCGCCCCTGTTCACGCACACCCCATTCGTCTCGGTCTTGCTCGTCATCCAGATCGTTCCCTATTTCATGACGGGCTTCGAGTCGGTAGGCAAAGCCGCAGAAGAAGCTTCGCCCGACTTTCGCGCAGGAGGCTTCTTCCGTGCGATTTGGATGGCCATCTTGGTTGGAATACTTTTTTACGCCTGCATCGTTGCGGCCGTCGCGTTCGTGGCGCCTTGGCGATCGTTGCTCGATCAAAAATTCATGACGGCGGTCGCTTTTCAGCGGGCACTAGGTTCAAACTGGATCGTAAACATCATTCTTGCTGCCGCTTTGTTGTCGCTGTTCAAGTGTTTCAACGGCAATTTCGTGGCTGCCAGCCGCCTGTTTTTTGCTCTCGGCCGCCGCGGCATGATCGACACGCGCGTCGGAAGCATTCACCCGCAATACCAGACGCCTTCCACGGCGGTGTTGTGGGTTGGCATCGCAACCACCGTTTGCATGCTTCTCGGTGATGCGATTCTTGTTCCCATAACCGAAGTCGGGTCCGTCGCCTGCGCCATCGGATGGATGGCGACCTGCGCCGCCTATCTGGCTTTCGGGCAAGTCGGTAAGATTACTTTGTCTGTCAGGGATCGTCTGGTAGCGGGTTCTGGACTCCTGGTAGCCCTCGCCATGGCTCTGATGAAAGTTGTCCCTCTGGTGCCTGGGCACTTCACCATCTACGAATGGATCGCGCTGACCGTTTGGGTTGTCATTGGCTTCTGCGCCGCCACTTTCCGTGGACCCAACTCACTTTCGAAACCTATGTCGTCACTTAAAACAGGATGAGGACCATGGGCAATTCAGTTTCTCGAAAAATGAAATGCTGGCTTTGTCTGGCAGTTTTATACGTTGTAAATACGCACTTCCTTCCCGCCCAAACAGCAGCGGCAGCGTTTGACATCGTAATCACCAATGGCCACATCATCGACGGCACCGGATCACCCTGGTACTCAGGAGACGTTGGCATCCGCGATGGGAAGATCGCTGCCATCGGCAACCTGACTTCTGCCGCTCGTAAGCGCACCATCGATGCCGGAGGGAGAGCCGTCGCGCCTGGATTCATCGACATGCTGGGACAGTCCGAGCACACGATCCTCGTGGATCCGCGATTGCCTTCGAAAATTTATCAGGGCATCACTTCCGAGATCACCGGCGAGGGCGGTTCGATCGCTCCGCTCAACGACGCCATCATCCAGGCCGACCGTGCCAGCTATGACTACCTAAAGATCATTCCTGACTGGCGAACCTTCCGTCAGTATTTCGCCCGCCTGGAAAAGCAAGGCATCGGCATCAACATCGCCAGTTACGTCGGAGCAACACAAGTGCGCCGCATGGTGCTCGGCGACGACGACAAGCAGCCGACTCCCGAACAACTCGAGCAAATGAAGAAGTTGGTGCGCGACGCCATGAAGGACGGAGCAGTGGGAGTCTCTACTTCTTTGGAGTACGCTCCCGCTCCCTACGCCAAAACCGAAGAACTGATCGCGCTCGCCGCTGCGGCCAGTCCGTTCGGAGGCATCTACGCCACTCACATGCGCGACGAGAGCAACTCCGTGCTCCCGGCGATCGACGAGGCTCTCCGCATCGGTCGCGAAGGGCACATTCCGGTAGAAATTTGGCATCTCAAAGTCGCGGGCAAAGCGAACTGGGGACGAATGCCCGAAGTCGTGGCCAAGATCAATGCCGCTCGGGCCGCTGGCTCGGATGTCACCGCCGACACTTACGCTTACACCGCCTGGAGCAATGATTTTTCCGCCTTCATTCCTCCCTGGGCTCACGACGGTGGAAACACGAAGCTAGTGGAGCGACTGAAAGATCCTGCAACCCGTGCCCGTATCCGCAAAGACATGACAACGACCTCCAACGATTGGGACAACGAGTGGGAGGAGATTCCCGGCCCTGAAGCCGTGATGATCACCGAGGTCGAAAATCCGCAACTTCAACCGTTGCTGGGCAAACGTCTTTCGGAAATTGCGAAGATGTGGAACAAAGATCCGATCGACGCGATCTGTGATCTTCTCATTCAGGACCCGGATGCCGGTGTCGCCGTCTTCGGCATGTCGCAGCCCGACGTGACGCTCGCGCTTCAGCAGCCCTGGGTCTCCGTCGACAACGACTCTCCCGGCTTGTCGCCGGAAGGAATACTCGGCGGCACGCACACGCATCCTCGCGCCTACGGCACGTTTCCCCGCATCCTGGCGAAGTATGTTCGTGAGGATAAAGCTCTCACTCTGGAGGATGCGATCCGCAAATTCTCGGCGCTGCCCGCTCAGCGCATGCGGCTGATCGATCGCGGCGTACTAAAAGCTGGCATGTGGGCTGATGTGGTCGTCTTCGATCCCGCTACGGTACGCGACCTCGCGAATTTCGAAAATCCGAATCAGCTCTCCCAAGGTATGGAATACGTGCTCGTCAACGGCGTTCCAGTAATCGACGGTGGAAAGATGACGGGACAGCTCCCTGGCAAAGTCTTGCGCGGCCCAGGATATGTGCCCTAGCTCTATTTCGTGGAGTCGGGCTTCAATCGTGCCTGCTCGGCGCCAGACGGTTGCACGCGCGGTTCCGCCAGCGTACCCGTAATGTCGTACCCGGCAGCGTGGTTGCTCGGGGTTGACAGCTTGAAGCTAATCTCTTTGCTGAACTGCGCCGTGCCGCTCAGCAGATATTTGCTTCGTCCTGAATCGAGCGCCGCGTCTTTTAATTCCAGTTTTCCGGCATGCAGGTGGGCTTCCCCTCGCAAGCGAGTAAGGCGAAGTACTCCCTCGTCTTCAGTGAGCGAGACATGCGTCAGACTTCCATCGCGCGCCTCAAACTGGAACGTGCCTTCAGCCGATGTCCAGAATCCAGCCGGACATTCGGCTTTCATCTTGTAGTTGGCATTCGCCACGCCTGAAATCCAAGCGTCGTCCATCGTCTCTGCGATCTGCGAAAGCGATACGCCACTCAAAGTCCCACTTCCGCTGCACGTGCCGGGCTTCGCGGTGAAATCGGCCTGCCACTGCCCGCGATGCTTGCCGCCCAGAACATCGAACTTGAGGTCGTCAACTTGGAGCTTGCCGCTGTCCAGCGAGATTTTCGCTGACGCACGCGACGCACTTATGTTTTTCAGTTGTACTCGTTCCGCGCTTACACTCCCCGAAGCTCGAACTTCGGCCAGAAACTTGGCCGAACTGGACGACGATGGCGCCAGCAGCCGATACCACGGGCGTTCTTTGGGTAGTGGATTGACCCACTCGCTCAATTCAGAAAAAGACAGCTGGTTCGTCTTGAGATCGAAATCAATCGTGCAATCCGCCGGCGCGCCACAGCCGCGCGGCGCAGTGAGCCATCCGCTCCACGAGGTTCCTGCTGCCCTTGCATTCAGCTTGGTCACTCGGGTGGTGTCGCCAGTCAACTGCAC
>Ga0335076_10008449_pt1 | contig 10395 bp, 8 predicted proteins | sample Lox_Sample_25_FD_206717 | JGI IMG/M metagenome (GOLD analysis project Ga0335076, IMG submission 206717) | Soil microbial communities from Loxahatchee National Wildlife Refuge, Florida, United States - Lox_Sample_2.5 | ecosystem: Environmental > Terrestrial > Soil > Wetlands | place: USA: Florida...
CCGCGGCCGGAGTGCTCGCGAGGGCGCGCGTCATTGGCGCAGGCGGCTGTGGCGGAATCCGTAGAAGACGTAGATGGACATGCCGATCGCGGTCCAGATCACCAGCCGGATCCAGTTCTCGAGCGACAAGGTCAGGGTCAGCGCGAGGCAATAGAGAGTGCCGACCACGCAGGTGACCGGCGCCCACGGCACGCGGAACGGGCGGTGATCGTTCGGGCGCGTGTAGCGCAGCACCAGCACTCCGGCGCACACCACGGCGAACGCCAGCAGGATGCCCATGGAGATGAGATCCGCGAGCAGATCCAGCGGAAACACCGCGGCGATCAGCGCCGCGAATACGCCGGTCCACACCGTGGCGACATGCGGCGTCTTGAAGCGCGGGTGGCAGCGGCTGATCGCCTGCGGCAGCAGCCCGTCGTCGGCCATCGACAGCAGGATCCGCGGCTGGCCGAGGAGCGAGGTGAGGATCACCGAGGTCATCCCGGCGATGACGCCGACCTTCACCAAGGGCGACAGCCAGGCGAGCTGCGGGTGGGCATCGAGTGCCACCGCCACCGGCGCATCGGAGTCGAGCTTCTGGTACGGCACCATGCCGGTCAGCACGCTCGCCATCGCAACGTACAGCACCGCCGAGATCAGCAGCGCGCCCAGGATGCCGAGCGGCAGGTCGCGCTGCGGGTTGCGCGCCTCGAGCGCGGTAGTGGAGGCGGTATCGAAGCCGACATAGGAGAAGAAGATGATGGCCGCGCCCTTCAACACGCCGCTCCAGCCGAAGTGCCACCATTCACCGGTGTTCGGCGGCACGTACGGCCGCCAGTTGGACACATCCACGTACTTCAGGCCCGCGATCACCACGATCACGATGATGGCGACCTTCAGGCTCACCATGAAGGAGTTGGCGCCCGCCGAGCCGCGCACACCGAGGTACAGGAGCACGGTCATCGCCGCGATGATGAGCACGGCCGGCACGTTGATGTAGGCGCCGGTGGCCACGATGTGCTCCTGCGCATCCAGGCCGAGCGGCGCGTTGACCAGCACGGCCGGCAGGTGGATATGGGCGTCGTTGAGCAGGCTCACCACGTAGGCCGACCAGCTCACCGCCACCGCGGATGCGGAAATCGCGTACTCGAGCAGCAGGTTCCAGCCGATGAACCAGGCGAGCGCTTCGCCGAGCGTCGCGTAGGTATAACTGTAGGCGCTGCCCGGAATGGGCAGGAAGGCGGCGAACTCCGAGTAGCACAGCGCCGCGAGCATGCCGCCGAAGGCGGCAATCAGCAGCGACAGCGTGATCGCGGGACCGGACTGGTGGGCGGCGACCGTGCCGGTGAGCACGAAGATTCCCGAGCCGATCGTGGCGCCGAGGCCGATGGCAATCAACGCCCGTAGACTCAGCACCTGCCTGAGACGAGCCTTGCCGGCCGGTGTCGGGTCGATCGGCCGCACGGCGCACATCTGCCTGAGGATGGAGGGTCGCGCCTCGCCGGCGCCGCTGCTCTTATTTATTGCGTTCATTCGCTCACGATCGCCTGGCCCCCGGAGCCGCGCCCGGGGAGTCTCTCACACGCGCGCCCTCCCCGGCACGCGGCCCGGGCCCCGGGAGCCTGTGCTAGCATGGCGCGCCCGGCGAGGCCCGCCCCGAGCCGGTGTTTCCCGCGGAGAAAAGCCCATGTCGAGTCCCGCAAGCCCCAAGGTCGCACCTCCCGCCCAGGGGGCGAAGATCGCGATCAGTAACGGCAAGCTCAGCGTCCCCGAGAACCCCATCATCCCCTTCATCGAGGGTGACGGTACGGGGCCGGACATCTGGCGCGCCAGCGTCCGCGTCATGGACGCCGCGGTGGCCAGGGCCTACGGCGGCAAGCGCCGCATCCACTGGATGGAGGTCTACGCCGGGGAGAAGGCCAATCGCCTCTTCAACACCTGGCTGCCGGATGAGACCGTGGCGGCCTGCCGCGAGTACCTCGTGTCCATCAAGGGGCCGCTGACCACCCCGGTCGGCGGCGGCATCCGCTCGCTCAACGTGGCGTTGCGGCAGATGCTCGACCTGTACGTCTGCCTGCGGCCGGTGCGCTGGTTCAAGGGAGTGCCCTCTCCGGTCAAGCACCCCGAGAAGGTCGACATGGTGATCTTCCGTGAGAACACCGAGGACATCTACGTCGGCATCGAGTTCGAGTCGGGCACGCCCGAGAACCAGAAGTTCCTCGAGCTGTTCCGCCAGGCCTTCCCCAAGGCTTACGCCAAGATCCGCTTCCCCGACAGCTCCGGCATCGGCATCAAGCCGGTGTCGAAGCAAGGCTCGGAGCGCCTGATCCGCTCGGCCATCGAGTACGCGATCGCCAACCGCAGGAAGAGCCTCACCCTGGTTCACAAGGGCAACATCCAGAAATTCACCGAAGGCGCATTCCGCAATTGGGGATACCAGCTGGCGGAGCGCGAGTTCGGCAGCGCCACCTACACCTGGGAGCAGTGGGAGCGCACCAAGGCGTCGAAGGGCGAGAAGGACGCCAACGCCGAGATGGATGCGGCGCGCAAATCCGGGCGCGTCATCGTCAAGGACGCGATCGCCGACATCACGCTGCAGCAGGTGCTCACCCGCCCCGAGGAGTTCGACGTCATCGCCACCCTGAATCTCAACGGTGACTATCTCTCGGATGCGCTCGCCGCCCAGGTGGGCGGCATCGGCATCGCTCCGGGCGGCAACATCAACTACCTCACCGGGCACGCGGTGTTCGAGGCCACGCACGGCACGGCGCCGAAGTACGCGAACCTCGACAAGGTGAACCCCGGATCGGTGATCCTGTCGGGTGAGATGATGTTCCGCTACCTGGGCTGGCTCGAGGCCGCCGACGCCGTCATCGCGGCCATGGACCGCACCATCGGCCAGAAGACCGTCACCTACGACTTCGCGCGCCTCATGGACGGAGCCCAGGAAGTGTCCACCAGCGCGTTCGCGGATGCGCTGATCAAGAACCTCTGAGACGCGCGATGAGCGGCTACTCGGGCACGCCGCTCGCGAAGAAGCTCGGCCTGGGCGCCGGCTGTCGCCTCTACCTGGGCGATGCCCCGGATAACTACGGCGTGCTGGTGGCGCCGCTCCCCGCGGGCGCGCGGCTGGCGAGCCGCATCGGCGCCGACACCGATGTCATCCACGTGTTCGTCACGCGCCGGGCGCAGCTCGAGCGGGCGCTCGCCTCGAGCCTCGAGGCCATGCGCGCCGATGCCGTCATCTGGGTGAGCTGGCCGAAGAAATCCTCAGGCGTCGCGAGCGAGATCACCGAGGATACGGTGCGCGAGCTTGCCCTGCCGCTCAAGCTCGTCGACATCAAGGTGTGCGCCGTCGATGACACCTGGTCGGGACTGAAGCTCGTGGTACGCAAAGATGCGCGCGCCACGTGGCCGCGGCCCGCGCGCGGCGCCCCGCGCCCGTCAGGCGCAGTCCCAGGGCGCCGCCGATGACCGGTACCAGGCCGACCGTCCTCGACTGGGCGCGCAAGCTCCGGGCGATCGCGCAGAACGGCCTCACCTTCAGCCGCGATCCTTTCGACCGCGAGCGCTACCACGAGCTCGAGGAGCTGGCCACCGCGATGCTGAGCGCCGAGCTCGTGGCGCCGCCCGAGGCACTGCGCGCCCTGTGGAAGGACGAGCGGGGCTATGCGACGCCCAAGGTGGACGTGCGCGGCGGCGTGTTTCGCGGCGCGGACGTGCTGCTGGTGCGCGAGCGCAGCGATGCGCGCTGGACGCTGCCGGGCGGCTGGGCGGACGTGAACGACTCGCCCTCCGGGGCCGTGGAGCGCGAAGTCCTCGAGGAGTCGGGCTACCGCGCGCGGGCGGTGAAGCTCGCCATGCTGCTCGACAAGAGCCGCCACCCGCATCCGCCCGGCTTCTGGCACATCTACAAGCTGTTTTTCCTCTGCGAGCTCGAAGGCGGCGCGGCGGCGGTGAGCGGCGAGACGGACGCGGTGGAGTTCTTCCCCGTAACGGCGCTGCCGGAGCTCTCGACCGGCCGCGTGCTCGCGGGCCAGATCGAGCGGCTCTATCAGCACCGGCTCAACCCGGCGCTGCCGACCGACTTCGACTGACTGCCGGGCGGCGGCCAAAAAGGATGGACTGCGCGCAGCACCTGGTCGAGGCCTTTGCCGGCTACAACGCGGAGTTCCGTGCCATTACGCGCCGTGCGCCGCAGCGCTTCGACGGCCGCGACTGGAAGGGCGCGCAGCGCGATCATGTGGAGCGCATCGAGCTCTATGACCGTTTCGTCAACCAGACGGTCGCCGAGCTGCGCACGGCGCTCGGCGCGGCGGCGCTGGAACGCGAGCGCTGGCGGGAGATCCGCCGCGAGTTTGCGGCGCTGATCGCCGGCCTTCCGGACCCGGAGTTCACCAAGACCTTCTTCAGCTCCGTGACCCGGCGCCTGTTCGGCACCGTCGGCGTGGCGCCCGACATCGAGTTCGTCGCCACCGATCTCGACCCGCTGGCCGGGATCGATACTCAGGTCGGCGCCATCAGTTACGCGAACCACGGCTCGCTGCCGCTGCTGTTCGAGGATCTGCTCGGAGACCTGCGCTTCCGCTCCGCGTGGCGCGACCTCGATAAGAGTATCGCCCACGTCGCGGGCGAGGTGCGCAGCTTCCTCGCGAGCAGCGGCGAGCGGCGCAGCGTCGAGCGGGTCGAGGTGATCCGCCCGGTGTTCTACCAGATCTCGCGCGCCTACATCGTCGGCCGCCTGGTGGGGCGCGGCCTGCTCGCGCCGCTCGTCATCGCGCTGAAGAACACCGACAGCGGCATGCTGGTGGATGCCGTGATGCTCGCCGAGGACGACGTCAGCATCGTCTTCGGCTACACGCGCTCCTACTTCCACGTCGACCTCGAACGGGTCGCGGAAGCCGTGGTGTTCCTGCGCTCCATCATGCCGAGGAAGCCCGTGAGCGAGCTGTTCACGGTGCTCGGGCGCGCGCGCCAGGGCAAGACCGAGCGCTACCGCGAGCTGGTGCGGCACCTCGAGCACACCGACGACCTGTTCGTGCACGCGCCCGGCGAGCGCGGGCTGGTGATGGTGTGCTTCACCCTGCCCTCCTTCGACGTGGTCTTCAAGGTGATCCGCGATCGCTTCCCGCCGCCGAAGACGGTGTTGCGCGAGGAGGTGATGGCGAAATACCAGATGGTCTTCATCCACGACCGCGCCGGCAGGCTGGTGGATGCGCAGGAATTCCGCCGGCTGCGCTTTCCGCTCGCGCGCTTCGACAGCGCGCTCCTCGAGGAGCTGCAGCGCGAGGCGACCCACACCGTGCACCGCGACGGCGCCGACCTGGTGTTCGATCACCTGTACGTGGAGCGGCGCATGACGCCGCTCAACCTGTATCTGCGCAGCGCCGGACCCGAGGCGGCGCTGCGCGCGGCCATCGACTACGGGCAATGCCTGCGCGACCTCGCGTACACCGACATCTTCCCGGGCGATCTGCTGCTGAAGAATTTCGGCGTGACGCGCCACGGTCGGGTGATCTTCTACGACTACGACGAGTTGTGCCGCGTCACCGACTGCAATTTCCGCGACCTGCCGCAGCCCGAGAACACCGAGGACGAGATGCGCGGCGAGGCCTGGTTCTACGTCGCCGAGAACGACGTGTTTCCCGAGACCTTCATGCGCTTCCTCGCCTTCGACGAGGCGCAGCGCGAGGCACTGCTGCGCTTCCACGCCGAGATCCTCAGCGCGCGTTTCTGGCGCGAGGTGCAGCAGCGGCTGCGCGCCGGCGAGGTGGTGGAGGTGCTGCCCTATCACCCGCATCGGGTGCGCGTCGCGAGCAGCGCCTGACGGCGCGCGCGGCGATGCGGTGCTAGGAGTGCGGCAGCAGCGTCTGCACGCGCAGCGCGAAGCGCTCGGCCGCGGCGCCCGGCGCCGGACAGCTCAGGGTGCCGAGGACGCGTACCGGGAGCGCCGCGAGCAGCCGCGCATTCATCTGCCTGAGGAGCTCGCAGTCCGCGCCCGTAAACGATGGCAGCTTGCCGGGGCCGAGAGCGACCGTGGCATGCTCCACCGTGACGTCGGCGTACTGCGCGAGCGAGGGCGGCAGCGCATCCGGCAGCTCGAACTGCAGCTGCACGCTCGGCGAGAGGCTGGACGTCGCAGCCGTGTTGCCGCAGCGGAAGGTGTCGATCTTCGGGTAGGGGCGCGCGCCGATCGCCATCAACACATCGTGGAAGCGGTACCACAGCTCGGTACAGGTGTAAGCGGCCGGCAGCCCGTGAAGCTCCACGAGCACATCGAAAGGCCGCCACGCCGCGCGGCCGGCCGCGTGCCGCGGGTCCGCCGACCCGCCCTGCACGGGCGCAATCAGCGCGGCACAGAACCCGGCGGCGGCGAGCGCCGCGGTCAGCCAGCATGCATGCGTCGAGGCACGCCTCATGACGGCGATTGGACCCGCACGGCGCGCCGCGGTTCCCTCGCTCATCGGGTGGCTGCTGCGCCGCCGGGCGGCGCCCCCTGCGACGGAGCGAGATTGGCATGCAGGAACTCGGTTACCTTCCGATACAGAGTGAGGCGCATCTCCGGGCGCTCCAGGCTGTGGCCGCCGTGCGGGATGAGCACCAGCTCGTGCGGCACACCGTGACGCGCGAGCTCGCGGTCCATCGCCTTGCTGTGATCGACCAGCACCGTGTAATCGTCGTCGCCGTGCACCAGCAGCACCGGCACGCGGATGTCGCCTGCGTGTATGAGCGGTGACTGCTCGCGGAGCGAGTCCGGGTCGGTGCCCATGGCATCGCCCGCCGAAGCCTTGCCGCCGTAGAAGCGCTCGTCGTCGCGCGCCATCTGCGCCAGATCCGACACGCCGGCGATGCTCACCGCGCAGCGGTACAGCTGCGGCTGCTTCTCGACGCCCGTGAGCGCCGCGTAGCCGCCGTAGCTCCAGCCGACGATGGCGAGGCGCGCCGGGTCGACGATCCCCTGATCGATGAGCCAGTGGGCGCCGGCGGTGATGTCGTCGAGCATGATCGTGCCCCAGGCCTGGTGGCCGGCGTCCCGCCACTGCTCGCCGTAACCGGTCGAGCCGCGGAAGTTGAGCTGCAGCACGGCGTAGCCGCGGCTCGCCAGCACCTGCACGAGCGGGTCGTAGGCCCAATGATCGCGCGCGTAGGGACCACCGTGCGGCAGCACCACGCCCGGAAGCTTGCTGCCCGGCTCGCTCCGCTGCGGCAACGTCAGATACCCCGGGATCGTGATGCCGCCAGGGCCCGCAACGGTGATCGGTCGCATCGGCGCGAGCTCCCCGTCGGCAAGCCCCGGGATCTGCCGGCCGAGCTCGGTCAGGGCGCCGGTCGCCACGTCCAGCAGCTGGTAGCGCGGCGGCATCACGTCGCTGAAGGAGAGAGTGACGAGCTTCGCCCCGTCGTGGGTCGCATCGATGACCACGTGATAGGCACCGGGGAGCGCGCGCTCGAGCTGCTGCTCGATCGCGGCGGCGTGCGCGTCGGTGTACTGGGTGTGCGGCCGGTCGGTCTCGTAGACGTAGCCGGCGACGTGCCGGTCGGTCGGCCACTCGAGGATGCCGCCCACGTCGACGTCGGGGCGCGAGTACACGAGCTGCATGCCGCCGCCCGCCTCGAGGTCCATCTGCCACACCGCGGTGCGGCCTTCGTAGGGGGCGAACACCAGCAGCTGATTGGGATGCTCGCCGAAGGCGAGCGGATCGAAGCGGTTCTTGCGATCGAAGCGCTTGAACTCCTCGAGCGTGCGCCACGGCGCATCCGGCCCGTTGCGGGCGATGTACTCGCCGGTGTCGTTCTGGAAGCCGTAGCCGAAGCGCACGTCGCCGCTCGGGTCCGCGGTCCAGTCCATCACCGGCGGGTGCGAGGCGACCACCTGCTTGAGAGCGCCGTCGTAGACATCGAGCCGGTAGACGGACGGGAACACGCTGCCCGCGTCCCCGAGCTCGATGAGCACGTGCGAGGGATCGTCGGGCAGCCAGGAGATGATGCGATCCTGGAACTGTGAGGTCGCCGCCGGCGCCATGCGCGCGAAGAAGGCGCTGCGGAACATCAGCCGGAAATGCCTGCCGTCGGCGTCGATCGCCAGCAGGCGCGAGGCCGGATAGAGGCGCTCGGGCACGCCGCCGCGCGCCACACCCTCGAGATGGCACAGCAGCCGCTCGCCGGTCTTGAACTCGCAGCGGCTCACGGCGAAGGAGCCGGCGGCGGCGTTGAGGATCGTCCACTCACGTGCGGTGCGCAGGTCGCGCACCGCGACGCGCTGCTGGCCCGAAGCGTTGCTGAGATAGACGAGATAACGGCCGTCGGGCGAGATATGCGGCTCGGCCATCTGCGCGGCGGCCGCGAACACCTCCAGCGGGATCACCCCCCCGGGCGGAACCCGCGGGGTCGCGGCGGCGGCGGCGGGCGGCCGCGGCGGCACGGCGGCAAGCCTCTCCGGCGGGGCCGGTGGGAGCGGTACGATGACGCCGGCCGGCCCCGGAGCACGCAGCGGCGGCGCCGCGAGCGCTGCCGGCAGCGCCATCACCGTCGCGGCCCACAGCCAGCGGGCAAGCGTGCGCGGCGAGCGCGCCCTCGGCCCCGCCTCGCTCGCGAATCCGCAGCAGCCGGCGGGCGGCAGCTCGAGCGGCGGCGGATGCTTGACGCGTGTCGGCTTCCTCATGGGCATCGCGCCATCAGTCGGCGAGCGTGAAGCGGTCGGCATCGAGATGCGCCGGGAATTTCTCGCGGAACGCCTCGAGGCGCCCGCGGTCGAGTGTCGCCGTGAGGACGGCAGGCCCGGCACCGGCCTCGGCGAGCGGCTGGCCGAGGTAGTCGATGGCGGCACTGTCGCCCTGGTAGGGCACGCCGTTGCCGTCCGGGCCGACGCGGTTGACGCCGACGACGTACGCCTGGTTCTCGATGGCGCGCGCGGTGAGCAGCTGCCGCCAGGCGTAGGCACGGGGCGTGGGCCAGTTGGCGACGTACACGAGGAGCTCATAGTCGAGCTCGGCGCGGCGGCGGCTGAAGACCGGAAAGCGCAGGTCGTAGCACACCAGCGGACAGATGCGCATACCGCGCCAGCTCGTGGTCCAGGCATTCCCGCCGGGCGTGAAATGCTGGTGCTCGCGCGCCATGCGGAACAGATGCCGCTTGTCGTAATGCCGCAGACTGCCGTCCGGCTCCGCCCATAGCAGCCGGTTGAAGTAGCGGCCGCCCTGCGCCGTGATGAGGCTGCCGGTGACGGCCGCGTCGAGCCGGGTGGCGAGCTCGATCAACCAGGCGCTGGTCGGACCGCCGGCCGCTTCCCCGAGCCGCTCGACCTCCATGCTGAAGCCGGTGGTGAAAGTCTCGGGCAGCACGATGAGATCGGTGGCGCCGGCGAGCGGGGAGAGCAGCGCCGCGAAGCGCTCGCGGTTGGCCGCCGCGTCCCCCCATACGAGGGGCTGCTGCACCAGAGTGACCCGCAGCTGCGTCATCTGCCGCCACCGTGCCGCACCCGCGCGGCGAACGCCTTGAGCCGCTGCGTCGCCTCATCGAGCGTGGTGTCGCGCTTGGCGATACAGAGCCTGAGGAACGGCATCCTGACGGGCTTCGCGTAGAAGGGCGACAGCGGGATGGTGGCGACGCCCGCCTCGGTCAGCAGCCGCTCGGCGAAGGCGAGGTCATCTGGCGGGGCGAATTCGCCGAAGCCGAGCAGCTGGAAATACGTGCCCTGCGCCGGCGGCAGCGAGAAGCCCGAGCCCGCCAGCGCCGCCCGCAGCCGGTCGCGCTTGGCGGCAAAGAACGGCGTCAGCTCGCGCCAGCCGTCGGGCTGCTCGGTGAGGTAGGCGGCGATCGCGTGCTGCAGCGGGGTCGCGATGCTGAAGGTGTTGAACTGATGCACCTTGCGCAGCTCCGCCGTGAGTGCCCGCGGCGCGATGCAATAGCCGACGCGCACGCCGGTCGCGTGCAGCGTCTTGCCGAAGGAGAACACCGCGAAGCTGCGGGAGCGGAGCTCCGGGTGCGCGAGCACCGAGTGGTGGCGCAGGCCATCGAACACCACGTGCTCGTACACCTCGTCCGACAACAGCAGGATGTCGCGATCGCGCACGACTGCGGCGAGCTCATCGAGGTCGGCCGCGCTCGCCACGCTGCACGCCGGGTTCGCCGGGCTGTTGAACAGCACCAGCCGCGTGCGCTCGTTGATGGCCGCACGCACCCGCTCCCAGTCGTAGCGGAAATCGGGCGGCGTGAGCGCAATGCGCACGCAGCGCCCGCCCGCGAGCCGCACCGCCGGCTCGTAGGAATCGTAGGCCGGATCGAAGGCCAGCGCCTCGTCTCCGGGGCCGACCGCCGCCTGGATCGCCGAATAGATGGCCTCGGTGGCGCCGAGCGTCACCGTGATCTCGCTCTCGGGATCGGCGCTCACCGCGTAGCAGGCGCGCACTTTCAGCG
>Ga0335076_10008450_pt1 | contig 10394 bp, 9 predicted proteins | sample Lox_Sample_25_FD_206717 | JGI IMG/M metagenome (GOLD analysis project Ga0335076, IMG submission 206717) | Soil microbial communities from Loxahatchee National Wildlife Refuge, Florida, United States - Lox_Sample_2.5 | ecosystem: Environmental > Terrestrial > Soil > Wetlands | place: USA: Florida...
CCGTCAGCGGCGAGCCTGCCGCCAGCGGGGAGGACGCGGCGGCGGCGGCCGGCGAGTTCGCGCTGCTGCTGCTCGCCTCGGGCCGGCGGGCAGAGGCCGCGGCCTGGGCGCGCCGCGCGACGGCGACTGCCGGCGCCAGTGTCACGCGCGCCCTGGCGCAGGTGATCGCCGCGGAGTGCCTGGCGCGGGACGGCCGGCCAGAGCAGGCGCTGGCGGCGCTGCGCGCCGAGCTTGGCCGCCAGGACCTTGACGACCCTGGCGCCCCGGTGCTGCGGGCAGGGCTGGGCACGATCCTATTCTGGTGCGACGAGCTGCCGGCGGCCGCCGGGCACCTCGCCGCGGCGGAGGCCGCACAGGACGCGTCGCCGGCGGGCGGCGCGTCGCCGGTGCCTTTCCAGGCGCGTCGGCGGCTTCTCGCGGCCAGCGTGCGACGAGTGCTGGCCGACTACCGGACAGGCGCATGGGACGAGGCCGCGGAACGGGCCGAACGGCTCGTCACGCTGGCGGCCGACCTCGATCAGGACTCGCTGCTTTGCGGCGCGCACGCCGCGGCCGCCTACCCGGCGGCCGCTCGCGGCCGGTGGGACACAGCGCGGGCACACGTCGGCGCCGCCGCCCGCTACGCCGCGGCGGGGGACCGTGACCAGCTGCTCGACGTCGCCGGCGCCCGCGTGGCGCTGGCGTTCGCGATGGACGACCCGGAAGCGGTGCTCGCCGCCGCGCGTCCGGTCGTTGTCGAGCTAGCGGGCCTGGCCGGCGTGGCCGACGGCGCCGACGGCCCGGCAGACCTCGCCGGGTTCGCCGGCGCCGAGCCGGCGCTGCTCAGTTTCTGGCCGCTCTACGCGCATGCGCTCGCCCGGGTCGGCCGGCTCGCGGAAGCGGCCGACGCGCTCGCGCCGTTCGCCGAACTGGCGAGCGTGCGCGGCCGCAGGTCCGCGATCGCCGCCGCCGCGCGGGTGGAGGGGTTCATCCACGCCGCCGCGGGACGCCCGGACGCGGCCCGCCGCGCCTACCAGGCCGCGCTGGCAAGCCTGGACGGGCTGTGCATGCCGCACGAGGAAGCGCTCACCCGCCTGGATTACGGAAGATTTCTCCGGCACCAGAGCCAGCGCCGGGCGGCGCTACGCGAGCTGTACGCCGCGCGCGCCGCGTGCGCCCGCCTCGGCGCGATCCCGTTCCTCGCCCGCTGCGACGCCGAGCTCGGCCACGACGTTCCCACCGTCCCCATGGTCCCCTCAGTCCCCGCGGAGCCCGCCGCTACCTCTGCCGCGAATGCCCAGCTCAGCGCGTCGGCTGTGCACGCCGTGCCGACCTGGCCCGCGCCGCTGACCGCCCGCCAGCTCGCCGTCGCCGAGGCCGTCGCGGAAGGCAAGTCGAACCGGCAAGTGGCCCGCGAGCTGTACATCACGGTGAAGACCGTCGAGTATCACGTCAGCCAGATCTTCGCCAAGCTGGGCATCGACGACAGAGCCGACGTAGCAGGCGCTTTGCGATCGCGCAAGTCTTGACGCCGTTGCACAACGGGGATCACGATGAGGTTCCGGTCGCGCGCTGACGCGCAGTCGTGTGTGCTGAGGCGCATGGTCGGGCAGGGTCCGCACCCGGCGGGTGGGCTTGTGCCGAATCGATTTAGAACCTGCGTCTCCAGGGGTTGATCATCACTCTGCGAGAGTTGATCATCACCCTAGGAAGGGTGATGATCTTGCGGCGTGCCAGCAGGAGGGTCAGAGAGGCAGCAGAGAGCCCATGCCGCGAGGCAGGCACAGGGAAGAGTCCGGGGCAGTCGCCGTCGCGCATGGTTCTGGTGTGAATGAGGCCGCGCCTGGTGACCTGGTCACCGGGGCGCTGAAGGAAGGAGTATCTGTGGCTCACCGTGATGGCAGAACCGCACCGCCGAGGCGCGGGATCCTTCAGCGCAGGTCCCGGATGAAGCTGGGCGCCAGCGTGGTCGGCGTGGCGATGGCCTGCACGACGCTCGCCGCCTGCGCCTCAAGCAGTGCCGCGACCGGGCCGGTCACGCTCAACTTCTACAGCTTCAATGACCAATCCGGCGCGGTCCAGACGGCGGTCAACAACTGCAGCAAGCAGAGTAACGGCAAGTACGTCATCACCTACAACAAGCTGCCGGCGGCCGCTGACGACCAGCGCCTGCAGATGGCGAGGCGGCTGGCCGCGCAGGACGCGTCGATGGACATCCTCGGCCTGGACGTGACCTGGGAGGCGGAGTTCTCCCAGGCCGGCTGGATCCTGCCCTGGACCGGCACCTACAAGCAGCAGGCGGAGGCGGGCACCCTGAAGGTCCCGCTGCAGACCGCCACCTGGAAGGGCCAGCTCGTCGCGGTGCCCTACAACAGCAACACCCAGCTGCTGTGGTACCGCGATGACCTGGTGAAGACCCCGCCCACCACCTGGGACCAGATGATCGCCGACGCGGAGCAGCTGGCCAAGGAGGGCAAGCCGCACCTGATCGAGATTCAGGGCGCGCAGTATGAGGGCGTGACGGTCTGGTTCAACACCATGGTCGCCAGCGCGGGCGGGAGCATCTTGACCCCTACTAGCTCGGCCGCCGCACCCGGCAAGGCGTGGACGACCGCGCTGACAACCATGAAGAAGGAAGCCACCTCGGTGGCGGCCGACCCGTCGCTGCCGGTCCAGATGGAGGACCAGAACCGGCTGGCCATGGAGGCCGGCACGGCCGCGTTCGAGCTGAACTACCCGTACGTGTACCCGTCGATGAAGGCCGACAAGCCGGACCTGTTCAAGCACTTCAAGTGGGCCCTGTACCCGGCGCTCGTCCCCGGTCAGCCCGCTCGCGTCACCATCGGCGGCATCGACCTGGCGGTCAGCAAGTACTCGCCGCACCCCGACCTGGCCTTCCAGGCAGCGCTCTGCCTGCGGGACAAGCCGAACCAGCTGCTCGCGGCCACCGAGGGCGGCCTGCCGCCGACGCTGGAGAGCCTGTACAGCGATCCCGCCTTGTTCCCCGACTACCCGTTCCACGCCGAGATCCTGACCTCCCTGCAGAACGCCAGCGTGCGTCCGCAGACCCCGGCGTACCAGAGCGTCTCGATCGTCATCTCCCACCACGTGTCGCCGCCGGCGAGCATCGACCCGATCGGCACCCAGAACGCGATGGCATCAGAAATCAACGACGCGCTCAACTCGAAGTTGGTGATCCCGTGAGTGCCGCGACGGGCCGGGCGCCCCGGCCAGCCAGCGCGAGCGGAACGCACAGAAGGGCGAGGAGCCGATGACCGCCAAGACCGAAGCCGTCACCACCGGCGAGCCCCAGGTAACCGAAAGAAAACACCGCAAGCGGCTATCGGAGGGGGCGCGGGCCGAGCGCCGGCTCGGCTTCCTGCTGTGCGCCCCGGCGGTAATCGTCATGCTCGCCGTGGCGGCGTTTCCCATCTTCTACGCCGTCTGGCTGTCGCTGCAGCGCTATGACCTGCGCTTTCCCAACGAGGCCAAATTCATCGGCTTTAGCAACTACGCCGCGGTGCTGTCCTCGCAGTACTGGTGGCACGCGCTGTGGGTGACCCTGATCATCACGGTGGTCTCGGTCGCCGTCGAGTTCGTCCTCGGCATGCTGCTCGCGATCCTGATGTTCCGGACCCTCTTCTTCCGGGGCACGGTGCGCACCATCATCCTGATCCCCTACGGGATCGTGACCGTGGCCGCCGCCTATGGCTGGCAGTACGCCTGGACGCCGAACACCGGGTACCTGTCCGCGCTGTTCAACAACAGCGCGCCGCTGACCAAGACCGGGACCGCGATCGCGATCATCATCCTCGCGGAGATCTGGAAGACCACCCCGTTCATGGCGCTGCTGCTGATGGCCGGGCTGTCACTCGTCCCTGAGGACCTGCAGAAGGCGGCCAGGGTGGACGGCGCGTCCGCCTGGCAGCGCTTCGTCCGGATCACGCTGCCTCTGATGAAACCGGCCATCCTAGTGGCGCTGCTGTTCCGGACGCTTGATGCGTTCCGGGTATTCGACAATATCTACATCCTGACAGCGGGAGGCAACGGCACCTACTCGGTGTCGATCCTGGGGTACGACAACCTGTTCCGGGCACTGAACCTGGGCATCGGGTCGGCGATCTCCATCCTGATCTTCATCTGCGTGGCGATCATCGCCTTCATCTTCATCAGGCTCTTCGGCGCGGCAGCGCCAGGTACGGAGGGATGAGCTGACATGGCCGCCACTACCAGACAGAAGTCCGGCTGGATCACGGCGAACGTCGTCACGATCCTGCTGGTGCTCATCCCTGTCGTCTGGATCTTCTCGCTGTCCTTCAAGGACCCCTCGTCGATCACCGACCCGACGTTCTTTCCCACGAAGTGGACCTGGGCGAACTACAAGGGGATCTTCAACTCCTCGGAGTTCACCCGGCCGCTGCTCAACTCCATCGGGATCGGCCTGATCGCCACCTTCATCTCGGTGGTGCTGGCCTCGCTGGCGGCGTACGCGGTGGCCCGGCTGGCTTTCCCGGGTAAGCGCGCGCTCATCGGCCTGTCGCTGCTGATCGCGATGTTCCCGCTCATCTCGCTGGCCACGCCGCTGTTCAACATCGAGCGGCAACTGGGGATCTTCAACACCTGGCTCGGGCTGATCATCCCCTACATCGCGTTCGGCCTGCCGCTGGGGATCTACACGCTGTCCGCGTTCTTCCGCGAGATCCCGTGGGAGCTGGAGAAGGCGGCCAAGATGGACGGGGCCACCCCATTCCAGGCGTTCGTGAGGGTCATCGCCCCGCTCGCGGCGCCCGGCATGGTGACCACCGCCATCCTGGTGTTCCTGTTCTGCTGGAACGAGTTCCTGCTGGCCATCACGCTGACCTCGACGATCGCCGCGCGGACGGCGCCGGCCGCCCTGGCGTTCTTCACCGGCAGCTCACAGTTCGCGGTGCCCACCGGGTCGATCTCGGCCGCAGCGGTAGTCATCACCATTCCGATCATCATCTTCGTGCTGCTCTTCCAGAGACGGATCGTCGCCGGGCTGACATCCGGCGCGGTCAAGGGCTAGCCGGGATAGCGACTTAAGGAGCAAACAGTGGCCGAAATCGTCCTGGACCACATCAGCAAGCGCTTCCCGGACGGAGCGCTCGCGGTGAACGACATCAGTCTCGACATCGCGGACGGCGAGTTCGTCATCCTGGTCGGCCCGTCCGGCTGCGGCAAGTCGACGACCCTCAACATGATCGCGGGGCTGGAAGACATCAGCGACGGCGAACTGCGCATCGCCGGGAAGGTGGTGAACGACAAGGCGCCGAAGGACCGCGACATCGCCATGGTGTTCCAGAGCTACGCCCTGTACCCGCACATGACGGTGCGGGAGAACATGGGCTTCGCGCTCAAGCTGGCCAAGACCCCGAAGAACGTCATCGACGAGAAGGTCAACGAGGCGGCCCGGATCCTCGACCTGACCCAGCATCTCGACCGCCGGCCGGCGAACCTGTCCGGCGGCCAGCGGCAGCGGGTGGCGATGGGCCGGGCGATCGTCCGCGATCCGTCCGCGTTCCTCATGGACGAGCCGCTGTCCAACCTCGACGCGAAACTGCGCGTGCAGATGCGCACCGAGGTCTCCAGGATCCAGCGGAGGCTGGGCACCACCATGGTCTACGTCACGCACGACCAGGTTGAGGCGATGACGCTGGGCGACCGGGTGGCGGTCATGCGCCTCGGTGTGCTCCAGCAGGTGGCCTCGCCGCAAGACCTGTACGATCACCCGACGAACTTGTTCGTGGCGGGCTTCATCGGCTCGCCCGCGATGAACTTCATGGCGGGCACCCTGGAGGATGGCAAGCTGCGCACCGGGCTGGGGGACATGACGCTGAGCGCCCGGCACCGGCAGGCGGTTGAGGCCTCCGGGTCAGGCCGGGATGTCATCGTGGGCATCCGGCCAGAGAACTTCGAGGACGCCGCGCTGGTGTCGCCGGACCTCAGGCCGGCCGGGCTCGAGTTCAACGCCACCATCGACGTGATCGAGTCGCTGGGCTCGGACAAGTTCATTTTCTTCACCCAGGAACTCGGGAAGACCGGGAGCGTGGCCGAACTCGAGGAACTCGCCAGGGACTCCGGGCGGGCCGACATCGGTGGCGCCGGGGAGACCGTGGTGGCCCGGCTCGACCCGGCCTCCCGCGTTGCCGAGGGCGAGGCGGCGCGGCTATGGGTCGACGTGCGCAAACTGCACGTCTTCGACCCTTCCAGTGGCCGTAACCTCACCCTCGGCACGCCAGCCGATCAGGCCGGGGCGGCTGGTCCGGCGACTCCGGCGACTCCGGCCAGTCCGGCCGGCCAGGCTGGCTCGGCAGGCGCGACAGGTACCGCGGCAGGCGCGGCAGCCGCCGCAGGTACGGCCGAGGCGGACGCCCGGGCCGAGCAGGCCCCTACGACCGACCCGGCCGGCGGCACGGACTCCAGGTAGCACACCAGGCAACTGGTCCCCCGTCGGCTACCGGCCGAGCCGGCGGTGGGGCCGGAGGTTGCGCTTCAGTTCCTCGATCACCGCGTCGTTCCACTCATGGGTCCGCATCAGCCGGTAGCGTTCCCTGGCGATGCCCATGTAGGCCTCGGCATCGGTGCACTCGCCGACCAGGCCAGCCCCGTGCAGCATGCGCACCACCGGCGTGAACTCTTCGGTGAACCAGCGCCGGGCGACCACTGCGCGGTCGAGGAACTTGTTCTCGTGCTGCATGAGGCGAAAGCCCCAGGCCTCGACCGTCTCACCGAGCTCGGCGTAGGACCAGGGGTCGGTGACGCTGATCTTGGCGTAGGCCTGCGGGGGCAGCGGAACACGGGAGCGGAACATCCGCTCGTAGCTTTTCAGCAGCAGGTCGCCGCGGCGGGTGATCCCCTGCGCGGGCACCGACGTCAGTACCTCGGTCACATAGGCGTCGATCGTGGTCTGGCCGGTGGCCAGGGCGATCGACACGCGGTGATGACCGTCCTTGACGAAATACAGTTCCCCGACCCGGTACACGTCGATGGGCGGGATCGACTCACCCCGCCGCTGCGCCAGCGCCAGCCGCTCCCACCGCTCCCGCACGCGGCCCGACGTGGGCCGGAAGCGGCGGTCGAAGTCACGCTGCGAATCCACGGTGCCGACCACCGAGTCCAACCGGATGGTCTGCAGGCCGAGTGACCTCTCACCCTTCAGGCCGAGCGCGGCGACGACGTCGTCGAAGGGGAGGATGAGGTTGACGTCGTCCGGCTCACGGCGGAGCCGATGGGCGAGCCGGGCGAGCACCTGGCGGCGGCGGGCACGCAGGAAGTCGTCCTCGACGTCGGCCCGCGGAAAGCCAGTCTCAGCGGGCATACCCGGTGCCCGCCGGGGAACGCCGGGCACCGGTACTCGGCTCGATGTCCAGCACGTGATGCCCGGCGCTGACCGCGCCGTCGGGCCAAGGCGGCCGGGCGGGTATCGCGGGTACGAACACGAGCGGCACCTTCTCGGACACCGCGATAACAGGAAGCACACACCGATCGTACGTGGTGCGGCCGGGCTGCCGGGCGCGCGGTCAGCGCGCGGCCGGTTCCCTGACGTCGAGTCCGCGTTCCAGCAGTGCGGCCTCCATCCGGTAGATGTCGCTCTGCCGGACGCTTTCCGGATGCGCGCCGGCGCCGGCGGGCGGGCTGACGTCCAGCCGCTGGCAGGCGTCGAGGAGCTTGTCGACGTAAGCCGCGCGGAGCGCTCGCACCCGCAGGTTCTTGGCGGGCTGATCGCTGCGGGTCTCCATGTCCTCAAGCTGAGCCCGTAGCCTGACCAGGTTCGCGCGCAGCTGCTCGATCGGTTCGGGAGAGTGCGGTCGTGAAGGTTGGTCCGAGAGCCATTTCAGCAGGCGGCCCCCGCCGATCACGGCGTAGACGGCGGCTATGGGAAGCGCGACCGCCACAGCGAACTCAACTGGCGGCTTCATGAATCCAGTTTCCGCCATAGGGCCGAGTGCAGCAAGCCCGGAGGCGGGTACGGTCTAGCCCTCGCGGGACGGGTGTGGTCTACCAACATCGGCGTAGTCTGCGGAGCACGGAGTGATCTCGAACAGGTGCCAGCCGGTCACGTTGTAGACGGGCGTGCCGCGCAGCCGGATGGCCCGGCCGCGCGCCCCGGACGGGCGCGTGTGCCCGTGCAGCAGTACGGTCGGCCGCAGCGCCCGCACCAGCCCGTCCAGCGCCCCGAATCCGCGGTGCACCGGGTCCTCGTCGTCGTCGCCGACCCCGCGCGGCGGCGCGTGCGTGATCAGCACGTCGACCTTGCGGCGATCGCGCAGCCCGCGCCAGCGCGCCGCGGCGCGCAGCCGCGCGGCCCGGCGCGAGAACTGGGCGTCGGTGTACTGGTTGGGGCCCGCGCTGTAGCGGCGGCAGCCGCCGAGCCCCGCCACCCGCAGCCCTGCCACGTCGATGACGCGGCCATCGGCGTTGACCGAGCCGTCCGGCCAGGGGGCCCGGACCGGGAGACCCGCGCGCAGCGTCAGGCCCGCCCGGGATGACCGGTAGCCGGACAGGTCAGGATCGTGGTTCCCTGGCACGAACACCAGCGGTATATCGAGGGCGTTCATCAGCGTGTCCAGGTAGTCGAACGGCAGGTCACCGCAGGCGACGATCAGCTCGGCCGTGCGGGCGGGGCCGGGGTCGGCCGCGAGCGCCTCGTCCACCTCGTCGGAGACCGCGAGTACCCGGATCGCGCGCGGCGGACCGGGGACGGGGTCAGCGGGCGAAGGCAAGCTCGCCTGCCGGTGCGCTGATCACATTTATCCGGAACGTAAGGTGGCGCCTCTCACCCGTCAGTCGCTGTCATAGCGGGTGGGCGGGAACGGGTCGGGGTCGCGCAGCTCGCCCGCCTCTTCTTCCCTGCGGATCTCGGCGCGCTCTTCTTGGTACTCGTTGCCCTGCCGGACATCGGGCCGCGGCTCAGGCACTCCCGGCGGCAGCGGGTCGGTCGCCGGGGGCACCTCGTCGGGGTTGTAGTCGTCCAGCCCGGCCTCAACCCGCTCGTCTTCGGCGAGCTCGGCGAGCTTGTCGTCGTCGAGGCGCTGCGAAGCGCCGCCGTGCTCGCGACGGTCGCGGTGGAACTCCGGTTCGCTCATACCTGCCAACGCTACCCCCAACGCCCCGCGATCACTCTTCAGGCCCGACGTGCCAGCGGACGATGCCGAACCCGTGCCGCAGCGCGGCGTCGAGCGCGTCGGGTTCCAGCCGCCCGTCGGGCCGGCGCGGGATGGGGATGAACCGGGCGGCCCGCGGATTCTCCCTGGTGATGACGCCGAGCAGCCGCTCGACCTCCGCGGCGTCGGTGACTAGTTCACCCCTGGCTGGGACGTCCCGGCCGCGCAGCCTGATCCGGACCGGCCGGGGCTGCCCGCCGTCGGTCAGGTTCAGCGTCCACCGGCCGCCGCCGGGGGTGAGCAGCGTCTCGCCGTCGCGGGCGTAGCTCACCGGCTGCCGGTACGCCTTCCCGCTATTGCGGCCGGTGTAGGAGACAAGCATCAGGTTCGCGGACAGCGGGGTCGGGAACGGCAGCCCGAGCACGGCCCGCATGGGCACGTTGACCGCGCGCATGGTCCGGGCCCGGCGCCGCATCGCGGCTTCGTTCATCGCCATGATGGTTTCCTTTCTCTTCTTTTCAGACCACGACGCTTCTCAGACCATGACGGCGCCGCCGGCCACGTCGACGACGACGCCGGTGATCCAGGCCGCCTCCGCGGAGGCGAGGAACGCGGCGGCGGCGGCGACGTCCTGCGGCGTGCCGAGGCGCCTGAGCGGGTGAGCGTCGGCGAGGGTGGTGCGCAGCCCGGCCGGGATCTGCTGCAGGTTCCGTTCGGTAAGGATGGTCTCCGGCGCGATGCAGTTGACCCGGATCCCGAACGGGCCCGCCTGCGCCGCGGCGTCCTGGGTGAGCAGGACGATCCCGGCCTTGGCCGCGGCGTAGGGGATGGGGGAGCCGGGGTGCGGCCGGCGCCCCGCGGTGGAGCTGACCGTGATGATCGAGCCGCGGCGGCGCTCCTTCATCCCCGGCAGGAAGCTCTTCAGGGTGAGGAACGCGGCGAGCAGGTTGGCGTCGACGGTGGCGCGCCAGCCGGCTTCCGGGATCTCCTCGAGCGGCGCGGGCGGGGTGAGGCTGCCGCCCGCGTTGGCCACCAGGATGTCCACCGGGCCGAGGCTCGCCTCGACGGCCTGCCGCAGCGCCTCGACCTGGCCGAAGTCGGTAACGTCACCGGTCACCGCCACCGCCTTGCCGCCGCCGCCGGTGATGGCGTCCGCGACGGCGGCCGTGGCGGCCGCGTCGCGGCCGTGCACGGCGACGGCGGCGCCGCGCCGCGCGAACTCGCCGGCGATGGCCGCCCCGATGCCCCGCGAGCTGCCGGTGACCAGCGCCACCTGCCCGTCAAGCGCGC
>Ga0335076_10008451_pt1 | contig 10393 bp, 10 predicted proteins | sample Lox_Sample_25_FD_206717 | JGI IMG/M metagenome (GOLD analysis project Ga0335076, IMG submission 206717) | Soil microbial communities from Loxahatchee National Wildlife Refuge, Florida, United States - Lox_Sample_2.5 | ecosystem: Environmental > Terrestrial > Soil > Wetlands | place: USA...
TTTTTTTTAAGGAGGCTCAAGAATGGGATCTATCTGGAACGGACCGGAAATAGAATTCTAATTTGACGAACATCCGTATCGGTTGAATAATATGACTTCCATCACCGCTTCGAGTCGGCGGTGTTTCTGGTGTAATCATTTCCGCGAGTTCAATATCCCATTAAAGGCGGAAGACGCTCTGTTTCCCTAGGATCCGGTTTTATCACAGTATACCTTTACTGACAAAATTTGGGTCATTTCAGAAATATTCATTTTGCCGCGCCTTGCAGGGTTGGAAGTGTAGCACATACAAGATAGTCCATATATATCCCGATAGTCCCCATGACCAACCCTTAACCTTATGCTTCTCAATATACTCCTTTCCTTATATCCCATCCCTCAGCCTCAACGCCGTGCTCACTCTTAACAGTTCTCTGATCGTGGACGAAATCAGTACTAATACGATAAAGAGACCCAGGGAGCGAAACAGGAGACCCAAATATTTGGAAGGTCATGTGAGCCATTATGTTTCGCCCAAATTCATGCTAGTCACATGTAACCTCGGCGACGACGGAGCGTAATGGACTTCCTTTTGTGTTCCGGCCCCAATCGAGCAACCGATAGCGAGGCGGGTACAGTGATGAGGGGAGCGGACCGGCCAAGTCTACTCTTGATTGGTGGAAAATTAAAATGCAGATTACCACACTGTAGCAGTATCGAAAATGATAGGCTGAGAACGAATGTTATATTGTCGAATGCCCGCCAATCATTTCTATCGCCTTGCCTGCGCCCGTGGACTTCGGCAACCCTCTGGATTACATAATATACATAAGTAGTCGCCGCTCGTCAGACCCATGGGAACAAGACGAAACAATTCGTAAAAGGTATAGCGTTTATAAGTTTCCGGAAGTCTCAAGCATAAGGGTAGGTCAAAGTTCCAATCTTCAGAAACAACCGCAGTCATGACCTGCAAGGTGTCTTGCCTGCCCCTTATTTGTAGCTGCCCTTCGTAAAGTTTGCTGGCAGATCATCTCATTGAGCAGTGAAATTTGCCGGACAAGTCCTTCAATTCTTGGGGGATATTGCCAGCTCTTCGAAAGATCCGCTCGTCTCTTCCTCAACGGTGCTTGTCATCTATTCGTTGTGCTTCCTTCTTTTTGGTGCCGAATTGTGCTTCTCGCTATGGGAAACCGGACAGGAGATTGGCAGGCGCAAGCAGCGTGAAGTCGTTCCTGACCGGCCTTGACTGTCGCCTTTGAGAACCAACGGAGAAATTAAGCGATGGCGAGGATGAAGTTGAGCGTGATGGCCTAGTCATTCTTCGATTAAAATCCATGTTTTGGTCGTTCCCAGTCTCAGGTAGTCGAAAGAAAGCATTTATTGGATCTCTGAAAGAACCGAACTTGCCTGGAATTCGTAAACACCTCAAACTTTTCCCAGTTGATCCCGCCTCCCTGTCGAGGGTGGCCTATTGAGTGCAAAGGTGCAAATATCGCGAATGCCAGGGGAGGCCTTCCAAAAAGTATAAAATGATCACGATCTCAATGTTCTGAGGAGATACTGCGCTGATCTTAGAACAATTAGTGAAGGACCGGGGGCAGTCCTGCAGCGAAAATCGTGCCGGGCCGGAGATCGTGTTTGCACGCATTGGACGACGAGGCGCCTGTAATGGATTACGGAGGCGATTGAAGACGCGCAGCGAAGCATGTTTTCACCTATCTTGCTCTCTCTACTATTGACGACCTTTCTCCTCCCGTCGACGGCAGCCTTCTACGCCGAAAACCTCTTCCTCGAGCCTCTGCCTCATAACTCCCTCCTCGCCTCCTTCAATTTCCAAGTCCGCTCCCATAGAGACAGCGAAAGGACGCTGATATCGTCAACGCACTATGCCCACCTCCCCCGTGCCCTAGGCCAAATCCTTTCGACGACGCACACGCATGAATTGCACCTACGCCTGACGCAAGGTCGGTGGGACGAAGATTGGGGATCCCTTCCTTCGAATGGGTCAATGGCAGGAGGCACAGGAATGGAAATTTGGGCCTGGATCGAAGAAGAAGAGTCCGGAACGTACTCCAACCCCTCTCACCCTCCGGTCGCAGACTTTTCTGTCGCCAGAATTTCCAACTGATTTTTGGGGGCGGGCAGGGCGTATTCAAGGTGGATCACGCTCACGAATGCTCTGGCAGGCCTATTCTGTGCAAGTCTGAACTTCGTCGATTCAACAAGAACAATCAGTCCCTCCCTTACCTTCGTACCATCAGGTCATCACCCCCCGGGGATTGCCGAGCATTTACATTTGTTCCATGGCGCGCTCCCACGTGAGCCTGTGTGCACAGAAAATTTGACGCCGTTTTTGAAGCTGTTGCCGTGTAAGGGTCGAGCGGGGATTTCGTCGCTTTTGGATGGTCATCGGCTTTTTGATTCGCAGTGGCAGGCAATGGCGTTGGATGTACGGCCGGTTTGTGATAATGAACATGAATGTTTTGTCGAAATGATCCAGAATGTGGATACGGTCATTGATGTTGAGCGCTCGATTCGTCGTAACGGTACCCCCCTCCAATGCACCTTCCACACCTTTGCTTCGAGGATATAGGTTGATTTTAGACTCGCCGATTCCGCGACCAGAGCCCCTTGAACAATTGCGTTGTGATCAGTCGAAGGAGTACGCCGCTGATGGCGTTTGCTTTCCAATTGCCAGTAGCACGAACTCGGCCTTTTCAATAAAAGAGATTTTCGGTCGATCGATAAAGGGTGTTTGTCCGGTTTCGCAAGAGAGTGAGCTGGGGCAAGTTCATTTTCAAGTTTTCCCTTCGATGAGTATTGATCCGCCTCCTACTTCGTTCGCCGAAGGACGTGCTCATTTCACCCTTGATGGTCCTCTCCCTTCTTATTCTTTAATAGCGGTTTTGTTTTTGACCCAGAGCAGATCAACCGTTCAATTTACGTGTGTCGTTTGAAGACGGTTCCATATTACCGTCTCCGCCATCCCCGCCATTGACGATATCACGTTGGCTCACGGGTCACGGTCAAGAACGAGGGGGTTTACAAGTCCTATTGAAAAATACGTTGCAGTTACCGCTAGATATCGTCTACCTGGAATCTTTGCCATGGTTCATGAAACCCTACCTCCATACGATTTCTGCGACTGTCAATAAACGACCTATCCCCCTTTCAACAATCCGTTATCGTCCTGCAATAGATCGTCTAAGAGGAACGCTATTGGAAGTCAATTTGTCAATTCCGGCGAATTCAACACTGAGTTTAACATGGGAATTCGATAAAAGCATCCTTCGATACACAGAATACCCGCCAGATGCAAACCGCGGATTCGACGTTGCGTACCCTCCCCTCATACCCCTTTTCGCCCCATCCACTTACGATTGTTATCTAGACCTGCCATCATATCTATCGTCAATGGTGGCGTCCTTCGGACACCATCTCTCCTCTTAAGTCTTCCGACACCAGACTTTAGTATGCCGTACAACGTCATCATTTTGAGTTCCACCGTCATAGCATTAGCATTTGGCAGTGTGTTTAATCTTCTTGTCAGGCGGTTTGTTGCGTTGGAAGCTGGCGATGTCGTTGTGGGAAATAAACTTCACAGACTGATTTTGAGGGGTGTGTGGTTCATTAGGGCGAGATTGGAGAAGGTGAGGAGAGATCGGGAAGCCTCTTTGGCCAAAGGTCAGGGGGATGAGGTTGGTGCAGGGAAGGTCGGGGTTATTGAGGGAAAGGGGAAGGAGTAACGTTCTATGTATGGATCACGCAGAAAATCTACGCATGCATATTTGTCACCTACGTAATCGTTTAATGCATACATTAGATTATTTTGCGGCTTGAGACACTATTCCTCGAACCTGCCCACTCGCTGCTCACTCCAGAACCGCCGTCTTCTTTGGAACCATCCTGGTAGGTTATTTCGACTCTAGGCTACTCATTTGGGGGACGTGCAGGAACATGCCACCTCATGACTGAACAATCCGCATTTCCCAAAATTTTTATGTAAACCCGAATCAGGCATGCCAGAAGAAGTTTGAGTTTATTTTTATTGTTTGTGTATTAACCATACCAAGCAAATCATCAAGCTAGTCCAAGTGAATGTAGTTCCGGCACCGCACAACCAAGCTCAGAGTTCAAACGTAGAAATAACGTCGAAATCGAAAGAAGGAGATGAGAAGCCATGAAAAGTAATACCAAACGGAAACCACACGAAATAGTAATAGAGACAAAAACAAGGACGAAAAAAAAAAAAAGAGAAAAGGGAAAGAGGAAGAAAGTAAACACAAAATAAAGACCTTCCCAAAATAACGAAATAGGTAGTAAAGATGAAAAAGAGTTAAAGGATTTCCACGCCTCGCAACTTCCCAGTTCTTCTTCAGTTGCTTTTAACGCCCCTGTTTATTCCCTTAATTATCTCCGATAATCAGCCTCACCTTGAGGACCGAAAGCTTGCTGCCAATTGTTGACTATTCTCATCCTCCTTGGCCGCGCCATCCACAGACTCCACATCAAGCAACTCAAACTCCTCTGCATCCGAAAGTGCACCGCTAACACCATCCCTCGAATCATGGAAAGATTCATCGTCGTCGTGATCCGACCAATGATCGACGTTGAGAGATAGTTCCGACGCAACGGAATGCACATCATCTTCTGTCATCGTCATCGTTTGCGTTGCACCATCTTCTTCTTGGACAATGGGTTCGACAACGATGTTTTCTTGCGAAAGTTGCAGACGTGGGAAGGACAAGTTCGAGGAGGACATACTTAGTGCGCGATCGTCGTCCGTGAGATGAGCTGTTGGAAGCGCCGGCTCGTCGTCTAGCTCCACCGAATTTTCAACCGCCTCGGAGGTAGCTGAGATAAGTAGATCTTTAACGGATTCGGCTTTGACGCTTGCAGGGGCACTCGCAATGATTTCGTCGACAGGCTCCTTTTCATCGTCGACAACGGGATTTTCGGCAATCGAATTCGTTTCCCCCTTTGCCTCCATTTCCTCAATCGACCGGAGCAGCGTTGCCAAATACGGCGGTGGCGGCAACGAAGCAGGTTTTTCCGGCGCGAGAGCACGGGGAATACAAAGCATCGTATGACGAACGTCATGAACCGACGGACCCTTGGCATTACAGTCCTCGCACAAGTCGTAATCATGACAACTCAAACAACGGAATCGCATGCCCCGAATGGGACTCATATCACAGCCATCACAATAAAATCCGTCGTGTTCCTCAGGTTGATCCGCCAACACTACATTGTCGGCGTAAAGCGCTTTATGGTGTGCGATCGAGGGGCGACGGGGCGATCGCACGGGAATCTTAAATTGGTAAAATGCATGACGGGCATCGTGGTGTTTTTCAATCGAGTCAAAGCATTGAGCGCAGAGATCGTAATCGGGGCAGGTGGCGCATTTATACCGGCTTCCAGTCAAGCTGCGTTCACAGCCGTCGCAGACAACGCGGGGGTGCGCGATCGAGGGTAGTTCCATTGACGCCGGGCGGGGAGTCAAACGGATCGGTTGATTGCGTGCTGCCAGTGGAGGGATCGAACGGCGGGTAAGATCTGGTGGAGGGCCGATGGCAGCAGGAATCATGGGTCCGCTTGTAGCTGAAGTACCAAACGCGGAAAGGCGGCTGCCTGGACCGGGAGCCGGAGCCACGAGTTCGCCATTATTCTTTTGAACCTCGACTTTGACATCCGTGTACGGGATACGGATTTTAATCATCGGATGGGAAGCATGATGACCGTTCGGCTCACGTTTGAAACTCTGGTCTTGTTCGCATTGTTCGCACAAGTCAAAGTCGCGACAGATGGCGCACTTAAACCGGATGCCGCGGATAAAGAATTTATTGCCCTTGCAAGGGATTCCGTCGCAGTGGACGTGGTTATGAATCATGTCGTGACGGGGGTTGAATTCGCCGTGGATGGGCGGGGGTACGTGGTCGTAAATTGTGGTGAAGGAGTGGTAGGGGTGAATTTCGGCGTTGTTTTTGATGCAGTTGCTGCAGAGGTCGTAGTCTTGGCATTTCAAGCATTTATATCGGACTCCGACAATGTTCTTAACGCTGTCAGATATTTCGGCTCAAGGGAGGCGGGAAGTACGTGCTTGCATTCATCGCAGGAGGCACGGTGTTTCATGCCTCTGCCTGGTCCAAGACGTTCAAAGACTTCCTTGTAGCGGGAAGTATTCGCCAAGTGATCGGGATTCTTGAGGGAGAATCCATGTGCGGGGTGATGCTGATACTTGTCGCTCATAAAGCAATCAACGCACAAGGTAAAATCCTCGCAAGTATCGCACATAACATACGTGGCCACATTGTCTTCTCGTTAGCGTCGATGATAACAAACTCTTACGTTGAATACAATAATTGCAAATGCAATAAGGGGATTCGCCATTCTCGGTGAGCCCAGCGCTCTCCCGTTCAACACTCCCTCTCGTCCGAAGAGACAAGTCTTCCACCCCCCCGGCTATTTCGGGACTCTCACCCGGCTTATCTTCCTTATCCTTGAGGCGTTTCAATCCGCGGCGCAAGCTCTCGTAATGTTTCTTCTCCTCAAGTTGCATCTGGTCGACCTTAAAACCCATTTGCACAACCTTGTCGCCCAGGTCACCAAGCATGTCAAGGACCTCAGAAGCATCAGTCGAGATAGACAGGCGATCTGCTGCTGTTGTAGCGTTGGGACGAGGCATGATGGGATGAAGACGGTCGGGCACAAGAGGCGGAAGAGGCAAGGGTGGTGGCAGAAGAGCTACATCGGGTGCACCGTTCGGATTAGGAGGTGGGAATTGGCTTGCGGTCAGTGGCAACCTTCTTTGTTCCATGTTCCACATTGGATATGGCCCGTCACCATTGGAAGACGAGGGTCCAAAGGGGAATGGGGGTAGCGACGTGGCAACAACACCAAGGGCTGGTGGCGGGGGAGGGGGACCAGGAGGAAAAGTCCATCCAGGAAACGGCTGAGGCGCCATCGGGTCGGAAATGGACGGTTGTGGCGGCGGCATAGTGGGTTGAGGAGGAAGAGGATGGGGCGGAGGGGGCGGAGGGGCAGGAATCGGCGTGGCAGCAAGCGGAACAAACGCAGCAAGATTCCCGTTCGCCATTTCAACGTTGGAGGTCCTGTCCAACGGAAAAGCCACCGGGGGAGGATGAGGAGGAGCAAACGGCCTGAATGTCATGGGCCCGTTGGAGCCGTTGGGCATGGGAGCAGCCTTGATGCGACCGTTCACAGAGCCGGTGATGGGGGGGATCGTCGCCACATGGGGGGGTTGCGTCACCTTGTTGTTGTCCACGGGAGCAGGGGGGCCCGGCTGGAGTTTCTCGTTGACCCGCTCCAGAGCTTGTTTGGGAGCCTTGATGCGCAGCAAGACACGGGCAGAGTGCTTATCACCTGATTTACGTTGGATATCGATGGATCGCTTCATCGCTGCAAAGCTCGCCTCCGAATCCAGAGGAACCCACGTGTCCAATCCACGGGAGTAGCGTTCAAGTGGACCGTCCAAGCCAAGATTATTCTCCATCTAAATGGACAGACGTCAGCTCAAATGTATGAACAGAAATGAGGGGATACCGTTGTGTGGATGGCGCCTTTGTCAAGTTTTGCCTGAAGGACCTTAAACTTTCGGACGGCTGGCTCGCCGTCGGGGCCGGGGAGTGTGACCTTGACGGTGATAAGCGGATCGTTCGTCTGATCCATTATCACTAGACTCACCGGGGTGCGCAGATGCTAGTGAACGGGAATAGGCTGATGAGGTTGATGACCCGTAGCGATGAAGGGGAAGGTAGGCAGAAATGAGGGGTAAAACGACGAAGGGTGTGTGTGAGGCTTAATGGCGGGTGCTTGTTGGGTGCTTGGCTTTGGCCAGCGTGGGCTATGCAGCGTGTGATGCTCTTTATTATCATATAAAATTGGCCGGTGACGCGGCATGAAAATTAACTTTTGATTGGCCGAAAACTTACTGGATCGGCCTTCATTTTAGGCGACTATTGCGACTCCCGCGTCGGAATTCCCCACGCTTCTGTTGTACAAAAGCACATATTCGCATCTAAAATATCATGTCTCGCTATGAACAAAGCAAGAACCAGATTGTTCCCAGAACGTCTTAAAATGGGGGGGCCAAGCGTGCTCGTTACTACTCCCTTGGAACCACGAATCCCTGATTCTGGCTCGTGGCGATGATTGTCTTTTGTAACGAGACATATTGAGTTCCGGATTGGAGCCTGTTCGGCAAGCTGTGGCAAATTTTATAAATTTATTCATTTCACATCGGCTCCGAAGAATCAACCAGCTCAAAGTTGATAGCCATAGCTCTCGAGGTTCAAACACAAGCCTAAATTCCAATTCATTACCGCCTAATTGCCCCTTTCGTCCGACCACATGAGATGTATATTGTTTGGGGGGGGGAAAGCGGACCGGTCAAATGGCGATATTCGGACTAAGGACGCCATTCCTCCGTAACACTGGGAACATACATAAGTCCTTATCGTTCTTATCCAACCCAGAAGGAATGTAGCAAAGGCTGTTCTTGGAGCTTAGATGACGTCACCAGGTTGGGCGTCGCAGTCTCGCGTCTGCCATACATATACAGTAGCTTCGATGTTCGATCACTGGATGAAACTTTGTCTTCTTAATGGCCAGTTAGCACGGTGATTCAACCTAGCCGGTATGGTGCAAAAAGATCGCCAGCGTCGCTTTTCGTCGCGGTAGACGCGTCGGGCTCATTTTCCAAAAAAAACCAAAGAAATGAATAAACAAGCTCAGGCTATGACGATATTATTCACTTCTCGTTCATATAATGATATTCTCTCCGCAATCACCATTTCGGTGGTTCGATTTGGGATTAGCTGCACACTCGCAATTGTGAGGACTGGAGCCAAGTCCCCATGGAAAACAGCATATCTTATGTTCGCCTCCCGAACGTTTCCACAGCATTATTTCAATAGCCTCCCATTGCGCATGGCAGGCCGAGACATGCACAATTCATAAGAAACAATTCTTGAAAACTTCGGAGTTGATATTCGCTTCAATTCTTTTCTCAATTATGTCATTGTAACAGTCGCGTCGCGATAGGAAAATTCGGTTCCAAAATGGAAGGGTTCGGAAATGAAAAGATGCATACGGGATTCAACCTCATTACCCAAACGTTTTCAAATGGAGCTTTTGACTGCAGCAAGGCAGACCAAGTTGAACTGCGAGCAACCGCCTGCCGATTGTCGCGCGCCCATCTCTAAACCCTTCGCCAACGCACGGCTTTTGCGGCAGAACAAATTCTAGGGCTCACAAACCCTCCTACACGGTATTGTTGCCATCGGCCTTCGGACTCGCAAGTAGCTTTCGCGAGACTGTACGAGCTAGACCAGATTTTGTTCCTGCTCAAGAAGACTCCCAAAATCATAGCCGCGCACGTATTGCGAGTGAAGAGTATGGAAAATCACAGAGCAAGATAACCTGAGGACGGTGCACTTTTCGTGAAGAGTCAGATTTCACTAGCGTCCCTATGAACGTGGTGACAATCAAAGGAAAGAAAACATTTGCCCACATTGGGCGTTTTGGGTTTCCATATAAGCAAAAACGGAAATGGACTGCGAACGTTTCGACTTTGCGTTTTCATACGCCACCGGCAAATACTCAAACCAAGCAACACTCTCAATCAAGAATACGCGAAAGTGGAGGTTCCCTACCGCGTTTGGGTTTCAAAAAAGTGGGTTTGCGAAAATACTTTGAACTGTCACGAAATCACCCTTTGACAGCAACCTCAGTTTTTGAATTCCCACACCACCATCCAGGCATGGACTTGGAACTTTCAGAGCTGCAAGTAAACACCTTATTGTATCAAATTCAATGCTAACAAGGTGTTGACCTACAATTAGCTTGGATCACTGCTTGACTTTGTATAGTATACTTTTTATAAAATAGTTTCACTTATAATTCTCAAATTTATTTTAAATCTCTAGTCACAGATGATCATGAAGCAAGCCAAGCAAAGTAAAATATATTAAATGTAAAAGATATAGGTGTAACTTCTTGCATGTTTGACTTACTCAGTGATAAAGTCTACTAGTTAGCTCAGATCTTAGTTTGATCTCAAATCTAACTTAACTTATAAGCTTGTGAAGGAAGGCTAGAGGATGAAGGGATTTGGATGGATGAATCAGAGATGTGCTTCATTTGATATGGCGAATAAATTAAAGATATAATAGATGTATGTGTAAGAAGGTAAGAAGAGAGTTGATTGCTAAAGATCTGGTGATTTAGTGGCGGTGCCAGTGATGTCTGCCGGTGGAGTCAGATCCCGGTTCTGGGATATATCTGATTCGACCAGTAGATCGTGCCGGCGCGTTGTAACCCAACCGATTTCAAATCGATCGGGTTACAGTGCGTTTGTCACTTGACCGATTTTCAGATCCATCGGGTTACAACC
>Ga0335076_10008452_pt1 | contig 10393 bp, 10 predicted proteins | sample Lox_Sample_25_FD_206717 | JGI IMG/M metagenome (GOLD analysis project Ga0335076, IMG submission 206717) | Soil microbial communities from Loxahatchee National Wildlife Refuge, Florida, United States - Lox_Sample_2.5 | ecosystem: Environmental > Terrestrial > Soil > Wetlands | place: USA...
GCCTCATAGGAAGAGAAGAACCCATTTCTGCCGGTTAGCAGATAACCCTCGAGCATCCCTTCCAGGGTGTGTTCACTGAGCATTTCAATGACTCGCCCGTCGGTCGCCAGTTCTCCGCCGTCCTGGTCCTCCGGAAAGTACTCCTCAATCCAGAACTTCCTGGAGGCGGCATAAACCGCCTGCAGCTTGTTGGAGGTCGTCTCGTCCGGGCCGAAGACCCGGAAGTTGTTCATGTTTTCCTTCATCACGTCGCGAAGGAAGGCGCCCAGCGGAGGTACATTCTCGGTTTCAACCTGCCCAGGCCCGTTGATCTTCACTGCGTAGTTGCGGAAGTCCGGCAAGCGCAGAGCCCTACTGACGCTTCCTCCGTTAGCGTGGGGATTTGCGCTCATGCGCCGGTTGCCGGTCGGTGCCAGCTCCTTCAGCTCCGGAACGATCTTGCCTTCCCGGTCGAACAGCTCTTCCGGCTTCTGCTCCCTCATCCACCTCTCCAAAATGCGTAGCTGTTCGGGATCTTTCTTGACCTCGGGCAATGGCACTTGGTGAGCGCGCCAGAATCCCTCGAGGTAGTGTCCCTCGACTTGCCGCGGCGCACCCCATCCCTTGGGGGAACGCAAAATGATCATGGGCCAGTGCGGCCGCTTGACCACACCACTGGTGCGGCACTCTTGCTGCAGCCTACGGATATCCGTGATGCAGTGCTCGACCGTGGCTGCCATGGCTTGATGCATGCTCTCCGGTTCCGACCCTTCCACGAAGTGTGGCGTCCAGCCGTAGCCGCGCATAAGCTTGTCCAACTCGTCATGGCCGATACGCGCCAGCAGCGTCGGATTGTTGATCTTGTAGCCGTTCAGATGCAGGATGGGTAAAACGGCTCCGTCGCGAATCGGATTCAGAAACTTGTTGATGTGCCACGAAGTAGCCAGCGGTCCGGTCTCCGATTCGCCGTCTCCCACGACCGCCCCGACGATCAACTCAGGACTGTCGAACGCCGCTCCGCAGGCATGCGAGAGCACGTACCCGAGTTCGCCACCCTCGTGGATCGAACCAGGGGTCTCCGGGGTGCAATGACTGCCAATGCCTCCGGGGAATGAAAATTGTTTGAAAAACTCGTGCAGACCGCGTTCGTCTTCGCTCTTCTCGGGATAAATCTCGGAGTAGGTACCCTCGAGGTATGCCGGGCCAAGAACGCCGGGCGCGCCATGTCCGGGGCCTGCCATGAAAATCATGTCCAGATCGAATTTCTTGATTAGCCGGTTCAGGTGAATGTAGATGAATGCCAGGCCGGGGCTCGATCCCCAGTGTCCGAGCAGCCGGTTCTTGATGTGCTCAGGCTTCAGCGGTTCCCTCAGAAGTGGATTGTGCTGGAGATAGATCATGCCGAGCGCCAGGTACTTGCATGCCCGCCAGTAGGCCTCGGTCTTTCGCAATTCCTCTTGGCTCAGCGGTAATCCTTGGATGGTAGATCTCGCTGGTCCATAAGCGCTGAGGGAGGAAGCCGTTGTGACTGCCTCTTCTACATCTACGCTGGAAATCATTTCTTGAACTCCTCGTATCCCCTTCGCGGAGATTGAACGGCCTGTCGTTTCTTATCGTCCGCCCAATTCGATAGCGGAGAAGCGGAATGGGAGGTGCAATCCTTGGGCCAATTGTAAGCCGCTCTAACTACTTTCCGAAGGCGGCAATGCATTGTTCGCTGACAGGGCTTTTGACCTGGCACTAGTCTCATTTGGATGCAGCTGTCAAAGAAGCTGGCGCGAGCAGCTCCCCGATCGCCCGTCCCATCGCCCGCTGATCGGGGAAACGATCGATCTTCGGCCCGTCGCTTGCCAGAAAGTGCATGCACGCTATCCGGCACGACCCGACTACGCTGTTGATTAGGTTTCCTGGTTATCGAGTTCAGGTTGGCGAGAAGACTCCGTGCTTCGCCGGTGATGCCTTCCATCTTTCCCTCGCACCTGCGTAATCAAGACTCGCGCTGTCAGCGGCAGTGACGAAGGGTTGGCACGTGCCAGAAGGCGCCATGGCAGATTCCGGCCGCGGACTGCCAATTGCCCATGACATATCGCCAGTCGGCCTCGATCTCTCGCTCTAGCAATGTCGTGCATTTGCAGAGAACTTTCAAGCCATGAAATGGCTCTCCGCGCGCAGCTTTTCGATTGGCACGGTGCGTGCTCTCAACAAGGCAGATTTTGATGTATGGCCCCAAAATTCCAAAGGAAGTCGCCGCGGAGGCTCATCGGTTCCGGCGTGACTTTCCAACTCCCCCACGCGCGGGTCTGCCCCACTGGCCCGGCCGGAACCTAACCTCCCTCCACTCGACTCCGCCTCGATCAGATAGCGAACCGTCCGTTCACCGCTTGCCTTACTCGAAAGAGGTACAAAAGCCTCACGAGAGAGTGGGATTCCTTGCTCAATGCCCAGCGCTAGACTTGGCCACGCTTAGGGGGCGCGGGATCAAACTCCGATCCGGAGTGAATCTGCGGGCTCGGGCGCAACGGTCAATAGCCACAGATGAGTGAACCGCACAGAATTCGGGTGTTCACGGTGGATGACCATCCTCTGCTGCACGAGGGCGTCGCCAGCTTGATTGAGAGTCAGCCTGACATGACGCTGGTCGGGGAAGCTGTCAATGGACGGCAAGCCATTCAGAAGTTCCACCAGCATAACCCCGACGTAACCCTCATGGACCTGCGGTTGCCCGATATGAGCGGCATCGACGCGATGATCGCCATCCGTTCCGAGCATCCTGAAGCGCGCATCATTGTCCTGACGACCGTCGCGGGCGATGCGGAGATTCAGCGGGCCCTTGAAGCCGGGGCTCGCGCTTACCTGCTCAAGAGCACACCCCCCAGGGAACTGGCGGATGTGATTCGCCAGGTGCATCAAGGGAAAAAGCGAATTCCCGCGGAAATTGCGGCCCACTTGGCCGAGCACTACAGCGACGAGACGCTGACTGGCCGCGAGGTGGAGGTGCTCGCCCTGGTGGCGGAAGGTAACCGGAATCGCGATATTGCCGAGAAGCTATTCATCAGCGAGGAAACAGTGAAGGTCCACGTCAAGCGCATTATGGAGAAGCTAGGCGCCGCCGATCGAACCCAGGCGGTGGCCATTGGCGTGCGCCGGGGAATCATTCAGCTCTGATATCCGCTGCACTCAAGCCGCCCGCCGCCCACCCGCCACAACCTCCAGGCTGGAAAGTGTCGTCCAGAAACCCAGGTCGCCGTAGCGCACATACTCCTGCATGATGTACACGGAACGCTCGTCGGCACTCTCCAGGTTTTGCCGACGGCGCAGACGGCGCGCGAGGTTGGGATTGCGCCATACGATCTCCAAGGCTGGCCGTCTTTTGAGTCCAACTATGATGCTCAGCATTGCTTGCCTCCAGACTCTCAGCTTCTGCTGCTGAGGTCGCTTGCCAACACCCGCAGTCTGACGAAAAAGCGCCGGGAGCGCATCCCGAGATGCAGGGTTTTTGGGCTACCACACAGGTCTAAAGGCAGAGTTCCTCCTTTAGGTAGCGAGGACCGCGCTCCAACAGCGGCATCCCTGGTGAGATTGGCGGTTGGCTTGCTTCCTAACGGGAAGGGCTCTTACCGCAGTTGGAGTCGATCCGTGACTGCAGCCCGCTGTCGAGGGAGCGCAGGATCTGGCGAGGGGGCAAAAAATGGCATTCCCTGACCGGCGTACCCTCAGCGTTCTGTTGACCGCACTCCTTTTTGTACTGGTGTGTTTGGCGCTCTACTCCTCGCGGCAGATCCTTCTTATCTTCGTTCTGGCAATTTTCTTTGCTTACCTCATAGAACCGGTTGTCAGGTTTCTACAGAATCACTCCCTGTTTTTCAGGGACTTAAGAGGCCCTGCGGTGGTTGAGGTGTATCTCGCTCTGATAATTGTGATCGCGCTGGCAGGATATGAATTCGTCCCGGGTCTAAGCCGGAGAACTACAAAGCTATTGGACGAAGCGCCGGTTGTGCTCAATCGCCTCTCTACCGGGGACATTGCCTCCGACCTGAGAAGGGAATACGGATGGAGCCAAGAGCAAGAAATTCGCTTCAGGGCTTTCCTCGCCCGGCATAAGGAGGACATTCAGAACCTGGTTCCCACCATCGATCGTTATCTATCCAATACCGCGCAGATTCTTGGCTCGTTGCTTCTGGTCCCTGTGCTGGCGATTTTCTTTCTTCGCGATGGGGACTACATCGCGGGCATACTTGTCCGGTTGCTCTTTCCCGCTAACCGACGCCCCAGAGTTTGGGCGATCGCGTACGAGCTGCATGCCATGCTCGCTCGATACATAAGGGCCCAGTTGATTCTCTGCGGCCTTTCTTTCCTCTTCTACACCGCAGCCCTGTTTCTGCTCGGATTTCCCCACGCCGTTGCCTTGGCGATTTTGGGCGGATTGCTCGAATTCGTTCCTGCTGCTGGTTGGATAAGCACCTTCGCGGTGATCGTCGGCATGGGGGTTCTCAATCACCTGCACTGGATATGGATGGCGCTGTTGCTCGGCCTTTGGAGAGTGTTTCAGGATTATCTCGCCATGCCTCGGGTTATGGGCAGCCAACTCAAGATCCACCCATTGGCGGCGATCTTTGCGGTTCTGGTGGGCGCCAAGCTGGGTGGAATTGTAGGCATTTATCTCGCGATACCGGTGATGGCGTCCATGCGGGTAATTCTTATGGGCGCTGGAGAACGCCAGGAGCAAGGGCCCGGTGGTCACGGTGAGCCGGTGAGAGCGGTCGCACCTGTGCTCGCGGAAACGGCTAGCAGTTGAGGGTCGACCCGCCTCTTTCTATGCATCACCTCGCATAGCCGGCAAATCAAATCAATCGTGCGTTAGACGACTTCTGGCGACTGCGTAAGTTGCGTTGTTGCCCATCGGCCTGAGGATCGGCCGCGGCGTTTCGCTCATTCCAGACGGAGAACCAGTTTCTGCGGCATCTACCGTTGCATTGGAATTCGAGCATACAACCACCGCACTCTGGGCAGACCAGGTTGATGATCGAGGAAATGATGTGTTCGTCGGACTCTCCCGTCCGGTTGATCATGTGGGTTACCTCGGAGTTCGGCTGCAGCCTCGCTATCCGCCTGAACAGGGGAGCAACTCAGATTCCACCCGGGCCGGAGACTCGCCCGCGGTCTGGAATCAGGAATGCATTAGCTTGTCGGGAGGATCGCTCATGTTGACCTTCGTAGAGATTTGCCTTGGCCTCGCATTCTTGAGCTTCGTGATCTACATGTGGGTCAAGAGCGCGCGGGCAAGGCGTGAGCTCGAACTGCACAGCATCACGCCCGTGGCCCTCCATGCATTGCTGGCTGCGCAGGCCGACGTGCTGCTGCTCGATGTGCGCCGGCCGCTCGACCTCCTGACCGACACCGAGATAATCCCCGGCTCGACAAGGATTTCCCCCCAGGACGTCCTGCGCAATCCATCTCTCATTCCGAGGGACCGAGACGCGGTGGTGTACTGCACAAGCCCCGGCGAAAAAACCAGCCGGCGCATTGTCAGTCAGGCACTCGCCATGCATTTCACCCGGTTCAAACTACTCCGCGGCGGGCTTCCTGCCTGGAAGGCGAGCGGTTTTCCGGTAGTGCCCTACAACCAGCCCTTCCAGCTCGATATCCGGACCTAACACTCGTGGCAAGTATTTGGCACGTGACGGGCATAGGTTTGCCGTGTTCTGCAAGGCTCGCCCCCACCTAAGCCGCAATCCTGCACAAAGGGTTTGAAATCCAGCCTGTTCAGTGAAGTCGGGATCGGACTTGCCTTTGGCCCTGTGCTTGCCATTCAGAGATCGCCGTTTTGAAGTCGCCAAAGAGGGGACAAGCGTAAGATCGCTTCCTGTAAGTTCCACGGCGCCGGCATTGGCGCGGCGGTGGGCTGTGGGGTGGGTGCAGGCTCGGAAATAGTCACCAGCGGAGATCAGGTGAACCTTCCGAGTGAGACCTTACTCGACTTCACTCTGCAGCAGGAAGGGTCATCAGGCCTGTAAGACATCGAGCGACGGTGCCAAGAAGGAGTGAATGATGCAGAAAATCCTCTGCGTGATCTGTGTTTGTTGGCTGATAGTTCCACTCTTCGGTCAGTCATCTTCCGGCTATCAGGTTGCGACGATTACCGAGGTCAAATTGCACCAGCCTGCCGCCGGCGCCAACTCCACCGCGGTCAGCTATGACGTGTCCCTGAAAGTGGGCAACACCATCTACGTGACGCTGTACACGCCGCCGCTCGGCGTGAAGACGGTAAAGGACGCCCCAGGACGCAGCCTGCTCGTGCAGGTCGGGAAGAAGACCATCACCTACAACGACATTTTAGGCCGCTCTTCGGAAGTGCCGATCATCAGCCAAAGGCCGGCGGCCGACGCTGGGCAGGCCAAGTAGATCGGCACGAAGAGTTCGAGGAGAGGGATAAGTCTCCTCCTACAGGGTGGCGCCATAGTTGGTCGATTTCTGGGTGCGGGGCTTCCTGCGCAGGTTCAAGACCGGGCGTCTGCTTGCGGCATCTACCGGCTGAAGGCACCTCCGATTGGCTGGTGCCGCATCGCGTCTTTGAGTGCAAATCGGAAGTCGTCTCACTCACTTCCACTTCGCGAAGGTGGTGCCCTCGCGGTTCCGATTGCGGCTGCCAGGTCGGTTGAAGAATCGTGCGTGACCAATACCTAATTGGAGGTAGGAAAAGACACCGATCCCTAGGTATTCCAACCTCGACCTCCAGGAGGTACCGTACTGGTTGGGCATTGGCGTCCTCGCGGTGCCGGTTGGAGGATTGGGTCTGCAACGGCTATTTACTGCTTTCCCGAACGGATCGCGCGGGATCGCGCTCTTGCTCCTGCGAGCGGTGGTGGGTGGAACTGCAATAGCGGAGGGCGTAACTTGCCTCCTGTCGAATGGCACTTCGGCCCTTATGCAGTGGGCGATCGCCTTACTAATGCTGGCCAGTGGAATAGCTCTGGAGATCGGGATTCTGACCCCGGTCGCGGCCGCAGCCGTAACCCTGGCTAACCTTGCCATCGTGGGATCCTGGATCACCCTCCCCGCCTCTTCGTTTTCTCACGACCTGCTGGCGGTCGCATTCTTCATCGTCATGGCAGCTAACACCTGCATCCTGGGCCCCGGCGCGTACTCGCTCGACGCTCGCATGTTCGGTCGCCGCGAGATCATTATTCCTGCTCCTCCCCCTTGCCAGGAGCCGTAACTCCCACACGTTCTGGACTACACTCGGGTTGATGTATTATCAGGCACTTAGCAGAGGTGGGTGGGCTGGCGAGTTGCTCCGCCGAGGGCGGAGTGTCCACTTCGTGAATCTCCGACGACGCGACCAAGCTTGACCATGTCACAAGTGTTATCAAGCCCGCAGGATGCTCCATGGGGCCTGACCCGTCGCTGGTTCCTGGCTGGTCTCGCCAGTCTCCTGCTCCCGGCTTGCAGCGCCCGTAAGCCCAGAGTCGAGTTCACCACGATTCCGCCAGCCGACAAGGGTGGCCCCGATGCGATGGACGTCGTCGCCGGTCGCGTGACTGGAGCGAAACCCGGACAGCAGATTGTCGTGTTTGCCCGTAGCGAAGTGTGGTGGGCGGAGCCGCGCTTGGGGCGATTGTTTACCGAAATTCAGCCGGACTCTACCTGGAAAACCGCCACCCATCTGGGAACGGAATATGCTGCCGCGCTCGTCGATCCAGGATTCCGCCCGTCGCTGACGGCCGAGGCTCTGCCTGCCGTTGGAGGACCGGTTGTCGCCTTAGCCGTTGTTCCTGGCGTCGCTCCCACTCGCGAAGTGCATCGCACGATTCAATTCAGCGGTTACGAATGGACGGTCCGGGCCGCCCCGAGCGATCGCGGAGGCAACAACGCCTACGATCCGGCCAACGCATGGACCGACGCTAATGGGGCTTTGCATCTCCGGATCGCCGGCAGCCCCGGCAATTGGACCTGTGCCCAGGTAATCCTCACTCGCAGCCTCGGCTATGGGACCTACCGGCTGGTGGTGCGCGACATCTCCGGTCTGGATCCGGCTGCGGTTTTTGCTATGTACACGCTGAGCGATGTCGGGGCCGCTTCCGCCAATCGAAACCCGCGGGAATGGGACATAGAGATCAGCCGCTGGGGTGATCCCTCTGGCCGTAACGCTCGCTATATCGTTCAGCCCGCTTACGTCGGCGAAAATACAGCGTGGTTCACCGCTCCCGCCGGAACTCTGACCCACCAGGTGCGCTGGGAGCCCGGAACCGTCCGGATGAGCACGGCCGGTGGCGCCTCTCCACGCGGTGAGTCGTTGGTTTCCGAGCACGCTTTTGCTTCCAGCGCGCCGGTTCCCGGCGATGAGAGATTTCGCATTAACCTCTACGACTTCCAGCGCGGACCTCAACTCCTGAAACACGCGGCGGAGGTGGTCATAGAGCGGTTCGAGTACCTCCCATGAGGCGGCGGCACTGGCGTCCCTACTTGTGGGCAGCCGTGATGGTTGCGTGTTTCCACCAGGCACGTGCCATGGATCCCGAACGCCTCATGTCGCAATACGTGCGCCAACAATGGGGTAGCGAGAGCGGTTTGCAGGGCGAGGTCTTAGCCATCACGCAAACCGACGATGGCTATCTATGGGTCGGGACGGATCAAGGACTGTTTCGCTTCGATGGACGCGTCTTTCATCGCGTGGAGCAACAAGCTGGAGCGACTACGCCGATTACTCGCGTTGTCGGGCTGGCTGTGGACGACCAGGGGAATTTGATTGTCAGATTGCCGGAAAGGAATCTGCTGCGCTACGTGAACGGCTCTTTCGAGAACATCTTGGAGTTGCTCCAGCCTCGAGAGCTCGCCGTCACCACCATGACGCGAGCCGGTGAGCATGATGTCCTCGTATCTGGTCTGACCAACGGCACCTTGAGGTACAGCAACGGGCGGTTCAGCCGTGTCGTACCTAACTCCGCCCTGCCTGCCTCGCCGGTCACTTCCCTCGCACAAACCTCCGACGGCAGAATCTGGCTGGGAACGCGGGATGCGGGACTGTTCTATGCGCATAACGGAAACGTAGTAGCGATAACCAAAGGATTGCCAGGCCGCCGGATCAACTCACTTCTGGCCATCGGTACCGAGGTGTGGATCGGAACTGATGCCGGAATGGCGCGTTGGAATGGGAGCGAAGTTACCGCCGAGGGTGTGGCGCCCTCGCTGCGTCACGTGTCCTGCCAGGCTATGCTCGCCGACCGGAACTCCAATCTGTGGATTGGAACAAGTAAGGGCCTGCTCCGTGCCAATGCCGACGGGGTAGCTTCACTTGACACCTCTAAGAGTAATCCTCCCCACGCCGTCAACGTTCTATTCGAGGATCGCGAGGGCGATCTGTGGATCGGCGGGCCCTGGGGAATCGAGCGGTTGGGCGATGGCGTTTTCGCGACCTACGGACGCTCCGAGGGCCTTTCCTCTGACCACATTGGTTCGGTCTTTGCAGATTCTGACGGCCGGACTTGGTTCGCTCCGATCGAGGGGGGTCTGTATTGGTTCAATAAGAAGGACAAGGCTCGCCGCATTACCGAAGCAGGCTTGGGGCATGACGTCGTCTACTCCATAGCCGGCGGCGCGGACGGCTTGTGGGTCGGACGCCAGCGCGGCGGACTCACTCATCTCTATCCAAAGAATGGGGTGCTCACCGCCGAGACTTACACCGAGGCGGCGGGACTTGCTCAGAACAGCGTCTATTCCGTTTACCAGAGTCGTGACGGCTCAGTATGGGCCGGAACTCTGAGCGCCGGCGTCAGCAGACTCCAGGCGGGACATTTTACGAACTACTCTGCCGGCGATGGCTTGGCTTCCAACACGGTCACTTCAATGCTGGAGGACTCCGAGGGCATAATGTGGTTCGCCACGCCGGACGGTTTGCGCGCTTTTTCTCACGGCCAGTGGCGAAGTTACACCGTCAAAGATGGTTTGCCGAGCGATGACGTGAACTGTCTGGAGCAGGACTCCAGGGGCGTATTGTGGATTGGTACCTCCTCGGGCCTGGCCTTCCTTACCGGGGAAGGAATAAAGACGCCGCGACAGGTGATCGAGCCGCTGCATGAGAAGATTCTCGGTATCGTGGAGGACCGACGGGGCTGGCTTTGGGTCATCACCGCGAAACAGGTCGTGCACGTCAATCGCGATAAGCTGGTGCGCAGGGTCCTGACCGATAGCGACTTGCGCGTGTACGGAGTTGACGACGGTCTGAGAAGCGCCGGCGGGGTGAAACGCCAGAACTCGGTGGTCATGGACTCACTCGGCCGGATTTGGGCTTCGATGAATACCGGCCTTTCTGTAGCCGATCCCGCCCGGTTGGCCAACCAGACTGCCCTCACCCAGGTTCAATTTCTCCCCCTTTTGGCTGACGGCAATCCGATCGACGTCCGCGACGCAGCCAATG
>Ga0335076_10008454_pt1 | contig 10391 bp, 12 predicted proteins | sample Lox_Sample_25_FD_206717 | JGI IMG/M metagenome (GOLD analysis project Ga0335076, IMG submission 206717) | Soil microbial communities from Loxahatchee National Wildlife Refuge, Florida, United States - Lox_Sample_2.5 | ecosystem: Environmental > Terrestrial > Soil > Wetlands | place: USA...
ACCTTGTATAGTCCTCCCGGCGCATGGAAAACCTTCACGGCATTCGAGAAACAATACTGGTTCACACCACTTTGCATTCGGTTCTGACTTTTGGGCAGGGAAGTTAAACAGAATCTTTGGGATACGGTCCTCTTTTTCCAAAAGGGAAAGTTTTTTGAACTGTACGAAAATGATGCGACAATAGGCCAGCAACAATTCGACCTAAAACTCACAGACAGAACCAACATGAGGTACAAATATCTGCTCTCCCCGAATGGATCTCATTCGTGTTTTTGGGTAGGATGGTCGGCGTCCCTGAATCCCACTTTGATTACTGGGCCGCTCAATTCGTAGCCAAAGGGTACAAAGTCGCCAAAGCCTCCCAATCCGAAAACCAAGTTTCCAAAGAAATGCGTCAAAAAACTCAATCTGCCGCTCAGTCTAAAAAGGAGGATATCATTCGTAGGGAACTCACCTGTGTTCTCACTAGCGGCACGTTAGTCGACGAATCTATGCTCCACGATCAACTAGCTACGTACTGTATTGCCGTAAAGGAACTTGCTCCATCCGAGGTCGCAGATCCGCAATTCGGAATTGGCTATGTTGACGCCGCAACGGGGGAAATGGGGATTTGCCAATTTTCAGATGATGCAGACCGTACTAAATTGGAGACTTTATTGGCGCGGATGAGACCAAAGGAAGTGTTGTTGGAACGGGGTAATCTAACGAAATTGAGTCAGCGCATGCTCAGGAATTGTTTGCCCGCCGGCGCCCTCTGGAACTGGCTCTCTCCCGACAAAGAATTTTGGGATGAAGATCGCACGGAATCCGAGCTACTCCTTGCAAATTACTTTTCCAAGGACGGAGCGAAAGACGGGGAAATGGGAGACCTTTCCTCGTGGCCAGAGGCCTTGCAACGGGCAAAGGAGACGTACCCCCTTGCACTTTCGGCGTATGGCGCCTTGGTTTTTTACTTGCGGTATTTGAAACTTGATGCCGATATTTTGACGATGGGGAATGTGACATTTTACGATCCGCTCAAGAAAGCCGGACGAATGATCTTGGACGGGAAGACCTTGATCAACCTTGAGATTTTCGAGAATTCATGGGACAAGGGTGTGGAAGGAACGGTCTTTCGACTCCTTTGGCGTGGTGTTACTGCATTCGGTACCCTCTTTTCCCGACCGCTTTTGGTGGACGAATCTGACGTGACAGGGAAGCGGTTATTCCGACAGTGGCTGTGTCATCCACTCTACGTAGCTCGTGAGATTAACGCCCGGCTCGATGCAGCCGATATCCTATCTTCTCGCCCCGAACTTCGAGACCACTTCCTGGCCACATTCAATCGTCTCCCCGACCTCGAACGAATCCTCTCTCGCGTCCACGCGGGACGATGCAAGGTCAAAGATTTTGTCCGTGTCCTCGAGGCTTTTGAAGCTATTCAAGCGGGTATCTCCACCATCTCCGAAGATCCAGAAATGTCGGAACACCTTGCCAAGTCAAAACTTCTTAGGTCCCTCCTGACCGCATTCGACGTCCTTCATTCTCTACTTGAAGGATGGGAACACACGTTCGATTGGGAAAAAGCCAAGGAAGAGGATTTACTTATCCCTGCGCCCGGTATCGAGGCAGACTTTGACGCCTCGAACGCTTGCATCGACATTATCCTCGGCGAACTGGAATCGTTCCGGAAATCTTATCAAACGAAATACAAATCCAATAAAATTGTATACAAAGACCTCGGCAAAGAAATCTTTCAAATCGAATGTCCCGTCGGAATCCCCGTTCCCGGCGACTGGCGTCTCCTCTCTTCCACTAAATCTGTCAAGCGCTATTGGTCTCCTGAAGTCGAGAAAAAGGTCAGGGAATTATTGGAAGCGAGGGAGACGCATCGCGGGGTGGTGAGCGAGATGCAAGCGAGGTTGTACGCAAGGTTTGATGCAGATTATGATAAATGGATGGGGGTTGTGAGGGCTGTTGCCCATTTAGATTGTTTGATTGGGTTGTCGGTGTTTAATGAGGGCGGAATGGGCGAGCCTAAATGTCGCCCTACATTTGTGGAAGTCGGTGAGGGCACGAGGGCTTTTGTTGAATTTGAGGAGTTGAGGCACCCTTGTATTACTGAGGGGTATCTCATCTCATCTCCATAAGACCACTAATGGCAGGATTAAACAGGATTTCATCCCGAATGATGTTGCTCTCGGCGGAAAAGTACCCAATTTAGTCTTGTTGACCGGGGCCAATATGGTATCTTGCCCGCATAAAAGCGATTAATGGCATAGGCCGGTAAATCAACATTGCTGAGACAAACTTGTGTCGCCGTCATTATGGCTCAATTAGGTTGCTATGTCCCCGCCCGCCGAGCGGTCATGACCCCGGTCGACAGAATCATGTCCCGTCTCGGTGCCAATGACAACATCTTTGCCTCGGCCTCGACATTCATGGTCGAACTGGCTGAAACCAAAAAGATTATAGCAGAGGCCACGCCGAATTCCCTTGTTATATTGGATGAATTGGGACGTGGGACGAGTACGTATGATGGGGTTGCCGTGGCCCATGCCGTTCTGCACCATCTTGCGAGTCACGTTGGCTGTATTGGTTTCTTCGCAACACATTACCGCAACCTCGGCGAGGAGTTTAAACTTCATCCTGGTTACCATCCCCAGTTTACCATGTGACTTACTGCAGAAATCAAAATGAAGACAATGTCGGTTCTAGTAGACGAGGAATTGCGTGAAGTGACCTTCCTTTACAAACTAATCGATGGCATCTCAGAAAAATCTTATGGTATGAATGTAGCAGCAATGGCAGGCGTCCCACACGAAGTCGTCGAAAAGGCCGAGGAAGCAGCACGAGACTTTGAGCTGGGCAGTAAACTCGCTAAAAGCCTTGAAAAAGCCGGACGTGAGGCGGAAGTTTCCTTGGCCTTACAAAGTGATTTTGCATGGTTAGCAAGGTTGGTTAAGGCGAAGGAGGAGGATGGAGAGGATCAAGATTTGAGGAATCTTGCTAGACGATTGGAGACTTTGTTGAGGGTTGTTGATGGCATGGAGAGCGATTGATTGATTATTCTTGTTTCAAGGCTTCTTATACCCCTGACTGCATAGCATGAGAGGGATTTTAAAATCTTGTTCTTTTACCCTTTTTTCGATATGGATGAGAATGATATGATATATTACGTTTCTACATGTTGATCAGCTTTTCTATTGTAGGTATGAGTTCTCCATGACTCTGCCGCAATGCTTTCTCCGCAGCCATCCGCGAAATATCAAATTCAGTCATCTACAACCGAGTTACCACAAGGTGCCAGATCGGGCAAGTTACAATAATATTGACATCCTCCTTTTTCAAAACCACTTTTTTAGTAGGCTGTTCCTCTGCTTTCCGCGGTTTAGTCGAGCCCCCTCCAAGTGAAGTCATTGCCTACCATTAGGCCCTTACGGTTACGACTGGGTACATTCGCGAGCTTTGCATCGTCGACGTCAGCGGCCGTTGTGGGCTCCTTATTTGTCTGCATCGCGTCCATGGAGCGAGCTGCCTTTGCTTCCTCGCCAGACCGCGGTTTTGGCGCTTCTTCTGCCTCGACATCGTCTGGCACAGTGCCATTCTGCACAGCGTCGGACATCGTCACTTGTCGGCCAGACGAAAAGGTAGAGTTCTTCATCTTTTAAGCTCCCGGGTTTAGACCGTCAGTCTGGATTATAATTGTATGTGCAGGAAGTGACGCGCGGCTTTCCTCTTTTTCAACGAGGCCCACGATCACGACCGAACCACGATCCCACATCGCCATCACCGGTCTCCTTCTTCCGTTTGCCTTTCTTCCCTTTCCCGGCTTCGCTTTTAGCGACACAGCTTTATTTGTATTGCCATCAATTCCCCCGCAACTCTCACTCTTGTCCCCTCCGGCTCGGCCATTTGACAAGATGGTGCCGATTGTGAGCGTTGCTGGCATCACCGCTCTCTTGCAGGAGCCCGAGCCCGAGCTCCAGACACAGGCGCTCTACCTCATCAATGAACACGTCGACCAGTTCTGGTTGGAGTTTGCGGACTATGTGTCTGTTATGTATGTCCCTTGTTGGGAAGGGAACTGACGTTGGCTAGTGAGATGTTGTACGAAGATCCCAAGTTTCCTGAACGGCAGTTGGCAGCATTGGTCTTGTCGAAGGTATCGGTCTGCTCATGGGGCAACAGGGCTGACACTGGATAGATCTACTTCCATTTAGAGCAGAAACCTGAAGCATTGTCTTTTGCTCTTGGTGCTGGAAAGCTGTTTGATCCCTCGTCAAAGTCAGAATTCGTAGAAACCATCATCGGTATCGTGCCATTTTCGTATGGACCATTCTGATTTCAGGATACTGTGTCGGTCAATACATCAAGTCTCAAGTCCGGGCACACGATGGGGTTTTTGCAGATGAAAATAATGGCGATCAGGACATGCTTCAGGACGATGGTCGAATGGAGGAAGTCGTAAACAGAATGTTTGCCCGATGTCTCGAGGAGAAGAATTATAAACATGTAGTCTCCGGTTTTTAAGCAGACTGATGATTATCAGGCACTCGGTGTTGCTATCGAAGCACGGAGATCGGATGTCATTGTTCAAATTCTCGACACAAGCAAAGACGTAACTTTACTTGACTACCTCTTGACGATATCAATGGAGTACACCAGGAATATCAAATGGCGCAACGAGGTGCGTCTTAAAACAGATTATCCTGACTGTAGATTTTCAAAATTGTTGTCCAAATGCAAAGAAAACAACCTGAGCCGGACTATTTTGCCATCTGCACTTGTCTCGTCCATCTCAACGACTACGCCTCCGCCGCAAAAGACCTGAGCGACTTGACTCAAAAAGGAGGAGACGTATCTCCAATCCCACAACCTTATTGACTTGGCTAGGACTATCTCAAAGCATTGCAAATCGCCTTTGATCTCGCATCATCAGGAACGCAAGAATTCCTCGGAAACGTCCAAGCCAATCTCCCCATCGCAGATTTCCCCGAAATCAAACCCCCAAGAGAAGAACAATCCCTGCTCGACGCCCATCCTCAACAAATAGCACCACACAAAATTGCCAACCTCCACAAAATCCTCTCAGGAGAATTGACAATTGGCATGAACCTCGACTTCCTCTATCGCACCAACAAAACGGACCTTGTCATCCTTAACCGTATCCGCGACTCTCTCGAATCCCGTAACTCGATCTTTCATAATGCCGTCACGATCTCGAATGCGTTTACTCATGCTGGGACCACGATCGATACTTTTATCCGGGATAATCTCGACTGGCTTGGTCGTGCGATGAATTGGAGCAAGTTTGCTGCTACTGCTGCGCTGGGCGTGATTCACAAAGGTCATTTGTCGCAGGGGCGGAAACTTCTTGAGCCTTATTTGCCTGGGACGAGTGGATCGACTTCATCGGTATATACCGAGGGAGGGTCATTGTATGCTCTTGGATTGATTTTTGCGAATCATGGCGGGAATATCATTGAGTACCTTTTGAGACAGTTGCAAGAAGCGAATGACGAAGTTGTTCAACATGGTGCTGCATTGGGATTAGGCGTCGCTGGACTTGCTACCGCTGATCCAAGTATTCCCTTAACTCAAACGATTTCTGACCGGTAGACACGATGGAAGTCCTACGGAATCGATTGTTTAATGACAGTGCCGTAGCCGGAGAAGCCTGTGGCATTGCAATGGGCCTCGTCATGCTGGGCACAGCCAACCAAGAAGCCATCGACGAAATGCTCCGCTACGCCCACGAAACCCAACACGAAAAAATCGTCCGGGGCATCGCCCTCGGCCTAGCTCTCCTCGTGTACGGCAAAGAAAACCTAGCAGAACCCCTCATTGCCCAACTCCTTGAAGAACAAGACCCCATCTTGCGCTTCGGTGCAGCCTATGCCATTGCACTCGCCTACGTCGGAACAGGAAGTAATGTTGCCATCCGCCGTCTCAATCGTATTGCTTCGAATGATCCGAATGATGATGTTCGACGTGTTGCTGTCATGAGCATCGGATTCGTGCTGTTTCGAAATCATACGGTGGTCCCGGATATGGTCAAGGTTCAGACCGAGAGTTTTAATGCGCATGCAAGGTATGGTGCGGCGCTGGCGCTCGGCATTGCATGTGCGGGGACAGGGTCGGTCAAGGCACTTGAACGATTGGAGGGGATGCTCAAGGATTCGACAGATTTCGTGCGGCAGGGGGCCTTTATTGCGATGGCCATGATTCTTATTCAGCAGAACGAGCAGTCGTGTCCCAAGGTCGTGACATTCCGCCACACGTTGGAAAAGGTCTATTCGAATCGTCATGAGGATGCCCTTGCGAAATTCGGTGCTGCTATGGCTCAAGGAATTTTAGATGCGGGCGGACGAAATGTGACCATTACTTTGCAAAGTTCTACGGGGTCACTCAATATGGAGGCTATCGTTGGCATTGCATTGTTCACCAACTTTTGGTATTGGTTTCCTCATGCGCATTGTCTTTCTCTTGCTTTCACACCAACCGCCCTCATCGGTCTCAACGGCAATCTGGAGGTGGTTATCTATCGTATTCCTCATGAGCTAATGATTCAGATTCCGAAATTTGACTTCATTTCCAACGCCAAACGCTCGCTCTTCGCTTATCCGCCCCCGACGACCACGAAACAAGCTAAAGAAGTTGAAAAAGTTGACACCGCCGTCCTCTCCACAACCCTCAAAGCCCAGCTCCGTGCCAAAAAGACCGAAAAAGAAAAGGAAAAGGAAAAAGAGGCCGGGGATTTAATGGACATGGATAATCCGCCCTCCGCAACTGCCCCCGAAGATGAAGCGCCAGCCGAAAAAATGGACACGGAGGATAAGGAACCGGAACATCCTGCGGCAACGGTGGAAGACAGTGAGAGTCCAAAGGATAAGAAGAAAAAGAAGGGAAAGAAAGACGAGGAACAGCAGTTTGAAGTCTTGTCGAATCTCAGTCGTGTTCTCCCTGCTCAGTTGAAATATATCACCTTCCCCGACGGCTCCAGATATTCTCCAATCAAGAAGGTATTTCCAGGGATCTTTGACATGGCTTACTGGTAGCCTACTGGTGGTGTTTTGATCATGAAGGATTTAAAACCCAACGAGCCCGAGGAATTGATCGAGATGCAAGTTCCTATCGGTACATATTACGCTCTCCCTTCTTTCGATTCCTGTACATTTGTTCGGCGTTGCTGACTCCTTGATTTGTGGTAGAAGAGGATACTGCGCCTGGACTCGATGAAGAAGCTCCCGTACCATCTGCCTTCCAATACTTAAATTGGGACGAATAGGAACGTCTCTCCATGTACGTATTTTGGTGGTGTGAATGGTGGTATGGGAGTCCCGAGGAGGCCCGGAAGCATCGAGCCAGGCATTTCTATCATGCGTGGAGGTGTTTTATCGTTTGGCGAGATGATTATATTGAAAGCATTATACCCCCTTGTGAGACACTCGCGCCGTCATGAAGATTGTCCTCACGAAATTTTGTCGATTCTATTTTGGGTTTTTACAGTGCGCTTTTACTGGAAGAGATAGTTTCCCTTACATACCTTCCATTACATAGAATTGTCATCACAAATTATTGACTAATTCTATCCCAATGCTTTCTCATGCTTCCTTCCCACGTATTCCCTAACTAAAAACCGAGGTCGTTATCGCTATCTTCATCCTGAACAAATAAATGCCTCCCCGACCCCTTTGATGAACGACTCCGTTGTGAACCCGATTTCTTCGTCCCCGCTGATTTCACAGGCGTCAAAGTCAAATCTGTTGAAATTGAATCCTCAACCCTACTGCTCCCGCTCCGCCACTCCGGTTCCACAAAAAAGAATTCTCAAGTCAGAAAGATGTCAACATTTAGAAGGGGGGGTTACCCTGAGAAGCCGCGCTCTTTCCCTTGTAATCCACGAGCTTTATCATTTGTCGTCCGATCCCCAGACTCACCGTTTTATCCGCCCTACGAAATTTCTTGAAATTCTTCCTTCCATTCCATGCTGGATCCCATCTTTCCGACCGATTTCCCCGTGCAGGTGGTTTCGGTGTGAGATCCACGGAAAACGTTTCTACGACCCCCAGGTTCTTGAGGTGTTCATGGTCTTTAACAGCGGCGGCTAATTCCTCAGCTGCACGTTGCTTTTCCTCTAATGCAATGCGCTTCCGTTCTTTGGCCGCGGCGATGACCTCGTCGTCTTCTGGTGCAGGCCTTTTTTTGCCGCGTCCCCCTTTGGTGGGAGTTGTCTGTTCTGTTTCGGAGGGCTCGTCGTCGGAATCTACTTGGTGCGGGGCAGGCTCTGGATTTTTGGCTAGGCGTTTCATCATTTCTTTTGCAGTTGGGGCATAATTTTCTTCTTCCTCCTCCTCTTCTTCCGGGATTGGGACGCCGGGTTTGGGAGGCTTGGTTGGGGATGAAAAGTCTGGGAAAAGGTCGTGTGTATTGGTTGTGCTTCGAGCTTTACGCGGGGACACTTTGACAGAGGATTGGTTGGGAGAGGTTTTGAAAAAGTCGTCGAAGAGGTCTGCTTGTATGTTCAAAGCTGATCGATTGAGGGATTTTAACTGAAATGAGCGGGCTGCTGATGAAGATGAAATACCTTTTTAATGACGGGCTTGGACAGGGTTTCAAGGCTTTCCTTTGTTGGAAGAGGTTGAGTGGATGGTCTCTCCAATGAATCCGGGACTTCTGTGACTGTCATCTCAATTGTTGGCGAGAGTTCTGGTGTCGTTTGTCTTGCCGTCTGCGAGCTTTGCGGTTGTGAGATCGCCTCGACAGGATTGAACAGCGATGCTCTATTGACGGTAATCACCGGCCGCATGAGATTGCTCTGGGTAATGGCCTCATAGCCCAAACTAGAATCAGACCGCCGCAATCAAGAGCAATACCGCCTAGCAGCCTCAATACACAACGCATCGTCCTCGCTGTCCAGACTCCGTCTCACCAAAACGACCTGTCTTTTCGACTTTGCAAATTCAACCAAATCATCTAATCCCTTCTCGGTAGGATCAAATACGACCGCCTTCCCGAGTCCAGCGCTAATCGGCAAAGTAAGGTTATTGTACTGATTCTCATCCAAGAAGATAAACAAGATGTCCTTAAATATGTCTCGTCTCGCGGGGTTTGGGTCGATTGATTCGGGTGGGTACTCATCTGTAGCCGGGCGGAATTCGGTTGGGTCAGGCAGGGAGTCCGGGTCTAGGACGTCACCAACTTGCGAGAGAGCCGAGTTTAGAGCATCGGCAAAGAGATCTGTGACGATGCGTTTTTGGTGTATCAGGGCGGCTAGGCCTTTTGCCGTGCTATCCATGAGCTTCATCTGCGGCAGGAGGATATTACTTCAACTTCGGGCCCATGACGTACGTTGTTTCTTCCGTATAGTCCTTCACGAACTTGATGCCTGCCATCAGTTAAACATGAGGAGATCTAACCGAGCGGCCCCATTTTTCCCGTCAACTGCTTGATTTTGGTTGCACGACTCCCTGCATTTGTAAAAACGATAGGTTCCCAGCGTATCCTTAATTCAGAAAAAGTGTCGTGGACGAAGGCCGTACCGGAGATTCTCTGGCATCTTTGCAAGTTTCAGGGTATTTATAGCAGAAGTAACATTTGTTGTCTTTCCCTTCACATCTGTACTATTGAGCCACGTCCCGAACCGCGAGTCATGATCTCTGATCGTTAGGAACGGCCAACTGTTGACATTCGCCTGTCTCAGTCAATTCTAATGGCTTTCTGGATGGTGTACAGCTGAGCCAGGCGAAACAGCGCTTACGGTAATAGTAATGTGGGTCTTGCTGACCGTCTTGAATGCTGTCAACGGGATCCGCGATTCTGCTCGTCAGCGGAACCATCCTTGTCCGGGCGGGCTACCCAGTCCACGCCCCAAATTGTATTCCTGTCCTGGCCGAAGCCAATACCGGTTGCCTTCGTCAATTGGCACGCCGATACGAGAGCAGCTTACCATTGAGAGCATCGCCTTCTGCGTCCAGGATCCACATCCTTGCTCTTCAGCCGTCAGGTCGCAGCCCGTCAGCGGCGAATGTTCTTGTAGATGTTCGCCAACACGCGTTGGTAGGCGGACCAGGCGCAGACAAAATTAACATTCGGGTTAGGATGGGGTTGGCAATTGCATCATTACCGCCAACGATAATAATTCTTAGCCCGCAGCAGCATTTGATTCGAAGTGCCGTCTTCTCTAACACACTCAAACCTCAGCATTAATCGCCCCAATTGTCAAGGTAGCAACTCTTGAAATGCTTTTTCAAATTCGGTCCGATAACCCCTGACCCTTGATAGGTATACACGCTTGACCTCAGCACTGATGGTCCGTACACGACCGCTTCTCAACCCAGGATCGTAGAACTCTCTCCGCATCCTTCACCGTCCGTGTTAATGCCCCGTGACCGACAGTGAATCGCTCC
>Ga0335076_10008456_pt1 | contig 10389 bp, 10 predicted proteins | sample Lox_Sample_25_FD_206717 | JGI IMG/M metagenome (GOLD analysis project Ga0335076, IMG submission 206717) | Soil microbial communities from Loxahatchee National Wildlife Refuge, Florida, United States - Lox_Sample_2.5 | ecosystem: Environmental > Terrestrial > Soil > Wetlands | place: USA...
TAGTCGCCGCTGTCGAAATGCTTTTTCGTGACGTTGTCGTAGGGCATCGCCTCGGCCGGCACGAGGTTGTCGTGGCGGACCTGCCACGGCTCGCGGCCGACCGCGCGCGCGATCGCGTCCATCGTGAGCTCCATCGCGAAGCACACGCCGGTGCGCGCGACCCCGCGATAGGGCATGAAGCCCGGCTTGTTGGTGGCGACGCAGTGGACCTTGCAGCGATAGCCGCGGAAGTCGTAGGGCCCCGGCAGGTTGCCGACCGCCTGGCCGGGCTCCAGCCCGATCGTGAACGGCCACACCGAATAGGCGCCCCCGTCGATCGTGACCTCGGCGTCGAGCGCCAGCAGCCGCCCGGTCCGGTCGGCGAACGCCTTCAGCTTGTAGTGGTGCTGGCGCGCCACCGCGCCGGCGACCAGATGCTCGCGGCGGTCCTCGACATAGCGGAACGGTCGGCGGAACTTGCGCGCCAGCCAGGCGACGCAGAGGTCCTCGGGGAACACGATCACCTTGTAGCCGAAGCCGCCGCCGACGTCGGGCGAGATCACACGCACGTGCTCCTCGCCGAGGCCGAGCATCTGGCCGAGCCCGATGCGGATGACATGCGGCACCTGGGTCGAGGCGTAGACCATCAGCTGGTCGTGGCGGTCGTCCCAATAGGCGAGGATCGCCTTGCCCTCGAGCGGCACCATGGCCTGGCGCGACAGCGTGACCTCGCGCTCGACCGTGACGGCGGCGTTGCGCGCGCGCGCCTCGAACTCGCTGTCGGCGCCCAGGGTCAGGAACAGATTGTCGGGCCAGTCCTCGTGCACCCGCACGGTCGTGTCGGCGCGCGCCGCGTGCGCGTCGACCAGCGGCGGCAGATCCTCGATCTCGAGCTCGATGCCCTCGAGCAGGTCCTCGGCCTCGGCGCGCGTCGGCGCGATCGCGAACGCGATCGGCTCGCCGACGAAGCGCACCTTGTCGGCGGCCAGCGGCGGATGCTCCGACAGCCGGTAGCCCGGGATGGTCGAGTGCGCGATCACGGGCTTCATGCCGGTGAGATCGGCACGCGTGAACACGACGTGCTCCTTGCCGGCCGGCTTGACGAGCCGGGTGATGCGGCCGTGCGCCACCGGGCTGCGCAGGAAGGCGACCTCGCGCTGCCCGGGCAGGATCATGTCGGTGACGTAGTTGCCGCGCCCGTGCAGGAAGCGCGCGTCCTCCTTGCGCTGGACGCGCGCGCCGATGCCCTGCTGGCCGTCGCCGGCCGCGGTCACTTCCAGGCCGGGGCCGAGAAGCGGTAGGAGTCGAGCGGGTACTCGGCGATCTTGAACCAGGCGTTCGACTCGTTGGCGAACTTGCTCCACGCCGCGTACAGCCGCTTGAAGTCCTCGTCCTTGGCCATCAGCTCCTGATAGACCTCGAGCGTCGCCTTGTAGCAGGCATCCATCACGGGCTTGGGGAACTGCCGGACCACCACGCCGGCGGCGATCAGGCGCTTGAGGGCCTCCGGGTTGACGACGTCGTACTTGGCGACCATGAGGAGCTGCTGCTCGTTGGCCGCGGTCTCGAACGCCGCCTTGAACTGCGGCGGCAGCGCCTCCCAGGCCTTGAGGTTGACCAGCGTGGTGTCCTGGGCGCTGCCCTCCCACCAACCCGGCGTGTAGTAGTACTTCGCCACCTTGTAGAGGCCGAGCTTCTCGTCGTCGGCCGGGCCGACGAACTCGGCGGCGTCGATCGTGCCGCGCTCCATCGCGGGATAGAGGTCGCCGGGCGCGATCTGCTGCGGGATCACGCCGAGCTTGGCGAGGATCGAGCCGCCGATGCCGCCGATGCGGAACTTGAGACCCTTCAGGTCGTCGACGGTCTTGATCTCCTTGCGGTAGAAGCCGCCCATCTGGACGCCGACATTGCCGCCCGGGAACGGCAGCAGGTTGTCCTTCTTGAACACCTCGCGGATCAGCTGCAGCCCGCCGCCGTAATAGAGCCAGGCGACCTGCTGCCGGGTGTTGAGGCCGAACGCCAGGCCGGCGTCGAACGCGTAGGCCGGGCGCCGCCCGATATAGAAGGTCGTCAGCGTGTTGCCCGCCTCGACCGTGCCGTTCTGCACGGCGTCGAGCACCTGCAAGCCGGGCACGATCTCGCCGGCGGCGAACACGTGGATGTCGAACTTGCCGTCGGTCAGCTCGCCGACGCGCTTGGCGAGCCCCTCGTTGGCGCCGAACATGGTGTCGAGGCTCTTCGGCCAGCTGGTCGTCAGGCGCCACTTGACCGTGCCGGGCGACTGCGCGATCGCGGGAGCCGCGAGCCCGCCGGCCGCCAGGCCGGTCGCCGCCGCGGTGATGAACTTGCGCCGTTTCATGTGCCCCTCCTGTCCGCTTGCTCGCGCGCCCAATGCAGGATGGTTTCCCCCGGATCGCGCTGCGCCGGACGCCGCGGCGCAGCCGATTTCGTCATCGCTTTCGAAAACTACGCGGTATACTGAGCGTGTGGCGCGCGAGGGGTCAACGGAATTGTCGGCACGTTTCGGCGCGCGCAGCCGGCGCGAACCGCCGCACACGCCGCTGTGGACGCGCCCCGGCTACCTGATCCGGCGCCTGCACCAGAACCACACCGCGATCTTCGCCGAGGAGTGCAAGGCATACGGCATCACGCCGGTGCAGTACGGCGTGCTGACCGCGCTGCTGCACCGGCCCAACATCGATCAGGCGACCTTGGGCGCCGAGTGCGGCATCGATCGCACCAACGCGGCCGACGTGATCGAGCGCCTCGCCGAGCGCGGGCTGGTGCGCCGCGCCAAGAGCGCGCTCGACCGCCGCATGATGCTGGCGGCGCTCACCCCGGCGGGCGCCAGCCTGACCCGCGACATGCACGCCGCCATGCAGCGCGCCCAGGACCGCCTGCTCGACGGGCTGTCGGCGGGCGAGCGCAAGCGCTTCCTCGGCCTGCTCCTCAAGCTGGTCGACGCGATCGGGCCGCCCGGCGAGCCGACCGCCAGGCGGCGCCCGGCGCGAGACGGCTAGTGGATGATGAAGCCGCCGTCGACCACCAGGTCGTGGCCCTGGATGAAGCCGCCCTTGACGGTGGCGAGGAAGCCGATCGCCTCGGCGACCTCCTCGGGCGTGCCGGCGCGGCCGACCGGCACCTTGGCGTGCAGCGTCTCGCGATAGGCGGGATCGGCGGCCCAGGCGTCCTGATTGTACTGGGTCGCGATCGGCCCCGGGCTCACCGAGTTGACCAGGATGTTCTCGCGCGCCAGCTCGAACGCCATCGTCTTGGTCAGGTGGATGAGCGCCGCCTTGGTCAGGCCGTAGATCGCGACGCCCGTGTTGGTGACCGAGCCGAATTGGCTGGCGACGTGGATGATGCGGCCGCCGCCCTGCGCGCGCATCGCCGGCAGCACCGCCTGGCTGGCGAAGAACGCCGCCGCCAGGTTGACCGCGATCACGCGGTCGAAGTCGGCGTGCGTGAACTCGCCGAAGCGCTTGCGGCAGCGGATGCCGGCGTTGTTGACCAGCACGTCGATGCGGCCGAAGCGCTCGAGCGCGGCGCCGACCATGCGCTCGGCCTCGCCGGCACGGGTGAAATCGATCTCGGCCGAGGCGGCGTCGGGCGCGCCCGCGGCACGGCAGGCGGCGACCGCGTCGGCGAGCTCGGCGGCGGTGCCGTCGGCGGCGAGGAACACCGCGAAGCCGTGCCGCGCCAGCTCGAGCGCGCTCGCCCGGCCGATGCCGCGCGAGGCGCCGGTGATCACCGCGACGCGGCGCGGCGGCGGGGGGGCGGAACCCGTCATGGTCGACATCTCCGGAGGGGGGTGGGGCTGGGGGGCTGGACGGCCGTGGACGGCCGGTTGGACCGGGGCGCTGGACGCGGGTGAAAATCCAACCTTAAGATATTTGCTGTCAGCTGACAGCGGGGTGACGCCGACCACGTCGTCACAACCTGCCGGTCGATCAACCAGCGAGCGAGCGACCGGCTCGCCGAATCAATCCAGCGCCTGCGGGTCCATGCGCATTCTGCTGATCGAGGACGACGCCAGCCTTGCCGAACTCATCAAAGTCGGGTTGCAGGCGCATGGCTTTACGATCGATCACGTCGACGGCGGCGAGGACGGGCTGGCGGCTGCCGAGACCATCGACTACGACGCCCTGGTGCTCGATCTCAGCCTGCCCGACATGGACGGCATCGAGGTGCTGAAGACGTTGCGCAAGCGCGCGGCGCGCGCCCCGGTCCTGATCCTGTCGGCGCGCGGCGCGCTGGGCTCGCGGATCGACGGGCTGAATGCCGGGGCCGACGACTTCCTGCCCAAGCCGTTCGATCTCGGCGAGCTGACGGCGCGGCTGCGCGCGCTGATGCGGCGGCCCAAGGAGATGCTCAACAGCGATCTCGCCTGCGGCAATCTGCGGCTGTCGCCGCACCGCCGCGAGGTGCTGGTCGACGGCAAGCCGATCAGCCTGCCGCGGCGCGAGCTCAGCGTGCTCGAGCACCTGATGCGCAGCCCCGGCATGCCGGTCTCGAAGGCGCGGCTCGAGGAAGGGCTCTACGGCTTCGACGAAGAGGTCGCCTCGAACTCGGTCGAGGTGCACATCCACCACGTGCGCAAGCGTCTCAAAGAGGCCGGCGCCACCGTGCGGATCGAGACACGCCGCGGTCTCGGCTACGTCCTGATCTCGGGGTAGAGAACCCGTCGGGGCGCAGCGTCGACCCTGCGGGCGCAGGATCGGCCCTGACGGGCCGACAGCTCCATCAATGCGAGAAGTAGCGGCGGCGCAGCGCGGCGCGGGTCGCCGCGGTGACGGGCACCATGTTGCGCACCAGCGCGCGCGCGCGCGGCAGGTCGCCGGCGCGGCAGACCTGCTCGAGCTGCCAGGCGAGCTCGCCCAGGCGCAACGCGCCGAAGCAGCCGCAGGTGCCGGCCATGTCGTGCGAGGTCTCGATCAGCTTGCCGAGATCGGCGGTCGCCGCCGCGCCGACCAGGCGCTCGATGCGGCTTGCCAGGCTGGCGAACCAGTTCTCGATCAGGCCCATGAAGCTTTCGAACGGCACCATCTCGCGCAGCACCAGCAGGGGCTGCTCGTCGAAGATCGCCAGTTCGGGAATCTCGGCGAGCTCGAGGGGGGCGAGCTCGTGGGTGACAGGCGCTTGGAACATGGTGGCGGACAAGATTGCGATTGCTTCGCACGATAGCGGACCCGGCTTAGGGCAGACTTAAGCGGCCTCCAATCTTGCGGCGGGCTTCACGCCATGGAGTCGGGGCCGCCCGGGGGCAAGACATTATGATCATCATTCTACGGCGCGCTGGCCAGGGCCCGGGCCTGCGCATCTCATTGAACCGTATAAGTTATCCAAATATAAATAGTTTTCGCTGACGGTTTTGTGAACGATGATGCGCGCCGCGCCGAGCGCGGGTCCCGCGCGCCGACGGATAGAGGGAGACCGCCATGACGGCCCGGACGATCTCGATCAACGCGCTCCTCAAGGCCCTGATCGGCCTGCTGGCGATCGGCCTGGTGGTGACCTGCGCCATGGCGGCCTATGACGCCTGGCTGCGCCAGCGCACCGCCGACCGCGTGCACGCCGTCACGGGCGTGATCAACCCGCTCTTCATCGCGCTGCAGAACCTGCGCGTCGAGCGCGGCACGGTGAACACCGCGCTGGCGACCGACGCGCTGGTCGACCCCGAGACGCGCGGCGACATCGAGGCGCTCCGCAAGGCCGCGGATCCCGCGATCGCGCGCGCGCTGGCCGGCGTCCAGACGGTCGAGATGCCCGACAAGGCGCGCCTGGTCGACGCCGTCACGCAGGGCCAGGCGACGGTCGCCGAGCGCCGGCGCGCCGCCGACGCGGCGCTCGCCAAGCCCAAGGCCGAGCGCGACCCGGCGCTGTCGCGCCAGTGGATCGCCGACGTCGGCAAGCTGGTCGGAGCGGTCGAGAAGCTGTCGGAGGCGCTGTCGCTGCGCATCGAGGACGCCGATCCCGCGATCCTCAAGCTGATGAACATCAAGCAGCTCGGCTGGCTGGTGCGCGATCGTGCCGGCACGCAGCGCCTGCGCATCGGCGCAGCGCTCGCCGCAAACGAGAAGCTGACCCCTGAGCGCCATCTCGTGATCGCCGAGCTCGGCGCCGGCACCGACACCGCCTGGGAGGGCCTGCTGAGCGCCGCCACCGGCGAAATCCCGCCCCCGCTGCAGGCCGCCATCGAGACCGCGCGCGCCGGGTTCTTCGGCAGCTTCGCCAAGCAGCGCGCCGACATCGTCAAGACCCTGGTCGAGACCGGCAAGTCGCCGATGACCGGCGGCGAGTGGGTCAAGCTGTCGAATCCCCAGCTCGAGAGCCTGATCGCGGTCGCCAACATCGCGCTGGCCGCCGCGCACGACACCGCCGCCGAGCAATCGGCGCGCGCGACGCGGCATTTCTATCTCGAGGTCGGCTTGCTGGTCGGCGCGCTGGTGGTCGCCGGGTTCGCGTTTGCGGTGGTGACGCGGCGCGTCGCGCGGCCGATCCACGGGCTGGCCGCCACCATGCTGCGGATCGCCGAGGGCGACCTCGAGGCCGCGGTGCCGTATCGCGAGCGCGGCGACGAGATCGGCAAGGTCGCGCACGCGCTCGAGGTGTTCAAGCGCAACGGCATCGAGAAGCACCGCCTCGAGACCGAGCGCGCCACCGCCGACGCGCAGCGCGCGGTTCGCCAGGCCGCGATGGAGCAGCATATCCGCAAGTTCGAGTCGACCGTGCGCGATGCGCTGGGTGCACTGGACGAATCCGCCGGCAGCATGCGCAAGACCTCGGAGGCGATGTCGGTCGCCGCCAAGCGCACCAGCGCGCAGGCCACCACGGTGGCGGACGCGTCCCTCAAGGCCGCCGGCAACGTCGAGACCGTGGCGAGCGCGATCCAGCAGCTGTCGGGCTCGATCGCCGAGATCGGCCGGCGCGTCTCGGACTCGGCGGAGATCGCCGGCAAGGCGGTCCACGAGGCCGCCGAGACCAGCCAGCGCATCCTCGGACTGGCCGAGGCGGCCGAGCGCATCGGCCGCGTGGTCGAGCTGATCAGCGGGATCGCGAACCAGACCAACCTGCTGGCGCTCAATGCCACGATCGAGGCGGCGCGCGCCGGCGAGGCCGGCAAGGGCTTCGCGGTGGTCGCCAGCGAGGTGAAGAGCCTGGCCAACCAGACCGCGCGCGCGACCGAGGAGATCACCGCGCAGATCACCGCCATGCAGGGCGCCACCCAGGAGGCGGTCCAGGCGATCGGCGTGATCGACCGCACGGTCGGCCAGATCAGCGAGATCGCCACCGCGATCGCCTCGGCGGTCGAGGAGCAGGGCGCGGCGACCCAGGAGATCACGCGCAACACCCAGCAGGCGGCGCGCGGCACCGCCGAGGTCACGCAGACCATCGCGGGCGTCAACCAGACCGCGGGCGAGACCGGCGCGGCGGCCGCCCAGGTCCTGACCGTGGCGGGCGAGCTCGGCAAGCGCGCGGCGACCCTGCGCACCGAGGTCGATCACTTCCTGACCAACATCCGCAGCGCCTGAGCCGCGCGCCTCAGGGCTCGTCGTCGGGCGGCGCGATGCCGTGCGCGTCGAGCGCGGCGCGCAGCCGCGCGGCCTCGGCGCGCGCCCGGTCGCGCTCGCGCTCGGCGCGCTTGAGCCGCGCCTGCGCGCGCACCAGCTCGCGGCGCAGCAGCGCGTAGGCCTTGTCGGCGGCCGGGTCCGGCGCGGGGCTCACGGGACCGAGCATGCGGGCGCCGCGCCGCCCGCGCAATGGCGCGGCTTGCGCCCCACAACCCCGCGCACTAGCGTGCCGGCTCGGCTCCCGCGAGGATGCGTCATGCCCGAGAAGCCCGCCCAGCCCCGGCCGCCCGCGCTCGATCCCGCGACCGTGGCGTTGCGCCCGGGCACCTATCCGCCGCCGTTCGACAAGACGATCGCGGGCCGCGAGAAACATCCGCTGGGCGATGCGCTCGGCCTGAAGAACTACGGCGTCAACCTGGTGCGCCTGAAGCCGGGGGCGCGCTCCGCGATGCGCCACTGGCACACCCTGCAGGACGAGTTCATCTGGGTGGTCGAGGGCGAGCTCGTGCTCGTCACCGATGCCGGCGAGCAGCTGCTGCGGCCCGGCACCGCCGCCGGCTTCCCGGCCGGCAAGCCCGACGGCCACTGCCTGATCAACCGCACCGACCGCGACGCGCTCTATCTCGAGGTCGGCGACCGCACGGCGGGCGACCTGCCGAACTATCCCGACGACGACTTCGCCGCCGCCTACGTCGACGGCAAGCGCGTGTGGACCCGCAAGGACGGCACCCGGCTGTGAAGCTCCGCGAGTTCGATGCGCTCACCTTCGATTGCTACGGCACCCTGATCGACTGGGAGCAGGGCATTCTCGCCGAGCTCAGGCCCTGGGCCGCCGGCAAGGGCCTGGGCGACGCGGCGATCCTCGAGGCCTACGGCGCCGAGGAGGCACGCTGCCAGGCGGCCACCCCGGACAAGCCCTATCCCGCCATCCTGGCCGACGTGCATCGCGCGCTCGGCCGGCGCTGGGGCCTGCCGGCCAACGAGATCGCGCCGATCGCGTTCGGCGGCTCGGTCGGGCGCTGGCCGGCGTTTCCCGACAGCCCGGCCGCGCTCGGCTATCTGAAGCAGCACTACAAGCTCGTCATCCTGTCCAACGTCGACCGCGCGTCGTTCGTGCGCACCAACGCCAAGCTGCAGGTCGAGTTCGACCTGATCCTGACCGCGCAGGACATCGGCTCCTACAAGCCCGACCGGCGCAACTTCGAGTATGCGCTCAAGGAGCTCGCCGCGATCGGCGTGGCGAAGGAGCGCGTGCTGCACGTGGCGCAGAGCCTGTTCCACGACATCGCGCCGGCCAAGGCGCTCGGCCTCAAGACCGTGTGGGTCAACCGCCGCCAGGGCCGGCTCGGCGTCGGCGCGGCCGCGGCAGGCTCGGGCGGTGCCGTTCCCGACCTCGAGGTCGCCACCTTGCAGGAGCTCGCCGACCGTCATCGCGCCGAGGCGTGAGGGTCAGCGGAAGAACCCGACCAACCGCTCGTAGGTTTCGTCGGGCGCGTGCTCCTGGACGTAGTGGCCGCATTCGATCGGGCCGCCGCTGACGTCGGTCGCATAGCCGCGCCAGATCGCCAGCACGTCGCCGTAGACCCGGCCGGTGTGGCTCTTGGCACCCCACAGCACCAGCAGGGGACAAGTCGCCTTGCGGCCGGCCGCGTGATCGGCGGTGTCCATCTCGAGATCGCAGGTCACGCAGGCGCGGTAGTCGGCGCAGCTGCCCTTGATGGTCTTGGGCGTGAAGCAGCGGACATACTCGGCGAACGCCGCGGGATCGAAGAAGCCGAGCCCGATGCCGGGCTTCGACAGCTTGTGCTCCATGAACCACTGCGCCGGCACCGATTCCATCATGCGCTCGGGAAACGGCGACGGCTGGGCCATGAAGACCCAATGCCACGAGCCGAGCGCCCACTGGCGCGAGGTGTGGTTCCAGATGTGGTGGTTGGGCAGGATGTCGATCAGGGCGGCCCGGCGCACCCGGTCCGGATGGTCGAGGCACATCCGGTAGGTGGTCCGCGCGCCGCGGTCGTGGCCCGCGACCATGAACGCGCGGTAGCCCAGGCGCTCCATCACCGCGACCTGGTCCTGCGCCATGACGCGGAACGAATAGTTGATATTGTTGTCGCCCGGCTCGGGCGCCGAGCTGTCGCCGTAGCCGCGCAGATCGGCGGCGACCACGTGGAACTCGCGGGCGAGCCGGCCGGCGATCTTGTGCCAGGTCACGTGGGTCATCGGATTGCCGTGCAGCAGCAGTAGCGGCGGCCCCTTGCCGCCGTGGCGCAGGTGGATGCGCGCCCCGCCGGTGTCGATCTCGGTGCGCTCGAAGCCCTCGAACATGGCGCCGCCTCCCGCCTGGATGCTTGTCCGACGCTCAAGACAAGGCGAAGCTCGCCCGGAAGGCAACCCGGGAGACGATCACGATGCCGAAGATCCTGCTCATCCAGGGCGCGAACATGGTGCATCTCGGCAAGCGCGAGCCGCAGTTCTACGGCACCACGACGGCGCGCGAGCTCGACGCCCTGGTGACGGGCTGGGCCCGCGAGCGCGGGGTCACGCTGGAGATCTACTACACCAACGTCGAGGGCGAGGCGATCAACCGGATCTACCGCGCGCTCGACGAGGGGTTCGACGGGCTCTTGATGAACCCCGCCGGCTTCACGCACGCCGGGTACGCGCTGCGCGACTGCATCAAGGGCGCAGCCCTGCCCTATGTCGAAGTGCACATGACCAATGTCGAGAAGCGCGAGATCAAGTCGGTGCTCGGCGTCGCCGCCGAGGGCGTGGTCGCCGGCTTCGGCACGACCTCGTACCGGCTCGGGCTCGACGCGCTGCTCGACGTGCTCGAGCG
>Ga0335076_10008457_pt1 | contig 10389 bp, 11 predicted proteins | sample Lox_Sample_25_FD_206717 | JGI IMG/M metagenome (GOLD analysis project Ga0335076, IMG submission 206717) | Soil microbial communities from Loxahatchee National Wildlife Refuge, Florida, United States - Lox_Sample_2.5 | ecosystem: Environmental > Terrestrial > Soil > Wetlands | place: USA...
GGCGGGCGCGGACCTGGGCGAGCGGCGGGGCGGCGCCGGGCGCGGACTGGGCGAGCGGCGGCGCGTCCTAGGCTCTGGTCCGCCGGCGGCGCCCAACCTACAATCGGGTCATGGCCAGCTGGCGCTGCCCGCATTGCGACGCACCGCAGCCCGAGACGACGCGCTGCTGGGTTTGCCATCGCTCGACGATCTCGTGCGCCACATGCCGCCACTTCCGCCGGGCCGTCGCCCTCAAGGTCGGCTACTGCGCGCTGGACAGGAGTCGCGCCCCGCTGACCGGCGACGAGGAGCGAGCGTGCTGGGAACGCAGCCCGGCCGGCGCTAGGTGGCTCCACCCGGAGCACGAGCCACTCGCCGACGCGGCCGGCTTCGGCGGCGGGGGAATCTGGTCCTCGGCCGACGATCTCGGCGCTGCCCCGGAAGATCGCGAGGCGGACCCGGCCGGAAATAGCGCGACGCCCGGCTCGTCCACGCCGGGATCGATCGCGGCGGAAGGCGAAGCTCTGGGACCGGCCGCGGCCCACATGTGGATCGACGCGGACCTGGTCCGGGATCCCGAGCCCGACCGCGAACCGGACGCCGGTACGGTCGGCTCGAGGCCCTGGGGCCCGGTGCCGGGTCATCGAGACGGCGCCGGCGGCCCGCGCAGGACGAGGTGGCCGCCCCAGGGCTAGGGGCCGGGGGGCGGGGTCGGGGTCGGGGTCGGGGTCGGTGTCGGCTCCGGGGTTGGAGTCGGGGTCGGGGTCGGGGTCGGGGTCGGCTTCGGGGTTGGAGTCGGGGTTGGAGTCGGGGTTGGAGTCGGGGTCGGCGTCGGAGTGGGCGTCGGAGTCTCGGTCGGAGCCGGGCCTTCAGAGAGCACGTAGTCGACCTGCGAGTTGGTCAGAACCAGGATGCCGGCGTGCGGGTTGGAGCTTATGACCTGGCCCGCCGGGATCGTGGGGTCGAACTGGCTGGTTACCACGCCGGCCTGAAGCCCGGCAGCGGCCAGGCTGTTGATCGCGTCGGCCTCGCTCATGCCCACGATGTTCGGGACCGTGACCGTGGCCTGGCCCGTGACGACCGTGATCGTGATGGTGTCGCCGGTGTGCATCTCCGTGGCCGCGGCCGGGTCCTGGGCCACGACCGTGCCGTCGGCCTGGGTCGTGGTGTTGGCCTCGAACTGGACGGTGACGTTCAGGCCGGCTCGTTGAGCCTGGGCCTGGGCCTGGGTGTACTGCTCGTACATCAGGTTGGGCGCGTAGACCGACGCTTGAGCCGGCTTGCTCGTCAGCAGGAAGACGATGAAGGCGATCACCACGATGACCATGATCACCAGCACGCCCGCGATCCAGGCCCACGGGCTGGCCCCGACCGGCTCGGTTTCGGGTTCGAGAACCGATCGCCGGATCGGCCGCCGGGGACGCTCGGGCTCGGGCGAGTAGGCGTTCGTGGGCTCGTAGTCCAAGTCGAGGTCCGAACCGGAGTCGTAAGTGGGGTCGTAGCGGTCGACCTGACCGGCCCTCGAGGCGTAGGCGTCGGCCGAGTACGCTCCGCGCCCGATCCGGACTGCCCCGATGACGCCACCCGGACCGGCGGATTCGACCGCGCCGGGGGAGCCGACGGAGCCGGCGGAGCCGGCCGAAGAAGCCGAAGAAGCCGCTGCCGCGCCCGCTCCGGCGACGAGATCGGCGGCGGCGCCGGGAACGGCGCGGCGCAGAGCCGAGCCCGAGACCGGCCCCGAGTCGCCGCTCGACGGTGCGGGCAGGGAGTTGTACGTGGCCGCGGACGCGGCGGCGGATCTGGCCGCGCTGCGCTGCGCCGCGTCCGGCTCGACGTACCTCTCCAGGACGTCGGCGACCTCCGCGGCCGAGCCGTAACGGCTATCCACCCCGTGGGTCAGGGCCTTCATCGTGATCTGGTCCAGCTCGGCCGGGACGTTGGGGTTGAGGCTCGACGGCAGCGGCGGCGGTCCGGCGCGGCGAGCGGCGATGACCTCCTCGACGGAGTTGCCGATCCACGGAGCGCGGGCGGTCAGCATCTCGTAGAGCAGGCAGCCCACCGCCTCCACGTCCGAGGCCTCGGAGGGGGCCCCGCCCAACATCGCGCTCAACACCGGCGGCGGCACCTGCCGCGTCGGATCCGTCTCGTAGCGCTTGACGTTCGCCCCGGCGGCATCGGTCACGGCGAGAGCGGCTCGGGCGATGCCGAAGTCGGTGACCTTGATCGTGCCGTCACGGGTGACCATCACGTTGTCGGGCTGAAGGTCGCCGTGGGGCAGGCCGCGGTCGTGCGCGGCGGACAAGGCCCGGGCCACTTCGGCGGCGGCTCGGGCGGCGCGCCGCGGCGGCACGGGGCCGTTGCGCTCGATGAGCGTCCCCAGGTCCGCCCCGTCCACGTATTCGGTGACCAGGTAGGTCTGGGAGCCGTCGCTGCCGAAGTCGTAGACCGCGGCGATGTTGGGGTGCTCCAGGGTCGTGGCGACGCGCGACTGCCAGCGGAAGTCCGACATGAAGTCCAGGTCGTCGGCGAATTCGGGCCGGATCAGCTTGACGGCGACGTTGCGACCGAGATGGACGTCTTCGGCCCTGTAGACCGTCGCGAAGCCACCCTCGCCGAGCAGCTCAACGAGCCGGTAGCGGCCCCCGATCATCTGTCCAATCTCGGCCACGCGATGTCCTCACTGGGCTATCTGATGCGCCTGCGGTCCGGCTCTGGCGCTCGACCGGCCTTCGGTGCTGGCTGACGGATCATCAGCGCAGGTCGAGCGTTTGCAGGTACCGGCGCAGTTCCGTCCCGATCTCGGGCCGTTGCAGCGCCAGCTCAACAGACGCTTTGAGCCAGCCCATAGTTGTGCCGGCATCGTATCTCACACCGTCGAAAGCGTAGCCGTAGACGTCCTGTTCCTGCATGAGTGATTCGATCGCGTCCGTGAGTTGGATCTCGCCGCCCGCCCCTCGGGGCGTCTGTTCCAGCTTCTCGAAGATCTTGGGCGTCAAGATGTAGCGGCCGATGATGGCCAGGTTCGACGGCGCGGCCGACGGGTCCGGCTTCTCGACCAGGTTCGAGACCTTGTACAGGCGGGGGTCACCGCCTTCGACCGGCTCTCCGCCGATCACGCCGTAACGGTTGGTGTCCTCGTGGGGCACCTCCATCACCGCCACGACCGAGCTATGGGTCTCCTCGTAGGCGTGAACCAGCTGGCCGATGCAGGGCCGCTCGCCGATGACGACGTCGTCCGAGAGCATGACCGCGAAGGGCTCGTGACCGACCAGGTCCTTGGCCATCAGTACGGCGTGGCCGAGCCCCAGCTGTTCCTTCTGGCGGACGTAGTAGACCTGAGCCAGGTCCGAGATCGCCCTTATCTGGCGGAGCTTGTCGATCTCGCCCCGCGCCTCGAGAAGCTGCTCGAGCTCGACGCTGATGTCGAAGTGATCCTCGATCGCCCGCTTCTGGCTGCTGGTGACGATGATGACTTGCTCGATGCCGGCCTCGATCGCCTCTTCGACGGCGTACTGGATGACCGGCTTGTCGACTAGCGGAAGCATCTCCTTTGGCTGGGCCTTGGTGGCCGGGAGAAAGCGGGTGCCCCAACCCGCGGCCGGGAATACCGCCTTTCGAACGTGCATCTGCCCTCAGCTTTGGTCGGCCGCCAACGCGGCCGGATCGACAAACTCGTGATCGTCGCGATGGAGGCCGTCGCACAGCCCCAGCAGCGGAGGCTCCGCCGAGATCCAGACGGGTCTCATGATCTCGCGGACCTGCGACCGCCGGCAGAACAGCAGCCCCCGCTTGCTCATCCAGGTGAGAACGTGGCTCGGATCGCCGTGGAACTCGAACGGACCCGGGTTGAGGGGCGCCGACTCGGTCCACGGGACGGGCGACTCGGGAGCGACGATGTCAAGGATGCTCACTCGCCACGGCCGTCCCTCGATGATTTCGCCGCAACCGGAGCAGCGGCCTGCCCTGGTGTCGGTGACAATCGTGGGGATACGGACGCCGTAGAGATCCATCTAGTCCGGATCGTAGCAGGTCGCCGGAGTAAAGGAGCGGAGTCTCGATCTGATGGACGGATACGACGATGAGCTGCCGCCGTCCGAGACCGCCCGGGGGAAGCGTCGCGATCGCGACGCCGAAGCCGGGGCGCGGGCCGGCATGAGGACCGGCCTGGCCAAGCAGTTCAAGCAGGTCCTCGACGCTCAGGCCCGCCGGGCTCGAGAGCTAGAAACCGACGCGGAGCCCGATCCGGAGGAGTCGGGCGGCCGCCAGACCGACTCGAGTCGAGCGTCGGCTCGACGCCGCAAGACCCGCTAGGGTCGAAGCGAGGCCGCGACCGGCGGCTCCGGTTCAGCCGCCGAAGGTGAACGAGTAGACCCGCGCGCCGCTGCCGTCGAAGGTAATGGTCACCGTCCCCCGCGCCGCCGAAGGCAGGTGCACGATGTGGTACAGCCTGGCCGCGCCGATGTCGAGGTTACCGCCGGCGTCGACGTCCTCGGTCGGAGTGGCGCCGCCGGTGCCCGTCACCTGGACCTTCGCCTGGACCGGCGAGTCGGCGGCCGCGACCAGGTAGACGTCGCGGGCAAAGAACGACAGCTCGAGCTTGTCGCCCGATTGCAGCTCGGTGGCGTACTGCGGCTCGAAGTCGAACTTGCCCGAGACGGCGAAGGTGTCGTCCGCCAGCGAGCCGGGGAAGGTGTACGAGGCGGCGCCGGCCGTGGCGGCCTGCGGCGAGGCGAAGGTGTCGGCTCTGTCCGTGCCGATGTACGTCTCGGGCGTCTCGTTGTCCACGAACGGGTTGGGGGCGGTGGTCGGCTGGACGCTCGGCAGTGCCGCCTGACCGGCCTCGGCCAGCAGCCCCCGGATCTCGCTCTCGGTGGTGTCGTAGTCGCCCTCGCCGAAGTGGGTCGAGCGGATGTGCCCCGTGGCGTCGATCAGATAGTCGGCCGGCCAGTACTCGTTGTCGTAGGCGGACCAGGTCGCGTACTCGTTGTCCTGGGCGACCGGATAGGTGATCCCGAAGCGGGCGATGGCGTCCGAAACGTTGCCGGTGTCGTGCTCGAAGGCGAACTCGGGCGTGTGGACGCCGACGACGACGAACCCGTCGGCGGCGTACTTCTGATACCAGCCCTCGACGTAGGGCAGCGTCCGGATGCAGTTGATGCAGGAGTAGGTCCAGAAGTCGACCAGGACCACCTTGCCGCGCAGTCCGGCCATCGTCAGCGGCTGGGAGTTGAGCCAGTGGTCGATGCCGGTGAACTCGGGAGCCAGAGGCCCGACCGGCAGGCCCGAGATGCCGCTGCCGGGTCCACTGATCGTCGAGCCGGCGTTCTGGTCGCCGATGCCCTGCAGCGCCGACTGGACCTGGCTCGACCGCTCGAGGGTCTGGAGGGTGTTCGTCCAGTCGGGCAGGGCGCTGGTCAGGTCGGCCGAAAGAGCGGTGTCGGCGCCGACGGCCATGAGACCGGCCGTGACCAGGACCAGGGCCCCGAAGGCGCGGCCGGCCCAAGCCGAGGCGGAGCGCATCTTGAGCCGGGCCAGGGCCGCCCGGCCGCCCATGGCGATCGCGAGCAGCGGCAACCCGGCGCCGATGGCGTAGGCGATCACCAGGGCGAGGGTGTCCAGCGAGCCTGGCGCGGTTACGGCCAGGCTGGTGATCGCGCCGAGAATCGGGCCGGCGCAGGGGGTCCACACCAGACCAAGCCCGACTCCGGTGACCAGGCCGCCGACGATCCCGGCGGCGCCCGTTCGAGCCTCTCCGCCGCCGAGCCGGTCGCCTCCGGCGAGCCGGGCGCCGAGCACCGGCAGGCGAGCCGTGAGCCGCTCGAAGCCGACGTTGAGGGCGGGCACGAGGAGGGTCAAACCGAAGATCGCGATGACGACGATGGCCGCGTCGCGCAGCGTCGAGCTGGGCAGGTGGAGGGTGTCGATGATCTGGACGCTGGCCAGGGTGAAGAACGAGAAGCTGGCGATGAGCCCCACGATCACCAGGATGGGACGCCTCCGGTCGCCGTCCGCGCCAGTGGCCAGGACGATTGGCAGGATCGGTAGGACGCACGGGGAAACCGCGGTCGCCAGTCCGGCGATCACCGCGACGACCAGAAGAAGGGCCATCACCGGATGCTAGCCGCGGGTCCGACCCGCATCCTGAAGCCTCTCCGGGATGCCGTCCTGTGAGACCCGCCCGGCACCGGCGGCGCGGCGGCCCCGTGGTGCGGCGGTTCGGGGCGGCGGTTCGTGGCGGCGGTTCGGGGCGCGGCAGCCCCGTGGCGCGGCGGCGCAACACCTGCTCGCCGGACGAGCCGGAGCGCTGGTTTCAGGATTCTGCGGGTGGCAAAATGGCATACACGTCTGGCGGGACGCAGGCAGACTCTTTCTCCCTCCCGGCCGCGTCCCGTACTCCCCCTCCGAGACGGGAGGAGGTTGAGGTGAATCGAATGATTGCTACCCTCTGGCGGTGGCGAGCTGCCCCTCTGATCCTCGCCCTCGTCCTTGCCGGCGTGGCGTCCGTGGCCTACGCCCTCGGGGCGGCGTCCGGACCGAGCGGCGGCGTCGTGGCCGCCCAGGGCACGAGCATCCCCGGCCATCCCGAGCTGGGTCCGGGCTGGACCGCGGCCGGTGCCATCAACGGCGCCTCGGGCCAGGTCACGATCACCATCACCGCCATCTCCGGCAACGACCTGTCGCTCAAGACGAGCGACGGCTGGACTCGGACCATCGACGCCACCGGCGCGACCGTCACCAAGGGCGGCAAGACGGTCACGATCGCCGATCTGGCGGTCGGCGACGCGATCAACTTCCGCGAATCCCGCCAGCCGGACGGCACCTACAAGATCACCGCGATCCAGGTCGTGCTGCCGACGGCCTCCGGAACGGTGACGGCGGTCACGAGCGGGTCGGTCACGATCTCGCAGAACGGCGGCTCGACGAGGACCCTGACCATCAACGGCTCCACGACCTACACCCAGAACGGCAAGGCCGCGACCGCGAGCGCGCTGGTCGTGGGCGTTCGGATCACCGCCCAGGGCAGCGTCGATTCGGCCGGCAACTTCACCGCGACGACGATCAACATCGCCCTTGCCTCGATCCGCGGCACAGTCGCCGCCAAGACGGCCACGACGATCACGGTCACCACCTCGCCCGGCAAGACGGTCACGGTCAACGTCTCGGCGTCGACCCGGTACATGGTCAGGGGCGTCTCGGCGCCGACCCTCAACGACGTCGCCACCGGCGCCCAGATCGTCGCCACGGGCACGCTCAACGCCGACGGCTCGCTCGACGCCACCAGCGTCGCGGCCGGGGCCTTCGGCCAGCCCGGCTTCGGCGGCGTCGGCTCGGGGATTCCGGGTGGACCAGGGCGGGGCCGCTGGCCCAACGGGGGCAACGCCGTTGGGTCGCCCAGCCCGTTCATGCCGGGCATCGGCTCGAACACCTGAACCAGTCGTAGCCGGTCGGAGCCGGTCGAGACCGCCAGGCGGTACCGAGCTTGCCGGCTTTGGCATGATCGACTCGTCGGGCGCCGGGTGGCATTCGGCCGCCGGCCCGACGAGGATCGAGCTATGCCGGCCATCACCGTTCCCGATATCACCGTCCTGCCCCGGATCCCGGAGCCGGATCCAACCACCGCCCGCGACCGGCCGGTCAGAAGCCTGACGACCGCCCCGCACGGCCTCGAGGGCGAAGGCTTCCCGGTCCGCCGGGCCTTCGCCGGCGTCGACCTCGGCCAGCTCGATCCGTTCGTCCACCTCGACCAGATGGGCGAGGTCGACTACGCGCCCGGCGAGCCGAAGGGCACGCCCTGGCACCCTCACCGCGGCTTCGAGACCGTCACCTACATGATCGACGGTGTCTTCGAGCACCAGGATTCGAACGGCGGGGGCGGCGTGATAACCAACGGCGACACGCAGTGGATGACCGCCGGGGCCGGCATCCTCCACATCGAGAAGCCGCCCGAATGGCTCGTCACCAGCGGCGGCCTGTTCCACGGGTTCCAGCTCTGGGTCAACCTGCCGCGCGCCCAGAAGTGGCTTCCGCCGCGTTACCAGGACCTGCGGGCCGGCGAGGTGGCGCTCGCCTCGTCGCCCGACGGCGGCGCCCTGGTCCGGCTCATCGCCGGCGAGATCGCCGGGCTCAAGGGCCCCGGCTCGACGTACACGCCGATGACCCTCGTCCACGCGACCCTCAGTCCGGGGGCGCGGTTGACCCTGCCCTGGCGGGCCGACTACAACGCCCTCGTCTACGACATGGCCGGTCTCGGGACGGTCGGGACCGAGGCGCGGCCGATGGCGACCGGCCAGCTGGCCGTTCTCGGGCCGGGCAACGCCCTGACGATCGCCGCAGCCACCGCCCAGGAGACCCGCAGCCGGAACCTGGATCTGCTGATCCTGGGCGGTCGCCCGATCGGCGAGCCCGTGGCCTGGATGGGCCCGTTCGTGATGAACACCCGCGAGGAGATCTTGACGGCGATCTCCGACTACCAGGCCGGCCGGCTCGGGACCATTCCTGCCACGACGGCAGTCCACAACGCCCCGACCACGATCGTGGAATCCGGCCAGCCCGAGTCGACCGACCGGGTCAGCTCTTGACTGTCAGCTCGGCCAGCATCGATTCGATCCGCTCGAGGCGCTGGCGCAGGTCGTCGTCCTTCCGGTCGGCCTCCTCCGCCTCCGCGGCCGCGTGCTCGAGGGTCGCCCGATCCCTCACCGCCGACTGGTTGCTGGCCAGCAGGATGAGCGGCGCGGCATAGGCGGCCTGGGTGCTGAAGGCCAGGTTCAGGAAGATGAACGGGTACGGGTCGAAGTGGAAGATCAGGTAGATGTTGCCCCCGACCCAGAGCGAGACCACGACGGTCTGGAGGACGATGAACTTCCAGGAGCCCATGAAGCCCGTCGTGGCGTTGGCGATGCGGACGCCAAGGGGCGCGTTCGTGTGGAGAGCGATGTTCACCGGATGGCGCAGCTTGGTGACTGCAGTGCGGTAGCTTTCCACGAATCCCTCCAACAGGTGGTCGAGACGACGCGATGATCGTACGGCTACACGGCGGGATCGGTGATCCGGACCGGGCGGCAGGCCCGCCGAAGACCTAAAGTGGCTTCGACGCGGTCTCGCGAGTGGAACGTCGTGGAGGAGTTGCCGTGGCCGACGACTTCGAGGCGGCCGAGGAGCGCGCCCGTCTGGCGGCCAGGGATCTGCTCGCCGCGGCCAACGACCTGATCAGGCGGCGATCCGTTACCTGGTTCACCGCCCGCGACGAGGTCGACTTCGCGGAGGTCTCGCGGCTCGGCCACTACCTGCCGTCCCGCAAGCTCGACGACGCGAGGGCCGACTTGGAGATCGCCGCCGACGCCCTGACCGAGATCGACTCGATCTCGACGGCTCACGCGGCCCAGGCGGCAGGTGAAGCGCCTGCCGGCACGGTCGAGGCGATCCGGAGGTTGACGGCGATCGCCGGCGACTGCGAGGAACGGGCAATCAGTCTCAGGCTGTAGGGAGCGAAGCAAAATGACCTACCCACCTCCAGGCGGCGACGGCGGCGGCCTATCGGGAACGGCGGTCGTGGTCCTGGTCGTCGGCATCCTCGCCGTGGTTGCGGTCATGCTGATCGTGACGTTCTACGTGGCCTGGGTCTGGGGACCGCGGCTGGCGCGGGGCATGAGCGGCGTTACGGCTCCCATCCCCAACGGCCTCCCAGGCGACGCCGTGATCGAGAGCATCGCGGACACCGGGTTGACTGTTTCGATGAAGGGTGTCGGGGCCTATGCGCCCGACTACCGCTTCGTGCTGGAGGTGACCCCGCCCGGAGGCGGCCGGCCCTATCGAGTCGAGCTGAAGGCTCTGGTGCCGCGGATCTATCTCCCGGCGATCGTGCCGGGCGCGCGGGTCGGAGTTCTGATCGACCCGGCCGATCCGGAGAGGGTCTCGCTCGACTTCACTCGGATCGGGCCCGCCTCGACTTGAACCGCGGCTACTCCTCGTTAACGCCCATGGCCGGCCGCGTGCCCTTGGCCGCATAGTCGAAGAAGCGCTCGGTCACGCCCCCGGCGGTCCACGAGGCCCGCAGGCGAGTCCGCTTCTCAACGCGGCGGAGAGCCGACAGGAGGGCGCGGTTGAGGTCCCGGGCCGAATCGCCGGAGATCGTCGCGGTAACGTGCAGACCGTCCGCCGTTCGGGCGATCCGGCCGCCAACCTGGTCGCGGAGGACCGGCTCCAGAGCCGCCGGGTCCGCGGAGCTGACGTCGGCGATGAGCTCGAATTCACGGCTGCTCACCGCCTCATTGTCCCTCCCGCCGTCTCTATTCGTATCTGAGTGCCACGACCGGGTCGAGCCGGGCGGCCTGGCTGGCGGGCCAGACCCCGAAGACGACCCCGACGATGAGGCTGAAGCCGACCGCGACAACGACCGTGAAGGGGTTGAAG
>Ga0335076_10008458_pt1 | contig 10389 bp, 9 predicted proteins | sample Lox_Sample_25_FD_206717 | JGI IMG/M metagenome (GOLD analysis project Ga0335076, IMG submission 206717) | Soil microbial communities from Loxahatchee National Wildlife Refuge, Florida, United States - Lox_Sample_2.5 | ecosystem: Environmental > Terrestrial > Soil > Wetlands | place: USA: Florida...
GCTGCGCCGCACCTACGACAGCGTGCCGGCGATCCAGGCCAAGTTCGACGCTCACGGCGTTCATCCCGACGATTTTCGCAGCCTCGCCGATCTCGCCCGCTTTCCGTTCACGGCAAAGGCCGATCTTCGGGCCAACTACCCCTTCGGCCTCCTGGCGGTGCCGCGAAGCGAACTCGCGCGGGTGCACGCTTCGTCCGGCACGACGGGCAAGCCGACGGTGGTCGGCTATACCCAAAACGATCTCGACATGTGGGCCGATGTCGTCGCCCGGACGATCCGCGCCGCCGGCGGGCGGCGAGGCATGACGGCGCATAACGCCTACGGCTACGGCCTTTTCACCGGCGGTCTCGGCTATCACTATGGCGCCCAGCGGCTCGGCTGCTCGGTCGTTCCGGTGTCCGGCGGCATGACCGAAAGGCAAATTCAATTGATCTGCGATTTCGAGCCCGACATCCTGTTCGCGACCCCGTCCTACGCGCTCGCCCTGGTCGACGCGTTCCGCGCCGAGGGGCTCGACCCACGCCGCTCGTCGCTGAAACTCGGCTCGTTCGGCGCCGAGCCTTGGACGGTGGCGATGCGCGGGGAGCTTGAAGAGGCCTTCGATATCGACGCGCTCGACAGCTATGGCCTCTCCGAAGTCATCGGACCCGGAGTCGCCGGCGAGTGCGTGGAGAGCAAGGACGGCCTCCATCTCTGGGAGGATCACTTCTATCCCGAGATCATCGATCCGCAGACCGGAGCGGTGAAGAAGGACGGCGAGTTCGGAGAGCTCGTTCTCACCTCCCTCACCAAGGAGGCGATGCCCGTCATCCGCTACCGCACCGGCGACCTCACCCGGCTCCTGCCCGGCACCGCCCGATCGATGCGCCGGATCGAGAAAATATCGGGCCGGTCGGACGACATGATGATCGTGCGCGGCGTCAATGTGTTTCCGACCCAGATCGAGGAGCTGCTGCTGCGCGTCCCCGGGCTTTCCGGTCACTATCAGATCATCCTGAGCAAGCAGGGCCGGCTCGATCAGATTGAGGCGCGGGTCGAGGCCCGGTCGCTGTCCGAACTCAACCAGGCGCGCGCGGGCGGCGTGAAGGAGCTTGCCCACGCGATCAAGGCGCATGTCGGCGTCAGCGCCATTGTGACCATTCTCGCCCCGGGCGAGATCGAGCGCTCGACCGGCAAGGCGAGGCGGGTTATCGACAAGAGGCCCAAGGCATGACCTCGACCTCGGCCGAAGCCGCGACGGTGATGCGCGCGGCAGGCTTGCCGGAGCAGGCGGCGCAGGAGTGGTCGCGGGGCCTCCCGGCCGCAACCGGAGACTATGAGACCGACGTTCCAGGCTTCGGCGCGTTCTGGAGCCGGTCGACAGCGCTGCTTCGCATGCTGCCGCCGAAGCCGCGGCGCAATGAGGGCGAGCAGGCCGCTGCGGACGCGCTGCTCTCCGTCGCCCGCGCCTCGCGCGAGAGCTTCCTCGCCGCCCATGTCGATGAAATCTACGGGGGCCTCACGGACCGGAGCTCGATGTTCCGCCGGCTCGACGACCTCGTCTACGCGGCGGCCGAGCTTGTTCCCGGACTCGTTCCGAGCCGGCGGGAGGTCGACGCCGAGGCGGCTCATCGCCAGGGCGAGAAGGATGGGGTGGAGATCGACCAGGGCCTGTTCCTCGCCCATGTGCTCGCGCGCCCGCGGATCGGCGAGCATCTCTGCCATGCGATGCTGCTGCCGCGGCCGGAAAGCGCCGCGCTTGCCGCCGAATTCGCCGCGCGCGGCGCGCTCGAGCTGGGCGCGGCGCGGCTGACGAGGCGCGGACGAGCGGCCCATCTCGAGATGATCAATCCGCGTTTCCTCAACGCAGAGGACGACACGACCCTGTCGATGACCGAGCTCGCCGTCGACGTCGCGACCCTCGACCGCACTACCGAGATCGCGGTCATGCGCGGCGTTGAAGTCGAGAACCCGAAATATCGCGGCAAGCGCATCTTCGGCGCCGGCATCAATCTCACCCATCTCTATCTCGGCAAGATCCCGTTCCTTTGGTTCCTGATCCGCGACCTCGGCTACGTGCACAAGCTCCTGCGCGGCGTCGCTTCGCCGGAAAGCCTGCCCGACGACGTCAACGGGCGGGGCGCCGAGAAACTCTGGATCGCCGCCGTCGACGCCTTCGCCATCGGCGGTCATTGCCAGGCGCTGCTGGCGATGGACTACGTCCTCGCCGCGTCCGACGCCTTCCTGACCCTGCCGGCCCGGAAGGAAGGAATCATTCCCGGCTTTGCCAATCTGCGCCTGCCGCGCTTCGTCGGCGACCGGATCGCGCGGCAAGCCATCCTCTACGAGCGCCGACTGGCCTGCGACAGCCCAGAGGGCCGGATGATCTGCGACGAGATCGCGCCCGCGGCCGAGATGGACCAGGCGATCGGTCGCGTCGTCGCCGGACTGACCAGCGCCGGCGCGGTCAGCGCGATCGGCAACCGCCGCGGCTTCAGGGTCGGCCAGGAATCGCTCGACCTCTTTCGCCGCTACGCCTCCGTCTACGCGCGCGAGCAGGCCTATTGTCACTTCAGCCCGGCTCTGATCGCCAACCTCGAGCGCAATTGGGACGCGAAGAACAGGAAGATCTAAGAACGATCCGCCTTTGGTAAGACAAGGTCCGTCATTGCAGTCCAGAAGCAAGGCCGCGCGAAAGGCAGGAGCGGCGTAAAGCGGACATTGTCTCTTGCGCCGACCAGGACCTAGCTTCGGCTCCAGTTCATGATCCTTGGGAAGAACCAAGGACTTGGGGCGCTACTCGGACGACGTGCGACTTCAATGGGGGCGGCGTGACTTTTCCGATAGCTCGCGATGTAACTCTCCAGCGCGGAATTGAACACGTCTTCGCGACTTCGCTTCCGCTCGGGGGTCGCCGGGGTCGCTATTTTCGTCGAAACCCGGTCAGTCGAGGTGGCCGACATTGGTCTTTTCCTCTCTCAAGAGTCGAGAAAGACTTCGTCGAACGGGTCGCCAATGTCCTCAAGAGGCCCCGTTTAGTTCCGAAAAGTTGCAAAAAGTTCTAAAGCTGCTCCATGCAAGCGCGAAGTCTTGCTTTTGGTCCGTTCGTACTCGACCCCGAGGCCGGCGCGCTATTGCGCAAGGGTGAACCCGTCCCCCTCGGCTACCGCGCCATGCGTCTCCTGACCGCTTTCCTCGATCGCCCAGGCGAGGTGCTGACAAAGTCCGACCTCATCGATGCGGCGTGGGAAGGCGCGGCGGTTGAGGAAGGCAACCTCACGGTTCAAATCGCGGCGCTGAGGAAGCTGCTTGGACAATCGCCTGAGGGCGGCGACTGGATCACGACCATCCCCAGGGTCGGTTATCGTTTCGTCGCGTCTCAACTGCCCGACGAGAGCGGCGCTGGTCGCGACGAGGAAGGCGCTCATCCAAGGAGGCCGAGTATCGCCGTCATGCCTTTTTCCAATGTCAGCGGCGAACCTGAGCAGGACTATTTCGCGGACGGCATCACCGAGGACATCATCACGGCGCTCGGAAGCTACCGCTGGTTCTTCGTAATCGCTCGAAATTCGAGTTTCGCATACAAGAACAGCTCCATCGATCCAAAGAAGATCGCCGGCGAACTCGGCGTACGCTACCTGCTGGAAGGAAGCGTTCGCAGATCCGGGGAAAGCGCCCGCATCTCGGCGCGATTGGTGGATGCCGCCACCAGCGCGCAAATCTGGGCCCAGCGTTACGATCTGGCGGTCGCGGAAGTCTTCGCAATTCAGGACGAGATCGCCGAACGTGTCGCCGGCGCCATTGAACCTGAGTTGCTGAAGACGGAATCGAATCCTGCGTCAGCGACGCATACGGGCAACATGACGGCGTGGGATCTGGTCAGACAGGGAACTTGGCGCTTCCACCAAGTCACTCGGCCGACGCACGTCGAGGCACGGGAACTATTCCGAAAGGCGTGCGGGATCGATCCGCGCCTTACCGAAGCGCACATCTGGCGCGCCCGGGTCAACGTTGGATTGGTTGCGTATGGATGGTCCGATGATCTCGGCGCGGATCGACAGGAAGCCCTGGACGCCGCATTGCGGGCGATCTATCTGGACCCAAAGAACCCTTACGCTCATTTCGCGTTCGCCAACGCCTGCAACTTTTCGAATAGGCTGGAGCAGGCAGTACTCGCTGCGGAGAGGGCGGTGGAGCTTAGCCCAAGCTTCGCCCTTGGCCACTTTTCTCTTGGAATTGCGCATCTGTTCAGCGGTCGGCCCGCCGAAGCTTTGACACCCCTTCGAAGAGGACTGAGACTGAATCCGTACGATCCGCAGAGCCCCGCCTGGTCAAATTTCCTGGCCGTCGCGGAATTCTTCGCCGGCGATGCAAAAGGCGCCTTGGCGACTTCGGCGCGTGCGTTGGGAACCCGACCAGACTGGCGGCCAATCGTCGAGACTGTCGCCTGCTGCTACGCGGCGACCGGGAGGTGGGACGAGGCTCGGCGTTGCGTCCGGCAGATGACCGGGCTGGCGACGCTGCCATACGCCGCCCTTGGGCCGCTTTGGGAGAGAAATCCGCATTGGCGGAAGCATTTCGATGACCTCTTGCGAAAGGCGGAGGATGAACCGAGAAGCGGCGGCAGACGGTGACCGGTCGATTTGAAACCTGTTCGCCAAGCCTGCGCCGAATGACCGCTCTTTGCGCATTCCTTCGTCTCCTGCAGCCCACCGGGAATGCCTGCTTGGGGTCGAGAGCGGTCCACTGATTGAGTTTTGACCCTTGGAGCATGATCGCCTCTCGGCGAATCGCCATTGCGAGGACGTCAGGGATTGCTCCCTCCGGAGCTGGCGCGGGGGGAACGAATGACAGCATCGTTTCGCCTGCCGCGCTTGCGAGGCGGCCGGCGCGGAGCAGCCGCCATGCGATCTCAACATGGCCTAAGGAGCCGGAGCGCGGATCGTGGCGAGATTGTGTCAAGGCGAAAACGCTCCCCTGTTCGACAATTTATTCTCCTGTTCCCTCCCTGTTCCGGTTCAAAATCCTCCTGTTCCCAAACCCATGAATTGTGGCGGGCGGCTCGGGCGAAAATCCATGCAAGCAGCGCATGGCGGCGCCTTTCCGACATAGTCACGCCACGGTTCGCCGCTCGCCAATAGAAGCGATTGTCCCCGAAGGAGGGGATTGCGTCCGGACCCCCGACACGCTGTTCGCACATCGCCGGACCGATCAACACCCGGCTGTTTGGCGGTCGCCGACGAATTTGCCGCTGCGGTCGTAGATAAGCTTGTGGATCACGCAGCCGCCTTCGAGGTTCGGGTCCGGGCTGTCGGCCGCAGCAGCGGGGAAGTTGCTGGCGTAAGGCGCGCCAACCCCGATGATGAGACTTCCGCCGCCGAGCCCGCCGGCGTCCCCGTAAGTGTAGCCGGCATCCCCGTACCCATAGGGCGAATACCAGAAGCCCGGGCCGTAGAAGCCGCCGTAGAATCCGCCTCCGTTCGAGAACCGCCCGTTACGACTGTAGCGGTTCCAGCCATACCGGCCGCGCCAATTCCATGATTGACGGCTTGGGTCGCGAAAGCCCGGCGCGAACCCGCGGTTGTGAACGAAGCCGGGGCGCATGCCCGCCGCGCCAAAGGACGCCTGACCGTGGGCGCTCCCGGCCTCGAGGCCGGGCCAAAGCAGGGGCAGAGCCGCAACGACAGCGGCGGCCGCCCTCATCGAGAGGGAGGTTCGCATGGGGAATGTCTCCGGCGCCGCAACGGCAAGCTTAACAGGCATCCGACCGCGGAGTCGATGGCCAGGTTCGCAACGGTTTATGGCCTTGGCTCAGCGCACCACGGTCAACCGCCGCGCCGCCCGGGTCAGCCCGGTGTAGAGCCAGCGGGCGCGATGCTCGCGGAAGGCGAAGCTCTCGTCGAACAACATCACATTGTCCCACTGCGAGCCCTGCGCCTTGTGGACGGTCAGCGCATAGCCATAGTCGAACTCGTCCGACTCGCGCCTTAGCGTGAAGGCGAGCTCGCTCTCCTGGCCCTCGAAGAAGGCCTTGTGCACGACGACCTTGACGCTGGCGCGCGCGCCCTCGTCCGCCGAGCGCAGGCTCATCTTGACGAAATCCTTCTTCACGCCCGCAAGGGCCTCGACCCGCCACAAGCCGCCGTTGATGAGGCCCTTCGTCCGGTCATTGCGCAGGCAGACCAGCCGGTCGCCGGCGACCGGCAACGGCTCGGTGAAGCCTGAGAGCTCGCGCATCCGCTGGTTATAGGCGCGCCGCGTCCGATTTGTCCCGACGAGCACCTGATCGGCGCCGATCACCTCGGCCGCGTCGACGGCGGCGCGCGGAATGACGCGGGTCTCGCCGTAGACGCCATGCTCCAGCTCGCCGCCGGAGCGGACGATTTCGGAGAGGCGGATGATCGGGTTGTCGTGCGCCTGGCGGTGGATCTGGGTCAGCATCACGTCCGGCGTGTGCTCGGTGAAGAAGCCGCCGCCCTTGACCGGCGGCAATTGGAACGGATCGCCGAGCACCAGGATCGGCTTGCCGAACGAGAGAAGGTCGCGCGCGAGCTCGGCGTCGACCATCGAGCATTCGTCGATCACGATGAGTCCGGCGCGGGAGGCCGGCCCGTCGGCGTTGAGGGTGAAGGTCGGCGCGCCTTCCGCGCCCTCGCTCGCCCGGTAGATGAGGGCGTGGATGGTCGTCGCCCCGGCGCAGCCTTTGGCGCGCATGACCAGCGCCGCCTTGCCGGTGAAGGCGGCGAAGGCGGTTCCGCCGCGCGCGCCCTCGCCGATGTGGCGGGCAAGCGTCGTCTTGCCGACCCCTGCATAGCCGAACAGGCGAAAGACTTGCGGCTCGCCGTTTTTCAGCCAGCGGCCGACCGCGTCGATGGCCTCGGCCTGCTCGGCCGACCATTCGCGCGGAACCGGGCGCGCCGGCGAGGCGACCTGCTGCGCCTTGGCGACCGCGCCTGCGTCCGAAGGCGGCGCGCCCGCATCCCTAAGCCCGCGCTTTGGCTCGCCTGTCGCGCCACAGCGCGAGCAGACCGGCGGCTTGCGGTTGAGATCGTAATATTTTGCCCCGCACGCCAGGCATTGCCGCTTGGTTCCGAGGCGTCCGAGGGCCAGCTTCTTCTTGGTCAATCAGCCCTCGCCCTCCGGCCTCCGAGGCGCCCAAGCATAAACGATTGATTCAGATTTGAAGCGCAGCTTTCGGTAAGATTTGTCGAAATAATCGCCAGCCGATGGCCTTCCGCCGGCGGAAGACCGGCGCCTTGAACCTCCGCTGCCCGGCCTTATATCTGCCTCATCCGGAACGACTTTCGCGCTCCGGAGTTGATGAAGGGACCGGACCGGACGCTTCTTTATGAAGGTCTTCGGTCCGTGAGGCGCCTGAAAGGGGGCTTCGAACATGGTGCGTGTGACGGCGCTGACCTCTCCGCTGCTGCTCGGCTTCGACGATCTCGAGCGGGCGCTCGACAAGGTTTCGAAAGCGGGAGCGGACGGTTATCCGCCATACAATATCGAGCGGATCGCGGCCGGGGGCCGCGAGCCCGAGCGATTGCGCATCACCCTTGCCGTGGCCGGCTTCTCGCAGGACCAGATCGAGGTCACGGTCGAGGAGAATGAGCTCACGATCCGCGGCCGGCAGCAGGAGGACAAGACGCGGGAATATCTGCATCGCGGCATCGCCGCGCGGCAGTTCCAGCGGAGTTTCGTCCTGGCGGAGGGCATGCAGGTCAGGAGCGCCTACCTGAAGCAGGGGCTGCTGTCGATCGATCTCGTTCGGCCGCAGCCTGAGCGGGTGGTGCGGAAGATAGAAATATCGGCCCGCGATTGAGGCAGGCGGGCGCGGCGGGTCGAAGCGACCGCCGGATAAAGGAGAGACGCGATGAGAGAAGAGACCTACAAGACGGCAGCCGGACATCCGGCCGCCCTTACGGCGCAGGAATTCGCCCATCTCGGCGACGGCTCTCTCGCCTATGTGAAGACGATCGCCTCCGAGGACGTCGCCCGTCTCTTTCCCCAGGCGCCGCCGCTCAAGCCGGGCATGACGCTATTTGCGCTGCTCGGCGCCGACGGCTCGCCGATCATGCTGACCGATTCGAAGGACGCGGCGATCGCCAACGCCTGGGAGCACGAACTCGAGACGGTGAGCCTGCACTGAGCGACGCCGCGCGGCGCGTTGTCCGCAGACGGGCGAATCGGCTAGGAGTTGCGATCCGCTAAGCCACAAGGATCGCGCGCATGCGCGCCTATCTCGATCTCATGCGTGACGCGCTGGAGAACGGCGCGCTGAAGGGCGACCGTACCGGCACTGGCGTGCGCTCGCTGTTCGGGCGTCAGCTTCGGTTCGACCTCAAGCAAGGTTTTCCGCTCGTCACCACCAAGCGGCTCCATCTCAAATCGATCGTACGGGAACTCGTCTGGTTTCTGCGCGGCGAGACCAACATCGCCTATCTAAGGGCCCATGGCGTTTCGATCTGGGACGAGTGGGCGGATGAAACGGGCGATCTCGGCCCGGTCTACGGCAAACAGTGGCGCGCGTGGGAAGGCCCCGACGGCCGCACATACGACCAGATCGCCTGGGTGATCGACGAGATCCGCCGCAATCCCGATTCGCGCCGGCTCGTCGTCTCGGCCTGGAACGTCGCCGAGATCGAGCGGATGAAGCTCGCGCCCTGCCACTGCCTGTTCCAGTTCTATGTCAGCGGCGGCCGGCTGTCGTGCCAGCTCTTCCAGCGCTCGGCCGACATCTTTCTCGGCGTGCCGTTCAACATCGCCAGCTACGCGCTTCTGACCCACCTGATCGCCCGGGAATGCGGGCTTGAGGCCGCCGAGTTCGTGCACACGTTCGGCGACGTCCACCTCTACCGCAACCACGAAGACCAGGCGCGCGAGCAGCTCGCGCGTGAGCCGCGCCCGCTGCCCAGGCTCGAGCTCGGCGACGTCGGCTCGATCTTCGATCTCAACGCCGATGCGATCGCATTCGAAGGTTACGATCCGTGGCCGGCGATCAAGGCCAAGGTCGCGGTGTGAGGGATGCGCCGCCGCTAGTCCTGGTCGCGGCAGTCGCGCGCAATCGCGTCATCGGCGCAAACCAAGGGCTTCCCTGGCGGCTTTCGAGCGATCTCAAGCGGTACAAGGCGGTGACCTGGGGGAAGCCGATGGTGATGGGACGCAAGACCTATCTCACGATCGGCCGGGCGCTGCCCGGCCGCGAGACGATCGTCGTCACCCGCGACCCCGGCTTCGCGGCGCCGGGGGTCTTGGTCGCCCACGAGCTCGAAGCCGCGCTCGACCTCGCCGCCGAGCGCGCGCGAGCAATGGGCGCGAGCGAAATCATCGTCGCTGGCGGCGGCGAGATCTACGCCCAGACGATCGCGCGCGCTGCTCGCCTCTTCATCACCGAGGTCGGGCTCGACGCAAAAGGGGAAATCCAGTTCCCGCCGATCGATCCCGGCCAATGGCGCGAGGTCAGGCGCGAAAAGGGCGAGCGCGGGCCGCGCGACGAGGCGGACTTCGCGTTCGTGAACTACGAGCGGAAGACGTGAGGGTGCGAGCGCGTCAGACGCTGCGCCACATTTCGTCGTGCGCCGACCCGGGCAAGAAAAGCGAGGCGCTACCTTCGGACAGCTTCATGTATTCCGGGTCGCTCAGAAGCTTGTTGTTGTTCGCCTCGACTGCGGCGAGATCAGGCTGGGCCGCGACCCAAGCGATCCGGAATGGGTTTCCCCCAATCGGCATGCTGACGCCGACTTTGAGGCCGGTGATCTTTTCCACCAGTTTGGCGATCTGATGCGCGAATGTGAGCGCATCGGCAACCTTGCCGGGCGCGATGGTCGCCGTCCGAACGAAAGTGATCATTACAGTCCCTCCCAACTGCGAGGCGGGGATTGCCCGCGCGGCGCCGGGAGTATCGCCCAACGTGAGAAAATGCGCCATGGGGTTGCGGAATATCGGCAGAACGATCGCTCATTGACGGATTGCCCCGGCGCCCACGCGGCCGCGATCGCCGGCCTTCCCGCGATTTACCGGGACCCGCTCGACCGGATGCTGGTCGCTCAGGCGACCGTCGCAGGATTGACGCTGGTGACATCCGACCCGCCGTCGCGAAATATCCGGGACCGATTCGCGTGGTTTGACCGCGCGTTTGCCCATCACCGCAGCGGCGAACCTGAGCCAAAACCAACGACTGGCGCAGAACAGGAACAATTCCTGCGTAGAATCATTAGGCCACGATTGAAAATGTGGCGGGCGCAATCGGCGCCTCGAGGCCCGTCGATTGATCGAAAGGAGAGCCGGGATGCGCAGTGCAATTTTCCCGATAGGCCTTATGACGGCGCTCAGTCTGTCGCTTCTCGCCGCGGTTCCGCCCGTCGCCGCCGCCACCTACAAGAACGACTACATCCCGAAGCGGTCGGACTC
>Ga0335076_10008460_pt1 | contig 10388 bp, 8 predicted proteins | sample Lox_Sample_25_FD_206717 | JGI IMG/M metagenome (GOLD analysis project Ga0335076, IMG submission 206717) | Soil microbial communities from Loxahatchee National Wildlife Refuge, Florida, United States - Lox_Sample_2.5 | ecosystem: Environmental > Terrestrial > Soil > Wetlands | place: USA: Florida...
CCAGCACCTCGGCGCCGGCACGCGCCAGCTCGGCCGCGAACGCCCCCTCGCCACAGCCCAGGTCGAGCACCCGCGCGCCGGGCTCGACGGCGCCGAGCAGGAAGCGCAGCCGCAACCGGAAGTGCTCCGGCTCGAGCCCCGGCGGCACCGCCTCCCAGACAGCTTCGTGGTAGGCGCGCGACGGCATCGCCGCAGCAGCCTAGAAGCTCGCGGCGCCCGCGGCGAGGGAGCGAAAACGTTTGCAGAGTGCGCCACCGGGCGGCGCTCATACCTGCAGAGAAGCTGTCAGAGCTGTCTAGACGTCCTCGAACCGATTATGTTGGCGCTGTGAGGGCTGGGGAGAGCGTGCGGAGAGCGGAACGGTCCCGCGGGGCGCGATGAAGGTCGCGTTGGACAGCCGCCCCGCCGCAGACCGCGACGGCGTCGGGCGCTACGCGAGGTGCCTGCTCGACGCGCTGCACGAGACGGCGGCGGCGAGCGACGAGGTGCTCGCGACGAACCGCCCGTCGAAGGCGCTCCGCGCGCAGCGAGCCGACGTGTTCCACACGCCCTGGATCGACGGGGCGATGCTGCACAGCCCCTGCCCGATGGTCGTCACCGTGCACGACCTCAACGCCCAGAAGCGGCGCAGCGAGCACCTGCGCACGGGCCTGCGCCAGCGCCTGCGCCCGCTCGCCGTGCAGCGCGCGGCGCGGGTGATCGTGCCGACCGAGGCCGTCGCGGCCGACGCCGTGGACCACCTGCGCCTCGAGCGCCGGCGGGTCGCGGTGATCGCCGAGGCCGCCGACGGCGCGATGTACAGGCGCAGCGATGAGGAGATCGCCGCCGCGCGGGCGCGCCACGGGCTGCCGCCGCGCTACCTGATGTCCGTCGGGAGCCTCCAGCACCCCGATCCGAGCAGCCACATCGCCGAGCTCGCCGCGGCGCCGCGCGAGATGCCGCTTGTGCTCGTGGGCCCGACGTGCCCGTGGGCGCACGAGCTCCCCGGGGTGATCCTGACCGGGGAGGCCGGCGACGACGAGCTGGCGGCGCTGTACAGCGGCGCGCAGGCGCTCATCGTCCCCTGCGAGCAGGCCGGCTTCGGCCTGCCGGCCGTCGAGGCGCTTGCGTGCGGCACGCCGGTCGCCGCAGCCGACGGGCCGGCGCTCCGCGAGGTGCTCGGCGACCGCGCCACGTTCGTCGCGGCCGGAGATATGACCGCGCTCGTCGACGCCGCCCAGCGCGCGGCGCGCCCGGCCCCCGCGCCGCCGCCCTGGAGCTGGGCCGATGCCGCGCAGGCGACGTGGAGCCTGTACGAGCGCGCGGCGGCCGAGGCCAGCGCCGGACGCATGGCGCCGCCGCGCGGCCGGTCGTTGCGCCGCCGCGCCGCAGGCGGGCTGGAAGCTCCCTGACGCCGCGCCTCTAGAAGGCGCCGCGGCGGCTGATGACGGCCGGGATCGTCTTCAGCAGGATCGTGAGGTCGAGCGCGAGCGACCAGCGCTCGAGGTAGAGGAAGTCGAGGTGCACGAGGTCGTCGAAGTCCAGCTCGGAGCGGCCCGACACCTGCCAGAGGCCGGTGATCCCCGGCAGCACGAGGTAGCGCTTGCGGTGCCAGTCCTCGAGCATCGTGTAGTCGCGTTCGGGCAGCGGGCGCGGGCCGACGAGTGACATCTCGCCCCGGAGCACGTTGATCAGCTGCGGCAGCTCGTCGAGCGAGAAGCGGCGCAGGAAGCGCCCGACCGGCGTGAGCCGCGGGTCGTCGCGGATCTTGAACAGCGCGCCGGAGGCCTCGTTGAGCTCTTCCAGGTCGGCCTGGCGCTCCTCGGCGTCGCTGTGCATCGTGCGGAACTTCAGGCACGCGAACGGGCGCTGGCCGATCCCGCGGCGCATCGAGCGGAACAGGATCGGGCCGCGCGAGGTGACGGCGACGGCGAGCGTGAGCGCGACCAGCAGCGGGCTGAGCACGATCAGCAGCAGCGTCGCCCCGACGATGTCGAAGGTGCGCTTGAGCGCGAAGTCGACGCCCTCGAACGCCGGCGGGCCGAGCTCGAACAGCGGCACCGACTGCCCGGGCACGAACTCGGCGCGCTGGATCAGGATCTCCATCGTCGACGGCGCGAGGCGCACCCTGATGCCCCGGCGGTGGCACTGGTCGACGAGCTCCACGGCGGCCTCCTGCGGGAAGTCCGGGTCGGCGATGATGACCTCGTCGACACGGGCCGAGCCGAGCACCGACTCCAGGTCGTCCAGCGTGCCCAGCGAGCGCAGCCCGTTGTCGGGCAGCGGCGCGGGGGAGAGGAAGCCGACGACCTCGATCGGCGAGTGCGGAGCGTCGGCGAGCGCGTGCGCGACATCGGCGATCTGGCGCCCGCGGCCCACGAGCACGGCGCGGCGCTGGAAGCCGGCGGCCCGCAGCAGCAGCAGCGTCGCGTGGTCGTAGGCCGCGCGGAACAGCGAGACGTAGAAGATCGCGAAGGCCAGCGACCCGTAGAAGAGGTAGTAGCTGGAGAAGTGTTCGCCGTTGACGAGCGCGAAGATCAGCGCGACGAGCGCGACCTCGAACAGCGAGCCGACGATCCTGCTCATCCCCGGACGCAGGGCGCGCTCCTTGTAGAGCCCGGCGTTCGCGAACAGCAGCGCCGTCAGCAGGTAGCAGAACGGGAGGAACTGTTCGGCGCCGTGAACGTCATGCGAGATGTCGACGCTGCCATGCACCGCTTCCTTCAGCAAGAGCGCAGTGAAGATCGCCAGCGACACGCCGGCGAAGTCCAGCGCCAGCAGCGACGCGACGCGCGCGGCGCGGCGCAGCGTCGAGATGCGCAGCAGGAAGCTCAGCGCGGGCGGGCGCCGCGCTCGCACGTCGCGGTCAGCTCGCGCCGCGGCGGGCGCAGGGCGCCGTGCGACGGGCGGCCTGGGAGGAGGCTCGGCGGCCTCGCTGCGCGGCGCGCTCGGGGACTTCATACGCGGCGCGGGCGGACTCGACGTTCCCGACACACGTGTTCCCATCTCGCCCCTCACAACACCCCGCCCCACCCGACGGAGCGGTGCCGTCGAGCGCTCTGGACGTCCGTGCCGGGGACGGCCGGCGGAATCAGCGAGACCCTCCGATGAGCAGCTCGACGCCCGAGTCCTCGATCGTGCGGCGCAGGCCCTCGCGCAGCGAGATCTCCGGCGACCACGCGAGCAGCTTCTGAGCGAGCGCGATGTTCGGCCGGCGCTGCTTGGGATCGTCCACCGGAAGCGCCTCGAAGACGATCTCCGAGCTGGAGTCGGTCAGCTGCCGGACGGTCTCGGCAAGTTCCAAAAGCGTGAACTCGTCGGGGTTCCCGATGTTCACGGGATCATGATAACCGGACTCCGCGAGCGCGATGATGCCCCGGATCAGATCGCTGACATAACAGAACGAGCGTGTCTGGCCGCCGTCGCCGAAGACCGTGATCGGACGGTTGGCCAGCGCCTGGCGCAGGAACGTCGGGATCGCGCGCCCGTCGTGCGGGCGCATCCGCGAGCCGTACGTGTTGAAGATCCGCACGATCGAGGTGTCGACTCCCTGTTGGCGGTGGTAGGCCATCGTCAGCGCCTCGGCGTAGCGCTTCGCCTCGTCGTAGACGCCTCGCGGCCCGATCGGGTTGACGTGCCCCCAGTACTCCTCGGACTGGGGGTGCTCGAGCGGGTCACCGTAGACCTCGCTGGTCGAAGCGATCAAGAAGCGCGCGCGCTTGGCCTTCGCGAGACCGAGCGTGTGATGCGTGCCGTAGGAGCCGACCTTGAGCGTGTGCAGCGGCAGACGCAGGTAATCGATCGGCGAGGCCGGCGAGGCGAGGTGGTAGACGAAGTCGATCGGCTCATCGACGAAGTACGGGTGGATGATGTCGATGTTCAGGTGGTCGAAGCGCTCCGGGTCGCGGATGTGCTCGATGTTCGCCAGCGATCCCGTCTCCAGGTTGTCGACGCAGATCACGCGGTGGCCGCGAGCCAGCAGCTCGTCGCACAGATGCGATCCGAGGAACCCCGCCCCCCCGGTCACCAGACAGGTCGCCATGCCGGGCAGGATACCCGTGCTTCGCGGACGAGCAGCGGCCGGCCAGCCGAATTGCGAGGCGCGCCGCCGCCGGGAGCCCGGCTGTCCATATCATCAGTGCCATGGCCACCGAACCGGTCAGCCCGCCGGCTTCCGACGACGAAGACCCCGACGACGCGTCTGTCGCGCCGATCGTCGGCCCCGAGGACCCGCGCCGTTTCACCGACTCGGGCATCGAGATCGCCGAGCTCTACACCGAGCAGGACCTGCCGGGCGAGCTGGACCTGGGCGAGCCCGGCTCCTTCCCGTACACGCGCGGCGTGCACCGCGAGATGTACCGCAAGCAGACCTGGACGATGCGCCAGTACGCCGGCTACGCATCCGCGAAGGAGTCGAACGAGCGCTATCGCTACCTGATCTCGAAGGGCTCGACGGGTCTCTCGATGGCGTTCGACCTGCCGACGCAGCTGGGCCTCGACTCCGACAACCCGCGCTGCCTCGGCGAGGTCGGACGCACCGGCGTCGCGATCGACACGATCGACGACATGCGCACGGCCTTCGACGGCATCCCGCTCGATCAGGTGTCCACGTCGATGACGATCAACGCACCCGCCGCCTGCCTGCTGCTGCTCTACGAGCTGGTCGGCGAGGAGCAGGGGGTGCCCTCCGAGCAGCTTCGCGGCACGACCCAGAACGATGTCCTGAAGGAGTACATCGCGCGCGGGAACTACATCTACCCGCCGGGTCCAACGATGCGTCTGACAACGGACCTGTTCCAGTACTGCAACGAACGGGTGCCGAAGTGGAACACGATCTCGATCTCCGGCTACCACTTCCGCGAGAAGGGCTGCTCAGCCGTGCAGGAGGTCGCCTTCACGCTGTCGTCGGGCATCGCCTACGTGCAGGCCGCGATCGACAAGGGTCTCGACGTCGACGACTTCGCCCCGCGCCTGGCGTTCTTCTTCAACGGCCACAACAACGTCTTCCAGGAGGTGGCGAAGTTCCGCGCGGCCCGGCGGATGTGGGCGCACATCATGACCGAGCGCTTCGGCGCCAAGAACCCCAAGTCCACGATGCTGCGCTTCCACACGCAGACCGGCGGCGTGACGCTGACGGCGCAGCAGCCTGAGAACAACATCGTGCGCGTTGCGCTGCAGGGATTCGCAGCCGTCTGCGGCGGCACGCAGTCGCTCCACACCAACGGCTTCGACGAGGCGCTCGCGCTGCCGACCGAGCGGGCGGCCAAAATCGCGCTGCGCACCCAGCAGATCCTGGCGAGCGAGTCCGGTGCGGCCGACACCGTCGATCCGTTCGCGGGCTCCTACTTCGTCGAGGCGCTCACCGACGAGATCGAAGCGCGCGCGCAGAAGCTGATCGGAAAGATCGACGAGCTGGGCGGCTCGGTCAACGCGATCCAGTTCATCACCGGCGAGATCGACGAGTCGGCCTGGGGCTACCAGGAGCGCTACCGCATCAAACAGGACGTCGTGGTCGGCGTGAACGCGTACGAGGAGGACGACATCGAGGTCCCGGAACTGCTCCGTGTCGATCCCGAGTCCGAGCGCGAGCAGCTCGATCGGCTCAAGCGGTTCAAGGCCGAGCGCGACCAGGCGCTGGTGGAGAAGCGCCTCGAGGAGCTGCGCGAGACCGCGCGCGGCGATCAGAACCTGCTGCCCTCGATCCGCCAGGCCCTCAAGGACCGTTGCTCGCTGGGCGAGGTCTGCGGCGCGATGCAGGACGTGTTCGGGGCCTACGCGCCGACGTTCTGAGCGGGGCCGGCGACCGGCACGCGAGCGCCCCCCACGCGGCAGGAGAACGCCGGGCCGCAACGTAGATTCTCCCCATGATCCTCGCCGTAGCGTTCTTTGAAGTCGTGCTCGCCGTCCACATCGCTGCGATCGTGATCGCGTTGGGCGTCACGTTCGCCTACCCGGTCATGTACGCGGTCGGCATCAAACGCGAGCCGCGCACGATGCCCGGCTTCCACCGCATCCAGGACTATGTGGGCAAGTTCGTGATCTCGCCGTTCCTGGCGCTCGCGCTCCTGTGCGGCATCTACCTGGCGAGCCACCTGCACCAGTGGAGCACCTTCTACGTCCAGTGGGGCCTGGCCGTGATCATCGTCCTGGGCGGTCTGGGCGGCGCGTACTTCGCGCCGCGCGAGCGCAAGCTCGGCGAGCTCGCCGACCGTGACGTCGCCGCCTCCGGCGACGGCGACGTGAACTTCAGCGAGGAGTACACGGCGCTGCGCAAACAGGTCGAGCTCGTGGGATACATCTCCTCCGTCCTGGTGCTGCTGACGATCTACTTCATGACCGTCCACACCGGGGCCTGAGCGCTCCCCCGACGCTCAGCCCTCGACCGCGTAGTCGATGAACGTCGCGTGGGCCGACTGGCGCACGCCGAGCTGCTCCAGCTCGAGCGGCCGATCGAAGCCCTCGAAGAGCCGCTTGCCGGCGCCGAGCACGACCGGCGCGACGATGATCGAGAGGCGTTGCACGAGGCCCGCCTGCAGCGCCTGGCGGATCGTCTCGGCGCCTCCCATCACGTGCACGTTCTTCTCGCCTGCCGCCTGCGCGGCCTGTTCGACGGCCTCCCTGACCCCCGCGACGAACGTGAAGTCCTCCCCGTCGGGTTCCTCCGCGCCGCGGTGCGTGACGACGAACACGGGTGTTCCCCAGGCGCTGCGTCCTCCCCAGTGGCGGGCCGCCTCGTAGGTGTTGCGCCCGCAGACGACCGCGCCGAGATTCCCCATCGCGCTCTGCAGCCAGGCTGCGTCCTGCCCCGCCGGCTCTCCGCGCGTCTCGTCCTCATAGCTCCACGGGCCGCCGAACACCCAGTTGTGCAGCCGCTCTCCGCCCTCGCCCAGCCCCTGTCCCGGACCGTCGTTCGGCGCGGCGATGTAGCCGTCCACCGACATCGTGATCCCCGCGAGAACGTCTCCCATGGCGGTTCTCTCCTCTCTCTCTGGACCGAACGCAGAATCTACGCCCGTTCAGACTCGCCCGACCCGCGGAGCTCATCGCAGCGCCGAGGGATGCCGCGTGCGGCTAGTACCCTGACCGGATGAGCGACGGTTATCGCGTAGCCGTGGTCGGCGCGACCGGGCAGGTGGGGTCGCTGATGCTGAGGCTGCTCGGCGAGCGCGGCTTCCCCGCGTCGGAGATCGTGCCGTTCGCCTCCGAGCGCTCGGCCGGCAAGACGATCGACGGCCCGAGCGGCGAGCTGACGGTTCGCGGTCTCGACGACGAGTCGATCCAGGGCTTCGACGTGGCGCTGTTCTCGGCCGGCGGCGGCACCTCCGGCGAGTGGGCGCCGCGCTTCGCCCAGGCCGGCGCGACCGTGATCGACAACTCCTCGCGCTGGCGCATGCACGACGACGTGCCGCTCGTCGTGACCGAGGTCAACCCCGACGCGCTCGCCGGTCACGGCGGGATCATCGCCAACCCCAACTGCTCGACGATGCAGATGGTCGTCGCGCTGAAGCCGATCTACGACGCGGCGGGGATCGAGCGGCTCGTGATCAGCACCTACCAGGCGGTGTCGGGAACGGGGAAGCGGGCGGTGGACGAGCTGCTCGACCAGTCGCACGCGCTTCTGCACGAGCAGGCGATCGAGGCCCCCGACCAGTACGCGCACCAGATCGCGTTCAACGCGCTTCCCCACGCAGGCAGCTTCCGCGACGGCGACGATCACACCGACGAGGAGCGCAAGCTGATCAACGAGACGCGCAAGATCCTCGGCGACCCGGCGATCGCGATCAGCGCGACCTGCGTTCGCGTCCCCGTCGTCACCGGGCACTCCGAGGCCGTCAACGTGCAGACCGCCCGCCCGCTGCCGGCAGAGGAGGCCCGCGAGCTGCTGCGCGCCGCGCCCGGCATCGTCGTGCTCGACGACCCGGCCGCCGCGGTCTACCCGATGCCGATCCAGGCCGCGGGGCGCGACGAGGTCTTCGTCGGGCGGATCCGCCGTGACCCGGGGCACGAGCGGGCGCTCGACATCTGGGTGGTCGCCGACAACCTTCACAAGGGCGCTGCCACGAACGCCGTGCAGATCGCCGAGCTGCTGCACGAGCGCGGCCTGCTCAAGGCCTCCGCCCCCGCCGTCTAGGCACCTCTCGCGCCAGCCTCCCTGCATCGCCCGAGCGCGGCAGGAGTAGGAGGCGATCGCTCGAAAGGGGGGGCGATGATCAGCTCAGAGGTGCAACGCACGCTCGTCAAGTCGCCACCCGAGCTCTGGAACGAGCTGAGCGATCCCGACGCGCTGGCCCGCCATCTCGGCGAGCTCGGCGAGATCAAGATCACCCGGGTGGAGCCGGAGAACCTCGTCGAATGGGAGGCCGAGGGCACGACCGGCACCGTCGAGATCAAGCCGTCGGGCTGGGGGACGCGGGTGACGCTGACGGTCCTGCGGGAGCGCTCCGCGGCGGAGCCGGTCAACCCCGGCGCCGCACACGCGGGCGCCCCGGAGCCGCCCGCGTTCGTCCACGAGGACGCGGAGGAGGACTCGGACTCCGCGCCCGAGGAGGGAGAGCGGCCCGAGAGCAGCGGCGCGGATCCAGCGGCGGAGGTCGAGCAGGCCCCCGGCCCCGTCGAGAGTTACGCGCCCAGATTCGCGCGGGACGCCGCCGCCCGCAGGCTGGGACCCGCGACGGCGGCCGCCCGGCGCGCGGCAGGCTGGCCGAGCCCGGCCGCGCCGGGCGGACCGGCGATCGAGAGCGACCTTCGCGCTGCCGAAGCGCTCGACGGCCCGCCCGCCGCGCCCGCCGGCGTGCAGGAGTGGGCCGCGCAGGCGATCGAGGAGAAGGAGCCGCTCCGCGACGCTGCCGAGGAGCCGCCCGCGCGCGAGCAGCCGCCGCCCGAGCCCAGGCGCGGCTTCTTCGCGCGCCTGTTCGGAAGACGCCGCCGCCCCGGCGCGGAGCAGCCGATGGCGGCCGCGTTCGCGAGCGCCGAGGCAAAGGAGCCCTCTGAGCGGCTCGCCGAGATCGTCGAGGAGGACGACGCCAGGGCTGCAAACGAGGCCCAGGGCGCGTTCGAGGAGCCACCCGAGAGCGCGGACGCCGACTGCGAGGCCGATCTCGTGGCGCCGGAAGGCCCGATCACGGAGACCGAGCCGCAGGCGGCCGATGCCGTTCCGCAGGCCACGGAGTCAGAACCCGCGACATACGCGGCCGAATCCGACGAGCCGGACGTACCCCCGGCGGCCCCGGACCTCTCCGCCGAGCTGAGAGCGGCGGAGGACGTCGCGGCCGAGAAGGTGGAGGCCGTGCTCACGGCCGTGCTCGACCGGCTCGGCGCGGCCCACCACCGCCCCTTCTCGCGCCCCTAGCCCCGGCGCCCGGAGCCGCGATCGCCGCGGCGGCTAACATCACGCGCCCAATGGCAAGCAGCGCACACGATCGCCAGGCCGACGCCGCCCTGCTCGCGACATCGCGCAGCGGGCACAAGAAGCCGCCGCGCCAGAAGGCCCCCGAGACCTACGAGGAAAAGCTCGCCCAGCTCCAAGAGCTGCGCGAGGCGGCTCTGCACTCGGCGCCCGAGGCGGAGGAGAAGCAGCACGCCCGCGGCAAGTACACGGCTCGCGAGCGCGTCGAGAAGCTGCTCGACCCCGGCTCCTTCCAGGAGCTCGACACGTTCGTGCGCCACCGCACCTACGACTTCGACATGCAGAAGAACCGGCCGTGGGGCGACGCCGTCGTGACGGGGAGCGGCACGATCGACGGCCGTCCGGTCTGCGTGTTCAGCCAGGACTTCACGGTGTTCGGCGGCTCGCTCGGCGAGGTGATGGGCGAGAAGATGGTCAAGATCATGGATCTGGCGGCCAAGATCGGCTGCCCCGTGATCGGCATCAACGACTCCGGCGGCGCGCGCATCCAGGAGGGCGTCGTCTCGCTGGGGGCCTACGGCGACGTGTTCGTCCGCAACGTGCGCTGCTCCGGCGTGATCCCCCAGATCAGCCTGATCATGGGCCCGTGCGCCGGCGGCGCGGTCTACTCGCCGGCGATCACCGACTTCATCTTCATGGTCGAGGAGACCTCCCACATGTTCATCACCGGCCCCGACGTGATCAAGACGGTCACCGGCGAGGAGGTCGGCTTCGAGGAGCTCGGCGGCGCGATGTCGCACAACACCAAGTCGGGCGTCGCGCACTTCGCCTCCGAGGACGAGGACGCCTGCCTGGAGGACTGCCGCTACCTGATCAGCTTCCTGCCCCAGAACAACATGACGACGACGCCCCGCCTCGCGCCGAGCGACGACCCGAACCGGATGGACCCCGAGCTCGATCACGTCGTCCCGGACAACCCGAACAAGCCGTACGACATGCGCGACGTGGTCCGCCACATCGTCGACGACGGCGAGTTCTTCGAGGTCCACGAGCACCACGCCAG